>Ga0126341_1000247_pt1 | contig 11261 bp, 7 predicted proteins | sample OrbTmetagenome_FD_97057 | JGI IMG/M metagenome (GOLD analysis project Ga0126341, IMG submission 97057) | Coral microbial communities from Florida Keys, Florida, USA - Orbicella T D metagenome | ecosystem: Host-associated > Invertebrates > Cnidaria > Coral | place: Florida Keys, Florida, USA... | reverse complement strand
CTGCGCCCCGAAAGTTAGAGGCTCATTGCGACAAAATTCTGTCGCCCGCGCAATAATAGTTTGTACGCTTGGGCGCGGCGTTGACCAATGGTCAGCGGACACCTAGATTGCCCACTATGGCCTCCCGATGTCTCATGCTCCTGTCCCTTCTGCTGCTGTCGGGAGTCGTTGCCGCGGAGATGCGACGCATGTCCATCGAGGCGCTAGTCCAGGCCCTGCAGGGACAGGGCCACGAGATCGTTTACAGCACGGCGCTGGTAACGCCCGACCACCTCGTCGATATCCGAGAAGTAGATATAGAGGAACTCTCCCGCGTTCTCGCCGAGATCGGCCTGGCGCTGGAATCGCGCGAGGGGATCTGGGTGGTGGTGCGGGAGGAATCCACAGACCGGGTCGCGCAGACTGAAGCGCCGGCCCCCGCGCCGCCGGTCCTCGAAACGGTCATCGTCACCGGGAGTATGCACCGCCTGCCCTACCTGGGCGCGGTCGCATCGGGGTTTTCCTTCAGCGCCGAGGAGCTGGCGCTGGTGCCGACCCTCGGATCGGATGCGATACGCACAACGCTGCGCCTGCCCGGGATGTCGTCTGTCGGAGTCTCTGCGAAACCTCGCATCCGCGGAGGCCTGCAGGACGAACTGCTGATCCTGCGCGACGGGGTCGAGTTGCTGGAGCCGTTCCATCTCGCCGACTATCACAGCCCCTACAGCAGTATCGACTACCACACCATCGAGACGCTGGATTTCTACACCGGCGGGTTTCCCTCCCGTTACGGCAGTCGCATGAGCGGCGTCATGGATATCAGCAGCCAGTGGCGGGAAGGGGACTACAACACCGATCTCGGCGTCTCGTCCTTCGCCCGGTTTATCCATACCCGGGGCGAGGTCGGTGCGACCACGCCGACAGACTGGGCGCTGACCTACCGTGAGGGTGACCTCTCGGACCTCACCGACTACATCGATTCCAGGTCCGGGGACCCAGAGTACCGCGATGCGGCGGCGCGCATGAGTGCGGCGCTCAGTGAGCGCGTGGCCCTCGACGGCGGCGTTGCCTACGCCGAAGACGATATTGAGTTTCGTGACGACGAGGAGCGCGCCTCGTCGCGGATCGAGAACACCTACGCCTGGATCGGCGGGGACTGGCTGGTCTCACCCTCCCTTGGGGGCCGCGCGACGCTGTCCTGGCTGGATTTCGAGCGCAGGCTGGAACAACAGAATCTCGAGGATGATCCGGACGACCCGGGCAAGGGCGGGTTCCTGGACCATCGCCAGGACATACGCCGCGTGGCACTGCGCAATGACTGGGCGGCACTGCAGCCGGACCGGCGCTGGGAGTTTGGCTGGCAACTGGAATACAACGACGGTGATTACGACCACCGCAGCCGGTTCGACCGCGGTGAACTGGCGGAGATCCTGGGTACCGAGGCGGAAGTCGATCGTATGATCAATGAGACGCCGGACGGCTGGTCCGCGGGCGCCTATGTCCAATTGGAGTGGGATGTCTCCGACCGGTTGACGCTGCAGCCGAGCCTGCGCTGGGACCTGCAGGACTACTACCTGGACGGGGAGAGCGAGGAGCAGGTCTCGCCCCGCTTCGGGATGGCGTACGACCTCAGCGAATCGACGCTGTTGCGCCTGAGCCTGGGCCGCTTCCATCAGCAGGAGGGCATACAGGAACTGCAGGTGATCGACGGCCTGACGCGGTTCTTTTCACCGCAGTACGCAGACCAGGCCGTTGCCGGGCTGGTGTGGAGCGCCGGGGACGTGGAGCTGGTTGCGGAGGCCTACGTCAAGCGTTACGACGACCTGAAGGGTCGCTTCGAGAACATTTTCAATCCCTTTGTATTGCTGCCCGCGCTGGAGGGCGATCGCGTGGGACTGGACCCCGAGGAGGCCGAGGTGAGCGGGGTTGACCTGGACGGGCGCTTCTCCCTGGGCGAGCCGCTGCAGGGGTTTGTCCGCTACAGCTACATGGACGCGCGGGACCGCATCGGCGGCAGCTGGATAGACCGGCGCTGGTCCCAGGAACACACGGCCAACACGGGGCTGGTGTACCGCGGGGCAGGTTTCAGCCTGTCTGTGGCGCTTACCTGGCACTCGGGTTGGCGCAGTGCGCGCATGCCCGCCTTCGTCGCCGAGGGCGAGGTGGTCCCCGTTGAAACGGTCCTGAACAACACCCGCCTGCGCGACTACTTTTCCCTCGATATCGGTGCGCGGAAATCCTGGGAGTTTCCGAGGGCCCGGCTGGAGATCTACGCGGACATCATCAACCTGACGGACCGTTCGAATGAGGCCGGGATCGACTACGACATCGAGGAAGTCGCCAACGGCTACACCCTGACTCCCGATGCGGAGGTTCTCCTCAACCGTGTGTCCTCGGTGGGTGTCACCCTGTCCTTCTGATCAGCGCGCCAGCGATACGCTGAGCCGGTCACCGACGATCTCCGCACGCAGATCGGTACTGGCCAGGACCGGCGTGACCGCTCGCTCGGGATCGAGCTCTCCAATGCTGCCGTGGAGCAGGGTCTGCGCCGCGTAGTGCCTTGCCTGCGGGTTCGTGAAATGCAGGGCGAGACCACTCTGTTCCACCGACCACTGCAGGAAGGCCAGGGCGCTCCGGCCCTCGAGTTCGTACTCGGGGGTCGCGGCGTATATCCATCGCCAGGGCTCGCCGGCAGTGGCGGCCTGTTCGGTCCGGACTGCCCGTGACGCGTCCACGGAGACCCTCGTCGCCCAACCGCCCGCCGCGGAGCCCAGGTGCTCCTCTCCCGCGACCGAGAGGACGATCGCGCCGCGCCGCACTGTCGCCACGGTCCCGCCGGGATCAACCGCCACGGTGAACTGGGTGCCGATGTCCCTGACGCTTCCCTGCGGCGTATCGATCTGCAGCGAGAAGGTGCGGGCGGCGTGGGCGCTGTCGCTGGCGTAGATTTCGCCGCCGTACAGGTCGACGCGGAACTCCTCCAGGCGCAAGCTCGAGCCGCTGTTGATACGGAGGTCATACGGACCCCATGCCAGCGCCACCACCCCGTCTTCCCCGGTATCTATCGTGCTCCCGGAAGGCAGTGTCGAGGAGAGGCTCGCCGCCTCGCGCCCCCCGTCGGGTCGGATGACCGCCACCTCGCCGCGCAACGCGGCAACCTGTGGCTGCGGACCGGGTGCGTCGGTGTCCGGCGTCTGCACGCCGAGGGTCACGACGACGGCGACAATGCCTGCAGCCACACCTACGGCAACCTGCCCCCACCGGTTGCGCCTGCGCGCGCGACCTGTCTCGAGTTCAGTCCTGAACCGCTGCTCCCAACGCTGCCGCAGCTCGTCGGGCAGTTGTTCGCGGGGTCCCGCCGCGCGCAGCAGGCGCGCGATGTCGTCCTCTTCCTCTTGCGGTTTTTCCGGGTCAGTCATTGCGGTCACCTAGATCGCTGCGTGGAGTGCCTCGTGGCACACATCCCTGAAAGCCCTGCGCGCGCGTGCCAGCAGGGACTGCGTGGCGGCGTCGCTGATGGCGAGGTGTTCGGCTATCTCCTTCGAATCGAACCCGTGCACATACTTCATCTCCAGCGCGATGGCGTAGCGTTCGGGCAACTGGTCCAGCGAAAACTGTATGAGACTGATCAGTTCCATTCGGCTACTTTCAGACTCGGGGTCGCTCCCCCCATCGTCCTCGATGGATTCGACGACGGCGCGCAGCATCTCATCGTTCAGGAAGGGCGTCATCATGTCCCGGTGGCGATCCTGCGCTTGGAGATGGCGGGAGATTTCGTGCCGGCATATCTGTACCAGCCAGGTCAGCAGGGTCGCTTCACCGCGGTAGGTTTCCAGCCTGCGCGCGGCCTGGGCGAGTGCGGCCTGTACCACGTCGTCGACATCGGCCTCGCTGCGCAGGCGGTGCCGGGCATAGCGGTAGAGTCGGGGGAAATATTCGTTGAAGAAATGGCGAAGCGACTCCTCATTCCCTTGAAGAATGCGCTTGGCCAGCCTGCGATCGCGCGCAAGCTGCAGGGTGGCGGTTTCCGGTCGGTTGTTGCCCATGACCACAGTTTAGAGGGTCGCGGCGGGGTTTTTCTGTCGCGCACCCCCGGGGGCGCGGTCCGGACTCGGCTACGCCGCCTCCGGCGCCCGGCGAATCTCCCCGATATCGGGGCCGACGCGCGCCGCGGCCTCTTCCATCAGGGCGCGGTCGAAGCCGAACACGTCCACGGCATTGTCGCCGAGAATCGCGCGAATCTCGCCCTCGTCCACGTCGTGGAAGGTCTCCCGCAGTTTGTCCATGGTGTTCGGCCAGGTGCCCTCCATGTGCGGGTAGTCCGACCCCCACATCAGCTTGTCGATGCCGATGGCGTGGCGCGCGCCCACCTCGTGGCGGGGCAGGAATGAGGCGCCGATGTAGCAGTTGCGGTCGAAGTACTCGCGGGGGGTGAGCGAGAGCCCCGTGGTGAAGTGCGCGAAGATGGGGTTGTCGATCTTGAAGTCCAGCACGCGCAGGGTTTCAAGAATCCAGCCGCAGCCCGTCTCGGTGAACACCAGCTTGAGGTTCGGGTGGCGCTCGAACACGCCCGACCACAGCAGCGCCTTGAACGGCCGCTGTGCCCACATGTCCACCTCGCTGATGTACATGGGGGTCGCGGCGGACACGTCGCCGTAGTCCGGCGACCATCCCGAGTGAGTGTGCAGGGGCATGTTCAGCTCTTCGCACACGCTCCACAGGGGTTCGTAGCGAACGTGGTCGTGGTAGAAGGGATGTGTACCGGTGCTGGTCGGCAGCAGGACCCCGCCGAACAGGCCCATACTGTGGGCCTCGCGCACTTCCCGGACCGATACGTCTATGTCGTCGACGTTGATGACGGCCACCCCGGCGTGGCGCCCGGGGTTCTTGTTGCACAGGTCCGCAAGCCAGCGGTTGTACGCCTGGTTGCCCGCCAGGCTCTGGTCCTCGGAGATCTCGTGGCGGTACTGCATCAGGCCCGCCCCGAAGGGGGCCATCTGCGGAAAGATGATCTCGCCGGCGATGCCGTCGTCCTCCAGTTCCTGCAGTCTTACGTCCGGCAGGTACTCGCCGCGCCGCGGGGCGATCATGCTGTCCGGGTCGCAGAGAAAGTCCCAAAGCTCCGCGTCCGATGCTTCATAGGCCTGCTTCGCCGCATTTGGGTCCATGCGTCCCGCACCCTGGTCACCGGAGCGCTTGTTGAATTCCTCGGTGGCCTCCTGGTCGAAGAAGGTCCCCATGCGCTTCATCATCTCGCGGGCGTATTCCAGCCACCAGGCGTCGGCCGCGGCGTGGAACTTTTTGTCCATGTAGGGTTTGTAGTGTTCCGGCAGGCCGCCCGCGTGGCAGTCCGAGCTGATCATCAGGACATTTGGCATAACATCATCCGCTTTTGATACCTGCGCGCCAGTGTATGACCGAGCCCGCTCACGGACAAGTTACAGGCGGTTCATTCAATGGGCCGGGGACACCTTCCGCGGGGGAGTCCAGGCCGCTAAACCAGGGCCCCGGCACGGCGAAGTGTGAAGCGCTTCACGTTTCTCCCCGGCGGTGGATTCCACCGCGCGCCGCTCCGCGCCCGGGGGCCACTTTTTGTGATGCGAAACGCACTCGGGACATGGTAAATGAGGGCCGTGTGGAATATGCTGGTGTGTATTAGAAATGCCCGAAGATTCAGCAGCTTAGAGATCGGGCCCGCGCCGTTTGACGGGGATAGGCGTCGACCATGACCAGCACAGACGATTCGCTCCTACAGTGCCTCCTGGCGCTGTGCCGCTTCCATGGCGGCGGTACCACCGCCGAGGCGGTGCTGGGCGGGTTGCCGCTGGAGGAGGGGCGCCTGACACCCGGGCTGTTCGAACGCGCCGCCGCGCGCGTGGGCCTGGCGAGCCGCCTTGTCGAGCGCGACCCTGCATCTATCGAGAACGCGCTGTTGCCCGCGGTGATCCTGCTGCAGGGTGAACGCGCCTGCCTGCTCATGGGCTGGGAACCGGGCGGCGATGCGCGTGTGATCTACCCCGAGCTGAACGAGGCGGTGGTGACGGTGCCCGCCGCCGAATTTGCCGCCGCCGCGGGCGGCACCGCCATCCTGTGTCGACCGCGCTTCCGCTTCGACGACCGCGCGCCGCGCGCCGCGGACGTCAGCCGCGGGCACTGGTTCTGGGACGCTATCCGCGCCAATACGCCCATCTACCGCGACGTCCTGCTCGCGGCGTTCTTTATCAACGTGTTCGCGCTCGCGCTGCCGCTGTTCACCATGAACGTCTACGATCGCGTCGTGCCCAACCACGCGACGGAAACGCTGTGGATGCTGGCGGCGGGGGTCGGTATCGTGCTGGTCGCCGACATTCTGCTGCGCACCATGCGCGGTTACTTCCTCGATCTCGCCGGCCGGCGCGTGGATATCCAGCTCTCGGCGTTGATCATGGAGCGCGTGCTGGGCATGCGGCTGGAGCACCGGCCCACCTCCGTGGGTTCCTACGCGGTCAACCTGCGGTCCTTCGAGACCGTGCGGGACTTCATCACGTCGGCGTCGATCACGACGCTGATCGACATACCCTTCGCCGTGATTTTCATCGCCGTCATCGCCTGGATTGCCTGGCCGGTGATCGTGCCCCTGTTGATTGGTCTCGCCGTGGTGCTGGGCTTTGCGCTGTCCGTGCAGGGCCGGCTGAAGGAGCTGTCGGAGACGACCTACCGCGCGAGCGCGATGCGCAATGCCACGCTCATAGAGAGCCTTGTCGGCCTGGATACCATCAAGTCCATGGGGGCGGAGTCGCGTATGCAGCGGCGCTGGGAGGAGACCACCACGTTTCTCGCCCATGTCGGTGTAAAGCTGCGTCTGCTGTCCAACTCGGCGATCAACACGACCCAGTGGGGCCAGCAGATGGTGACGCTGGGGGTGATCATCGTCGGCGTCTACCTCATCACCGCGGGCGAGTTGAGCATGGGCGGGCTGATCGCCTGCACCATGTTGTCCGGCCGCATCATGGCGCCCTTCGGCCAGCTCGCGGGCCTCATCACCCAGTACCACAGTGCGCGGATCGCCCTGGATAGTCTCGAGGAGGTGATGGCCCAGCCGGTAGAGCGGCCCGAGGGCGCGCAGTTCCTGTCCCGGGAGATGTTCCGCGGCGAGATCGAGTTCAAGAACGTCTCCTTCACCTACCCGGGTGCCGAGGTCGCGTCGCTCAACGATGTCTCGTTCAAGGTGGCCCCCGGCGAACACGTGGCCATCCTGGGCCGCGTCGGCTCGGGCAAGTCGACGTTGCAGAAGCTCGGCATGGGCCTGTACCAGCCCACCGGCGGCGCGGTGCTGATCGACGGTATCGATGTGCGCCAGATCGACCCTTCGGAGCTGCGTTCGCGCATCGGCTACGTGCCCCAGGACGTGACGCTGTTCTACGGCAGCCTGCGCGACAACCTGACGCTGTCCAATCCCCAGGTGTCCGACGCGGCGCTGGTACGGTCGGTGGAAATCGCCAATCTCACGGAGTTCGTCAACGCCCATCCCCAGGGCTTTGACATGACCGTCGGGGAGCGGGGCGAATCCCTGTCCGGCGGGCAGCGCAAATCCGTGGCGCTGGCCCGGGGCGTGATACAGGAGCCTTCCCTGCTGCTGATGGACGAGCCCACCGGTTCGATGGATCACTCCACGGAAATGGCGGTCAAGCAGCAGCTCGCGGCATTCGTCGAGGGGCGCACCTGGCTGGTGGTCACCCATCGCAATTCGCTGCTGGAAATGGTGGACAGGATCATCGTGATCGACAACGGCAAGCTGGTCGCGGACGGTCCGCGCGACAGCGTGATCAAGGCCCTGCAGCAGGGCCGCATCGGTAAAGCGCAATGAAAGGCGCAATGAAAGGCGCAATGAGCGAAAACAGCGTACAGTCCGCACCGCCCCCCGGGGAGCCCCAGCGGCGCCGGGGGCTGGTGGACCTGTTGTTCGCGCCGTGGATGCGCGACGAGACGGCGGCGCACGACTGGCAGCAGGATGCGCACCGCGCCTTCATCGAACAACAGCCCCTGCGCGCCAGGGCGATGCTCTACGGGGTGGCCGTGACCGTGTTGGCGCTTGTTGTCTGGGCGGCGCTGGCGGAGATCGACGAGGTCACGCGAGGCGCCGGCAAGGTGATTCCCTCGCGCCAGGTGCAGGTGATCCAGTCCCAGGACGGCGGTGTGGTCACGGAGATCCTTGTGCAGGAGGGCGACAGGGTTGAGGAGGGACAGCTCCTGGTGCGCCTGGACCAGACGCGGTCCCAGTCGACGTTCCGCGAAAACCGCGCGGAGTTCCAGGCGCTGTCCGTCAAGGCGGCGCGGCTGCGCGCGATGGTGCAGGGCACCGAATTCCAGCCGGCGCAGGAACTGGTGGCGGCGGTTCCGATGATCGTGGCGGAGGAGACCGCGCTGCTCGAATCCCAGCGGGCGGAACTGGCCTACGAGAAGGAGATCGCCGCGCAACAGCTCACACAGCGCCGCGAGGAACTGATCGAGGTGACGGCGCGCGAGGCCCAGGCCGCACGCTCGCTGGAGCTGAGTCGCCAGGAGCTGTCCGTCACCCGGCCCATGGTCGCCTCGGGCGCGGTCTCCCAGGTGGAAATACTGCGCCTGGAGCGCGAGGTGAACCAGCTGAGCGGCGAGCGCGCCCAGGCGGCGGCGCAGATCAAGCGTATCGAGGCCACCATCGTGGAAGCCCAGAACAAGCTGCGCGAGGTCGAGGTCGAGTTCACCAACAAGCTGCGCGAGGAGCTCGCCGAGACCATCTCCCGTATGAACGGGCTGCGCGAAGCGGGGGAGGGATTGTCGGATCGCGTGCGCCAGACCGAGGTGCGATCGCCGGTGAACGGCACCGTTAAACAACTCTACTACCACACCATCGGCGGCGTCGTGTTACCGGGCAAGGAGATTATCGAGGTCGTGCCGGCGGACGACACACTGCTGCTGGAGGTGCGTATCCGGCCCAAGGACATCGCATTCCTCGTGCCGGGGCAGGAGGCACTGGTGAAATTCACCGCCTACGATTTCGTCGTCTACGGCGGCCTGGAGGGCGTGGTCGAGCACATTGGGGCGGACACGGTCATGGACGAGGAGGGCAATCCCTTCTACGAGGTCAATGTGCGCACCCACGAGTCCGGGATCGCCGAGGACAAGCCTATTATTCCCGGCATGACTGTCGAGGTGGACATCCTCACCGGCAAGAAAAGCGTGCTCGCCTACCTGATGAAGCCGGTGCTGCGGGCCAAGCAGTACGCTCTCACGGAGCGCTGATGTACCCGCTGTTCGTCTGCCCCGCCGGGAAACTCCGCGAGCGCTGGCGCGAGGCGTTCCCCGGCGCCCGGGTCCAGGCGGCATTGCCCGATCCCACAGACACTGTGCTTGCCACCACGGACGCCATCTGGCTGGACCTCGGGGGAGACCGGGGGCAGCGGCGCGCCGACGCCGTAGCCGCAGCGGTATCACTCGGCCCTCCGGTAATCGCCATGGCGGGTGTGCCCACCGAGGCCGACGCCTTCGCGCTGTTGCAGGCCGGGGCCCGCGGCTACTGTCACGTGGAGGCCGCCCCGGAACAGCTCGGGGAAATCGCCCTCGCGGTGGGGCACGGCGGCCTGTGGATGCCCCCGGAGCTGACCCGGCGGTTCCTGGGGCTGGCGCTGGAGACGGTGCCGCCTCCGCAGCAGCAACTGGCGCTCAATGAACTCACCTCGCGGGAGGTGATGGTCGCGGAACAAGTCGCGCGTGGCGCCAGCAACCGGGAGATCGCGGCGGCGCTGGATATCTCGGAGCGCACGGTGAAGGCCCACCTCACCGCGATCTTCGAGAAGCTGGGAGTGCGCGACCGGGTGCAACTGGCCCTGGCGATGAACAACGTGCCCACCTACAGCACGGTGAACTAGTCCTTCCACTGTGACGCGGGTCACAATCCTGTCGCCGAACCGGGCGCGTTCGAGCGGACTCCAACAGCCGTATCCCGCGCCCGGTGCGACTTTCAGGCTCCCGCCGCGTGACCGGGTTCACAGTCCCGGGCATCCTGCCCAAAAGTACAATGTGGCTCGGCCCCCGCCGCCCTAATATCTGCTACCAGTATCCGTAAAAGACTACAAAGCCCGCCGGTGCGCCGGCGGACACAACAGGGGCAGACACCATGTCAGATATCAAGGTAATCAACATCACGGGCAAGGCTTACGCGCGCAACGCCGATGGCGAGTTGCGGGCGCTGCGCCCGGGGGACGTGCTACAGCCGGGTGACACACTCGTCACGCCCGATGGCAACAGCATCGAGATTGCCCTCCCCGACGGTGAGCTTATGAAAATCGCCGACACGCCGGAGATGGCGATCACGCCCGACCTCGTTGCGGAGACTGCCGCGGGAGCGGACGAGAGCGCTGTTGAGGACGATACCGTCAGTGCGATTCTCGGCGCCCTGGAGGAGGGCAGGCAGATCGACGAGGTCGTGGACCCCGCCGGCGCCGGTGCCACGGGGGAGAGCAACAACGAGGGCAACAGTTTCATCCGCCTCGCGCGTATTCTCGAGGAGACGGGCGAGGTCGGCAGCCAGACTTTCACGTTCAACTACGCAGACGCAGACGCGTTCGAGCAGGACGACTACGTCCCCGTCGACGCCATCGATGACGAGGCCATCACCGACGAGGGTGTCCCGGTCATCATCGATGTTGAGGACAACGACATTTTCATCGAGGGCTCTATCGTCACCGGCGTGACGCAGCCCGAGAACGGCACCGTGGTCATCAACGACGACGACACGGTCACCTATATCCCCAACGAGGGTTTCAGCGGCACCGATACCTTTACCTACACCGCGGTCAATCCCGACGGCAGTGCCGGCGACAGGCTCGACGGTGATCGTGGCCACGGGCAGGTCCGGCTCCGGATCCGGGTCCGGGAAGAACAGGTCGCGGATATCGACGTTGCCGGAATCGTCGGCAATGGTCGCGTTGGTCGGCCCGCTGAGCTCCACCGTGAAGTTTTCGGTCGTCTCGTCCAGGTCGTCGGGGTTCGTCTCCACGCGAATGACCACCTCGGTCACACCGGGGGCGAAGGTGATGGTGCCGCTCTCAGGGTCGTAGTCGGCGCCGCTCACGGTGGCCGTGCCGTCCGCGGTCTCGAAGTCCACGGTCACGGGCTCATCCCACGGTTTGGACAGGGTCACCACCACCGAGGCGGTCTGGCCCTCGTTCACCGTGGTGTCGCCGATGCTGATCTCCGGCAGCTCCTCCGGGGGAGGCGGGGGCGGGGGCGGCGGGGGCGGGGGCGGAGGCGGGGGCGGG
>Ga0126341_1000245_pt1 | contig 11309 bp, 10 predicted proteins | sample OrbTmetagenome_FD_97057 | JGI IMG/M metagenome (GOLD analysis project Ga0126341, IMG submission 97057) | Coral microbial communities from Florida Keys, Florida, USA - Orbicella T D metagenome | ecosystem: Host-associated > Invertebrates > Cnidaria > Coral | place: Florida Keys, Florida, USA... | reverse complement strand
TCCTCGATAGCCCAGTACTGCGTGCTCATCACCGCGTACACCATTCCGGCGATCTTCATCAGCCTCCAGCTCACCGGCAATCCCTTTCCCCAGCTCGGGCTGGGCAGTACCCTGGCCGGCAGCGACACCTACCTCCTGGACAAGCTCGACCAGGTGGTGACCGACCTGGGTTTTCGCGAGTACACCACCGATGTGCGCCTCAGTGGGCTCAATATGTTCGCTTTCACGCTCTCGCTGATGATCGGCACCGCGGGCCTGCCCCACGTCATCATCCGGTTTTTCACCGTGCCCAAGGTGCGCGATGCCCGCACCTCGGCGGGCTGGGCGCTGGTTTTCATCGCCGTTCTCTACACCACGGCGCCCGCCGTGGCCGGCATGGCGCGCCTCAATTTCATGGAGACCCTGGAGCCCGCACCCGGGGAGTACCTGGCTATCGAGGAGCGACCCCGGTGGTTTCGCAACTGGGAGAAAACGGGCCTGCTCGCCTTCGAGGACAGGGACGGCGACGGCCGCATCCGCTACAGCGCCGACCCCGGCGTGAACGAGATGACCACGGTGGACCAGGACATCATGGTCCTGGCCAACCCGGAGATAGCCGGCCTGCCCAACTGGGTGATCGCGCTGGTGGCCGCCGGGGGCCTGGCCGCGGCCCTGTCCACCGCGGCGGGCCTACTGCTGGCCATCGCCTCGGCGATCTCCCACGACCTGCTGAAGGGCATGTTCATGCCCGGCATCACCGAGCGCCAGGAGCTCACCGCTAGTCGTATCGCCATGGCCCTGGCCATCCTGGGGGCGGGGTACCTGGGCCTGAACCCCCCCGGTTTCGCCGCCGGTACCGTGGCCCTGGCCTTCGGCCTGGCGGCCTCCTCGATCTTCCCCGCCCTGATGATGGGCATTTTCTCCCGCAACGTGACCCGTGAGGGTGCAATCGCGGGTATGGTCTCGGGTATCGGGGTGACGCTGTTCTACGTATTCCAGCACAAGGGCGTCATGTTCATCCCGGGCACCGCGTTCCTCGGGGATACCCCGCCGAACTGGTTTTTCGGGATCGAGCCCAACGCCTTCGGTGTCGTGGGGGCTGGCGTGAATTTTGCTACGGCCTTTGTCGTATCGCGTCTCACCGCGGCCCCGCCCGCGTCGGTGCGCGCCATGGTGGAGCGGATCCGGCTGCCGGACCACGCGCCACCGACACACGACCTGGAGCTCGTCATCCACGACGAGCCGCCGGACGATAATGGAGTGAACAGATGAAGCACTATCTCAACCGTGCCCTGGTCCCGGGTTTGGGCCTGGTCCTGGGCGCCCCCCTGGCAGTGGCCGCCCCCGCCGCCACCGACAGCCTGGTCGGCATGGTGACCGACGGCGACGCGACCCTCAATTTCCGCTACCGCTACGAGAACGTCGACCAGGATTCCTTCGACCGCACCGCCTCGGCAAACACCCTGCGCTCGCGCATCTCGCTGTCGAGCGCCGCATGGCACGGGATTTCCGCCCTGGGCGAGGTCGACAACGTCTGGGATTTCGGCTCGGACAACTACAACTCCACCGAGAACGGCGACACCACCCGGCCGGTCATCGCCGATCCCTCGGGTACGGATCTCAACCAGCTCTGGCTGCGCTGGGCGGGGGAGGGACTCGACGCCACCGCGGGCCGCCAGCGTATCAACCACGGCAACCAGCGATTCGTGGGCGGCGTGGCCTGGCGCCAGAACGAACAGACCTTCGATGGCCTGCGAGCCAACTGGAAGCCGCTGGACGGCCTCAATCTCGACGCCTCCTACATCTACAACGTCAACCGCATCTTCGGCCCCGACGACGGCGCCAACCCCGCCGACCTGGAGGGCGACAATGTCTTCCTGCGGGCCGACTACGGCCTCGGGGAGCAGCACAAATTTGGCGCCTACGGCTACCTGCTGGATTTTGACGAGGACGGTCCTTATGCCCCGGGCAAGACGGTGGACAACTCCACCGACACCTACGGTCTGGAGTACCGGGGCAGCTTTGACCGGCTCTCCCTGGCCCTGGCCTGGGCGACCCAGTCGGAGGCGGGGGACAGCACCCTGGACTACGACGCGGACTACTACCTCGCCGAGGCGTCGGCAAAGGTTCAGCGCTTCAGTTTCAAGGCCGGGTACGAGGTACTGGGCGCCGGCGACGGGGTGGGCTTCAAGACCCCGCTGGCGACGCTCCACAAGTTCCAGGGCTGGGCCGATACCTTCCTCAACACCCCCGCCGACGGGATCGAGGACCTCTACGGCGGGGTGGGCGCCGCACTGGGCCCGGTCACCCTGACCGCCGTCTACCACGATTTCCAGGCGGAGGACTCCAGCGAGGACTACGGTACGGAGGTGGACCTCTCCGCCCGCTGGGCGGCACATAAACACGTCAATCTGGAGCTCAAGTACGCCAGCTTCGACGCGGACAGCGAGAACTACAGCGATACCGAAAAGGTCTGGCTGGTGGCGCAGTTCGTCTTCTAGGCGTCCGCCCGGGTGCAACAGGCTTTGCACCCGGGCGCCCCGCAGGGGTATGCTGTCGGTGTGCGGGCCCCATCCAGGGGCGAGCACCTGTAACGCGGTTGGCTGTAAGAATAACGACGGGCAGTGCGCGACAGGAGGTGACGGTATGGCGCTGGCACACGCGATCATGACGGCCCTGATCGACGATGACCTCTCCGGCTACGAGCTGGCGAAGGACTTCGAGACATCCCTGGGCTTTTTCTGGAACGCCTCTCACCAACAGATCTACCAGGAGCTGCACAAACTGGCGGACAAGCGCTGGCTTAACCGGCGCGAGGTCAGCCAGAGCGGCAAGCCCAACAAGATCGTCTACGGCCTCACCCGGGCCGGCCGTGATGCCCTGGCCGAGTGGGTGTTCGGCAACTCCCGGCTGCAGGCGGCCAAGGACGAACTGCTGATCAAGCTGTACAACCTCAGTGCGCAGAACGCCGCGCATATCGCCGCGGAAATCGCCGAGCGCCGCCAGAAAATGATGCGCACACTCTATCTCTACGAGAAGATCCGCATGTCCCATTACGCCGACCCGGCGTCCCTCCCGGTGCGGCGACAGGGGGTCTACCTCGCCCTCACCTCGGGAATCGGCCAGGGCGAGCAGTTCCTCGCCTGGTGCGACGAGGCCCTGGAGCTGCTGGCCGCGGTCGACGATTCGCGCAAGGCGCGCAAGTCGCGCACCGCCTGAGGCGTTCACACGCGGGCGGCTGCCCCGGATCAGTCCCGGATATTCTCCGCCCAGGCCGGGTCGACGTGGCCCGCCTCGGCGAGCCAGCGCGCGGTATCCGCGAAGGTCTGCGCTATCGGCCTGTAGTCCATCTTCAGCGTGTCGCGCAACTTGCTGTCATCGCAGAATACCCAGCGGGTGGCGAAGTCCATCGCCTCCCGGGTGATCGGCGTCTCAAGGCGCGGGGCGAGACCCAGCAGGTCGACAGCGCTGCCCACGGCGCGCATCACCGGCCCCGGCACGGGGAGGGCACGCAGGCGCCGGCCGGTGACCTCGCGCAACAGGTCGCCCACTTCCCGCCAGGGCGCAAAGTGACCCGCGACCACGTAGCGACCGCTGTGGCCGCCCTCCAGCAACAGGCGTTGCGCCCGGGCGAGATCGCGCACATCGATCACCTGCAGGCCGGTGCTGGTGTTGACGTGGAGGTGGCGCAGGATGAAGCGCAGGGACTGGTTGCCCTCGCTCATCGCGGGGTCGTCCGGGCCGACCACCGCGGTGGGATAGGTGATCGCCACCGGGGCGCCCTGTTCGACCAGCGCCTGTACAAACTGCTCCGCGTCCACCTTCGAACGCGCGTAGGCCGAGCGGGGATTGGCCAGGGGCGCGCTCTCGTCGAGCACGGACCGGGCCGGGTCGAACAGCGATGCGGCGCTGGAGACATACACCACCGATTTGCACCCGCGCTCCACCGCGCCGCCCACGACCAGTCGCGTGCCCGTGACGTTGGTCCGGTGCATCAGTTCGGCCTGGCCGGGGTCGAGGCTCACCAGCGCAGCCGTGTGTACCACGCCGTCGCAACCGTCAAGCGCGCGGTCGACGGAGGTCTTGTCCGTGATCTCTCCAACGGCGAAATCGACCGGCTCGATGCCGTGAGCGGCGTAGAGCGCCTGCATTTTTTCCGCGTTGCGGACACCGAGCCGTACGGTGTGCCCGGCAGCGAGCAGCTCCAGTACCGTGTGCAGGCCGACGAATCCGGTGGCGCCTGTGACGAACACGTGCATGGGTGGGGGACTCCCCGGGTCGACGTCTAGGATCTGGCGAGGGGCCAGAGTATCTATCCCCTCCGCTGCACTGTAAAGGGCGCTACGTCCCCTTGTAAGGCCGCTCCGTGGCGGTTTCCGGGCTGCAGAATTACCGGTAATTTTCCGCAAGTGTGCGCCTAAATTGGGCTGAAAACCGCCGAAAGTCGCGCAATTGCACAGGTTTTCTAATTTCTGGAGAAAACGCGGGTTTTTCGTGGAATCACCCCCGGCGCGCCTATACATTGGGTGTAAGAGAGTGATAACTCGCGACCGGGGAGCGAGGGTATGAGAGCACTTCTGTTGATCCTGTTGTTGCTGCCGCAGCTCGCGTCTGCGCGCATCTACATGTGTGTCGACCACGAGACGGGCAACGCCACATTCACGGACAGGGCCTGCGAGTCCAGCGGCTCGCGGGAAGAGGTCCGGGTCGATCCCATGAACCTCGAGTCGGGCAAGCGCACCGATACCAAGGTGGTGGAAAAGACCTGGTCGAGTGAGCAGGAAACCCGCAAGTCAGGCCTGCAGTACAACGCCGAACGTCGCTCCCTGGCCGAGAGCCGCGCCACCGCACAGGCCAACTAGGGCCGGTGCGCTAATTCTTCCCGGGCCTGCCCCGGGTGCGCAGTATCGTCATCAGCCCCCCGGCGATGACCAGTACGCTGCCCGCCACGGACAACACGTCCGGGACCTGATCCCAGAACAGCCACCCCCAGAACGCCGGCGGCATGGCGTTGCCCCCCCGGCTTGGGCATAATGCCCGGCAGGCCAACTGGCGTGGGCGACTGGCCCGCGAGCGTATGTACTACCAATACTTCGGGCTCACCGAGGCGCCCTTCTCGATAGCGGTCAACCCCCGCTATCTGTTCATGAGCGCCCGTCACAGGGATGCGCTGGCACACCTGCTCTACGGGGTCGGTGCGGGCGGCGGGTTCATCCTGTTGACCGGGGAGGTGGGCACCGGGAAAACCACCATCAACCGCTGCCTGCTCGAGCAGCTGCCCGACGACACCGATATCGCGATCATCCTCAATCCCGCGCTCAACGCCATGGAACTGCTGGCCAGCGCCTGTGATGAACTGGGCATCGATTACGACCGCGACCAGCACACATTGAAGACGCTGACGGATGAACTGCACCGGTACCTGCTCGCGAACTACGAGCGCGGTCGCAAGACGGTCCTGCTGATTGACGAGGCCCAGCACCTGGATTTCGACGTGCTCGAGCAGATCCGCCTGCTCACCAACCTGGAGACCAACAGCGAGAAGCTGCTGCAGATCATACTGATCGGCCAGCCGGAGCTTGCCCAGATGCTGGCGCGCCCGGAACTGCGCCAGCTGAATCAGCGCATCACGGCGCGCTACAACCTGGAGCCGCTCAACCTCGAGGAGACCGGGGCCTATATCAGCCACCGCCTGCAGGTCGCCGGCATGAGTCCCGACCGGGTGATCTTCCCGCCCCGGGTGGTAAAGGGTATCTACCGCGCGACGCGCGGCATTCCGCGGGTGATCAACGTGCTGTGCGACCGCGTGCTGCTCGGCGCCTACGGGCGCAATCGCACCCAGGCGGACGGCGCCATGTTGCGCATGGCCGCGCGCGAGGTGCTGGGGGAAGAGGGCGAGCCGGGTGGCGCCGCTCACTGGCCGCTGGCCGTGGCGGGCGGGCTGGCGCTGGTGGTCGTCCTGGTTCTCGGCGGGGGGTGGCTGTTGCTGGGCGGCTCGCAGCCGCCCACGGGGCCGGTCGCACAGGCCGATCCCGTCCAGTCGCCGGCGCTGTCGGCAGGGCAGCCGGAAGCGGTCGCCCCGGTCCCCGGGGAACTGGCCGCGCCCGCCGCGGGCCCCGTGGAGGAACCACCGGAGACGCTGACCGGCGCTACGCTGGCGCGCGCGCTGTTGCCCCCCGGGGAGTCCATGCGCCGTCTCTGGTCGCTTTACCCTGAGGCGCCCCCGCCGGCGCAACCCTGTCCCTCGGGCATCCACCACGGGCTTGTCTGCGCGGACGGTGAGGCGGGCACCTGGGATGAACTCGCCCGGTTCGACCGCCCGCTGTCCATTACGCTGGTCACGCCGGATCGATTTTCCGCGGAGGCGCTATTGCTCGGTTTCGATGGCCGCGACGCGTGGCTGCTGGCGGGTGAGGCAGTGGTTCCGGTGGACCTGGCCCGCCTGGGGCCCCTGTGGACAGGTGCCTACCGCTTTCTCTGGCGCCCCCCTGAGGGATTCCAGGCCCCGCTCTCACTGGGTGACGACAGCGCCGTCGTGGCGGCGGTGGCGAATCTTTTTGCGCGTCTCGACGGCCAGCCCAGGGCGCTGGCGGACACGCGGTTCAACAGCGCACTGGAACAGCGCGTGCGCATGTTCCAGCGCGATCACGACCTGGTGGATGACGGCGTGGTAGGGGTGCGCACCCTGCTGCGGCTGAACGAACTGCTGGGCATCGACGTCACCGCCGCGCAGGCGCGGCACCGCCTGCAGGCGGAGACCACCGCCGGGGCAGCCCCGTGACGGTGCCACGCGACAACTCCCGGGGGGAACCGCGCCCTTGTCACTGATACTCGACGCACTGAACCGCTCCCGCGGCGACGCCGACCCGGTCCCCGGACTGGCCACCCGGCACTACGTGGACGCCGCGTCCGACGGCCCGTGGCGGCGCTACCTGCCCTGGGCCGCACTGGCCGCTGCCCTGGTGTTGATCGCCTGGCTGCTGCTGGACCGTGCGGAGCGGGCCGATGCACCCGCGGATGTCACGGGCGTGGAGGAGGTATCGCGCAACGTGAGCAGTGCACTTACGGCGGTGCAATCCGAACTGCGCGCCCGCGCGGCGCTGTCCACCCCCGACACGCCGGAGTCAGTGGACCGCATGCCCGCGGCGGCGGCCGACCCTGCACCGGCGCCCGCGGCGCCGCGGCAGGTCGCGCCCTCCCTGCAAGCTGCGCCGGTATCATCCGCGCCCGAGGCGCCGCCCCCCACCGCCGACAGCGAGGTCGCGGCGCTCTATGCGCAGCCCCTGCAGGAGACGCAACCGGAACCCGCACCGCCGCCGACCCCTGCCGAGGAATCCTCGCCGGTGGATATCGAGCAGGTGCTGGCGATGGCGCAGCAGGAGATGGGCAACACGGGCATGGTCGAGCACCCGGCCCCCTTCCTTTCAAGCCTGTCCCAGCAAACCAAGGACACCATCCCGACCATCTTTTACCAGGGACACGACTTCGCCGAGCGCGGCGGCGCCAGCGTGGTGATGAACGGCAAGACCCTGCGCGCCGGCGGTAGTCCGGCGTCGGGCGTGCGTATCGATGAAATCCTGCCGGACTCGGCGGTGCTCAGTTTTCGCGGCACCCAGTTTCGCCTGCGGGCGCTGAACAGCTGGGTCAATCTCTAGAGACCCAGGTAGTTCCGCATGATGTCGAACAGCTCGGGCTGCCGCAGGTACGGCGGCACCAGTCCCCGGCCGGGCTCGTTGGCGTAGAGCGGCACCGCGGCGCCGGTGTGCTCCTCCATCATGAGATTCGTCGTGGCGTAATTGACCGCCATGATCGCACCCTCCGGGGTGACGATGCGCGCCACCTTGCCGGGACTGAAAAGCGGAATCGGGTACGCGGCGAACAGGCTCTGTTCGGGAATCAGCTGTGCGGCCTGGCTGTGGTCCGCGGTCACCAGGATCAGCGTCCCGGGATGTTCCTCCGCGTAGGCCAGGGCGACGCCCAGGGCCTCGTCGAGTTGTTCCATTTCGCCGATCGAACCGCAGGGTTTGCGTTCGTGGGCCTGCTTGTCCACCGACGCAGACTCGACCATCAGGAAAAAGCCGCGCTCGTTGCCGGCGTCGAGATGGCGCAGGGCGGTCTCGGTCATCGCGCGCAGTTCCGGTATGCCGGCGAAATCGGGGTTGGGTTCGCAGCGCATCGGCTCCGGCTGCCTGACACTGCCGAGGTACGGGTGCACGCGGTTGAGCAGGCTCGGCTCCGGCGATTCCGCCTCGCGGCCGTCCTCGCCCCGGAGGCGCACGGGGAGGGTGGAGGGGGCGAACAGGCCCAGCAGCGGTGCGCCCGTCGGGGCGGCGGACAGGGCGTCCCGGTCCGTCACCAGCTGGAAGCCGTTGCGCTGCGCCAGGTCGGCCACGGGGGCGTCCGTGCCCTCGGCGTTCGGTTCGAAGTGTTTTGTGCCACCCCCCAGGGCGACATGCAGTGAGGACGCGGCGAGCTGTTCGGCGATGGAGCCGGCCCCGCCCGCCGCCTTGAGGTGCGCCGAGCAGTCACCGAGGGGAATGTCGCCGAAACTGACCTCGACCATGGTGTCGGGGTTTTCGCAGAGGCGGAAGTTGATGTGCGCGTAGAAGGCCGCGGGGGTCGCGTCGGTGACGCTGGCGGTGGTGACGATGCCCGTGCGCACCCCGCCCCGCGCCGCCAGCTCCACGATGTTGGGTATGGCCTCGTCGCTGCCCGGGCGCGTGCCGATGCGGCCGCGGCTGGTCACCTCGCCGCTCGCCATGCTCGTGGCCGTGTTGGCGGAATCCGAGACGTAGACGGGGGCCCCTTCCACCGCGTCCTCCACCGTAAGGATCTGCGCGGCGCCCCGCACGGGCATTCCGTCCAGCACCAGCTCCCCGGCGGCACCGTGCAAATAATTGCGCGCGATGGTGACCTGGTGTTCGTCCATGCCGTCGCCGATGATGAGGATGACGTTGCGCGGGTCAGGAGGGGGTGCGGCCGTTTCGCCCGCCGCCCCGGTGGAGAGGAGCGCGGCGGCGAGCAGGCAGCTGCGGTAGAACGGCGTCATGGGGCACCTGTATCGATGTGAAGGCGATATTGATACCACGCTGCCAGGAGCGTTGCACGTACCATTTCTGTGCACCGGGGCGATTGCCGGTCGACATAAAGCACTATTTTGGTGCGTCTGAAATCGCGCGTGACCCACCCGGGTAGATTTTTCACCGCGGTGGGGCCAAAGAGGTTAACCTTTGCACCGCGCTGTGGCAGGATTCGGCTGTCCCGGCCCCGACGTCGGGCAGTCCCTGGAGTTTGGGCGGTACAGGCAGCAGATCGATAAGCAGCAATTCGATAAGAAGTAACCCGGCAGGTCGCCCAACAACTGGCAGCACAACTTACAGCTCGACAAGTAGCCCGCGTCAGTGCCGTACAAGCAGAATAATCGGGCTGAAAAACTGGTGAGGAAGCAACATGAAAATGATGACTGCAATCATCAAGCCCTTCAAGCTTGATGATGTTCGAGATGCGCTGCATCAAATCGGCATTACCGGCATGACGGTAGAAGAGGTCAAGGGATACGGTCGCCAGAAAGGCCACACCGAACTCTACCGCGGCGCCGAGTACGTGGTGGAGTTCCAGCCCAAGATCAAGATCCAGATAGCGATCAGCGATGCCCAGGTCGACCCGGCCATCGACGCGATCTGCAAGGCTGCCAGCACCGGCAAGATCGGTGACGGCAAGATCTTCGTCGCCCCCCTGGAGCAGAGTATCCGCATTCGCACCGGCGAGACCGGTGAGGAGGCGCTGTAACATGAAGACGACAACAAGACTCTGGCAGGCCCTCGCTCTGCTGGTCGGCGGCATGCTCGCCGCCTCCGGCGCCAGCGCCGACGAACTCAACGGCGCGGACACGGCCTGGATCCTGACGTCCACCGCGCTGGTCCTGTTCATGACCATACCGGGGCTGTCGCTGTTCTACGCCGGCCTGGTCCGGGTGAAGAACGTGCTCTCAGTGCTCATGCAGTGTTTCGCCCTCACCTGCCTCATGTCCCTGGTCTGGTTCGCGGTGGGTTACACCATCGCCTTCGGCTCGGAGAGCGGCGATGGAGGGGGCAGGTTCATCGGCGACTTCGGCAACATGTTCTTCGCCGACATGAACATCGACAGCATGAACGGCAGCATCCCCGCCAGCCTGTTTGCCATCTTCCAGATGACCTTCGCCATCATCACCCCGGCGCTGATCGTCGGCGGCTTCGCCGAGCGCATGCGCTTCTCCGCCATGCTGTTGTTCAGCACCATCTGGCTGATCTTCGTCTACGCGCCGATCTGCCACTGGGTCTGGGGCGGCGGCTGGTTGTATGAGCGCGGCCTGCAGGACTTCGCCGGCGGCACCGTCGTGCATATCACCGCCGGTGTCGCCGCGGTGGTCGCCGCGATGGTGATGGGCCCGCGGCGCGGCTTCGGCAGCACCGCGATGCCGCCCCACAACCTCACCCTGACCGTCGCCGGCGCCGGCATGCTGTGGGTGGGCTGGTTCGGGTTCAACGCGGGTTCCGCGGTCGCCGCGGACAACAGCGCGGCCATGGCCATGCTGGTCACCCACCTCTCCGCGGCCTGCGGTTCCCTCGCCTGGATGGCCATGGAGTGGCTCCGGCACGGCAAGCCCTCGGTGCTCGGTATCGTCACCGGCATGGTGGCGGGCCTGGGCACCATCACCCCGGCCTCGGGTTCCGTGGGCCCGGCGGGCGCCGTGGTCATCGGTCTCAGCGCCGGTGTGATCTGCTACTTCGCCACCAACTGGATCAAGCAGGGCCTGAAAATCGACGACAGCCTCGACGTGTTCCCGGTACACGGCGTCGGCGGCGTGCTCGGCACCCTGCTCGCGGGCGTGTTCTGCGCCACCAACCTGGGCATTTTCAGCGGCAACGGCTTCACCGGCGAGGCCACGAGTATCGGCGGGCAGCTCGCCATCCAGGCCACCGGCGTCGTCGCAACCTTCTTTTACACGGCGGTGGTCACGTGGGTGATCCTGAAGCTCGTCGACGTGGTCGTGGGCCTGCGCGTCAACGACGAGGAGGAGACCCAGGGTCTCGACCTCGTGCTCCACGACGAGCGCGGTTACGACCTGTAATCGTCCCAGTGCTACGCACAAGGGCCGCTTCGCGCGGCCCTTTTTCGTTGCTTGACAGGCCGGCGGTGGCAAACAGCCTGGCGCTCGGAAGGCCAAGATACTCGCTCCAGGCTGTTTGCCACCGCCGGCCACTCAAACTGATTTCCTGAATGTGTACCGCTATTAGATGGCGCTCAATTTGGCGGCAGAAAAAAGCCGCACCCCGCGCGCCGCGTCCTCC
>Ga0126341_1000244_pt1 | contig 11310 bp, 7 predicted proteins | sample OrbTmetagenome_FD_97057 | JGI IMG/M metagenome (GOLD analysis project Ga0126341, IMG submission 97057) | Coral microbial communities from Florida Keys, Florida, USA - Orbicella T D metagenome | ecosystem: Host-associated > Invertebrates > Cnidaria > Coral | place: Florida Keys, Florida, USA... | reverse complement strand
CGCCCTCGAAGTCCGCGGACAGGTCGAGGTCTTCGCCACCGTCCTGCGCCGCCGCGCCGCCTTCGATCTCCAGCCCGCTGAACTCGGCCTCCAGTTCCTCCCCGCCCTCGGACGTCAGCTCGAGGGGGTTGGGCGCGAGGCCGGGGGTGTCGCCAGCACCGCCGTCGGCAGCGGGTGCTACTGTGTCGACCTCCGCCTGCTCGTCGCCGGCGTCGAGCCCCGCGAGCAGTTCCTCGGCCCGCGCAATGCTGTCGGCGTCACCGCTGGAGCGGATCTCCTCCAGTTCGGCCTCGGCGGCGGAAACGTTGTTCAATTCGACATAGATCTCCAGCAGCTTGAGCCGGTACACGGGGTTGCCGGGCTCGTTGGCCAGGGCGTTGTTGAGCAGGTCGATGGCCTGCGGGTGGCGTCCGTAGGCGATGTAGATATCCGCCTCCGCGAGTGCATCCGCTGCCTCGACATCGGACGCGTAGGCGTCGTGCTTGCGCTCACCGTAACCGCGCTGGCCGGCCTCGTCGTCATCGTCATCGCCAGCGGCCTCGAGCTCCACAGGCGGGGGCGCCGGTACCGGGGTTTCCTCCTCGATGGCGATCTCGCTGTCTTTCAGCTCGACACCGGAAAAGACATCGTCCGACACGGCGGGGGCGCTCGCGTGAACCTCTTCCTCGCCGCCACGACTGCGCATGACGAAGAATCCGACCAGGCCGAGCACCACGGCACCCAGGATGTACCAGAGGTAGTCCATGATCCCGCCACTGGTCTCGGCGGGTGCAGCTACGGAGGGCTTCTCGGCTGTCGGTGCAGGCTTCGCCTCCACGACTTCCTCGGCTTCCTCGACGATCTCTTCGACGGTCTCTTCCCCGGCGATATCCTCCTCGGCCATCGCTTCCCCGGCGTCCGCCTCTTCGAGCGCGGCCTCCTCGGCACGTAGCATCTCCTCGGCCAGGGCCGCCTCTTCCGCGGCCTCGACCGCGGCGGCATCGGGTGCCTGCTCGTTTTCAGCCAGGGCGGACTGCAGTGCAGCGATCTGCTCGTCCTTCAGGTTGACGATGCGCTGCAGCGTCTCGAGCTGCTGTTCCATCGCCGCCATGCGTTCGGATTCCTCGGCACTGGCCAGTGCGGCCCTGTCCGCCTCTTCAAGGGCAGCCGCCCCGGGCACGTGGGAGTCGACCGGGTCACCGCCCTCGCTCTCCTGCCCGAGTTCCTCGGTGTCGGCGGCGATCCGCAGCGACGGCCCGCTGAGGGCGGCCCGTTCGGCGTCGCGACCCGCGCGCCAGGCGTCGTTCTGCTCGCGCACCTCCGCGAGGGCGGACTCCAGGTCAGCGGAACTGATGTCATCGGCGCTCGGCAGGTAGATAATGTACCCGGCCTTCACGCGGTTGATGTTGTTGTTGATGAAGGCGTCGGGGTTGAGGCGCTGGATGTCCAGCATGGTCTGGTGCACCGAGGTGCCGTCGGGCCGCGCCTGTTGCGCGATCTCCCACAGCGTGTCGTCCCGGGCCACCATGTAGCGTCCGCCGGGCAGGGGGCTTCCGGCGGCCTCGGCATTAAAGTCGCGCTGGGGCATCTCGCCGGGCCCCAGATCAGATTTTGTTACGTCAACGCGGGTGCCGCTGCTAGCGGCTAATTCCTTTTTTTTTCCCGGTGCGGGTATGCCCTCCTCCACCTCGACGCGCTCGCTGGCGGACACGACGGGAGTGGCATCGGTAAAGGCGGGGGGATCGATCAGCACGGTGTATTCGCGCAGCATGCGACCGGTGGGCCAGCGCGCTTCGACGAGGAAGTCGAGGTAGGGTTCGAGCACGGGCTCGTCTGTGGTCATCACGATACGCGCGTTGCCGTTGTCGTCGACCACCACTTCCATCTGGATGCTGGTGAGGAAAAACGTCCGATCGAGACCCAGGCGCTTGAAGTCCTCGCGCGTACCGAGCCGCACGCGGATTTCATCCTCGTGCATACCGTCGGTGTTGAGCAGGTCGACACTGGCCTTTAAAGGCTCGTTGAGAAACGACTCGAGTTTCAGTTCTCCCAGGCCCAGCGCCAGGGCGGAGCTCGCCTGCAGGCAGCCCAACGAGAAAACCATGGCAGCAAACTTACGTCCCATACCCGCCCCTTATTATTTTCACTCACTATCGCCGAGGCCACACCTCCCCGCGGTGCGGCCGCCCGGCCGGGCCCCGTGCGCCGGCGACCTGGACAATGCCCCTGCAGGCCGCGCGGTGACCGGTCTGCGAGCACCTTGAAGGCGCGCGCATTCAGCCCGATACCACCCCAAGTATCCGGGAACAGGGGGTATTAATCAAGGTAAGTGGCTATCAAGCTCTCGGCAATTTGCACACTATTTAGGGCCGCCCCCTTGCGCACATTGTCGGACACGATCCACATATCCAGGCCGCGGGGGTGGGAAATGTCCTCGCGAATCCGGCCGACGTACACCGGGTCATTGCCCGCGCCGTCGCTCACGGCTGTCGGGTAACCCCCGTCCGCGTGCTCGTCCACCACGGTGACGCCGGGTGCGCGCTCCAGTAGTTCCCGCGCCTCGGCGGCCGACACCGGGTCCACCGTCTCTATGTGCACGGCTTCGGAGTGTCCATAGAACACCGGGATACGCACGCAGGTGGGGTTCACCTGGATGCTCTCGTCGCCGAAAATCTTCCGGGTCTCCCAGACCATCTTCATTTCTTCGCGGGTGTAACCGTTGTCCTGGAACGTGTCGATATGCGGCAGCGCGTTGAAGGCGATCTGCCTGGGGTAGACGCTACACTCTATCGCCTGCCCATTGAGCAGGCGCGCAGTCTGCCCGGCCAGTTCCTCAATCGCCTCCTTGCCCGTGCCCGACACCGCCTGGTAGGTAGCGACATTGATGCGCTCGATACCTACCGCGTCATAAATCGGCTTCAGTGCGACCAGCATCTGGATAGTCGAACAGTTCGGGTTTGCGATGATGTTGCGCGTCGAGTAACCGGCCAGCGCCTCGATGTTCACCTCGGGCACGATCAGTGGAATATCCTCGTCGCGACGAAAATGCGAGGTGTTGTCGATGACCACGCAGCCGGCATCGGCCGCCACCGGCGCAAATTCGGCAGACACACTGCCGCCCGCGGAGAACAGCCCGATCTGCACCTGGCTGAAATCGAATTCCGCGAGGTCGCCCACGGTGAGGGACTTGCCGCGAAACATCACGGTCTTGCCCGCCGAGCGACTGCTGGCCAGCGGGTAGAGGTTGCGCACGGGAAACTCCCGTTGCTCGAGTATGTCGATCATCACCTCGCCGACCGCCCCGGTGGCACCGACAACGGCAACGTCGTATTCACTGCTCATTTTTCGCTTTCCTCGCGCCGGCCGGTCTCAGCCCAGCGCACCGAACAACCAGGGGGAGCGCTCGCGCCAGCGCGATTCGAAGTCGCGAATGGCCCCTGCGCTCTCCAGTGTCAGGCCTATGTCATCGAGCCCGTGTACCAGGCAGTGCTTACGGAACGCATCGATCTCGAACTCGATCTCACGGCCGTGCGGACTCTCGATCACCTGGCGCTCGAGGTCAACGGTCAGCTCGTGGCCGTGGTTGTCGTACATTTCCTGGAACAGCTCCTCGACCAGCGCGTGCTCCAGGACGATCGGCAGGATGCCGTTCTTGAAACAGTTGTTGTAGAAGATGTCCGCGAAGCTCGGCGCGATAAGTACGCGAAACCCGTAATCGTCCAACGCCCACGGTGCGTGCTCGCGACTGGAACCGCAGCCAAAGTTCTCCCGCGCCAGGAGGATGGACGCCCCGTCGTAGCGCTCGTGATTGAGCGGGAAATCCTCGTTCACGGGGCGCTGGCTGTGGTCCTGGCCCGGCTCGCCCTGGTCGTGGTAGCGGAGCTCATCGAACAGGTTCGGGCCGAAGCCGCTGCGCTGTATGGACTTGAGGAACTGCTTGGGGATGATCAGGTCCGTGTCCACGTTGGCACGATCCATGGGCGCAGTCTTTCCCTTGTGTGAATCAAACTTTTTCATGATCCTGTCCTCCTACCAGTCGCGCACGTCGACGAAATGACCCGCGACCGCCGCGGCGGCGGCCATGGCCGGGCTGACGAGGTGCGTCCGGCCGCCGAAGCCCTGGCGACCCTCGAAATTGCGATTTGACGTGGACGCGCAGTGCTCGCCCCTGCCCAGCTTGTCCGAGTTCATCGCCAGGCACATCGAGCAGCCGGGCTCCCGCCACTCCAGTCCGGCGGCGGTGAACACCTTGTCCAGGCCCTCTTTTTCCGCCTGTTCCTTGACCTCGCCGGAGCCGGGCACCACCATCGCCAGCGCGATGCTGTCGGCCACCTGCCTGCCCTTCACAACCTCGGCGGCCGCACGCAGGTCCTCGATACGTGAGTTGGTGCAAGAACCGATGAACACCTTGTCCAGCCGGATGTCGGTGATCGACTGCCCGGCGGACAGTCCCATGTACTCCAGGGCGCGCTCAATCGCCTCGCGCTCCGTCGCGCTGCCCGCGTCCGCGGGATCGGGGATGCGGCCGTCCACCGGCAGCACCATCTCCGGCGATGTGCCCCAGGTGACCTGCGGCTTGATGTCCTCACCCCGCAACTCAATTACGCGGTCGAACACCGCGTCGTCGTCGCTGTGCAAGTCGGCCCAGGCCTCGACCGCCCGGTCCCACATTTCGCCCACCGGCGCGTAGGTGCGGCCCTTCACGTAATCGACCGTCTTGTCATCGCACGCGATGAGTCCGGCGCGGGCGCCCGCCTCGATCGCCATGTTGCAGACGGTCATGCGCCCCTCCATGCTGAGGTCGCGGATCACCTCGCCACCAAATTCGATGGCGTAGCCGGTGCCCCCGGCAGTGCCGATCTCACCGATGATGGCAAGCACCACATCCTTGGCGGTGACGCCGGGCAGCAAGCTGCCGTCGACGCGCACGAGCATGTTTTTCATCTTTTGCTGCACCAGGCACTGGGTCGCCAGCACGTGCTCCACCTCCGACGTGCCGATGCCGTGGGCCAGCGCACCCAGCGCACCGTGTGTGGACGTGTGGGAGTCGCCGCAGACGATAGTCATGCCGGGCAGGGTCGCACCCTGTTCCGGGCCGACCACGTGCACAATGCCCTGGCGGTGGTCGTTGATCTCGAACTCGACGATGCCGAACTCGCGGCAGTTGTCGTTGAGGGTCTGCACCTGCAGCCGGGACACCGGGTCGATAATGCCCGCGATGCCCCCGGCGCGCTCCGCGCGCACGGTCGGCACGTTGTGGTCCGGCACCGCGAGGTTGGCGTCGGCGCGCCACGGGGTGCGCCCCGCCAGCCGCAGGCCCTCGAAGGCCTGGGGCGAAGTGACCTCATGGATCAGCTGCCGGTCGATATAAATGAGGGCGCTGCCGTCCTCGCGCTCCTCGACAAGGTGGCTCTGCCACAACTTGTCGTACAGGGTTTGTCCGCTCATGGCTTACCTCGCTCGTTCCCGACGATCAACGGGTGGATTGGCGCGCAGTATGGGCTTGCATATCGAATAACACAAATTTATTATTTTTATTCAATAGATTCCTTTAAGGAATAGTTTGGCAGGGTGAGCGAGGCCCCGAAAGCCGTGGAAATACAGAATCTCAGGGCGTTCCTGCTGGTGGCCGAGAGCGGCTCCTTTTCACTCGCGGCACAGAAGCTGCACCTGACTCAGCCCGCGGTGAGCAAACGGGTGGCCCAGCTGGAGGACGAGCTGGGCACCCCCCTGTTCGACCGCATCGGCCGCCAGGTCAGCATGACCGAGGCGGGGCGCGCCCTGCTGCCCCACGCCAGGGCGGTGCAGCTGGAACTGCGCGCCGCGGAGCAGTCGGTGCGCGACCTCGCCGGCGAGGTCGGGGGCAACCTGCGACTGGCCACCAGTCACCATATCGGACTGCACCGACTGCCGCCGGTGCTGAGCCACTTCAGCGGCACCTGCCCCGGGGTGCATATCGACATCGATTTCATGGACTCAGAACAGGCCTACGAGCTGACGCTGCGGGGCGAGGTGGAACTGTCGGTGGTCACCCTGGCACCCGAGCCGCAGCCGAGTATCGTCGCGCTGCCCGTCTGGCGGGACCCGCTGGATTTCATGGTGCAGGCGGGGCACGAACTGGACGGGGGCGACGGCATGGACCTGGCCGCCCTGAGCGACTACCCGGCAGTGTTGCCCGGGCTGAACACCTACACGGGACAGATCGTGAAGCGCCTGTTCGAGCAGCGCTCACTGCCCCTGCAGGTCTCCCTCGCCACCAACTACCTGGAGACCATACGCATGATGGCGTCGGTGGGCCTCGGCTGGACCGTGCTGCCGCGCAGCATGGGTGACCCCTCCCTGGCCACGCTGCCGGTCGAGGACGCCGCTATCGAGCGCACACTGGGCGTCGTCTATCACGAGGGCCGCAGCCTTTCCCGCGCGGCACGGGCGTTCATGGAGGCGCTGGACCAGTTCGCCGAGACCGGGGCCTAGTCGCCGAGGTTGTTCAGTACGCTCTCGCGACGCCTGTCGTCCTGCCACAGGCCCTCGTGGTCGGGAAAATAGATGGTGCCGTTGAAGCGCGCGACGATGCCGCTGCTGTTGCGGATGTGGCCACTGCAGAAACCGAAGCGCCGCTTGAGGCTCACCTGCTCCGCGTCCGCCTGTATCCACTGGCCCTGGCGGGCGGCGGAAACGAAATCCACGTTCAGGCTCAGGGTGGGGTTGCCCACGAGATCGCCCCGGGCGACGTTGCAGCCCGAGGTCGCGGTCATGTCCGCGAGCGTCATCAGCACCCCCCCGTGGCAGATCCCCATGGAGTTACCGTGACGGGCCTGGATCACCAGGCCGAAGCTCACGTCGGTGCCGTCGACCCGGCGGTACACCGGCTGCAGCGAATCGGTGTACCCGAACCCCTCGGGCACGCGCTCGAAGCCCTCGGGCACCTTATCGATATCGCCGTCACTCATACCCGTCGTCGCCCTCAGTAGTCGTCGCCCTCAGTAAATACCCATGACCAGTCCCGCGGCGAAGGCCTGGCCGAGGTCGGCCGACGCCTGCCGGTGCGCCTCGCAAAACTCACCGCGCAGTATGCACGGCTCCGCCGCGAGGGGGAAAGGGTAGCCGGAAAGTATGCGCTCGGCCTGGCGCACCGCACCGCGCCCATCGTTGCCCGCGCTGACCAGTAGCGCGCAGGGCAATACCAGTGAACGCGCGATCGCCGGGTAAAACGTGCGGTCCAGGAAGTCCTTCATCGCGCCGCAGAGCGCACCGGAGTTTTCCGCCATCACCAGCAGTACGCCGTCGGCGGCGGCGAGGTCTTCCGTGCCGGCGTCCCACGCGCGGCAGAGCGCCACCCTGGCGCCCTCTTCCTGCCGCGCGCCCTCGCGTGCGGCGCGGGCCATGTGCGCGCAGGTCCCGCTCTGGCTGTGATACACGATCAGCAGTGTCTTCATCGGCTCCCCGCACCGCCACCTCCGGGCTCGCGCGGCGCAGGCCGATTGGAACACAGCCGGACGCCACTGTCATTCCGACGCGCTGTTCAAAGCGGCGTCCGGGTGCTCTAATACGCCGTTCGACAAACGACCCCCAGGATTGCGAAGGACGACTCGATGGCCCAGGTGAACAGGCAGTGGCTGCTGAAGGAACGGCCCACGGGAATGATCGGCGAGGAACACTTTGAACTCGTGGAGGGCCCGATGCCGGCGCCGGACCTGGCGGCGGGCCAGGTGCTGCTGAAAAACCTCATGCTGGGCTTCGACCCCGCCATGCGCGGCTGGGTCATGGACGAGCCGAGCTACCTGCCGCCGGTGGCGATCGGCGAACCCATGCGCGCCAGCGGCGTTGCCCAGGTCATCGCTTCACAGAACCCGGACCTGCCGGAGGGCGCGCTGGTCCAGGGCCTGACCAACTGGCAGGATTACGCCGTGGGCGATCCCGCGGGCGCGATTCCCGTGCAGGTGCTGCCCGAGGGCACACCGCCGAGCCTTGCGTTGAGCGTATTCGGCGTCACCAGCCTGACCGCCTACTTCGGCCTGCTCGATGTGTGCGACCCCCAACCCGGTGAAACGGTGCTGGTGTCCGGCGCCGCGGGCGCCACGGGCTCGGTCGTCGCGCAGATTGCGCGCATACAAGGCTGTCGCGTCATCGGCATCGCCGGCGGCCCGGAAAAATGCGCCTGGCTGCGCGACGCCTGCAGGCTGGACGGGGTGATCGACTACAAGAACGAGGACATCGCGGAGCGGATCGGAGCGCTCTGTCCCGGCGGCGTCAACGTCTTCTTCGACAATGTGGGCGGCGACACCCTGGAGGCGGCGCTGGCCCACATGGCCGAGTTCGGTCGCATCTCCCTGTGCGGGGGAATCTCCGGATACAACGACGAGTCGCCCCGGCCCGGCCCGCGCAACCTCATGCTGCTGACCACGCGCCGCATCCGCATGCAGGGCTTCATCGTCCTCGACTACATGGATCGGGCGGAGGAGGCTTTCGAGGCACTGGCGGGCTGGGTCACCGCCGGCGAGATCGCCTGGCGTGAGGACATCCAGGAGGGCTTCGAGAACATCCCCGCCACCCTGCTGCGTCTCTTCAGCGGCGCCAACGAGGGCAAGCAACTGCTCAGGCTCGCCGACCCGGAGTAGTTATACACAGGCCCGTCTGTGGATAACTTTGGGGATAGGCACCGGGGCTGCGTCCGGCGGCCCCTCTTTCTCCACCGGCACCGGTCCGGGCCCGCCCCGTCGCGTGCTCGCTTTTTAAAGAGCAAATCAAGGACTTAGGATTTTTTTATAGCGGTTTCTGCACGCCGGGTGCCAAAAACTCTATAAAAAAAGGGGTATTCTGCGCCGTGTGGATATCGTTTTCGGCCCGGAGGTTTGCAGCCACTCACGCTCCAGCCCTTGTTTTTCCACTGTTTTCGTAAATTGCCTGCCAGAGTGTGTGGGCCTGTACCCCGCTGGGCGCAAGGGTTTCAAGGCTGCGTCGCCGCGCTGTCACGGGTGAATACCCAGCACTGGTGAACGCGCCGATTGCGGTCGAAATCCGGGTCCAGCGTGGCCCCGGTGATGTCCTCGCAGGCAAATTCCTGTGCGAGTTGTTCATCCAGCCTGAAACCGCGCCGGTTGTTGGAGAAGTACAGCCGCCCCCCCGGGCGCAGGATTTCGATGGCGCCGCGCACCAGCGGGGCGTGATCGCGCTGTACGTCAAAGCTCGTCGCCACCGAGCGGGAATTCGAGAAGGAGGGCGGGTCGAGCAGGATGAGGTCGAAGCGCGCACTGCACTGTTGCACCCAGGTGACGCAGTCCGCCCGCTCGACCCGGTGCGCGCTGCCCTCGATGGCGTTGAGTGAGAGGTTGCGTCGCAGCCAGTCGAGGTAGGTGTTGGACAGGTCCACACTGGTCGTGGAGCGCGCCCCGCCCAGCGCCGCGTGCACCGTCGCGGTGCCGGTGTAGCAGAACAGGTTGAGAAAATCGGCACCCTCACTTTCCCCGGCTATCCGCCGGCGCAGCGGCCGGTGGTCGAGGAACAGGCCGGTGTCGAGGTAGTCGTGGAGATTGACCAGGAAGCGCGCAGTGCCCTCCCGCACGGTGACAAACTCGCCGCTCTGGGCCTGGCGGGCATACTGGTCCCTGCCCCGCTGTCGCGCGCGCTGCTTGTAGGCCACGCTGGCCGCGGCGACATCGAGGGCCCGGGGGACAGCGGCCCGGACATCGTCCATGCGCCGCTGCGCGGCTTCAGCAGAAACCGTCGCCGGCGCGCGATACTCCGCCACGTGCACCCGCTCGCCGTACACATCGACCGCGACCGCGTACTCCGGCATATCGGCATCGTACAGGCGGTAACAGGTCACCTCCTCCCGCCGCAACCAGGGGGTGAGTCGCCGGCGGTTCTTGCGCAGGCGGTTGGCGAACATCTGCGCACCATCACTCAGCTCCGCCACTTCCGCCGCAGCCTTTTGCGGCGCTGCGCGCAACTCGTTCGCGCCGAGATCGAACAGCAGCAGCCGGGTGGCAATCGCCCCGTTGTACAGCGTGTACGCCTTGTGGCTGCGCAGGCCGGTGGCGCGCCCGAGGTCTGCCTCCGAGGTGAAAATCGCGGCCTGCCAGCCGGGGAACTCCCCGAGCATACGCTCCCCCAGCTCGCGGTAGAGCGTTTCCAGCTGCGCCCGGTCGCCGAGCCGCTCGCCGTAGGGCGGGTTGGTCACGAGCAGTCCCGTGGCCAGCGGGCGGTGGGTGGGCTTTTTCAGTTCGCGCACCGGTTTGCAACTCACCCGGACCGCCCTGGACAGGCCCGCCCGCGCAATGTTCTCGATCGCCCGATCGACCGCATTGCGGTCCGCGTCGTAGCCGCGAATCTCCGGCAACTGGCTCGCCCTGCCCCGCTCCGCCGCCGCGCGGGCATCCGCCACCAGTGCGCGCCATTGCGCTGCGTCGTGCATGTGCAGGTGCTCGAACCCGAAGTGCTCACGCGCCAGTCCCGGGGCGATACCCGCCGCCATCATGGCCCCCTCGATGAGCAGTGTGCCCGACCCGCACATGGGGTCGATCAGCGCCCCGCCCCGGGCCGCCATGCCCGGCCAGTCCGCGCGCAGCAGGATCGCAGCGGCGAGGTTCTCTTTCAGCGGCGCGGCGCCGCCGCGGCGGTCGAAGCCGCGCCGGTGCAGGGACCCGCCCGAGAGGTCGAGTGATACCTGGGCGCGATCCCTCGACAGGCGCACCCGGATACGCACGTCCGCCGCGCGGCGATCGACGTCGGGACGGCTTCCCCCCGCGTCGCGAAAGCAATCGACCACGGCGTCCTTGCAGCGCTGTGCGCCAAACTGCGTGTTGCGTATGGCGCGATTCGTGCCACTGAAGTCCACCGCGATACTGCAGCGAGGGTCGAACAGGGCCGCCCAGTCGATTCCCCGCAGCCCGGCGTAGAGCTCGTCGCCGTCCGCCGCACGGACGCGCTCCAGTGACCAGAGTACGCGGTTCGCCAGACGCGACCACAGACAGGCGCGGTACGCGGTTGCCAGTGGACCGCCGAAGTACACGCCGGCGACGGTCTCGCGCACATCCGGGGCCCCGAGCGCCGAGAGCTCCGCCGCGAGCAGCGCCTCCACTCCCTTGGGGCACGCGGCGAACCAGGCGCCGTCGCGAGTGGCGTTCACACCCTGCTCCGCGACGCAGGGGGATGCGGGAACGTGGGGTGGGCGCACACGATCGGGGGCGGATTGAACACAGCGGTGGGGAAAGCTCAGGCGTCCCTGTCGCGGCCGGTACTGCGCTTGCGGGAGGCCGGTTTCTTCCGGGTCGTACCGGACCGGGTGCGCGCGCCGCTGCCTGCGGTCGTCTTTTTCTTCGCCGCGTTCTT
>Ga0126341_1000243_pt1 | contig 11370 bp, 6 predicted proteins | sample OrbTmetagenome_FD_97057 | JGI IMG/M metagenome (GOLD analysis project Ga0126341, IMG submission 97057) | Coral microbial communities from Florida Keys, Florida, USA - Orbicella T D metagenome | ecosystem: Host-associated > Invertebrates > Cnidaria > Coral | place: Florida Keys, Florida, USA... | reverse complement strand
TTAGGGTTTAGGGTTTAGGGTTTAGGGTTTAGGGTTTAGGGTTTAGGGTTTAGGGTTTAGGGTTTAGGGTTTAGGGTTTAGGGTTTAGGGTTTAGGGTTTAGGGTTTAGGGTGTGTGTCAGTGCCGCGTCCCGACCCCGCGCCAGTCGGGCCGCTTCAGTGCAGCGGATCCCGCCCCAACCACCCCAAGTAACATTTTTCACGGGTTTCGAACTTTTTCCGGTTTTCTATACCACTTCGGGTGATTCACGTGCAGACAGCCCTTTGCAGCCGTCCTGATGGAGCTATGCTGCTGCTACACTGCAACGGCTGCACCCTGTCACGTTCCACGTGAACAAGGATTCCAACCAGTGGGCTGACGAACTGACAGAACCGGACTACCAGGGCTTCTGTCCAGACCGTCGTCTCCGAGTCAGCGGTCTACTGAGAAGCTTTAGTGCTGGAATCTGAGCCCTGCTAGGTCTTGGTACTTCGAGTGGTGCGTGGTGAGGGCGAGAGTTCCCCAGTCGCTCGTTACCAAGTGGGAATTTTCTCGCCAGGCACAGTGCCTCCCTTTTTTCCTACTAGTGACCCTCTGGGAGGGGAGGCCGGGAGCCTTTGGCCCCGACTCGCTCGGGGGGGAACCCTCTCCAAGTCACACTTCCATTCGCAAGGAAGAGAGGGAAGTGTTGGTGGTTACTCTTGGGTCCGGTCGTGCTCTTGTTGGCCTCTGTCCTAGTCACGCGCAGAAGTATTTGGTGTGCAGTAGACCATCCAGGCGTGGCAAAGCAAGAAGGCCGGAGGCCTTTGGAAGACCCGCCAACGTACTTAGTGCAATTTTCTAGCTTGCTGGGGACGGAGCTACTTTTGTAGCACAATGTCCGAGCCTTGTGAGGTCTCGAGCCTTGGGAAAGCCCTGAAAACTCGCCAAAGCAAACGCATAGGAGACAGCCTTCGAAAATCCTTAGCAAGCCAGCCTAAGCCACTTCAGGCCGAACACATCCACGAAGCCTCTCTTCGGGCCACGTGCAGGCGCGGGGACTCTTCGGAATGTTTTGCAATGCGAGACGAGCACTCCTGTCGACGCATGTAGAACGGCCTGAGCCCTGAGCTGTTGTCTCCACTTGTCATGTTTCTCAAGAAAGAAGCGGGTTCGGGAATGCTAAAGCGGCCAGAGCACGCGTGCCGACAACATGAGCACCATCGTCCTCTTGGACTCCTTTTGGGAGGGCCTTGCCACACCTGGAGCGGAACCGCCGGCGGTGCTGCTCGGGGTTGAAGGCTTTCATGAGGACAAGTGGACCGCGGCGGTCGCAAAGCTCTACCCAAAGTCGTTGACCTCGTACCTCAACGGTCTGCCGACCAAGCTGCCGGGGAAGCTGGTCAAGGACTTGAAGCCCTTCGCCAGGCTGCGATGGAGTGTTTGTAGTTTTCCTGGAAGTTCAACGTACACATTTCTAACAAGCCGGCAAGTTTGAACCTTGCATCCTCCTCCTCAGCGAACATGACCTGTATCCTAGACTCCTATAGACAGCCCGGGAAACAACTTACGTGAGTCCTCTCAAAATATGCATCTTCCGCAGAGGCTTCCCGTGCCAGAACGAGCAGCTCACTTGCAGAAGCTCGGCATTTATCTCGCCTATGACGAGGATGTTGTAGACTCAGGTGACAGCGCAGAAGCAGTGGTCGCTCCCCCTGAGGACTGCTTAAGTGAGGTGGACTACGATCCAAGTGACCTCGAAGATGAAGCAGCTGCGTTGGTCTCTGGTCCCGTCACAGTTACGCCAGCCCTGAAGCGCCGCCGGCTCTCAGAGAAGAGCTCCCCACCTTGTTTCGTCCCAGCCGAGATGCTCGCCGTGATCCCGGAGCTTCTCGACGACTCAGACATGGCCAGGTCTCTGGGAGTGCCCATCTTCTCTGTTAACTTCGGTCCTACCCGACGGAAGCCGCGTCTGCTGCGGCCTTTAGTGATCACGGGCGTCCCGGCCATAGCACGCCCCGTGCTGCAAGCGCTGTCAGGCAAGGAGTCGGGGCAGATGTACTATGCCAGCAAGCCGCTTTCTGCGTCCTCGTCGGCTATGCGAGTCCTCCAGGCGGCTCCGGACCTGCAGACTGCGTACAGTCGCTTGCCATTGTTGCTTTCTCCAAGCAAGCCACGGAGCTTGTCGAGAGTGACGGTGAAGCTCGTGGAGGACGACTTCTACCAAGCAGATGCAACCACGGATGGTGCTTCAGACATTGGATGGGAAGACGCTCAGCGCCTCGGCCTTCTTAGCTGCGGACCTCCACAGCGCGGTACCTACGTCCTCTACTCGCCAGAGCAGTTCCGAGGCATGTTTCGACTGGGGGTTGACCATGATGTCTTAGGAAAAGGCATGCTCATGGTCGACCACACCAGACCCTCGCATTTTCATTTGCGCAGAAGCTGCAAGAAGCTGGACATGCACTTTCCGTCGGAGACCTGCTCGAGCCATCTGGGACTGCACATAACCAAGAACACGGAGCAGGCCCGGCGCGCTGCGCACGTGAATTGCCAGGTCACTGCCGCTTTGGCCATGCGGGCACTGAGCAACTCCAACAGGGCTGGGCGCGAGGCGGCCATGGCTCTCCTCGAAGTTTTGTGTCTCGAGCAGCACACAGCTTATGAGTCATGTCTTTTAGCGCTTCCAAGAGAACGAACTGAGAAAGAGTGTAGGGCGCATGTGCACATTGCTGCTGAGGTTGACGACACTGCGTAAGGCCACAGTACGCCACTGTGTCGGCACTGCCTGGGGTCTTGCGAAGGAAAAGGCTTTAAGCCCACCAGCATCGGCTCTGAAGCACCTGACAGTCGCCCAGCAGTGTCGTGAAGTTTGTGCCCATGCTGCAGAGGCCGAGGAGGAGAACACACGCCTGAAGCGCGTGCCTGCAAGCACCATCAGGGTTCAACACAGTAGTGGCACAGACGAGCCCGCAACAGACATGGACAGGCTGACGACCATGGTCGAAGAGCAGGGGCACTGCGATCTGGCGCGTGGCACGAAACGAGCGCTCGTCGGAGGCGGCGGCGCGCTGAACGGCCTCTTGGCGCAGTTGCGGTACGATCCACAGCTGGAGCTTCCCGGCGGCTCCTGGATCTTGACAGCGCTGCCGGATATCTGGAAGAAGCTGAAGGCTGGGTCCAAGAAGTTCCGTTGAAGACGGCAATAGTTGTTCTTTTAGTGTCCAAAGAGACAAAGGAAGCAAGAGGTAGCAACCAGGGATCGATTTGTGTTGCTCGGGGGCACTTGTCAGGACAAGCACTGCTACATCGTCGCCAACGGCAAGAACGTGGTCGGACGTGTGGCGGTGTGGAGAAACCCCGCAGTCTTGCCATCGGACTTAGAGACCTGGGAGGCTATAGAGTGGCCAAGAGAGCAGTGGGCAGTGCCGAACAATTGCATTGTTTGCTCCGTTCTTGGCGCGGGCGTCACTGCTCTCGCAGGAGGCGACTCTGACGGAGACGAGGTCTTCGCCACTCTCAACCAAGACCTCGTAGAGTTCCTAGAGCACACCGAGGCAGCGGTCCGAACATTGGATCTCGCTGCTGCGTCCAAGCCGCGCAAGGAGCTGGTGGAGGAGCAGCGCAAGTGTTTTTCGCTTCGCCCGGACCCAACAGGAGAGTACATCCAGCATGTCTTGTCCGTCCCCACCCCCAACGTGCGTGGGCAAGCCACGGCGATGGCGGAGCGGTGCCAGCAGGCGCTGCTAGACAACCCAGACCGGCAAGACCTGCGCGACCTCATGCTTCGCGTCGGGTCTCTGTGCCATGCCGCATATGACTGTCCCAAAAAGTTCTCAGGCGAGTACGTGCTGATGGCCATTCGAGGACAGATGCAGGCTGCCAAGCTCTCCGCAACTCAGTACCCTCGTTCCACTTGGGCAGGCGTCTTCGAGCTAGCCTCCACTGGACTTCCAGCGTACACTCGCAAGCCGTGGACCCTGGTAAACCTGGAGAAGCTGCGAGATGCAGACATTCCTCTGGGTCAAGTTTACCTCCCATCCGCCGCCAGCAGAGTTGTTCTGGGCAAAGCCGCAGGCCAATGGGTCCGGCCCATTTGGCGGTCCATGAAGCGCTACTGGCGGCTGGCATGGCGTCGAGAAAGTGGCACGTGTCCTCTGGTGGAAATCGCCTGCTTCCTTCACCACAAATGTGGCCGAGCCAGCACTCGGCGTGAGCTGGAGCTGACCTCAGAAGACGTGACTGTACTACAGGAAGCGTTGAAACGTGCTCACTTCGGCCGTGACATCGACACGCTGCGAGCATTGCTTGACAGCACGTTCTTCTAAAGACTTGTGACGACCACGAGCAGCAAAGAAAGTCAGGTTTGAGTGCGACATGACTCTTCCTATCCTACTCTCTCTCCCTCTGTGTGTGTGTGTGTGTGTGTCTCCCTCTCTCTCTCGCGCTTTCGGTCCATCTAGGTTAAGGTAAGCTTATAGGAAGCATCCGACTGACCACCCTATGCGAATATACGAGCAGTTCTGAGAAGTCGACAGTCTGACTGCATCAGAGCCTTTATCGCACAAGAACTTGCTTTAGGTCGAGAGCCGCAGTAAGCCAGCCCGAACCACTAGGACAGTCCCCTACCTTTGGCCTGGGCAGGTGACGTCTTGGAGGCTCCAAGGCGGTGCTTGAAGAGGCAGTGCGTAGTACCAGCGGGAAACATCCGGGAAGATGCCTTCGAGAAACAGGCGGAGCATGCCCAAGCTGTAGAGCCATCCGCCGTTTTTCAGCGCAAATTCAAAGCAAGCAAAGCTGTGGCGACGAGGCAACCCCGTAGGCACGGCAAGAGTGAGCCTATACAGAGTACAATAATTACAGGTAAGGCTCAAAGCAAAGCGTCCCGGCTTGTGGCCGAGCAACATGTCCTTCGATTCTGCGTCCAGTGCACACGGCTCGAAAGACTATGACTATTATAATAATATAAGGACAGTTGTAGCTTTGTCTGCGTGCTCACGAAGTCTATAGCCATCCATGAATCCGCTAGCCCGGCAGGCGCCTCGCGGCCGCGTGCCAGCGCGACCATCGAAGTTCACTGCAGCACCCAGGCCGGGGCGGGAAGCAAGACTCCAGGTTCATGTATGTATGTATGTATGTATGTATGTATGTATGTATGTCTGTATATGACAGGTGGGTAAGTAGGTAGGTGTATGCTAGTCGTAGCTAGGTACGCTATGTGGCTCAAGGTTGCTCGCACCTGCTCGCGCAAGCCCCGTGCAGGACTTGTCTTGAGTACACGTTAGTCTGTCGCGCGCACGCGTGGCTGAAGTGTTAGATCGTGGTTGTTTCGTGTCGCGTGGCTTATAAGCACCTGTCCGTTGCGCCAGCATTCGAGCGGTCGAATGTGCTTACAGCCGCGTCTCGACTCACTTTCAAGAACGTTCCATGTCAGCGAACAATAGGAGCAACGCCCCGCAATGTTTGGGTATGCAGACCGACTCGCGAGCTGCGGGTGTTTTTTGTGTTTTTTGGAGCATATTTTTTTTTACATAACACCGGTCATCAGCATCATCTTACCGTGACCCTCAACATCGGTCTCGTTGTGCGTGCGACGTGACGTGGCTCGATGTGCTGCGCTGCGACCAGGTGAAGCACTTTGGCGGTGACAAAAAGGGAGGTGCCTTGCTTCGGCTTGTCCATGTCATCGGAGTGTCACAGGGGTGAAGTGCTCCGGGGTAAGTCGTCCGCCCAGGAGATAGGACCGAGAGTCTTTTACTCGGCTGAGGGCTGTGTAGCCCACTGCGGGCAAGTTAGCCGCATCCAAGTAGACAATGATGAAGGAGAACTCGTCGCCTTGTACTTTCGCGACAGTGCTACAGTAGCCCAAGCGGATCGGGTAGTAGACCAGCCCAGCAAATTCTGGATCGTGCCATGGTGTGACGGGCAGTCGTTTCCCGGTGTCCGTCCGTACCCACAACACACGGCTTGCCTCGTCGTACTCTAGTACGGTACAGCCCATACCGTTGATAAAGTCATCCCTCTTTCGTACATTTCTCGTGAGGTACACGCGTGCGCCGGCGTGAATGGCGACGTCTGCTGGGACGGGGCGACAGTCCTGTCGGAGCCGGCCGTGCAAGTAGTTCTCCGGGTTGTCTTCATAAGCGCCAGGCAGCACGGCTACTGGGTTGACGCCTGGGTACAGAACTTCGAGGGCGAGCTTGTTGATCAGTGCCACTCCACGCCGCGTGGCTGCAACATAAGTCGCGTCTGGGTGTTCTCGCAACAGTCTCTCCATGTCTGCTGCCGACGGCGCGTCGCCTTCCCAGGCCTTGTGCCCGCGGCAGATTTGGTTCAGTTGTGTCTTTGTTGGCATGCTGGATCGCAACACTGCGAGAGTTTGAAGAAACGCTGGGTCGGTACTGCGATAAACTTTCACGAGTTCCATCTTTTGACACGACTTCCATGCCGAGCTCTCCCATGCTCGCTGCGGATCCACGCCCGGCAGTTGGTACTTGTCTCCTAGGAAAACTAGCGCTGGAACGCGGTCCGCCATGGTCCACAGCCGGAGAATGCGCTCGAACTCTTCGGCTGCAAGCTGCGAATATTCATCGACCAAGACCAGCGTGTAACCGCACAAGACGTAGGCCGCCTCCTGCTCCGGCTGATGAAACTGAAAGGCAGCCGCGGCCGTGTCCACGACTAAGGTTTCGTGCTGGTCGAGCCGTTCGCGCATGCGTGCCGACATGCGTGCTGTTGGAGATGTCACAAGCACCGCAGCACCGTTGGCTAGGGCACGTCTTGCGCAATCCAGCGCCACTGTAGTCTTGCCTGTGCCTGGTCTGCCAGAACACACCAAAGGCCGATTGCTGAGATCCCGCAGCTGGGCCAAGGCGCGGTCCGCTTGCGCATCGTCCTTCGCGCGCTGTGCTTCTAGCGAACGATCCACTCGTGCCTGTATTTCTCTGAAAAACAGCATCTGCTTGCCTTCGAAGGTGACGGATGCCTGGCCAAGACCTCCCTGTTGTGCTCCGGAGGATTCGTTTGCCGCGACTTCCTCCGCCTTGTCTATTCGACCTTCGACATATGCATTCACTGCGACCGTGACGGCTTCCAGAAATAGCCGTGTGTCTTTGATGATGGCGTCCGTGCGTCCTTCCACCTGCATATCTCGAACCAGATTGCTGAGATCACGCCAGTAACCGCGCAGTGCTCCATCGACTTCGTCCGTTAGAGCGAGGGCCGTGGCAAACCAGTGGTAGCGCTCTGGGACGCGGTCGACTCCGCGGACCCTGTGGAAAGTCTGCAGCGATCGAAACGGAACATGCATCATGCACCATTGACCAAAGTAGTGATCATTGAGTCGCCACAGATAATCGACAGCCACCACTTGCTCTCCACGCATCGCGTACGCTTGCACGAAATCTTCGAGGCACACATCCGTGCCGGCTTCCTTTGCCTCGGTGTGGCGCCGCCGGAGCCATGCGGCGATCTCACCTTTTGACCCGCTCTTTCGCAGATATTCAAGCAGCGACATGGCCTCCCCTCGCCAGTTGCATTCCATATATCTCTTCACAAACGAAGGCTGCTCCATCGCATCAGTCCGGGGATGCGCTGCACGAATTGACCGCCGACCAGTCATAACTGTTCCGAATTCCCACTGGCGCAGACCTTGTGAGAGTTGAAGCACCATTTCGGGTTCGAGTGGATGATACTCAAAGAGTACCTTGCGGCACAGACTGGTGACACTGCTTGCGTCTGACAGCCACTCGTCGTATGACGAATCGGACCATTTGGCTACATACTTGGCAACATATGCCAGCAGCAGGCCACGCCCTTGTCGGGACTGTAAGTCTTGATGGCAGCGCAGAGAATCCAGTATGTCAGAGAAGTAGCCGCGCACGCCTTGCTCCCAATCGTCCTGGGTGTGCGGAAGGAGCCACCCACCTGAGTCCGGATCAAATTGCGCAGGACCTTCATGCAAGGGCCAGCGACTGTCGCCATGCTGATCGCGCTGCGAGCCTCGAACAAACGCTGAAAGATTGGCTTCGCTGTCTGGTAGAGCTTCAGTGGCTGCTGCGACTGCGCCCAGTTCAGCTGCAGCGGGGTCTTGCAGCCAAAACAAGGCGTGAACATGGGGACGACCCGAACCGTGATATTGCTGCGTCCCGGACTTCTTGGAGCCGTCCTGAAACTCGATTCGAGTAAAGAAATGCACGCCATCTCGGCCTTGCCCTTTCCCCAACAGATGCCGGGTCCAACCCTGGCCACGGTGGTTCCCCCGCCCGGCCAGAAGACTTCGGGTCACCTGCAACATGGTGCGCGCGAGGTGCAAGGATTCGAAAACAGGCAGACGCATTCGTTCCCGCAGCAGCTTCTGCATCTCGTCCAGCAAGTATGCGTGGTACGGAAAGCTGCGCTCGTAAGGCGCCAACGTCCAGTAAAGGTGAGGGTAGCCAATCTGCCGCACAAGATCGTGAAGCCCGTTCTTCACATCGTTCCAGTAAAGTGGGGACATTGGGTGTCCTCGCATCATGATGCGCATGGCGGTGCCGTCGGCGATGTTTCGCTTGCTCCCCAAGTCGGTCCAAAGATGTAGGTCGTACACGTACTGGAGGAGCTCGAAGTCAGAACCATACCCCAGAAGAGGGCTTAGCAGTTTGGCAAAGAAGGATCGCTTGATACTGTGGCGGCGATCGTTCGAGTTGTCGGCTTCGTCGGCGTCGCTGAGTTCGGCCTCTGCTTCTGGACCCCCGGCAGCCAGTTGCCGGAATCGGCGATTGTTCAGTCGCTCGTAGGATTCACACATGTTGGCGTCCCAGTACAAGTGCGGCCACAGCGCTGTCTCGAGACCGGGTTCTTCAATGAACTGGAGAGGGCGGCGAGCCTCCTCGGGAGTGGGCTGGCCATCGTGGCGTTGCAGGAATGAATCATGGCGATTGTAGAAATGACTGTAGAGGCTGTCTGCGGATTGAAGTAGGAACCGCAGGGCGGACCGTGCCTGGCGTTGTAGATTCTTCGGCAACTGTGCGATTTTAATATCAACTTTGTTCAATGCCCAGGAGAAAGTCGTCATGCGAACTTTCTTGCGATAACCGCTGTCGGCACGGACAATGGGTCCAACATCAACGGTTACTGGACGGAGCGCTTGCACAACGTCGTAGGAGAGTTCGCGCAAAGGCGGCGGCACATCTTCGGGTCGTGGAACACGGTGAGGATATTTGGCGCAACAGCGACGGCAACTGGATTTGGGAAGGTCCGGCTTGTGTCCCCGTGCCTGCAAGTCCTGAGCACGCAGGGGACGTAGCTGTAGTATGTGACAAGAGCGGCACATGCCCCATGCGCCTTCGGCGCACCAGCGCTGCAAGCCGATTGCGACATCCGAGCGACTCGCCGAGGGCAGGTCGCAATCGTTGTCGACGAGTGCCGTCAGCTCGCTGTTGGGGGCGCGAGGTCGGCGTGGTGTTTCCGGATAGAAGCGCTTCTTGGCCCAGCGCTGATCAGCGAGGACCGCAGAACGATACGCCTTCCTGGCCTGAGCCGTGGGAGCAGCCTCAACGCTTTGGCGGCGAGCCTTGCAAGTCAGCCATGTGCTAACAGTAGCAGACAGCGCGCGCCCGTCTTTTCGTGTGACAGATTTGCGGCGCTTGGCCTTCTTTGCAGCTTTCTCGATCTGCGCAGCATGGGCAGGCACCCAACGTTTGAGAACTCTCATAGCTCGTTCGAAAACTGTGGAATTACTGCACGCACGAAAGCTTTTGAGAGCTTTACTCAATCGAGCTCGCCCGGCAGGCGTAACAACTGTGGCTTGCATCGTCGTCTCGCTGCAAAATGCGCAGTGCGTGGTGTCGCGCGGGCGCCGGGCCGCCGAGCCGGGGCTGCGTGTGTGGAAGACGCAGGGTTGCGCGCCGCCGCTGCAAAGCTGCGAAGCGCCACGGCGCTTGGCCTTCGTTTGCTTGCGCCTGCCACAGGTAGAGTCGCGAGCCTTCGCTGCCGTCTCTTGGCCTGGGGCCTGTGCGACCGACTCATCAGCCTGGTTAGGTCGAAGTTTCCTGCCACAGGGCTCACCACGATGCGCGGCGGATTTTCCATGTCGCATGCTGCTCCTCGAAACCTGGCCAGCGCGGTCGCAAGCGTCGTTGAGCGGAAGTCTGTCGCTGTTGTCCTTGCTGCCAGTGGCAGCCGTTGGATCCCTGATCTTTGGGCGCACGACAGCCCAGCTTCGCAGCAGCAGGTAGTGACCAGAAGAGTGACCGGCTGCGTCTGTACTGTAGACAAAGCCCATCTCGCACTGTACGGGGCCACGCCCGTGGATGACAGGAAAAGCATCGGCTTCTTGCAAAGGTGTTACGAGGAAGGGTCCCAGCACCCGTGCATAAAAAGCAAATTCTTCGTCGCCTGGGTATTTGCCACGTCGAAGACCTTCCGCCAAGTCGCTTTGTCCTTCGCCTTCCATAAGATCCAAGATCTGGGTCAACAGAATCTGAGCTTTAGTTTTCCAGAGTTGCTCTTCTTTGCCGTCAACGATAAAGCCCATGTCATCCTTGGCCACTGCTTGCCATGCCTGGGGATCCTGGGCGGCCAGCCAGGCGTACAGAACGCAGAGGCCGTCGGGCGGACAAGCCAAGGGCGGTCCGCTCCAGCGGCAGGGACCTGCCACCAGCAATGTCGCCGGGTCTTCTGGTGGTAGCTGCATGTGTGGCAGAAGCACACCTGGAGGCACGGCCATAGCTGTCGAGCCCTCTCCAAGCATGACGACTAGCTGAGCGGGCAGCTTGACATAACCTCAAGACGTTTACTTTGTGATGCGATAAGGCATGTATTTGCGAATTATGTTTCAGGAACAAGACAAAAAGATACTCTTTCCTAACTAGGATGCAGGGAGCGAGACCGAGAAGACCGATACGCGTACCTTACGGCAGAAATGCTGCAGCAGACAAACACAAAATACCTTGCATGTGCTCTATGCAACATACCAGCAGAGTAGACGAGCTATTTCAAAGTATACTAAGAACCAAAACAGGAGGTGCCAGTAGCAAGTAGCAACCGCAGTTGCGAGCAAGAAACAGTCGTAAAGTATCAGAGAAATTGCAGTCGCTGTCGCTCGGTCGAGTGTAGTCGCAGTCACAGTGTAGCATAGCACGGCAGTAGCACTAGCACTTGGTACAGTAGCAGTAGTAACAGCAGTAATAGTAGTATGAAAGTGATGAAGCAATATTGGACTCAGCCTATCATGACTATAGTCGTTGTATAGTGTTCAATAAGCGAGAGAGAAAGAGAGGGGAGACAGAGCGAGAGAGAAAAAGAGGGGAGCTACCCTCTTGCCCATAGCCCTGCCGCAAGAAAGAGAGAGAGAGAGAGAGAGAGAGAGAGAGAGAGAGAGAGAGAGAGAGAGAGAGAGAGAGAGAGAGAGAGAGAGAGAGAGAGAGAGAG
>Ga0126341_1000240_pt1 | contig 11454 bp, 8 predicted proteins | sample OrbTmetagenome_FD_97057 | JGI IMG/M metagenome (GOLD analysis project Ga0126341, IMG submission 97057) | Coral microbial communities from Florida Keys, Florida, USA - Orbicella T D metagenome | ecosystem: Host-associated > Invertebrates > Cnidaria > Coral | place: Florida Keys, Florida, USA... | reverse complement strand
GGCGGCACCATCGCCAGCATGCTCAACATGATGGAGGAGGCCCGGAAGGATCGCAGCATCCTGAAAAAGGTCGCAAACCCCTACGTGCTCTACCCCGAGGGGGTGGCCCCCGGGCAGGACGGGCCCGACCAGCGCGGCGCTGTGTTCGACCCGGACTTCGACCAGTGGACCTCGCCCTTCATCATGGCGGCGATCAATACCCGGGTCGTGCGGCGCAGCAATGCATTGCTGGGCTTTCCCTGGGGAGAGGACTTTCGCTACGACGAGGCGATTCTCAACCGCTCGCGCGGGCAGGCCAACATGGTGGGCATCGCCTCGGGCGTGGGCATGCTCGCCATGGCCATGGGGCCCACCCGCGCCCTGGCGAAACGCTTCCTGCCCAAGCCGGGCGAGGGACCGAGCCGCGAGACCCGTGAATCGGGATACTACGAGGTGCTGTTCCACGGCATCGACCCGTCGGACCGCAGTCGCGACACCCGGGTGCGGGTGACCGGCGACCGCGATCCGGGCTACGGCTCGACATCGCGGATACTCGGTGAGGCAGCGGCCTGCCTGGCGCAGGACGCACCCCTCACCGAAGGCGGGTTCTGGACCCCGGCCTCCGCACTCGGGGCGCCCTACCTCGAGCGCCTGCGGCAGAAAGCGGGCGTGCAGTTCGACCCGGCGGACATCGACTGACAGCGCGGCAGGGGTAAGGATTTCGCAGCTCGGGCGCTGGCAATAGGCCCGGAAACGCCGTACATTTTCAGCGGGGACAGTCATCGGGCACCGGGCGCGGGTTGAACAGGTTTAACCTTACCTTCAGCGGCGAAATTCTACCGGGCCAGGAACCGGAGCAGGTCAAACTGCGCTTCGGCGAACTGTTCGACATCGACGACCCCGACCGCCTCGAGCGGTTCTTCTCCGGCCAGACCATCGTCCTCAGGCGCAACCTGGAGCGCAAGGCCGCCGCCGAGTGCTTCCAGCAGATGCGCCAGGTGGGCGTCGTGGCCGAACTGGTCAAGGTCACCACGGCCGAGGCGGCAAACGCGGTCGCGGGCACTGCTGCCGCCGCTGCCCCGTCCACCAGGCCCGGGCCGCAGTCGGGCCGGGGAAACGCCGCTCGCGAGCGGGAAGAAGCCGAGCGCGAGCGGGAAATAGCCGAACGCGAGAAAGCGCGACTGGAGCGTGAGCGACAGGAGGCAGAGGAAGAGCGCCGCAAGAACGAACAGCGCGCGCGGGAGGCGGAGGAGCGCCGGGCCAGGAAGGCCGAGGAGAAGGCCCGGCGGGCAGCCGCGACCCGCGAGCGCAAGGCGAAGGAGCAGGCGCGGCGCGACGCCGAACGACAGCGCAAACAGGCCGAGCGCGAGCGGGAAAAAGCCGAGCGCGAGCAGGAGAAGGCGCGGCTCGCCGCGGAGAAAGCCGAAGCCGCTGCCCGCGAAAAAGCGCGGATCGAGGCCGCCCGCCGGGAGGCGGAGGAAAAGGCAGCCAAACTCCGGGCCGAACAGGAAAAAGCCCGGGCCGAGGCCGAGGCCAGGGCGCAGGCGGAAGAGGAACAGCGTCGCAGGCGCGCCGCCGAGGAGGCCGCCCGCCAACGTATTCTCATGGAGGAGCAACGCAGGCGGGAGGAAGCCGCCGAGCGCCAGCGGGAAAAAGAACAGCGCGAGCGGGAAGCCGCCGAGCGCGAGCGGGAACGAGCCGAGCGCGAGCGGGAACGAGCCGAGCGCGAGCGGGAACGAGCCGAGCGTGAACGCGAGCGGGCCGAACTCGAACAGGCGAAAGCCGAGCTCGCGCGCAAGGAGGCGGAACTCCAGCGCAAGGAGGCCGAACACAGGGCGCGGGAAGCGGCGGCACAGGCGCGCGAATCCGCCGCCCAAGAGGCGCGGGCACAGGATGCGCAACGCGACGCGGACGCGGAGCGCCGGTTGCTCGAAGAGGGCGCGATCCAGCGCGCGGCCAGGGAGCTGAGCCAGGGCTCGGCGGTAAAACCCGTACAGGCGCGGGTCAGGACGCGGCTGGACGTGAAGAAGCGGGATTCCGAGCAGGACAGTGCACCTGTGCACAAACGCCAGCCCGGCGAACCCAATCTCTACCAGTTGCGACCCTTCCGCAATACCGGCGAAGTGCGCGAGCGCGCCGCGCGGGCCCTGCGCGGCATGCGACACGCACTCGCGGCGGCCTTTGCCAGCGGCTCTGCCCTGCTCGGCATTCTCTTCCTGTCACAACAGTACCCGCCGCCCTCCCCCATCCAGGGCGCGAGTGGCGTCGCCGCCGATGAAGCCGGCAACCTGGTGTTGCTCGCCGGGGACACGTTGCTGCTGCACGACCGAGCCGGACTGGCAACCGGCTCCCTGGACTTTGCCGCCCTCGGTGTGAGCTCGCTGCAGGGCCCCCTCTCCTTCGCCGGCGACGGCAGCCTGCTCGCGATCGGCGAATCGGCCTCATCGCCCGGGGCGAGCACCCTGCTGCGCTGCGATCTCCAGGCGCCCGGCTGTGCATCGCACGGCGGGGTGCCCGAGGGCGTCACCGTGACCGCGTACGCGGAGCACCCGCTGGACGGTAGCCTGCTCATCGCCGATGGCAGTGCGGGCGAACTGCTGAGAACAGGCCGCGACGGCGACATTCGCGGCCGGGCCGCCCTCCAACTGCCGCCGCAACCAGTGCTGCGACTCCACGCCGGACTGCTGATGATGAACAGTGCCGAGGGGCCCGCGGTGAGTGTCTACCGCTACGATGACAACGCCTTCGCCCAGCAACTGGATGAAATCCTGCTCCTGCCGCCCGGTGCCGCCGAACTCGGCCACGACCGGGTAGCCAACTTCCTCGCCAACGGGGATCGCTGGTGGGCCGTGATGTACGGCGCCGATGGCGGCGCTCCCGCGGTCTACCGCTTTGACGACAGCTGGAGCCCTCTCGGGCCGGCTGTCGCCGACGCGGACGTCCTGCCGCTCGAGTTGACGGCGTGGGGCAACCGCACGCTCGTCGACGACCACGCGGGGGTCGATATCGCGCGCTTCAACGAACTGGGTGAAGCGGCCGCGCCCTTCAGGTCGGAAAGTCTCGCCACCCTGGTGGACCAGCGCAGGCGCGCCATACAGTTGAACACCGTGGGTGCGCGCGGCAGCCTGCTGTTGTGCGCCCTGTTGCTCGCCGCCGCACTGGCAATTGCCTATGCGCAGCGCGCCCGGGCCCTGGTCTACCGCTCCAGTCGCGGTCGCGGCGCCGAGCCTGTGGACGATTACGCCACCGACATCCTGTGGATCGGGCACGTCACGGACCGTCGCAACCGCTTGCGCAGGCTCGGCGCCAGCTATGCCGTGCTGGCCCTGGCCGCATGCCTGCTGGCCATGGGTGCAGGGGCCTCCGCCGTCCAGCTGGCGGCACTCCTGTTCGCCCTGGCGGGCCCCGGCGCGGGTCTCATGCTCCTGGGACGGCGACCGCCGGGCAATCTCGGCCTGCACGACCGTCGCCTGATGCTGGTCGACCACAGCGGCCAGTACCACATCGGCGGCGGTTCCGACATCCGCTACCGCGGTAACTTCCTGGCGATGGACGACGTTTTGCTCTTCACCGGCAACGCCCTGCTGCCCGCCTTTCCCGCCACCGCCATCCAGGCCCAGGTGACGCCCCTCGTCGCGGAGGGCGTGCGGATAGACCGCAAGACCCTGCTGGTAAAACTGCTGCAGGGGCGGCACCCTATCGCCCTCGCCACCCTGGCGAGCTGCGCGGGGTTCGCGGCTGCCATCATACTGCTCGCAATCGACGCGCTGTTCTAGCGACAGGCCTTTCAACGATTGGATATACTGCCCCTATCCCCGGCAATCGGGACCGGGTCGGCTGACAGGGGACAGACCATGGGGCGCCAGCGAGCATGACCGAGCACCACCCGCAGGAACCGCCCGCAGCCCGGGGGCCGCGCGTCGCACTGTTCGTCACCTGTCTCGCCGACCTGTTCAGGCCCTCCGTGGGCCACGCCTCACTGGCGCTGCTGGAGCGCGCCGGCTGCGAGGTGGTGGTGCCCGCCGAGCAGACCTGCTGCGGCCAGCCGGCCTACAACGCCGGCGACCTGGCCGCGACCCGGCCCGTCGCGCGCAAGGTCATCGCGATGTTGGAGACCGCCGACTACGTGGTAGTCCCCTCCGGCTCCTGCGCGGGCATGATCAGCCATCACTACCCGCGCCTGTTCGAGGGGGAGTGGCGCGACCGCGCCCTGGAAGTCGCAGCGCGCACCTTCGAACTCACCACCTTCCTGGAAGAGGTCGTGCGAGTCGGCCCCGCCGGGTCCGACCTACCCGACCCCGGCACCGTCACCTATCACGACGGCTGCGCGGGACTGCGGGAGCTGGGGATACGGGAACAGCCGCGCAGCCTGCTGAGGCGCCTGCGCGGCGTCGAGGTCACCGAACTGGCCCAGGGCGAGGTCTGCTGCGGCTTCGGCGGCACTTTCTGCGCCAGGATGCCGGAAATTTCTTCGAAGATGGTGGACGACAAGCTCGACAACGCCATCGCCACAGGAGCGCGCACCCTGCTCGGCGGCGACCTCGGCTGCCTGCTCAATATCGCCGGGCGCGCCCGGCGCCTCGGGCAGGACATCGAGGTACGCCACGTGGCCGAGCTGCTCGCGGGCGATCCGGACGATCCGGCCATCGGCGGAGGGAGCTAGCAGCGATGGAGCAGCACAGCGACCGCTTCATGGAAAACGCCGCCGAGGCGCTCGCCGACACACCGCGCGCGGAGCGGCGCGACCTCCTGGGCATGTTCGCGCCACTGCTGAGAGACGCCGCCGTCAACGAGTTCAGTGGTTTCGAAGCGACCCGGCGCCACGTCAAGCAGGTGCGGCAACACGCGCTGACCTACCTGCACCATTACCTGGGACGCTTCGAGCGCGAAGCCGTGCGCAACGGCAACCAGGTGCACTTCGCGCGGGACGGCGAGGAGATGAACGCTATCGTGCTGGACATCTGCCAGCAGCACGACGCGCGCCGGGTGGCCAAGGGTAAGTCGATGGTCACCGAGGAGACCGGGCTCAACACGTGCCTCGAGGGCGCGGGAATCGAGGTGCGCGAAACTGACCTCGGCGAGTACATCATCCAGCAGGCCGGGGAAACCCCGAGCCACATCGTCGGCCCTGCCCTGCACAAGTCCGCCGCGGAAATTCGCGACCTGTTCCTGGAAAAACACGCCCTGGGGGAACGGGAGCTCGCGGAGACGGGCGACATGGTCAATGAGGCGCGGCAGGTGCTCAGGGAGCACTTCCTCGCCGCCGAGGTGGGTATCATCGGCGCCAATGCACTTGTCGCAGAGACAGGCTACACGATGCTGGTGACGAACGAGGGTAACGGCGATCTCTGCGCCAACCTGCCGCCGGTGCTGGTGGTCTGCACCACGATCGACCGCGTACTGCCGCGCCCCGAGGATGCGACCGCGATGCTGCGGCTGCTGGTGCGCTCCGCCACCGGGCAGCCGCAGAGCTGCTATACAAGCTTCTACTCCGGGCCGCGGCGCGAACAGGATCCCGACGGCCCTCTGGAGACGCATATCGTGCTGCTGGACAACGGGCGCAGCGATATCCTGGAGGGCGACTACCGCGAGATGCTGGAGTGTATGCGCTGCGGCGCCTGCCTCACACACTGCCCTATCTACACCGCCGTGGGCGGCCACGCCTACGGCTGGGTATACCAGGGACCCATGGGGTCCGTGATCACGCCCCTGCTGACCTCGCTGGAGAAAAGCGCGGCGCTGCCGAACGCCTGCACCACCTGCGGGCGCTGCGCCGAGGTCTGTCCCGCGGATATTCCCCTGCCCGACCTGCTCCGGGATTTGCGCGAAGAGGAAAACCGCGCGGGGATCGGCGCCCTGCGCTGGCGCCTGGGCCTGAAGCTGCACGCGCTGTTGGCCCGCCAGCCCGCGCTCTACCGCTTCCTAACCGGCGTCGCGATCAAGCTGCTGCACGCGGCAGGGCGCCGCCGCGGCGCCCTGCGCCGGGTGCCTCTGGCGGGCGGCTGGACGGACTACCGGGACTTTCCCGCTCCACAGGCCAGGACCTTCATGCAACAGCACCTCGCAGAGGCGCCGCGTGAGCGCTAGCGCCCGCGCCGATATCTTCGCCCGGCTGAGCCACGCGGGTGCGCAGGTCTCGGCGGCGGAAATCGAGCGCGAGCGCGAGAGCCTGGGTCCGGCGCCGCGGCCCGACCTGCCCACCGAGGAACCCTGCGAGGCCTTCCTGCGCAGGGTGATCGCGAACCGCGGCACGGTCGCCTGCGCGGCCGACCGCTCCGCCGCAGTCAAGGCCGTGGGCGATTACCTGTACGAGCATTTCCGCACTCATCGCCTCGTGGCGGGGAACGATTCGCGCCTGGCGGCGATGCCCTGGCGCGACGCCGGGGTGCTGCCGCGCTTTGGCACCGCCGAGTCGGGCGAACCGGTCGCGCTCAGCTTCGGCCATGTCGGCGTGGCGGAACTCGGGGGTGTTGTCACATTCACCGGCAAGGGCAACCCCGCGGCCAACAACCTGTTGCCTGAGCACCACATCGTCCTTGTGGCTGCCGGGGACATCGTGGCGACCGCCGAGGACGCCTGGCAGAGAATCCGGGTCGCGGTGGAGAAAGAGGGTCCGCCCCGCGGTATCAACGTGATCGCGGGACCATCCAGCACCGCGGACATCGAGGGACAACTGGTCTACGGCGCCCACGGCCCGCGGGCCTGGCACGTTATCGTACTGGGTGAGTTGCCGCCGGGGGCCCTGGACGTGGCCGCCGAGTCCGCCGGCAGCTAGCCTTCCGCCGCCGCCGAGAGCGGGGTGTAGGTAAACTTCTGCCCGCCGAGTGCCGCCTCGAACATCAGCCCGCCCTTGGCGATGGTGAACACCGCCATTCCCTTGCGATAGCCGCCGTGGGCGGTTGCCGCGTCGTTGCGCCCGCCGCTCACACCCGCGGCCATGCCGCCGCCGGTGTTGGCCTCCGCGGACGCGCCCGCCGTGATCGCCACCGCCGTCGCCTGTGCGCTGAACTCGAAGTTGCCCGAAGTGAAGTCGCGAAACGCCTGCTCGTGCTCAAAGAAGATGATCTGGCTGAACGCCTGGCCGCCGAGCTGGAAACCCACGGTCAGCTGGGTCATCGTGGAATTGCCGACATGCTTCGTCCCGACAAAGACGCGCCCCTTGCCGTGGGCGCCGCCGATACCCATGCCGCCCTTGCCGATGGTCGGGAATACCGCGTACCCGTAGGCCGTCTTGAAGTACTCGCCGCTCTCGCCGGCGTTGGAAAACGACTTGATGGCATCGCTGTAACTGCTCGCCGCGGCGCCGGGGGCCAGGGACAGCAGGCAGGAAATGAAAAGAAAGCGGATGGCGCGCGACATGGTGACCCCCTTACGATGTCAGATCTTCCGGCACGGTGTACCTGCCGCCTATTGTGTGGACGGCCGGGGCGGGGGTCAAGGGAGTTGGCGGCCGAGCGGGATTACATGGCGATCTTGGTCAGGTCGATGCCGTAGGCGTCCGGTTCGAGACTGCGGGTGATACTGAGTGACGAGGACCCGTTGGCCGCCTCCTCCTGGAGATCGATGACCCGCGACTTGCGCAGGTGCCGCTTCTCGGCATCCAGCAGCAGCATGACCTTCGGCCGCAGCCGGCGGGTGCGGTATTCGGCCACCACCACGCCCACCTCGCCCGAGGAAAGCTCGACGAGGGTGCCCGCCGGGTAGATCCCGATGGCCTGGATGAATGCCTCCACGAGTTCAGCCTGGAACTCCGTGTCGCGGGCCTTGTAGAGCAGCTTGATCGCGTCGGACGGCGACACGGCCTCCGCGTAGCTGCGCTGGCTGGTGAGGGCGTCGTAGGTGTCGACGATCGCCGCGATGCGCGCGAAGGGGGGAATCTCGTTTTCACTCAGGCCGTTGGGATAACCGCTGCCGTCGAAGCGCTCGTGGTGGTGCGCCACCATGTCCAGCACATCCTGGTTGAGAATGCCGCCCTCCTGCACGATTTCCAGGCCGAGGCTGACATGGCTCGCGAGCTCCGCCATCTCCTCCTTGCTCAGTTCGCGATCGGTCTGCAGCAGCCGCGGGTCGATGCGCAGCTTGCCCACATCCATCAACATACAGCCCATGGACAGCGAGCGCAGGTCGTGTTTGGGCAGGCCCAGCTGGCGGCCCAGTGATACCGCCCAGATCGAGGCGCCCAGGGAGTGCTTGTAGGTGTAGCTGTCGTGTTTCTTCAGGCGCGCCACCCACATGGCGGCGTCCGGGTTGCGACTGATGCTGTCCACCACGGGTTCAACGGATTTGCGCAGGCGCACCACGTTGAGCTTCTCGCCGCTGTCCACGTCGTCGAACAGCTCGTCGATGTCGTGCACCAGCGTGTCCATGGCCCTGCCGGCCCGGGGTGCTTCCTCCTCCCAGTCCGCCTTGTCCTCGTAGGGCTTGAGCGTGTGCCCCTGGAAGATATGCTCGATGGGAATGCGCTTGCGCTCGCGGGCGACGGGCTCGGGACGCTTGCCGCCGTCCCGCGTGTGTGTGTGCACGTGCCGCGCCCGGCTTACCTTGGGTTTCATGCTGCGGCGGCTGTCGATCAGCACCCACTCGCAGTACTGGCGCAGGCTCTCGATGTCCTCCGCCGAGCGGATGAAAAAGCCCTGGGTGAGGAAGGGGGTATCCAGCCACGGCCGATCGAGGCCACTGACGTACATGCCAATGTCCAGGTCGCTGGTCGAAACTTTCAATGTCTTGAGCATTTGCGCTTCACGTCCCCGCCTTTTTTATACCCGCCTGTGCCCCACAGCCCGGCCTCCCCGGAGGCGGCTGACGGGGCCACATCCGGCGGTTTTTCAACCCCTACCGTAGGCTCGGCAAGGGTTTTTGTCCACATTAAGTTGTTGAAATATCGATTTTATTCCACTGGAGAATGAAGATTTATTTATATTATTCTTTTCTGTGAAATATTCACGCAACGCGCGCCCCAGGCCCCGCCCGGCGGGCGCCCTCGCCCACCGCAATGGCCCCGCGGTGCCGCGCCGGCCCTGTGCTATAGTCGGGCGCCGCCGCGCGGCAGCGGACGGGCCGGGCGGGGCATATCAGAGACAGGGAGACAGGGAATGCGCAAACTGCTGTGGGGCATCGCCGTGCTGGTGCTGGTGATCCTGGCCGTACCGGCGGCCCTCCTCGTCACCGGGACCATCAGCCCCACCAGCCTGCGCATGGTCCTCAACGTCATGACCGGCGCGGCGGGCCCCGCGGCGGACGAGGCGACCGTCGCCGGTCGCTACCGCGTGCCGGAGGGGTTCTCGGTCAGTCTTTACGCGGCGGATGTGCCCCGCGCGCGCTTCCTCGCGGTGACCGCGGCGGGCGACCTGCTGGTGAGTCGTCCCCACGCGGGCGACGTCCTGTTGCTGCGCGCCGACGCCAACGGCGACGGGCTGCCGGACGGTCGCGAGGTGCTGCTGGAAGGGCTGAGTCGGCCGCTGGGCCTGGACACCCACGCCGGCTGGCTCTACGTCGCTGAATCCAATCGCGTCGGGCGCGCTCCCTTCGACGCCGCGACGGGAACACTGACCGGCCCCTACGACACGATCATCGACGGCCTGACCGACAACGGCAATCACTGGAGCAAGACCCTGCGCATCGGACCGGACGGCCGCCTCTACCTGGCCCAGGGTTCGACCTGCAACATCTGCGAGGAGGCGGACGAGCGCCGCGCCACCATGATGCGCTTCGAGGCCGACGGCAGCGGCGGGGATATCATCGCGACCGGCCTGCGCAACAGCGTCGGCTTCGACTGGTCGCCCTGGGATGGCGCCCTCTACGCGACGGACAATGGCCGCGACCTGCTGGGCGACGATTTCCCGCCCTGCGAACTGAACCGCATCGAGGACGGCGGCTACTACGGCTGGCCCTACTTCAACGGCGACAACATCCCCGATCCTGACATGGGTGCGGACCCCCGCGCCGGGACGCGTGCACCGGTGCCTCCCGTCCACGGCTTTCGCGCGCACAACGCACCCCTGGGCATCACGTTCCCCGACACGGGAGACTGGCCGCGGGAATTCCGGCGGTCCGCGCTCGTGGCGCTGCACGGTTCCTGGAACCGCAGCGAACCTGACGGTTACAAGGTGGTCTCCCTGCACTGGACCGGGGACGCGATCGAAGAGCGCGATTTCCTGAGCGGTTTCAACCTGGACGGCGATATCAGCGGGCGCCCCGTGGACGTCGCCCAGGGCCCGGACGGCAGCATCTTCGTATCGGATGACTACGCCGGGGCGATCTACCGGATTACCTACGGCGCGGCCGCGGCCGGGACACCGGCCGCCCCGGTACCGGTCGACACGCCGGTGCCCGTCGAGCCCGAGGCCCCCGCCTGGCTGGAGGGCGCCGACCTCGAGGCGCTCGCCACACAGGGCGCCCTCCTCTACCGGGAGCACGGCTGTGCAAGCTGCCACGAAGAGGGCGAAAACCCCCGGCGCCTGGACGGGCTGGTGGGCTCCCGGGGGTACGCACGCGTGATCGATGCTCTCGAAGCGCCCCAGGCACCCATGCCGGTCTATCCGCTGGAAGATGCGGAAAAACACGCGCTCGCGGCATTACTGGTTGACCCGGACTGATCCGGGGGTGCCGCGGGCTATCGCCCCGCGAGCGTAACCGCTACCATCCCGGGTACGGAATGCCGGTGCGGACGGACACGCACATGCTGCAGCACCTGCCCAATACTCTGACCCTGCTGCGCCTGGTGCTGGCGGTGCCGCTGGGGTTCCTGATACTGCGCGAGGAGTTTGGTCTCGCGCTGTGTATCGGGCTTCTCGCCGGCCTGACCGACTCGCTGGACGGCTATTTCGCACGCCGGCTGGACGCGTTCTCCCGCTTCGGGGCGGCCCTGGACCCCATCGCCGACAAGACCGTCATCACAGTCTGCTTCCTCAGCGCCGCGGCGGTGGAACTGGTGCCCTGGTACCTGGCGATCGTCGTTGTGGGCCGCGACCTCGTCATCGTCTGCGGCGCCGCGAGCTATGCCGCACTGTACGGACCCTTCGAATTCGCGGCGACCCAGCTCGGCAAGGCCAACATGTTCGTGCAAATTTCCTTCTGCCTCCTCGTCCTGCTCGCGCAGGTCGTCAGCCATGTCCCGCCCTGGCTCGTTCCCGGTGGCACGGTCGTGGTGATACTGCTCGCACTCGCAAGCGGCGTGGACTACGTCGTGACCTGGACGATCCGCGCGATCCAGGCCGGCAAAGACCGGCGCTAGCCGCGTCGAGGACAATCGGTGAGCAAAGAAATCCACATCCTGACCTACAACATCCACAAGGGGTATGCCAGCGGCAACCGCCGTTTCGTGCTGGATTCCATGCGCAAGCGCATCGCGGAGACGGGGGCGGACATCGTCTTCCTGCAGGAAATTCACGGTACCGCGATCGAGAGCGAGTCCAGGCGACGCCGCTTTTCCTACCCTGACCAGCCCCATTTCGAGTACCTGGCCAACGAGGCCTG
>Ga0126341_1000239_pt1 | contig 11540 bp, 3 predicted proteins | sample OrbTmetagenome_FD_97057 | JGI IMG/M metagenome (GOLD analysis project Ga0126341, IMG submission 97057) | Coral microbial communities from Florida Keys, Florida, USA - Orbicella T D metagenome | ecosystem: Host-associated > Invertebrates > Cnidaria > Coral | place: Florida Keys, Florida, USA... | reverse complement strand
CGGCGTCCGCAACGACGGCGGCAGCAACTACGCACGCCCGAACATCGACAACGTGCTCGACAACGATGTCGACGGCTACCGCATCGGCGGCCCGGAGACCTTCGCCACCGTCGGCGACCCGCGCGCCGAGTCGATGCCCGGCGGCGATGCCGGCAACACCAACCCCGCGATGGCCAACCCCGCCGCCGCCGCCTACCTGAACAACATCACCCGCTCCATCGAGGCCTTCGTCGACCTGCCCGGCAACGACGACACCCTGTTCACCCCCGGCGAGTTCCTCGCGCTGAGCTTCACCCTCACCAGTTCGACCGACTTCATCCAGGACGCCCTCGACCCGGACAACTGGATCCCCAACCCCGCGCTGAACCAGGCCCTGCAGGACTACATCCGCGCCAACAACATCGACCTCGCCGACCCCGGCCTCGCCGACGGCGCCTTCGGCACCTACTCCACCACCGGTCGCGTCCCGACCCGCACCACCGGCGTCACCTACACCGACGGCGTCGTCAACGGCCAGAACTACATCGACCAGGCCGGCAACGACGTGACCTACGGTGCATCGCTCAGCGCCCGCAACCGCATCGCTGGTGACTTCAACAACGACGGCCTGCGCGACATCAACGACGCCGCCGGCCTCGTCGCCGCCTGGAACGACCGCAACGGCGGACCCGCTTGGGCAGCCGGCACCAGCGCCGTCATCGAAATCCTCGGCGACTTCAACGGCGACGGAAACTTCAACTCGGACGACGTCCGCTACTGGGCCGACGGCCTCGCCATGGTCAACGGCCAGCTCGACCGCAAGGCCGGCTACACCGCCGTCGACGACGCCTTCGGTGACAACTTCTTCGGCACCACCAAGGCCACCGGCGCGTCCTACGTCGCCGGCGACTCCCGCGCAGACATCTCCAACGCCGAAGGACGCGAAGCCCGCGGCTGGGCTCCCGTCGGTGCCGACGGCGTGATCGATGCCAACGACATCGATTACGTCCAGGCCAACCTCGGCGACTGGTCCAACCTCGCCGACGCCTCGCTCATCGACCTCTCCGCCGACATCAACGGCGACCTCATCGTCGATCAGGCCGACCTCTGTGAACTCGTCACCGAGATCCTCGGCACGTCCTACGGCGATGTGAACCTCGACGGCGTCGTGGACATCGCCGACGAGACCATCGTCATGAACGGCATCACCGTGCAGCCCGAAGATATGGGCTGGGCCACCGGCGACCTCAACGGCGACGGCGTCGTCGATCAGACCGACCTCGACATCGTCCTCGGCCTCATCGATCCCTGCGCCCCGACCATCGACTGCCCCGGCGACGCCACCGGCGACAACACCGTCGACCTCGCTGACCTCAACCTCGTCCTCGCCAACTTCGGCCAGGCCACAAGCAGCGGCGACGTGACCGGCGACGACAACGTCGACCTCGCCGACCTCAACCTGGTCCTCGCCAACTTCGGCACCAACTGCAACTGATCGAACGGGGCCAATCCCCGACCGATCATGCACACACGACCAGCGGGCGTCCTCCGGGACGCCCGTTTTCATTTCCGGGTGGCGTGGTCTAAGCGCAGCGAAGCCCACGCTTTGCTCTGGTGCCACTGGCGGCTTGTCCGCCAGTGCCGGGCCGCAAACCTACCCCCCCCGTAAAACCCTCCCCCATCGCCTACAATCCCAGCCCGGCCCCACCCGCCGGATCGCTCGATCTTCGGGCCTCCCGGCCCATCGGAGGAACCGCCGTGCAGCTCTGGCAACCCTCGCTCCCCGACACCTACTACTCGCGCGACGAATCCGAACTCGCCCCCGCCATCACCGCGCGCCGCGAGCAGCTCGGCGACGACCTCATCATCCTCGGCCACCACTACCAGGTCGACGAGATCGTCCGCCACGCCGACTTCACCGGCGACTCGCTCAAACTCAGCCAGCTCGCCGCCGAACAGGTCAAGGCCCAGAACGCCAAGTACGTCATCTTCTGCGGCGTGCACTTCATGGCCGAGTCCGCCGACCTGCTCGCCCCCGAGGGCACGAGCGTCATCCTGCCCGACCTCTCGGCCGGCTGCTCCATGGCCGACATGGCCGACTACGAAGACGCCGTCGAGGCCTGGGACCTCATCCACGACGCACTCGCCAAGACGCCCCACCCCGAGGGCAAGACCGTCCGCGTCATCCCGATCACCTATGTCAACTCCACCGCCGCCGTGAAGGCCTTCGTCGGCATGCACCACGGCGCCTGCTGCACCAGTTCCAACGCCGACCTCGTCTTCGACTGGGCCATGAAGGGCGGCGAGCAGCCCGTCAAAGACAACGAAGAGATCAAGATCCTCTTCCTCCCCGATCAGCACCTCGGGCGCAACACCGCTTCCATGTTCGGCTTCACCACCGAAGCCGACGCCCCCGACGGCAAACTCGCCCAGACCGTCCTCTACGACCCCAAGCTCACCCGCGCCGGCGAACCCCTCGGCGGCATGGGCCCCGACCAGCTCATGGCCGCCCGCGTCGTTCTCTGGGCCGGCCACTGCTCCGTGCACAAGCTCTTCCGCCCCGAGCACTGCGACGAACTCCGCGAGAACGATCCCGAGATGAAAATCCTCGTGCACCCCGAGTGCGCGAAGCAGGTCGTCGACAAGGCCGACCTCGCCGGCTCCACCGAGTTCATCATCCGAACCATCGAAGACGCCGAGCCCGGCACGCGCTGGGCCGTCGGCACCGAGATCCACCTCGTCAACCGGCTCGCCAAGGCCGCCGCCGAACGAGGCGTGTTCGTGCGCATCCTCAGCGACTGCCAGTGCCTCTGCACCACCATGTACCGCATCGACGAACCGCACCTGCTCTGGGTCCTCGACAACCTCGCCGAGGGCAAAGTCGTCAATCAGGTGAAGGTCCACCCCGAAGCGAAGAAGTGGGCGGTCAAAGCCCTCGACCGCATGCTCAAGCAAACCCGAGGCAAAGCCGTCCACGCCGTCGGCAAACCAGCCGCGCTCGTCGACTGATTTCGCTCCCTCTCCCCTTGGGGGAGAGGGCCGGGGTGAGGGGTCAGCGGCGCAGCCGCTGCCGGATCGTCGGCGCATCAAAGCTCTTCTTCGCGTCTGCCACTTCCTCAAGGATTGCACGAACCGACTGCCCGCTGCGGGGTTCGCACCGAAGGTGCGACCGCTTCGCGTCGCAATCACCCCTCAAAAACCCTTCACACCCGGCCCCGTACAATCTTCTGTCCGAGCGCTCACTCCGAGCGACCGACAAAGTCAGGGAGCCGCCATGACCACCCGCAGCCGCACACTCGCGTTCGCCCGCCCCGTCCGCCGCGGCGGCATCCTCAAGAAACTGCTCCTCGGCTCGGTCGTCACCGTGGTGCTCCTCGTCATCGCCGTCGCCGTGCTCGTGCCGATGCTCGCCGGCAACCTGCTCATCCCGCGCATCGAAGCCGCCGCCAGCGACTCCATCGAGGGCAGCGTCCGCATCGACTCCCTCTCCGTCTCCTGGACCGGCGAGCAGAGCGCGCGCAGCGTCGAGCTGCTCGACCCCAACGGCGACGTCGTCGGCCAGGCCGACCTCACCGTCCGACGCTCGCTCTTCGGCCTGCTCTCCTCGCCGCGCAACCTCGGCACCGTCGCGCTCTCCGGCTGGATCGAGATCGAGCGCCCCACCGAGTCCGCCCCCACCAACCTCGAGCGCGCCATCAAACCCAGGCGCCCCGCAACCACGCCACCGCCGCCCGCCGGCGCAAAGCCGATCACCCTCCCGCCCCTGCGCATGACCCTCGACGTCTCCGAACTGCGCTTCAGCTACGAACTCGCCGGCAAGACCATCGGCATCACCAAACTCGCCATCAACGGCCCCCTCACCCTCGACGGCCAGACCAACCTCACCATCACGGCCGTGCCGACCATCGACGGCAACGAGGCCACAGACCGCTCGATCGACGCTTCGATCAAGTCCGGCCCGCTGCTCAACGCCTCGCGCGAGCTGACGATCTCCGGCTCGAATCTCGAAGTCACCGTTGATGCCAACCTCCCCGGTGAATACGCCTCGGTCATCTCCGGCCTGTTCGGTGAACCGATCACGACTACCGCCGGAGCATCGGCCGACCCCATCCGCCTGCGCGCCAACATCCGTGAACAGAGCGGGCGCCTCGTCGCCTCCGGCAACGCCGATGCGCTCTCCATCGAAGGCCCGCTCCCGCCCGCGCTCATCGCGCGACTCGTGCCGGCGGGCACGCTGCGCATTACCCAGCCCGGCGCGTTCACCCTGCGTACCACGCGCTTCGATCTCCCGGTCGCCCTCATCACCGCCGGCCTCGACTCCACCGACCTGCGCGACAGCGCCCTCCTGCTCGCCCTCGAAACCCAGCCCGTCGGCGCGACACTCACCACCGACGGCCTGCCGCCCAAGTCCCTCCGCATCGAACCCATTGACCTCAAGTTCGGCAGCGAAAACTTCGCCCAGCGCGCCTTCGTCCAGGGTGACATCCGCGCACTCATCGACAACACACCCGCCGGCACCGTCCTCCTCGACGCCCGCGTCGACAACCTCCTCGGGCCCGGCGGCACGCTCGCCCCCATCGCTCAGGTCCGCCCCGCCGGACAGATCCGCCTCGTCGACGCACCCGCCTCGCTCGTCGACTCTTTCACCGCCGGCATCGACGCCCTCGGCGACAACTTCACCCGCGACGTCTTCGGCGAGACCATCAACCTCACCCTCGACGCCGAGTCCCGCGCCGACCTCGGCTCCGACGACACCGCCCTCGGATCCCCCAAACTCACCCTCTCCATCGACTCCGCCAACACCACCGTCCGCGCCAGCGCCATCCTCGACGGCGACCGCATCGAGGCGCCGGGTAGCGCGCTCTCGATCCAATCCCAGGCCGGGGAGGCGATCCTGAACCGCTTTGCACCGCAACTGCTGGCAGAGATGAGCTTGGAACCGACCAACCCGGCGACGCCGATCTTCATCTCCGCAACCGCAACCGACCTTACGTTGATCCAAGGCACTCGTACACCGATCGACCTTGATCGACTGCGAGGTGATTTTCGGTTGGCGATCGAACGGCTCCACGCGAAGGACGCAGGCCTTGAGTACCTCACGCTCAGAATCCAGGCCCCCGGAGCCGGTCCCATTCGGATCGAAGCAAACACAGCCGGACGGCACCCCTCGTACGAAACCGGTACGAGAAACTCGCCAGACTTTGGGCTGGCGGCGAGTCTTCGCGTCGGCGGACTTTCACAACTGCTCACCGCATCGGATCCGCTCCGCGCAGAGGGCGTGACCGTCGACGGATTGGTTCAGTTCGACGACATCCCGATCAGCGCGATCGAGAAGGTGGCGAATCTTGAGACCGGGACGCTCACCAGCATCCTCGAAGAGGACCTTTTCGGGTCAGTCTCGTTCCGTTCGGAGGGCGAGAAGAACATCGCGATTCTGAACGCTTCGACGCCTGCGGTGAGCGTCGGCATTGGTGTCGGGCTCGAAGGTACTCAACTGACCGGTGCTCCCACCGGACGCGGAGGTGACGGGTGGTGCACCATCGAGTTGATCGATGCAGAACGGATAGTTCGACGTCTTGAAGCGCAAGCCCTGACGGTCGCCGGTCGACCGGTTGGCCAACTCGTCGGCCCGGACAACGCCATGCTCCAAGTGGTTGGGCTGAATCTTGATGTTACGCGTCTTCAAGACCCGGTCGCGCTTGCATCGGCTATCGAAACAGCGGGCATCTTCGTCAACCGGTTGGAATTTGAAGGTCCGCAGGGGCAGCGCACGGCGATCGGCAATCCAACTCAGTTCAGGTTCCAGAACAGCGAAGATGGGCTGCGCATCCATGCCCTCAGCTACGGCGAAGGTGACGTTCAGTTCGACCTCACCGCCTCCCTCCCCCTCGACCAACTCCTCAACAACCCCGACCCCATAGCCCTCGCCAGCGCCGCCCAACGCACGCTGACCGCCTCCATCACCGCCCCCGCATGGCTCGCCAGCGCCCTCGCGCCCGATCAGGCCCCCACCATCAACGCCGCGCTCGCCGGCGAGCCCGTCTCCATCACCATCGAACCCATCGGCGATGCCTCGGGCATCACCATCCGCTCCGGCGAAACCGTCGTCCTCACCCAGGCCACCCTCCGCCCCGACGCCCTCGCGCTCGACGAAACCAACGGGCGCATCCACGCCACTCCCGAGCGCCTCCGCAACATCCTCGCCGCGCTCAGCGAAGACCAGACCGCGCCCGCGTACTCCCTCGCCTCGCCCGCCACCATCGACCTGCGCGTCGACCCGGTGACCATCCCCCTCGGCGAAGATGCCTCGTTCGACCTCGCCGGCCTCACCGCCAGCGCGACCCTCCAAGGCGACGCCGTCGTCACCGGCGTCCTCGAACGCGAAGGCTCGCCCCGCGATATCGGCATCCGCGCCGGCAGCGCCCGCATCGCCTTCGCCGAAGCCGGCCCCACCATCGACGCCGCCGCCAGCGCCTTCGACCCCGCCAAACCCGCCACCTCAATCGGCGAACTCACCGCGCGCATCGAACCCGGTGCCCGCTTCGACATCCGCTTGAGCCAGGCCCGCCCCCGCGCCATCGACAACTGGCTCGCCGGCGAGCCCACCACCGACGGCCCGCTCACCCTCACCTTTGGCGACACCCTCAACCTCCGCGCCCAGACCCGCACCGTCACCGGCCTGCCCGCCGGCACCGACCGCATCGAAGTCGGCGTCGAGTCGCCGCGCATGAACACGCGCCTGCTCGCCAACCGCTCCGAAACCCGCATCGCCCTCGCCGAACCCTTCGAGGTCGCGTGGACGCTCGCGCCGGCCATGTTCGACGAGATCATCGCCCCCGCCATCGCCGACACCGAGGGGTCGCAGCTCCGCCTGCGCGAGGCCGCCCCCGCCGCCGTCGCCATCCGCTCCTTCTCCATCGACAAACGCGATGGCGCCTTCGACCCCGCCACCGCGCGCATCGACGCCCAGTTCGGCATGATCAACGCCAACTTCGACGCCGTCCTCGGCGAACCCGGCGCAACGCAGACCGTCCGCCCCATCGACCTCGACCGCGTGCAGGGCGCCATCACCCGCACCGCCTCCGAATCCGAAGAACCCATCCGCTTCAACCTGGAATCCCTCGACCAGAACAACGACCCGCGCTTCACCGTCGAGGGCCAGCTCAACACCGCCGCCGCGCCGGGTACCAACCGCCTCTCCGCCACCGCCTCCGGCGACATCCCCACCGCGCTCATCGACGTCCTCGCCGGCCAGCGCGGCCTCCTCGTCGCCGGCATCGGCGACACCGTCCGCGTCTCCGCACAGGCCGACAACGTCACCGCCGACCGCACCCAGGGCAAACTCACCGCCACCGTCCAGGCCCTCCGCGCCGAGGCCGCGGCGTTCGGTCGCTTCGAGAACGGCGCGCTCGTCCTCGGCGACGGCGCCGCCTCGCGCACCAACATCACCCTCAGCGAGATCACACCCGAACTCAGCCGACGCGTCTTCGAACCGCTCTTCCCGCTCCTGCGCAACTTCGAGAAGTCGCGCACCGAGCAGCCCACCATGATCACCGTCACCAGCGCCGGCCTGTCCATCCCCACCGACGGCGACCTCACCAAACTCAACGGCAACATCAACCTTAACCTCGGCTCTGTCCGCTTCGAAGCCGGCGACCTGCTCTCCGCAGCCCTCAGCGCCACCGCCAACCGCACCGCCGGACAACTCGGCCAGTCCGTCCCCCCCGTGCTCGTCCGCTTCAACGCCGGCGTCGCCACCTACGACACCGTCGACATCCCCTTCGGCGACTTCACCCTCCGCACCCGCGGCACGATCGACCTCGTCAACCGCCAGATGGACGTCCTCGTTCTGCTCCCCCTCGACTTCATCGGAGGCGACTTCAAACGCGCCGCCCAGCAGTTCCCACTGCTCAACCAGCTCGCCGCCGTCCCCCTCCGCGCCCGAGGCGAAATCGGCAAGGCCAAACTCGAACTCGACCCCAACGCCATCGAAGAAATCATCCCCGGCGCACTCGAACGCAACCTCAACGACCTGCTCAACCGAGGCCTCAACGAACTCTTCCGACGCTGACACAAAAACAAGAGCCCGGAGCGCAAGCTCCGGGTACCCCTGCTTTCGGCTTGTCTGAATCGCCCGACCAAGTGTGGCATGGCCGCCCCTTGAGGCGGCTATGCCCGACCACCAGCAAGCAAACGTCTCGTTCTACCGCCCCCGACTGATCTTCCCGCCCATCCGCCGAGGCGGGAGCTTCGTCGGCACCACGCCGCCCGGGAACTTGCTCGCGTCGACCTTGTCCTTCGACGCCGGCATCTCCGGCGCAGCGCTCTTGTAGCGGTTCTTCGAGGTCAGCGCCTCGCGACGCTGCTTCTCGCGCGAACGCTGCTCTTCCACATCCGAAGGCAGCGGACCCGGCTTGAAGTCGTCGTAGGTGCGCGCGGGAACGTGCGTGTTCGCGAGCTGCTCCACCTGCGTCAACAGGTCGCCCTGGTCCGGGCTGACGAAGCTGAACGCCACACCGCCCCGACCCGCACGCGCCGTGCGACCGATCCGGTGCACGTAGATCTCCGGGTCCTCGGGCAGGTCGAAGTTGATCACGTGCGTGATGCCATCGACATCAAGCCCGCGCGCCGCGAGGTCCGACGCGACGAGGATGTGCAGCTCACCAGCGTGCAGCTGCTCCATGATCCGGTTGCGCTTGCCCTGGGGCAGGTCGCCGTGGATCGCCGCCGCGTTGATGCCCGCACGCGACAGCCCGTCGGTGATCTTGTCCACCGTTCGCTTCATCCGGCAGAACACCAGCGCCAGTTCCGGCTGTTCCTTCTTGATCACGTGACGCAGCAGCCGGCTCTTGTCCCACGGCTCGACCGTGAAGTAGTACTGGTCCACCAGCGACACCGTCAGCGAGCCGCCGATCGTCTCCAGTCGCTCCGCATCCTTTTTCATGAACGCGCGTCCCAGCGACTCGATCTCCGGGCTGATCGTCGCCGACACGAACACCGTCTGGTGCTCGCCCCGGATCCCCGACAGGATCTTGCGGATGTCGTCGCGGAAACCGATGTCCAGCATCCGGTCCACCTCGTCGAGCACCACGAACCGGATGTTGTCCTGATTCAGGTAGCCCCGACCGATCATGTCCATGTACCGGCCCGGCGTCGCCACGATGATCTCGGGGTTCTTCGCCAGACTCTTCGCCTGCGTGTCGATCTTCTGACCGCCGTACACCGTCACCATCTTCAGCGGCGTGTACTTCGCAAAGCTCCGCAGCTCGTCGGTGATCTGGATCGCCAGCTCACGCGTCGGCGCGAGGATCACCGCCTGGAACGGCAACCCGCGGATGCAGTTGTTGATCACCGGCAGCCCGAAGGCCGCCGTCTTGCCCGAACCCGTCCGCGACTGACCGAGCACGTCCTTGCCCGCCAGCACCAGCGGCACCATCGACGCCTGGATCTTCGTCGGGCTCTTGAACCCCAGATCGTCCAGCGCCTTCCGGACCGTGTTCCGCAGGCCGATGTCCGCGAAACTCTTGCCCGCGAAGATCTCTTCCCACTTCTTGTCGGTCTTGCCGCCGGGCTTGCCATCGGACGCGTCCGACGACTCGTCGTTGGCCTTCTTCTCTGGCTTCCGATCGGACTTCCGCTCGGGCTTCGGCTCCGACACGCTCGCCTCGGCCTCCGGCTTCTCGGCGCTCTTCTTCAGGTCACGCGTCTTCCGCGTCGTCTTCTTCCGGGTCGGCTTTGAGTCTGAAGGGGCTTCCGCCTTCACCTCGGACGCGGGCTTCACCGCGCCCTCGGTCTGCGCGAGCACAGACGCCGGCGCCTTCTTCGGCGTGCGCTTGCTCGTGCGTTTGCGGGATGTCGACGGGCGCGGATCGGGTGTGGTCTCGCTCATGGTGCGATCAAAGTTCCTGGCGAGGGTCCCGCGGCGGATCCAGAGCATCAACCCTGCACCGATCAACACAATCGGCAAAGGAGCGGTGCTGCAAACCTGCTCGCAAGAGGGACGTCCCGGCGATCCGCCAAATGGCGATCTGTCCGGGGGAACCCCGCTCGTGTGGTAGAATCCGGCTGGCGTGTCGGCCCCGTGCCGCCCGGACTCGGTCGTGTGAATTAGCCAAACTGTCTATAACGAAAATGTCCGTACATTCGGCGATCGGCCGCGACCGCCGGATTCGGGCTTGATTCCACGCCCGAGCAATTGATCGTAGGGCATCCACAGGGCCGATACAACTTGAGGCGACCCCTGTCCGCCTGAATTCCAGCATCGACAAGGAATCGGCCCTCCGTGAGCGGGACCAGCGTTATCGAAGTCGATCTCACCGCCCTCGAGCGGAACCTCGCCGTCGTGCGCGGCGTGCTGTCGCGCGGCCTCGACGACGATTCCGGCTCCTCAGCCACGCCCCCCGGCGTCTGCGCCGTCCTCAAGGCCGACGGCTACGGCCTCGGCGCCGTCCGCCTCGCTAAACGCCTCAGCGCCCCCAAGGCCACCCGCGCCGTCGAGATGATCGCCGTCTACACCCCCGACGAGGCCCGCGAACTCGTCGAAGCCGCGATCCCCACCCCCATCCTCGTCCTCATGCCCGTCGCCGGCTTCGACCGCCACGACCCCCTCTACCACGCCCTCAGCAAGGGCCAGATCCACCTCACCGTCCACGACCGCGACAACCTCGACGCCATCGCACGCACCGCCGAACACCTCGGCGCCACCCTCCCCGTCCACCTCAAGATCGACACCGGCATGTCACGCGGCGGCGCACCACCGCGTCAGGCCGGGGGCCTGCTCGGCAAAATCGCCGAACACCCCCGCCTCCGCCTCGCCGGCGTCTTCACCCACTTCGCCTCCGCCGACTCCAGCGCGGAGATGACCCGCGACCAGGCCCTGTCGTTCGTCAACGTCCTCCGCCTCAACGAAGCACGCCTCCCCGCCGACTGCCTCATCCACGAGGCCAACTCCTTCGCCACCTTCCGAAGCGCCGCCCTCCACGCCGACATGGTCCGCATCGGCCTCGCCCTGCTCGGCTACTCCGCCGAGGCCATGGCCGACGACGACCGCTTCGAGTTCCGCGATGCCGCCCGGCAGCTCACCCCGGTCATGCGCTGGACCTCCACCGTCGTGCAGACCAAGCTCGTCGCCCCCGGCACGCCCGTCGGCTACGGCTCGGTCTGGACCGCACCGCGCCGTTCGCGCTCCTCGCACGACGGCGACACCCGCCTCGCCATCGTCCCCGTGGGCTACGCCGACGGCTACCCCGTCGCCCTCTCCAGCGACCGAGGCGGCGACGCCTCCCTCGACCCCGAGCGCGGCGCCCGCGTCGGCTTCGAGATCTCCACCGGCATCCGCGCCTACGCCCCCGTCGTCGGGCGCGTCAGCATGGACCAGATCATCATCGACGTCACCGACCTGCCCGAGCGGACCACCGGCGTCGGCGCCACCGTCGAGATCGTCGGCTCAAACCCCGGCGCCGACCTCTCCCACGCCGACCTCACCGGCGCCAACCTCTGGAATGCCGACCTCTCCTACGCCGACCTCTCCCACGCCGGCCTCACCGGCGCCTTCCCCTCCT
>Ga0126341_1000238_pt1 | contig 11548 bp, 14 predicted proteins | sample OrbTmetagenome_FD_97057 | JGI IMG/M metagenome (GOLD analysis project Ga0126341, IMG submission 97057) | Coral microbial communities from Florida Keys, Florida, USA - Orbicella T D metagenome | ecosystem: Host-associated > Invertebrates > Cnidaria > Coral | place: Florida Keys, Florida, USA... | reverse complement strand
GGGGGTGAAGTAAGGGTCGGGCGCGGCCGCCGCGAGCGGGTCCTCCCGGGCGGATCGGCGCTGCTACGCCCGCGGGAACAGCCGCGGTATCCGACTGACTTACTTCAGCCTGTCCGAACGCCGGACGGGACGCCCCGCGTGGCCGCGGACGTTGGCCCACGTCGCGGCCCTCCGGCGGCCGGCGGGCAACCGGGCCACTGCAACGAGGAACGCCACACGGGGCGACGACGCGGCCGCGTCGGGGCGCGGATGAACACATGGACGCACGAACGTGCAAGGAGCGCACGATGAAGATCGAGCAATGGGACATCGGGCGGGTGATGCCCTACGAGCGGAACCCACGGCGGAACGACGACGCGGTCGAGGCGGTGGCCGCGAGCATCCGGGAGTTCGGGTTCCGCCAGCCGATCGTGGTTGATGCGGACGGCGTGGTCATCGCGGGGCACACTCGGCTAAAGGCGGCCCAGCATCTCGGGCTCGCGAAGGTGCCCGTGCACGTGGCCAAGGACCTGACGCCCGAGCAGGTGCGGGCGCTGCGCATCGCCGACAACAAGACCGGCGAGTTGGCGACGTGGGACATGGAGCTGCTGCCGCTCGAGCTGGCCGACCTGCGGAACGCGGAGTTCGACCTGTCGGTGCTCGGCTTCGATATGAGCGAGGTTGAGGCGATGCTCGCCCCGGCGGGGACCGAGGGAAAGACGCCGGCGGACGACGTGCCCGAGACGCCGGGCGACGACGACATCGTCACGCGACCCGGCGACGTCTGGGTGCTCGGTCGGCACCGGCTGCTCTGCGGCGACTCGACCAACGCCGGCGACGTCGATCGGCTCATGGACGGCGAGCTCGCGGCGCTGGTCGCGACGGACCCGCCGTACCTGGTCGACTACACCGGCGAGCGGCCCAACGGCACCGGCAAAGACTGGACGGAGAACTACCGCGAGATCGACATCGACGACGCCGAGGGGTTCTTCCGCGGCGTGTTCGAGAACGTGACGCGCGTCATCGCGCCGCACGCCGCGATCTACTGCTGGCACGCACACAAGCGGTGCGGCGTGATTCAGAAGGTCTGGGCCGAGCTCGGCATCCTCGACCATCAATCCGTTGTGTGGGTGAAGCCGACGCCGGTGTTTGGCCGCGTGTTCTGGCACTTCCGCCACGAGCCCTGCATGATGGGCTGGGTGCAGGGCTCCAAGCCCACGCACGACGGCGACCACTCGATGGAGATGAACTCCGTCTGGGAGCTGGGGTGGGAAGGCGGGGCCGGCGGCGAGAAGTCACGCGTCACCGGCAACGAGCACCCGACGCAGAAGCCGGTCGAGTTGTTTGCCCGGCCGATGCGCAAGCACACCAAGCCGGGACAGGTCTGCTACGAGCCGTTCAGCGGGTCGGGGTCGCAGCTCATCGCGGGCGAGCAGGAAGGGCGGCGCGTCCTCGCGATGGAGATCTCACCGGCGTTCGTGGATGTCGCGGTGCGCCGCTGGCAGCGGTTTACGGGTGAGATCGCGACGCGAGTCGACGCCGAGGGCGTGGTGCAATCGGGGATCGGGACGGATGTCACCGAAGCGATCGGGAGCGGGCTGTGAACGTTGGCGTGCGTCCAACGAGAAACCCCGGCCGGCGGCCGGGGAAGCGGGATCGGGTGGCCCGGGGCCGGTCAGCCGGCGTCCGCGGGCTCGGGGCCCTTCTCCCGCAGCGCGTGGTACTCGGTCATGGCGTCGAGGTAGCAGTCGGGGCTGGCCGCGTGGTTGGAGTCGCCCCGACGCTCGACGATGCCCCGCTCCGTCAGGAATGCCAGGGCGACCGCGGCCTGGGTCCAGGCGACGCGCTCCGCGCCCGCGATCTGGTTGAGCGTGCGCTGGTCGCTGTCGCGCCCGTCGAAGTGGTGCGCGACGGCCTGCAAGGTGTCGACCGAGCATCGGTGCTCATACCGGTGGCCGTCGGCGCTGATCCGTGTGCGCACGAGCGCGTTCTGGTCATCGACGCGGAAGTGTTCGATCGGATGGCTTCGGTTCATGCCTCGGCCTCCCGCTGCCTCGCGGGGTTGCCCTCGCGCCAGATGAGGCCCGGGCCCGGGTCGTACCGGCAGCTGCAGGTGTGGCACTCGACCACATCGTCCTCGACCCAGATCAGGAGGTCCATCTCCCTCTCGCCACACCAAGGGCATGCGAAGCCGGACTCAACGGGGGCACTGTCGTGCTGATCGGTCATCGTTCAAGCCCCCTTCTTCGTCTTGGGCCCAGCTTCGAAGAGCCCGCGGTCGGCCTTGCGGAAGCGGGCCGCGTCGCCCTTCTTGGCGATCTCGCGGGTCATCGCGGCGTAGATCGTGGCCTCGGGCGTCTTGCCATTGGTCTTCCAGCCGGCGGCGATCGCGCGCTCGGCGATCTGCTTCGCCTTGAGCGGCTCGCCCGCGTCGGCGAGGACCTTCGCGGCGAGGTCAAGCCCGCTCGGCTTGCGGTCCGCCTTGGCCGCGATCTTCGCGACCGGGTCTTTGCCGCCGTCCTGCTTGCGGCGCTTCGCCGCGGCCTTCGCGGGGGCGCTCGCGGCCATCGCACGCTCGCTCGGCGTCATGCCGTCGGTGCTCGCGGCCCGCTGGTCGCGCTTGGTCGCGTTCTCCTGGTCGGCCGCCGCGATGGCCTTGAGGTTGGCGTCGACGCTCGCCTTGGCGTCGGCGAGGGCCCGCTTGGTCTTGGCTGCGCCCTCAGCCCGGGCGGCGCTCGCGGACATGCGGGGCATTTTCTTGGCCGGGGCCTTCTTCGCGGGTGCCTTCTTCGGCTGCGCCTTGCGAGTCGTGGTCTTCTTGGCCGTATTCGTGGTGGCCGTCTTTTTGGTGGTGGTCTTCTTCGCCATGTCGGTACTCCTTGGGGTTCCAAAACCAGCGAAGCCCGCGACGAGCGAGCTTCAGAGGGGGCGGATCTCGATGTCCCGGTCACACGCCGGGCAGGTGGTTCGTGTTGGCGGTGCCGCCTTGCGGCCCGCTTCGTATGCCCGTTCGAGGGCGTCCTTGATGGACCAGACGGCGTGCTCGTGGAAGTCGAGGCTGTCCATCCGGCGGGACTCGAGCGTTTCGAGGTCGAGCACCTCGCGGGCGATGCAGTTGATGGCGTTGTCGCGTGCGGTGGGCATGGTCGTCTCCGTGCTGGCTTTCGTCTAGCGCGGCGGGCATTCGCCCCGCGTGTGACACATGAAGCCATGACATCGCCGGCAAGGGAAGGCGTTTCGGGCTTCATTTCTCGATGTTTCCGAGATTCTGCGGGAGGTGCGGCGTGACTCCCGAACACGCGCCTAGTTCCGGCGGCAAGCCCGGTCTGAACCCCGCCGCGCTCCGCGTCGAGGACGCCGCGAAGGTACTGTCGCGCATGGGTGGGAAGCCCGACACTGTGGACATGCTTGAAGCGGATCTCGACGCGGGCGCACCGACGAACGCGGACGGCAGCATCAATCTCGTGCACTACGCCGCATGGCTCGTGCGCGAGATGAGCGCAGGGGGTGGCCGTGCCGATTGACCCGCGGCAACTCCGTCCTGGTGAGCTGTGCCGGCTGCTGAACTCCACGCCGCTGGGCGAGGTGATCAGCGAGCGGCAGCTGCACCGGCATCGCACGCGCGCGGGGTTCCGCGTCGCGGCCGACGGGGACACGGCCCGCGTGGACCTGTTCCGGTACGTCGCGTGGCTCGCCTCCGTGCGGCACGAACGAAAGCCCGATCCGACCGAGGCCGAGGACTACGAGGCATACCGCGATCGCAAAGCCCGCGAGGCCCGGGCGATCTCGCTCTCGGGCCGTGACATCGGTGACTTGCCGGAGGTCGACGATGCCGCACGGAAGGACCGGGCTCGCGGCGACTTCCGATTCTTCTGTGAAGCGTACTTCCCGCAGACGTTCCACCTGCAGTGGTCGGCGGACCACCTGAAGGTCATCGCGAAGATCGAGCAGGCGGTGCTCGACGGTGGACTGTTCGCGATGGCGATGCCGCGCGGATCTGGTAAGACCAGCATCTGCGAGATCGCCTGCCTCTGGGCGATGCTCTTCGGGCACCGCGGCTTCGTCGCGCTGATCGGCTCCGACGAGGAGCACGCAGCGGACATGCTCGACTCGATCAAGGCCGAGCTTGAGAACAGCGACCTGCTCGCGGCCGACTTCCCCAAGGTCTGCCACCCGATCCGCTCACTGGAGGGGATCACCCAACGAGCCACCGGGCAGCTCTACCAAGGCAAGCAGACGCACATCGGGTGGACGGCGAAGGAGATCGTGCTGCCGACCATCGAGGGCTCGGCGGCGTCGGGGGCGATCATCCGGGTCGCGGGGATCACCGGTCGTATCCGCGGTATGAAATTCAAGCGGGCCGACGGACAGAGCGTTCGGCCGTCGCTCGTGCTCATCGACGACCCGCAGACCGACGAGAGCGCCCGCAGCCCGAGTCAGTGCGCGAACCGCGAGCGCGTGTTGGCCGGTGCGGTGCTCGGCCTCGCCGGTCCTGGCGAGAAGATCGCGGGGTTGATGACGGTGACGGTCGTCCGCCCCGATGACCTGGCGGACCGGTTGCTGGACCGGGAGAAGCACCCGCAGTGGCAGGGCGAGCGGACGAAGATGGTGTACGCGTTTCCCGATGACGATGCACTGTGGGCGAAGTACGCCGAGATCCGAGCGGATGGGCTGCGGAACGATCGCGGGCTGAAAGCCGCGACGGCGTTCTACAAGCGCAACCGGAAAGCGATGGATCTCGGAGCCGAGATCGCGTGGCCCGAACGGTACAACCACGACGAACTCAGCGCGATCCAGCACGCGATGAACCTGCGGCTCCAGAACGAGGCCGCGTTCTTCGCCGAGTACCAGAACGAGCCGCTGCCCGAGGTCGAGGCCGACGACGACCTGCTGACCGTGGATCAGATCGCGTCGAAGCTGAGCGGGCACACGCGCGGCCAGGTCCCGCTCGGTTGCTCGCACCTGACGATGTTCATCGATGTGCAGGGCAAAGCACTCTTCTGGCTGGTCGCGGCGTGGGAGGACGATTTCACGGGCCATGTGATCGACTACGGCACGGAGCCAGATCAGCACGCGGGATACTTCACGTTGCGGGACGTCCGCAAGACGCTCGCGATGTCAGCGCCGCGGGCCGGCGTTGAGGGCGCAATCTACGCCGGGCTCGAACGGCTGTGCGATCGGCTGCTCGGCCGAGAGTGGAAGCGCGACGACGGTGCGGCGGTGCGGATCGACCGATGCCTGATCGACGCGAACTGGGGCACATCGACCGATGTGGTCTACCAGTTCTGCCGGCAGAGCCCGCACGCCTCCCTGCTGCTGCCGAGCCACGGCCGGTACGTCGGCGCCAGCAGCATCCCGTTCAGCGACTACAAGCGGAAGCGCGGTGAGCGCATCGGTCTCAACTGGCGCGTGCCGATGGTGACCGGCAAGCGGGCGGTCCGGCATGTCGTGTTCGACACCAACTTTTGGAAGAGCTTCGTGCACGCCCGGCTGGCGGTCCCTATGGGTGACCCGGGATCGCTCGCGCTGTTCGGGCACAAGCCCGAGGCCCACCGCCTGCTCGCCGAACACCTGACCGCGGAGTACCGGGTCAAGACGGAGGGTCGCGGCCGCACGGTCGACGAATGGAAGCTCCGCGTGGCCGGGCTCGACAACCACTGGCTCGACTGCTTGGTTGGTTCCGCGGTCGCAGCGTCGATGCAGGGGGCGGTGCTCTTCGGCACAGATCTGAAGCCGACATCGAAGCCACGCGTGCGACTGTCGGAGCTGAAGCGTCAGCATTCCTGAACTTCCGCGCGACTACGTCCGCCACTTCTTCGACCAACCGCGTAGTCGGTAGGTGATGGCCCGCTCCATCGATGGAGCGTGCGACAAATTTTCGACCTCGCGCAGATATAGACACCGTGGCAGACACCGATTCCAACACACCCGATCTCGATGACGCGATCGCCGAGAACGCCGCCGGGCCGGCCAAGGCCATGGTGGATGGGCAGTCGGTCGAGCAGCATTCGCTGAAGGACCAGATCGAGGCCGACCGGTACCTCGCGAGCAAGCGGGCGAGCCGTGGCCGTGGCCTTGGTGTTCGGCTCGTCAAGCTGACGCCGCCCGGGACAGTTGACGGTCTGGGCAATGACGGGGGTGCGGCCTGATGCTGGGCGGTCTCCTCGGTAAATCGAAGCGGGCCTCAAAGGCCGTAGCGACCACGACGCGGGCCGTGCGGGCAAGGTTCGACTCGGCCCAGACGACCCCGGACAACCGGCGTCATTGGGCCGCGGCCGACGGGCTGGCGCCCAACGCCGCGGTCAGCCCCGAGGTCCGCCGGGTGCTCCGCAACCGCGCCCGCTACGAAGTCGCCAACAACAGCTACGCCAAGGGCATCGTGCTGACGCTCGCCAACGACACGGTGGGCACGGGGCCGCGGCTCCAGATGCTGACCGACGACCCGAAGGCCAACGCCCGCGTCGAGGATGCGTTCAGCGAGTGGGCCGCCGCGGTCGACCTCGCCGGCCTGCTCCGCACGATGCGGATGACGCGGGCGGAGTCGGGCGAGTGCTTCTGCATGCTGACCAGCGGCCCGGGCATCGACCACGCGGTGAAGCTTGATCCGCGTCTACTCGAGCCGGACCAGATCACGAGCCCGCTGCTGCGGACGAGCCGCGCGGGTGCCGAGAGCGTCGACGGTGTTGTGCTCGATCAGGCCGGGCATCCGTCGGCGTACTACGTGTTGCGTCGGCATCCGGGCGATACGGCCTCTTGGACGCGCGGGCGGAATGGCCCGTTCGAGTTCGACACGGTGCCTGCCCGATCCATGATCCATTACTTCCGGGCTGATCGTCCCGGCCAGCGGCGCGGGATCCCCGACATCACGCCGGCGCTGCCCCTGTTCGCGCAGCTGCGCCGGTACACGCTTGCGGTGATCGCCGCGGCCGAGACCGCCGCCGACTTCGCGGCCGTGCTCTACACGGATGCGCCGGCCAACGGCGAGGCCGACCCGCTCGAGCCCATGGACATGGTGGGCCTCGAGAAGCGGCTCGCGACGGTACTGCCCGGCGGCTGGAAGCTCGGGCAGATCCACGCGGAGCAGCCGGCGACGACGTACGCGGAGTTCAAGCGGGAGATCCTCAACGAGATCGCCCGGTGCCTGAGCATGCCGTTCAACGTCGCCGCGGGGAACAGCTCGGGGTACAACTACGCCTCGGGCCGGCTCGACCATCAGACATACTTCAAGAGCATCCGCGTTGAACAGCACCAGATGCAGGTGTCGGTGCTCGACCGGATCCTCGCGGCGTGGTTGGCCGAGGCTGCGCTGGTCGAGGGCCTGCTCCCGCAGGCGCTGCGAGCCCGCAACGCGAGCACACCACACGCATGGTTCTGGGACGGCGTCGAGCACGTCGATCCGGCCAAGGAAGCGAACGCGCAGGCGACACGCCTCGCCAACCACACAACGACGCTCGCCGCCGAGTACGCGCGGCAGGGCCGGGACTGGGAAGACGAGCTTCGTCAGCGCGCCAAGGAAGCGGCGCTGATGCGCGAGCTCGGGCTCGACGCAGCGGACGCTGCGTCCGGCACACCGCCCACACCAACAGACGACACCGAAGAGCAGGACGCGCTCGACGAGAGCCGCAAGGAGGCCGCATGATCGCCGTGAACCCCAACTCGTATCCCACGTTCATCGCCGCCGCGGCGGACGACGCACTCCGCGACGACCAGAAGTCCGTGGCGCTGACAGCCCGGGCCGAGATCGACCTGTCGGCGGCGGCCGAAGCAGACCAGACTGAGCCGCTGCCGCGGTTCCGCATGGTGGCGTACACCGGCGAGGCGATGCGCCTCGCGGGCTGGCGGCACCCGGTCGTCATCGACCTCGCGGGGCTGTCCGTGCCCTCGCAGAACCGACCCATCCGCTTCGGGCACGACGCACAGGCCGGCGTCGGTCACACCGACGCGATCGGTGTGGACGGCGGACAACTGGTCGCGTCCGGCGTGATCAGCCGCGACACGGCCGCGGCTAAGGAGGTCGTGGCATCGAGCCGGAACGGTTTCCCATGGCAGGCCTCCGTCGGCGCGTCGGTGGACGAGTTCGAGTTCATCCGCCCGAACCAGAGCGTCACCGTGAACGGCCGCGAGTTCACCGGACCGGTGAACGTGGTGCGGCGTTCGACGCTCGGCGAGATCAGCTTCGTCGACCTCGGCGCCGACGGTCGGACCAGCGCGACCATCGCGGCGTCGGCGGGTCCGGAACCCACCAGTGATGATCAGTCTCAGACCGATCCCGACACCGGCGGCGGCCGGGACCCAAGCCGAGATGTGGTTGCTGAGATGCGGGCCGAAGCCGCGGCGGAGACCGAGCGCATCAGTGCAGTCCGCCGCATCTGCGCCGGCGAGCACCGCGACCTCGAAGCCCGCGCGATCCGTGAGGGCTGGGACGCGACGCGCTGCGAGCTCGAGGTGCTCCGGGCGAGCCGCCCGAAGGCGCCGGCGGCGCATGTGCCGACCAACCTCGTGACCGACGGGGTGCTCCAGGCCGCGTGCATGCTCAGCGGCCGGATCCATCAGCCCGAGCGGTTCTGCGAGGAGCAGGACCTCGACGCGGCGAGCAAGCGGTTCGGTCAGACGCTCGGTCTCCAGGAACTGCTGCTCGAAGCGGCATGGGCCAACGGGTACTCAGGGCGGACGTTCCGGGACTGGTCGGCGGTTATGGACGCGGCGTTCGGACGCGGCATCGAGGCCGCCGGCTCGACCGTGAGCATCGGCGGGATCCTCTCCAACGTCGCCAACAAGTTCCTCCTCGACGGGTTCAACAGCGTGGAGCGCACCTGGCGAAACATCGCCGCGCTCCGCAGCGTCACCGACTTCAAGACCGTCACCAGCTACCGGCTCACCGGCAACGACCAGTACGAGCGCGTCTCGCCCGGCGGCGAGATCAAGCACGGCACGCTCGGCGAGGAGACGTACACCAACAAGGCCGATACCTACGCCTTGATGCTGGCGATAGACCGCACCGACATCATCAACGACGACCTCGGCGCGATCACGACCGTGCCCCGCAAGCTCGGGGCGGGGTCGGGCAAGACGATCAACGACATCTTCTGGAAGACCTTCCTCGCCAACTCGGCGTTCTTCGCGGCGGGCAACAACAACTTCATCTCGGGTGCCGACACGGCCCTCGGCATCGATGGGCTGACCAAGGCCGAGGTCACCTTCATGGATCAGGTCGACTCGGACGGCAAGCCGCTCGGCGTCATGCCCGCGATCTTGCTGGTGCCGACCTCGCTCTCGGCGGTAGGCAGCCAGCTCTTCAAGAGCATGGAGCTGCGCGATAACGGCTCGAGCGCGAAGTACCCCGTGAGCAATCCGCACCAGGGCAAGTTCCGCGTCGAAGTCAGCCGGTACCTCTCGAACGCGGCGTACACGGGCAACTCGTCGAAGGCGTGGTACCTGCTTGCCGGGGCCGAGGACCTGCCGGTGATCGAGGTCGCGTTCCTGAACGGGCAGGAGGCCCCGACGATCGAGACCGCCGAGCAGAGCTTCAACCGGCTCGGGATCCAAATGCGCGGGTACCACGACTTCGGCGTCGCTCTTCAAGATCCCCGTGGCGGCGTCAAGGCGAAGGGTGAGGCATGAGTCAGTTCGGCGGCGGGAAGTCGCCGGGCGATGGGGTGAACGAATCACCCGGCGGCGACATCGGCGACGGGTTCCTCGACACCCGGTTCGACACGTTTCAGACAGACACGACGGACAGCACAGACAGCGACGGACCAGAAGGAGACGGCATGGCAACGTTTATTCAGGATGGAGACGCAGTTGACTACAGCCCTTCGGCGGATGTGGCGGCTGGCGAGGTGGTGGTGCAGGGCGACCTGGTCGGCGTGGCGAAGACGCCCATCGCGACCGGCACGCTCGGCTCGCTCGCGACACGCGGCGTGTTCGACTTTGCCAAGGCCGCCGGCGGCGCGATCTCGGCCGGGGCGGTCCTGTACTGGGACAGCACCAACGGCGTCGCGACGACCACGGCCAGCGGGAACAAGCGGATCGGGAAAGCCGTGGCTGCTGCGGCGGCCGCGGCCAACACGGTGCGTGGGCTTCTCGCGCCCTGACGTTGATGACGAACCGGAGGACGGACCGTGGCGGACCTGCTGACCAGAGGCTCGGAGTTGATCGATCGCACGCGGCGGGCGCACCTGTCACGCACGGTGGTCTACCGCCGCGGCGCGGACAGTGTGGAGATCGAAGCCACGGTCGGCTCGACGGCGTTCGACCGCACCGATGAGTACGGCGTCATCCACCGGATCGAGTCGCGGGACTACCTCGTCTCCGCGGCGGATCTTGTGCTCGCCGGCCAGGCGGTCACGCCCAAGGCGGGCGACCGCATCACGGAGACCGGCGACACCCGCGTGCACGAGTACGAGGTCATGTCGCCGGGCGATGAACCGGCGTGGCTGTACAGCGACCCGCAGCGACGCACGCTTCGGATCCACACCAAGTTCGTTCGGACGGGAGCGGCGTGAGCAACGGAAGCAGCACCAACTCAATGAATGGCAACGGCAATGGGCGCGTCCGGTGGGCGGGCTTCGCGCTGACCGGCGGGCTCGCCGTCGCGGCGCTCATCGTCCAGTGGGGCGTGGTCACGACCAAGCTCGACCAGGTCGAGAAGCGGCTCGACGAGTTCATCGCCGAGGCGAGCCAGCTCCGCAGCGAGTACCGCGACATGGAACGCCGCGTGGCGTTCCTCGAGGGGCGCGAGAGCGTCTCGGCGCATCCGGAAAGGACCGACCCATGAGTGTGATCGTGGAGATCGCGGACGCCGTGGCATCAGCGATCAACGAGGGGACCTACGCGGAGGCTGTGAACGCCCAGCGGGCGTACCGGCCGTCGTTCGACCTCGAAGAGCTCGGCGAATTGAAGGTGACGGTGGTCCCGCGGTCGGTGAACACCGCGAACCTCGCCCGCCAGCAGAGCCAGGTCGACTGCACGGTGGATGTCGGGCTCCAGCAGCGCGTGGACGCGGGCGATGACGCCCGGCTCGATGCGCTGCTCGACCTCGCCGAGGAAATCGGCGACCAGCTGCGGCACAGGCGGCTGGCGGGCTACCCGCAGGCGGCGTGGCTCAGCATCGAGCACGAGCCCGTCGTCGCGGCCGAGCACCTCGACGAGCGGTCGACGCTGACGACGGTGATGAGCGTGACCTACAGGGTCAGGAGGTAACCGATGGCGATCCGACTCGGCATGGAGGCCGTGCTCAACTACAAGACCGGCGGCCAGGACGGGGCCGGTTCGTGGGTCGAGCTGGCGAACGTCCGCGACGTGACGCTCTCGCTCGAAGCAGGCGAGGCGGACGTCACGACGCGGGCCAACAGCGGCTGGCGGGCGGTGGTGGCGACGCTCAAGGAAGCGAGCGTCGAGTTCGAGATGGTGTGGGACACGGCCGACGCCGGCTTCGGCGCAGTGAAGGACGCCTATCTCAACAACGCGCCGATCGGCATGCAGATCCTCGACGGGTCGAGCAGCGGCGCGGGCGAGGGGCTCCAGGCCGACTTCATGATCACGAGCTTCAGCCGATCCGAGTCGCTGG
>Ga0126341_1000237_pt1 | contig 11573 bp, 6 predicted proteins | sample OrbTmetagenome_FD_97057 | JGI IMG/M metagenome (GOLD analysis project Ga0126341, IMG submission 97057) | Coral microbial communities from Florida Keys, Florida, USA - Orbicella T D metagenome | ecosystem: Host-associated > Invertebrates > Cnidaria > Coral | place: Florida Keys, Florida, USA... | reverse complement strand
TTGCAAAGCTGCATGCAGAAAGGCTAAAACCTCCGCCGCAATTCTCTGACCAATAACGTACTCCGGCACATGGGCTGGCCATCTCCTAGGCTCCCGCAAGCGCCAGCCCAGCCGGAGTACATATCCCTGACCGCCCTCCGGATTCGGTTAATGGAACGTGTAGGACTATGCGAAAGAGAACTGCCGCCGTCTTAATGCTCTGCCTGCTGGCCGCGACCCACGGCCACGCCGGTCCGCGGGAACAGGCCAAGCGCATCCACGACAGGCTAACCGGGGTGCCCGCCAGCGATGCGATGCTGGATGCGATGGTAACCGCCATCGCCGCCGACTCCAGCCGGGTAACCGCCTCGCTCTACGCGATAGACGGCGCACCGGGCGTGGCGGCCACCGGTGATTTTTACTCGGTCACCCTGAAGAACTGGGTAACCCCCTGGACCAACGAGGCGCAGGACATCTTCGCGCCCCTGAACGACTACAGTGCGACCGCCATCGGCATGGTGCGCGACGAACTCGACTTTCGAGAGCTGTTGTCGGCGGACATCCTCTACCGCGGCAACGTACCCGGTATTCCGGCCTATGGTACCGCCGACAACGACCACTACCTGTTCCTGGAGAATTCGGGCGCCAACCTCGGTGACAGCAATGTGCTCGTGCGCGACACCCAGAGCGGCGTGACGGGGGTACCGTCCGAGGGGGTCGCCGGAGTCGTCACCACTCGCGCCGCCGCCCGCGCCTTCCTGGTGGACGGCACCAACCGGGCGATGCTGCGCTTCACCCTGCTCAACCACCTGTGCATGGACCTGGAGCAGCTCAGGGACAGCGCGGCACCTTCGGACCGTATTCGCCAGGATGTCTCACGCAGTCCCGGAGGCGACAGCACGCTGTTCCACACCCAGTGCGTGACCTGCCACGCGGGCATGGACCCGCTGGCACAGGCCTACGCCTACTACGACTTCCCCTACCCCGACGAGGACACCGCCCCCGGACTGGAACTGGAACAGCGCAAGGATCTCGGGCAGCTCGTGTACACACCCGGCAATGTGCAGGAGAAGTACCTGATCAACGGCACTACCTTTGCCTCGGGATATGTCACGACCAGCGACCACTGGACTAACTACTGGCGCCTCGGCGTCAACAGTGGCCGCGTGGGTTGGCGCGAGCAGGCGGGCAACAGCGGCACTATCGATCTCGCGCGCAACCCGGCCTACGCCGAGGGCGACGGCGCCGCATCACTCGGGCGGGAGCTGGCCAACACGGACGCCTTCGCCCACTGCCAGGTGAAAAAAGCGTTTCGCGCGGTCTGCCTGCGCGATCCCGCGGCGGAAACCGGGGATGCGGGCGCGGTGGCCGAACTCGTGGCCACTTTCAACGCCGCGGGCAACATGAAGCAGGTGTTCGCCCAGGCGGCCGCCTACTGCGCCGGCCACCTGTGAGGGATCACGCCATGCAGCCAATGCTCTCCGGGCCCAACCGGCTCCGCCTCACGCTGCTTCTCGCCGCGCTGCTTGTTCCGGTGTTACAGGCGTGCAGCGGCGGTACCGGCGGCGGCGCCAGCGAGCGGGAGGTCAACCCCGGAGACGCCGGGTCCGGCGGCGGCGGGTTCGTCTACGCGGGGCCGCCTCCAGCAAGCGACGAGATCCAGAGTTTCAAGGTCGCCTTCTACGATCCGCTGGCCGACAACGGCCGCTGCGGCGAGTGCCACACACCCGGGGGAACGGGCACACCACCCTTCGTCGACCAGTCGAACGTCAACCAGGCCTGGCAGCATGCGCGCGGTCTGGTCAACCTCGATGACCCGGCCGCGTCGCCGCTGGTCTCCCGCGTGGCCAACGGCCACCACTGCTGGCTGGCGCCCACGCAGGCCTCGACCTGCGCGGCGACCATCGTCGGGTACATCGAGCGCTGGGCGGATAACGCCGACGACAATCCCACCGCGGTGAACCTGTCACCGCGCAGGCCCTACAGCCCGACCGCCACCCGGGTGCTGCCGGCGACCCACATGGACGTGTTGGCAATGGGCATGGACCTGACCGCCGACGGCGAGCTGCTGGAACTGTTGACCCGCTACTGCGCGGACTGTCACTCGGATACCTCGCCCAACCCGCAGGCGCCCTACATCGCCAGCGACGACACGGACATCGCCTTCGCCGCCCTGCGCGGCAAGGTGGACCTGACCTCGCCGGCGCGCTCGCGCCTGGTGCTGCGCATGTCACCCGAGGCCCATAACTGCTGGAGTGACTGCGACAACAACGCCCAGACCCTGCAATCGGCAATAGCAGAACTGGCCTCTGTGGTGCCCTTGGAATCAGTCAACAGCGCGCTGCTCACCAGCACCGCGCAGGTGCTCGGCGAGGACGGCGTGGAGGCCGACACCGGCAGCCGCTTCGAGGCGGACCTCGTGGCCAAGTGGGAATTCCGCGAGGGTTCCGGCACCACGGCGGCGGACACCAGCGGCGTGCTGCCCGAGATTCCCCTGTCGCTGTCCGGCAATTACAGCTGGCTGGCGGGCTGGGGCGTGCGCTTTATCGACGGCAAGGCGCAGGGCGGCGCAACCGCCAGCGCCAAGCTGTTCGAGAAACTGCGCAGCACCGGCGAGTACACGGTGGAGGCCTGGGTCGCACCGGCCAACGTCACCCAGGAGGACGCCTGGATACTCGGCTACGCCGGCGGCCCCGACAGCCGCAACCTGCTGCTCAGCCAGAATCTCTACAATTACCTCGCCTACACGCGCAGTTCTGTCACCGACGACAACAACGCCGGCGAACCGGCCCTGGCGACAGACGATGACGCACAGCTGGCACAGGCCACGCTGCAGCACGTGGTGGTCACCTTCGACCCCGTCGACGGCCGCAAGATTTTCGTCAACGGCCAGTTCAGCGGCGACATCGATCCCGCGGGCGGCGGGCTGCTCAACAGCTGGAACGAGTCTTTCGCCGTCGTACTGGGCAATACCACCTCCGGCGTCAACCCCTGGGAGGGAGCGCTGCGCATGGCGGCAGTGCATAACCGCGCGATGAGCCCCGAGCAGGTGCTGCAGAACTACGACGCGGGCGTCGGGCAGTCCTTCTTCCTGATGTTCAGCGTCGCGGAAATTCTCGACCGCGAGGGCGTGTGCCATGTCACTTCGGGCAACGGGCGCACCAACTACTGCTACGTCGTCTTCGCCGTCAGCCAGTTCGACGAGGCCAGCTACCTGTTCGAGGAACCTTTCTTCGTCAACATCAATCCGGACGGCGGCGAGGTCGACTTCAATCTCGAGGGCATACACCTGGGACTCAACGGCAAACTCGCGGACACGGGACAGGCTTTCGTCAACGTGGCCACCGGTGTGCGCACCGAGGCCACCGGTATCGCGCAGAAACTGGCGGATATCGGCACCGTGGTGCCACTGGAAAACGGCGCCGACCAGGATGTGTTCTTCCTCGCCTTCGACGCGGTAGACGGCAGCTTCGGCGAGATCGACGGACTACCCCGCCTGCCCTTCCAGACTTCGCTCAGCGGCACGGCGGAATCGGATATCGGGGTGCGCACTTTCGACGAGATCAACGCGTCCCTGTCGGTACTCACCGGCGTATCCACCGCGAGCCCCGACGTCAGCCCGGTCACGGGCAAGACCGTGGGCGAGACCTACGCCCAGGTGCGGCGCGCACTGCCGGGTGTCGCGGACTTCAACGCCTTCCTGTCCTCCCACCTGATGGCGGCCACACAACTTACGGCGGCGTACTGCGACGCGCTCGTACAGGACACCGCCCTGCGCGAGAACCTGTTTCCCGCACCGCCGGTGTTCGATTTCAATCGCCCGGTCGCGGACCCGTCGATCGACTGGCGCAACCACGTGGTCGTGCCCCTGGTCGACCGCGCCATCAACACGGGACTGCTGCCCGCCGGTGTGCGCACCGCGATCATCGACGAGGTGGAGCTGCTGATCACCGACGATCGCGACCTCAAGCCCTACGTCAACGTCAACGGTCAGTGGGTACCGGACCCCAACCCCGCCGCACACACCAAGCGCGACGGGCTCATTTACTGCGAGGGCGACGCAACCTGCCCGCCTTCGCGCACGGCTGACGTGGTCAAGGCCGCGTGCACCGCGGTGCTGGGCAGCGCCGTGGTGCTGCTGCAGTAGGGCGGACCGGGCAGAGGAGACCAGATCATGGCCAGGCGAACAGACTACTTCAGACCGGACGAGGCACTGCGCCACCCGGATCATCGGCGCCCCCTGTCCCGCCGCGAGTTCATCTCGCAGGGGTTCCGTGCAGGCTGCGGCACCCTGCTGGGCACGTCCCTGTTCGCCCTCGGCGGAGCGCGGGCCCACGCCATCTCCGCAAACCTGCTGGACTCGGCCCACACGGCCTACACCAGCTGCGATCTCGGCGCTGTTGCCGGGCGCAAGATCCCGTTCATCTGCTTCGACCTCGCCGGCGGCGCCAACGTGGCGGGCTCGAACGTGCTCGTGGGCGGCCCGGGCGGCCAGCGCGACGCGCTCAGCCCAGAGGGGTACTCGAGGCTCGGCCTGCCGTCCGACATCCTGCCCTTCGGCAACAACCCGGTATCCCCCACGGGCGATTTCACTGACGACAGCCTCGGCCTGCTGTTCCACTCCGACAGCGCGATGCTGCGCGGCATCCTGGAAAAGGCCGGCGGCGCGACAGGACTGGTCAACGGCGCCGTGGTGCCCGGCCGCTCCGACAACGACACCGGCAACAACCCGCACAACCCGATGTACGGTATCTACCGTGCTGGCCTCCGGGGCCAGGTGCTGCAGTTGATCGGCTCGGAAAACTCCGAGTCCGGCGGCAACTCAATGGCACCGGCGATGATGATCGACCCGGAGATACGCCCGACCAAGATCGACCGGCCATCGGACGCGAGCGGCCTGGTGGACGTGGGCGACCTCAACCTGTTGCTGGACGACCCGGAGGATATCGTCTCGGTGATGGAGTCGATGAAGCGCATCACCGATTTCAAGCTGGACCTCGTCAACACCGGCCTTACGAATCCCGGGGACGAGGACAAGCGCCTCAAGGACCGCATGAGCTGCGAGTACCTGCGCAGCGCGGACACCGTGGAGAAATTCAGCAGCCCCGACGCGCTGGACCCCTCGGCGGACCCACTCATCGTCGGTCCCGCCGGCATCTTCAGCGACGCCGAGTTCTCCGGCGACCGGGAGTTCCAGAAGACCGCCTCGGTCATGAAACTGGTGATCGACGGTATCGCCGGTGCCGGCACCGTGGAGATGGGCGGCTACGACTACCACACGGGCGACCGCCGCACGGGCGAGGAGCGCGACCTGCGCGCCGGGCGCTGCATCGGCGCCTGCCTGGAGTACGCACGTCTCACCAATACACCGGTCATGATTTACGTGTTCAGCGACGGCTCGGTGTTCAGCAACGGCACGGTCGAGATGGTGAACGGCGTCGGCAAGGGCGTCTGGACCGGCGATGCCTCCAGCACCGCGGCCAACTTCTTTCTCGTGTTCGACCCCGCCGGCATGCCGGCGCTCATGGATATTGCCGGGGACACCGCGCGCCACCAGCAACTGGGCTGGATGCGACCGGATTCCTCGGTGGACACCGCCTCCACACCGGCGGCGAACAACGTCAACCTGAATGTGGAACTGATGATTCTCAACTACATGGCCCTGCACGGGGAGCAGCACCTGTTCGCCGAGAACGGGTTCTTCCCCGGCCAGGGATTGGGCGGTCCGGCAAATCGCGATCGCCTCGTGGCATTCCAGCCCCTGCCCAGCATCAATGGAGGAGTGATAGCCTGACATGAACTGCGACCCGTCCCGAAACGACAACGCCGCCACCCTCCCACCCGGTTCGCACCGCGCGGGGGGTATGGACCGCCTGGTTTTCCTGCTGCGTACCTGTGCCTGCACGGCACTGCTGCTGTGCGCGGTCCTGGTGCACTCCGCGGAGGACGCAGTGTCGCTCGACGAGCAGGTACAGGACATCAAGGCGCAGACGCTGGCGCTCAATCGCGACCTGTTCATCCTCGAGGAACAATTGCTGTACCCGGACAACACGCAGCTCGCGGTCTTCGTCTCGCTGGACGTCGGCGAATTCTTCACCCTGGACGCGGTCAAGCTGACGGTCGACGAGACCGTCGTCAGCAACTACCTGTACACCGACCGCCAGGTCGATGCCCTGCGCCGTGGCGGGGTGCACCGGTTGTACATGGGCAACCTGAAGACGGGCGAGCACGAGGTGGTCGCGGTGTTTACCGGTCGCGGACCCCAGGGTCGCGACTACCGGCGCGCCACCTCGCTGGTCGTCGACAAGACCCACGGCCCCAGGCACCTGGAATTGCAGATCGTCGATTCCGAGTCCCGGCGGCAGCCGGAATTCCAGGTCAGGGAATGGTGACATGGCCCGCCGCGAACGCCTGCACAAGCCCCGCGGTTGTACTTCCGGCATGCGCGCGACAGCGCTGCCCGCAATCGGGCTGTGCGCGGTCGCGCTCAGCGGCAGCGCCGCCGAAACCGTGCAGTCACTGCGCTACGGCACGAGCCTGTACCACCTCTACCAGCAGGACTACTTTCACGCCCTCACCGAACTGATGGCGGCCCAGTCGCTGGACGCGCTGGGGCCCCACAGCGCGGGGTCCGAACTGCTGCGCGGCGGGATGGCCCTGTCCTGGGGTATGGACAGGGAGGCCGAGAAGGTATTCCAGGACAGCCTGTCCGACACCGCCGACCCGGCCACGGCGGACCAGGCCTGGTTCTACCTCGGTAAACTCGCCTGGCAACGCGGCGACACGCCGCGCACGCTCGGCGCACTGGGGCGTGTCACCGGCGCACTGGAACCCGCCCTGGAACAACAGGCCACCTACCTGCGCGCCAGTGCGGAACTCAACAATGGTAATGAGACAATGGCCGGCGAGTACTGGCAGCAAATGTCCGAGCAGTCGCCCTGGTACCCCTACCTCGCCTACAACCTCGGCGCCGCGAAGGCCGCGCGCGGGGACTGGGGCGCGGCCACGCCCTACTTCGGTGAGGCGGCGGACGCGGCGAACGAATCGGAGGAGATGCTCGCCCTGCGCGACCGCAGCCTGACCGCCGCCGGTTACGCCTACCTGGGGGGCGGCGAACACGAGCGCTCCGACGCAAGCTTTCGCCAGGTGGGCCTCGAGGGCCCGTACGCCAACCGCGCGCTACTGGGTTACGGTTGGTCCGCCGCGGGACGCGGCGACTATCTCGCGGCACTGGGGCCCTGGCAGGTACTCGCAGGCAGGACCGCGGTCGACGCGAGCGCGCGCGAGGGTCTGCTGGCGGTACCGTACGCCTATGAGCGCCTGGGTCGCCCGGGTACGGCCCTCGAGAGATACCGCGACGCGAGTGCGCGCTACGCCATCGAAATCGCCGGCATAGAACGCGCCATCGACGCCTTCGGCAGCGAGCCGCTGGGCCCGCTGCTCGGGCTCCAGGAGGCACTCGACGCCGACTGGCTGTTCAACGCGGACATCCTGCCCCGCGGCGAGCACGCCGACTACCTGCAACACCTGGTCACACGCCATCAATTCCAGGTCGCGCTGCGCGAGCTGCGCGACCTCTACAGCATTGCGGCCCACCTGGCGCGGGCCGAACAGCGCGCGGACGTGCTGGCGCAGGTGGATCACCACCAGCAACAGGTCTGGGCCTCGCTGGCGGACGGCGACCGGCGCGCGCAGCTGTTCGCGCGCCAGCAGGCCCTGCTCGAACAGCACCGCGGCCTGCAACTGAAGCTGCAGGGCGCTATCGGCCAGGTCGACGGGCGCCTCCTCGCGGGCCCGGAACAGGTCGAGCGCTGGACGCGACTGGAGCGCGCGACGCGCACTGCCCGGCACCTCGATGCGCGCGCGGACCCCGCCACCCGCAGCGCGCGCGGCGAGCGGCTGCGCCTGCTGCGCGGCCTGCTGGTCTGGGAAGACAGTGAACAGTACCCCGCGAGAGCGTGGGATGCGCGCAGGAGCCTGCGCGAACTGGAGCAACTGGCGCAGGAATCAACGCGGCGCATGGCTGGTCTCGACGCGGCTATCGCGGATCGCCGGGAGGCCAGTTTCGCGCCGCAGATCGAGCGCCTGGCGGCGCGGCTGCGCGACCAGTCCGCAAGGGTGGCCAGCACCGTCGCCCTGGCGGAGACCCGCCTGCGGCAGGTCGCCATTGCCGAACTCGAACGCCAGGTCGAGGCCCTGTCCCTGGCGCGGGGACGCAGCCACCTCGCGATGGCGCAACTGTACGACCAGGGCAGGACGGAGGCCAACGGTGAGTAGACTGTGGCGCGTAATTCCCGCGATGCTGCTGTGTGCGTGCAGCAGCCTCGACCGGCTCCTGGACGAGCCGGCCCCGACGCTCGCCAATCTGGACCCCGCGGCCCTGCCCGCAGAGGAGCCGCAGCTCGCACCCCTGGCGCTGGACGAACTCGCGCAGGTCTACCGCGAGGCACTGACACAGCAGTCGGACCCTGTGACGCGACTGACTGTCTCCCACCGCCTGGCGGACATCGAGATGCTCGGCGCCGAGGCGGACCTCGCCGCCGGCGCCGCGGAGGATACGTATTTCAGCGACAGCATCGCCACCTACGAATCCCTGCTCCGGGAACACCCGGACTACCCGCGCCGGGACGAAGTCCTCTACCAGCTCTCCAAGGCCTACGCGCTGGAGGGCCGCATGGCCGAGTCCCAGGCCTCCCTCGAACAGCTCGCGGCGACGACGCCCGCGTCGCCCTATCTCGCCGAGGCCCAGTTCCGCCGCGCCGAGCGGCGCTTCGCCGCGAGGGATTACACGGGCGCCGAGGCACTGTACACGCAGGTGACCGCCCACGGCGCGGGCACCCCGTTCTACACGCGCGCCCTGTACATGCAGGGCTGGGCGCGCTTCAAGCAGGATCACTATCGCGCGGCCACCGAGGCCTTCACCGCCAGCCTGGATGTGTTGCTACCGGGAGACGCGACGCCGGCCGGGCTGCCGCGGGCGGGGCGGGAGCTGGTGGAAGACAGCCTGCGGATACTCGCCATCATGTTCAGCAAACAGGACGGCGCGCGCACCATCGCGCACACCTACCGGGAACTGGGCGCGCGCCACTGGGAGTATCTCGCGTACGCCTCCCTCGGCGAGTTTTACCTCGCCCAGGAGCGCTACGACGACAGCGCCGGCACCTTCCGCGCTTTCACCGTCGAACACCCGCACTCGCGCCGCGCGCACAGCTTCCAGTTGCGGGTGATAGAAGCCTACCGCGACGCCGGCTTCGAGAGGCAGATCGTCGGGGCCAAGGCGGACTACGTCCGGGCGTTCAATGTGACCGGGGATTACTGGCGATACGCCGCGCAACCGGCGCGGGACGACATGGCACCGCACCTGCGCCGCTTCACGGACGAACTCGCGGCTCACCACCACGCCCTCGCCCAGGCTGCGGTGCCGGACAGTGACGGCGCAGCTGAGCACTACGCGGAGGCAGCCCGCTACTACCAGCTCTACCTCGACAGCTTTCCCGATGACCCGGAAGTGCCCCGGCTCGCATTCCTGCTCGCGGAGAGCCTGTTCGACGCCCGCCGCTACCGCGACGCGATCGGGACCTACGAGTGGCTGGCCTACGTACACGGCGACACCGCCCGCGCCGCCGACGCGGCCTACCACGCCGTGCTCGCGTACGACGAACTGGAGCCGGGTACCGCCCGGGAGCGCGACGCCCTGGACCGCCAGCGCATCGCCGCCGAGCTGCGTTTCTTCGAGCACTTCCCGGAGGACGGCCGCGCGCCCGGTGTACTGGCCCACGCTGCAACCTCGCTGTTGCAGCGCGACGACCATGTCGCGGCGCTGGCGGCCTCTTCCGCGCTGGTGGCCCTGTCACCGGCGCCCCCGCGCGAGCTGCTGACCCCCGGCTGGCTGGTCGCGGGCCACAGCCACTTCGCCCTCGGTGACTTCGAGGCGGCGGAACAGGCCTACCGGGAGGGCCTGGTTCTCATGGCTCCCGGCGACAAACGCCGGACGGCCACCGCCGAGCGCCTCGCGGCGAGCCTGTACCACCGCGGCGAGGCGGCCAGGGACCTGGGCCAGAGCGACGTAGCGGCGAATCACTTCCTGCAGGCCATGGCGATTGCACCGGGCTCGGACATCCGCCGCAGCGCACAGTACGACGCGGCGCAGTCCCTCGTCGCCGCCGGCGAACTGCAGGAGGCGAACGCACTGCTCACCGACTTTCGCGAGCGCTACCCCGGCGACGCGCTCACTTCCGGTATCGGTACCACCCTGCTGGCCAACCACGAGCGGCTGGGCCAGTGGCGCGAGGCCGCCCGTGAACTGGACACCCTGCACGCCGCCGAGGCGGACCCCGAGGTGGCGCGACAACACCTCGCGGTGGCCGCGCACTACTACGAGAAAGCCGGTGACAGCAAGACTGCCATCGCGCGCTACCGCAGTTACGCGCACGACTGGCCGCGGCCTGTCGATACGAACCTCGAAGCGATCCACAGCCTGGCGGCACTGTATGCAGAGGCGGGAGAGATGGACAAACGGTACTACTGGCTGCGCCGCACCATGGCCATTCACGACGGTGCCGGCGACGCGCAGACGGACCGCTCCCGGTACCTCGCTGCCGCGGCGGCAGCGGAACTTGCGAACGTCGACTACGAGAGCTTCACCGCACTCGCACTGACACAACCGCTGGACCGCTCGCTGCCGGCGAAGCGCGCCGCGATGGAGCAGGCCCTGGCGGGGTTCAACCGCTGCACGGGCTACGCGGTGGCGCAGTTCGCCACCCGGTGCACGTACCATCTCGGTGCAATCTACCAGCAGCTGGGATCCGCCCTGCTGCGGTCGGAACGCCCCGCGGGGCTGGATGCGCTCGCCCTCGAACAGTACGAGATGATGCTCGAGGAACAGGCCTTCCCCTTCGAGGAGCAGGCCATCGCCATCCACGAGTCCAACGCCGGGCGCAGTCGCCAGGGCGTCTACGACGCGTGGGTGCAACAGAGTTTCACGGCGCTCGCCACACTGCTCCCGGCCCGCTACGACAAGCATGAGCGGGTTGGTGCCGGCGACGGGGAGGTCGCCGGCCTCAATACAGACGCGATCGCCCTGCGGGAACAGGGCGACTTCCCCGGCGCCGAGGCCGCCTACCTGGCCGCGCTGGGCGCGGATCCGGACCACGCCGACACCCATCGCAACCTCGGCATCCTCTACGACCTCTACCTCGGCGTCCCCGGCCGGGCCCTGCACCACTACGGCCGCTACCAGGCGCTGACGCAGGCCACCGACCGCAGGGTGGCCGGGTGGATCGCCGATCTCGAACGCAGGCACATTCACCTCGCGGGGGACTCCCGGTGAAACTCGTCCTCACTGCAGCGTACACCGCACTGCTGGCGGCCACCGCCGCGGCCGGGGAGGCCGAGGTCACGCTGCAGAGCACCGTCAGCGGGAACCGCGAGCAGCCGCGCGTCGTGTATATCGTGCCCGGCACTCGCCGCGGTTTCCCGGTAGGCCAGCTCGCGCCTGAATTCATCCCTGTCCACCGGTGCGAACAGCTCCTCCGCGCTGCCCCCGTCCAGGTCCACGCCCAGTGCCGCGGCCGCGGGCTCCTGCCCGGGCCCGA
>Ga0126341_1000236_pt1 | contig 11633 bp, 9 predicted proteins | sample OrbTmetagenome_FD_97057 | JGI IMG/M metagenome (GOLD analysis project Ga0126341, IMG submission 97057) | Coral microbial communities from Florida Keys, Florida, USA - Orbicella T D metagenome | ecosystem: Host-associated > Invertebrates > Cnidaria > Coral | place: Florida Keys, Florida, USA... | reverse complement strand
CTGGGCGCTTTACGAGTCCATCCTGAAGATCCGCATGGGTCACGCCGAGTCCGCGCTGATCTACGGCTTCGGCAAGTCGTCGCCCGGCGAACTGCCCATCGTGCTGTCACAGCAACTCGATCCGTACTACCTGGCACCCCAGTGGGTGGACACCGTGTCCCTGGCCGCCATGCAGGCGCGCCTGATGCTCGACCAGGGTCTGATCAGCGAGCGGGACATGGCCGAAGTGGTCGCGCGCTCCCGTCGCAACGCCCTGGCCAATAACCCGCACGCGCAGCTCAAGGGCGATATCAGTGCCGAAGACGTACTGGCGGAGGAGACGTTCGTGTCCCCCCTGCGAAAAGGCGATATCTGTCCGGTGTCCGATGGCGCCTCGGCCATGGTCATCTGCACGGTGGAAAAAGCCCGGGAGTGGGGCAAGCCCTACGCGGTGATCACTGGAATCGACCATCGCATCGAGACCCACAACATGGGTATGCGCGACCTCACGGATTCTGTTTCCACTCGCCAGGCGGCGGAGAATGCCGGTGTCGGCAAGGGCGAGGTCGATGTGGCCGAGCTCTACGCGCCTTTCAGCCACCAGGAGATCATCCTCTCCCGTGCACTGGGCCTGGGCGACGGCACGGACATCAACCCGAGCGGTGGCGTGCTGGCCGGCAACCTGATGATGGCCAGCGGCCTGTCCCGCATCGGCGAGGTGTTCAATCGCATCGTGGCCGGTGAGGCGGAGCGGGGAGTGGCGCACGCCACGTCCGGCCCCTGCCTGCAGCACAACATGGTCACAGTCCTGGAGAAAGCGTAATGGCGAATTTGGCAGCAGTGGTCGGGATCGGCCAGACAAGTTACACCACCAAGCGCGATGACGTGTCTATCGCGGGCCTGGTACGCGAGGCGGCGGTCAATGCACTGAACGACGCCGGGCTGACCTGGAACGACATCGACGCGGTGATCGTGGGCAAGGCCCCGGACATGTTCGAGGGCGTGGTAATGCCGGAGATCTATCTCACGGATGCCCTGGGTTGTAACGGCAAGCCGATGCTGCGCGTGCACACCGCCGGTTCCGTGGGCGGCTCCACCGCCCTGGTGGCGGCTTCACACGTACAGAGCGGAACCTTTAATCGGGTCCTGACCGTTGCCTTTGAGAAGCAGTCGGAGTCCAACGCCATGTGGGCGCTGTCCAACCCGCAGCCGTTTTCCACACACCTCAATGCCGGCGCGGGCGGCTACTTCGCGCCGATCATCCGTGAGTACATCCACCGCAGCGGCGCCCCTGCCGATGTGGGCATCAAGGTCGCGGTGAAGGACCGCCTGCACGGCGCGCGCAATCCCCTGGCGCACCTGCAGCTCCCGGAGATCACCATGGAAGAGGTGGCGGAGTCCTTTATGCTGTGGGACCCCATCCGATACCTGGAGTCCTGCCCGTCTTCCGACGGCGCCTGCGCCATGGTCATCGCCAGCGAGGCGCTGGCGGACAAGGCCGACAAGCCGCCCGCGTGGATTCGCGGCGTGGCCATGCGCTCCGAGCCGACCATGTTCGCCGGGCGCGAGGAGGTAAACCCCCAGGCCGGTCGCGACTGCGCGGCGGACGTGTACAAGCAGGCCGGTATCACCGACCCGCGCAAGGACCTGGACGTCGCGGAAGTCTATGTGCCCTTCAGCTGGTACGAGCCCATGTGGCTGGAGAACCTCGGCTTCGCGCCGGAGGGCGAGGGCTGGAAGCTCACCATGGAGGGGGCCACCTCTTTGATCGACGGCGGCGATATTCCCTGGAATCCTTCCGGCGGTGTACTGTCCTCGAACCCGATCGGTGCCTCCGGTATGATCCGCTTCGCCGAGGCGGCCAGGCAGGTGCGCGGCGATGCGGGCGATCACCAGGTGCCCGACGCAAAGCTTGCGCTCGGCCACGCCTATGGTGGGGGTGCACAATTTTATGCGATGTGGGTAGTTGGGTCGGAAAAATCCTAGGAGGAAACCTGGTTGCAGGATGGACTGTTATAGCGAACGACGGCGGGTATTGATCCCGCATATCGAGAATTCGACCCAGAGTCGGTCGAGGAGAAGCTGAGTATGGCCAAGCACTACAACATTGCAGACCTGTTCGAGATGGTGGCGGACAAGGTGCCGAGTCGCAACGCCCTGGTGTGCGGCGACCAGCGGGCGACATTTGCGGAGCTGGATGAGCGCGCGAATCGCCTGGCCCACTACATGGCGGCGCAGGGGGTGAAGGCGGGGGACCACGTCGGCCTCTACCTGTACAACTGCAACGAGTACCTCGAGGGCATGATGGCCTGCTTCAAGCTGCGTGCGGTGCCCATCAACGTCAACTACCGCTATGTCCAGGAAGAGCTGCTCTACATCTTCGACAACGCGGACATGGTCGCCTGTATACACCACCAGGAATTCACCCCCCACATCGAAGAGGTGATGGACTCGGCCCCCGACCTGCAAACGTTCATCCATGTGCGCGACGATTCAGGGGCGGACCCCGCGACCATAGGCAGCGTGGAGTACGAGGCGTCCATGGATGGCCAGTCTCATGAGCGGGATTTCGGGGAGCGCGCGGACGACGACCTGTTCCTCCTGTACACGGGCGGCACCACGGGCATGCCCAAGGGAGTGATGTGGCCGCACAAGAACCTGTTCTACGCGGCTCTCGGGGGCGGCGGCTGGTTCCACCCGGACGGGCCGATCTCCGATCCCGAGCAGATCGCCGGGCGCATCGGCGATTTCCCGATAGTCGGCATGGCCCTGGCGCCCCTCATGCACGGGGCCTGCTGGTGGTACGCCATCATCCAGATGCTCGGTGGCAATTGCGTCGTACTCAATCCGCACCGCTCCCTTGACGGCGCCGAGGTGTGGGATATCGTCGAGCGCGAGAAGGTCAACTCGCTCTCCATCGTCGGCGACGCCATGGCTATCCCGCTGCTCGACGCGTTGCGCAACAACAGCGACCGCTGGGACCTGTCCAGTGTATTCAGCATCGGCTCCGGCGGCGCGGTGTTTTCCGCGTCCAAGCAGGACGAGTTCCGCGAGCGCTTCCCGAACGTGATCATCATGAACTCCTTCGGCTCCTCCGAGTCCGGCAACATGGGCTTCGACAGCGGTGAAAAGAAATCGGAGGAGAAGGGGCTGGGCAACGTGGCCCAGTCGGATTTCATGGACGTGATCACGGACGAGGAGGGCGAGCCCCACCGCCACGTACAACCCGGCGAGACGGGTATCTTCGCGCGCTCCGGCTATATTCCCGTCGGTTACTACAACGACCCGGTGAAAACGGCCAAGACCTTTGTCGAGGTGGAGGGGAAGGTCTGGCTCCTCACCGGCGACGAGGCGCGCCTGGAGGAGGACGGCTCGATCACGGTTTACGGCCGCGGCTCCAACTGCATCAACTCCGGTGGCGAGAAGATCTTCCCGGAGGAGGTGGAGGAGGCCGTTAAGGCGCACCCGGATGTGTTTGATTGTCTCGTGGTGGATACCCCTGACGACCGGTTTGGCAGCAAGGTCACCGCGGTGGTGGCCTGCCGCGGGGATAGCGCGCCGAGCCTGGAGTCCATCCAGGAGGAGGCGCGCCGGCATGTGGCCGGTTACAAGGTGCCGCGGGAACTGCACGTGGTGCCGGAAATTCCCCGGGCGCCGAGCGGCAAGCCCGCGTACCCCAAGGCCAAGGAAATCGCGCTGTCCGGAGAGTACAGGGTCGCCTGAGTACGGCGCAGCAACAACACAAGGGACGTAAAACATGGCAGAACTCGAAATCAGCACCAAGAACTGTATCGTCGAACAGGAGGGCCGGACCCTTATCGTCACGCTCAACCGGCCGGAGGCCAAGAATGCCTTCAGCCCTGAGATGCTGCTTGGCATGTACAAGGCCTGGCGCCTGCTGGACGAGGACGACGAACTCATGTGCGCCATCCTCACGGCCAACGGCGATACCTTCTGTGCGGGTATGGACCTGAAGGCGGGGGCCGACGGCGAGCACCGGTCCACCGAGGAGTTCATGGAACTCATGGGCGAGGTGCCCAACGTCCACTGGCAGTCGCTCCTGCGCGACAACCGCCCCAACAAGCCCCTGATTCTCGCCGTGGAGGGCTACGCCCTGGCCGGCGGTACCGAGATTCTGGCCGGTACGGATATCCGCGTCGCGGCGGAAGACGCCACTTTCGGTGTTACCGAGGTCGCGCGCGGCCTCTATCCCATGGCCGGTTCCAGCATCCGCCTGCCGCGCCAGATTCCCTACTGCCTGGCGGCGGAAATCCTGCTGTTGGGTCGCCATGTCACCGCGCAGGAGGCCCTGGACTGGGGACTGGTCAATCGCGTCGTGCCCAAGGGGCAGACGCTGGCCGAGGCGAAGAAGATCGCGGCGCAGATCTGTGAGACCGGCCCGCTGGCCCTGGCGGCGATCACCCGGTCCCTGCGCGACATCCAGTGCGATGTGCGCGAGGAGGAGGCCATGCTGCTGTCCGATGAGCTGGCCAACCCCGTGTTCGCGTCGGAGGACGCGCGCGAGGGAATGAAGGCGTTCAAGGAGAAGCGCAAGGCCAACTTCACCGGGAAGTAGGGGGCCGGCACTGCCTGTCGCGCGCCATTCTGGTATCGTTTACCACCCTTCTGCAGAGCGAGATATCCCATGAGTGACCAGGCGGCAATCTTCGACGATATCGTGGCGGCGCGACGCTCCCTGCGCGCGTTCGGGCCGCAGGCCGCGGACCGGGCCACCCTGGACGCGGTGTTTTCAGTCGCCCAGCGCGCCCCGAGCAACTGCAACACGCAGCCCTGGGTGACCCACGTGGTCTCCGGGGACAAGCTCGAGGAGCTGCGCAGCGAGATGCCCGACCGCTTCATGTCGGGTAATTTCAGCATGGACTTCCCCTACGACGGAGTGTACGAAGGGGTTTACAAGGAGCGGCAGTACGGCGCGGCCCAGGCCCTGTACGACGCGGTGGGTATCGCGCGCGAGGACAAGGAGAAGCGCCAGGTACAGTTCATGCGCAACTTCATCTTTTTTGATGCGCCCCATGTCGCTTTCCTCTTCCTGCCGGAACCCTTCGGCCTGCGGGAGGCGGCGGACCTGGGTATGTTCGCCCAGACGTTGATGCTCGCGCTGACCGCGCACGGCATGGGCAGTTGCCCGCAGACCGCGCTGAGTTTCCAGGCGGACTACGTGCGGGAAAAACTCGGCATCGCGGCGAACAACAAGCTGGTGTTCGGCATCTCCTTCGGTTATCCCGAAATGGATGACCCATCCAACGACTGCGTAACCGACCGCGCGGGGGTCGCCGACGCGGTGACATTCCACAGCTAGGAACTTTTTTCACAATGTCTGAATTTCTGCTCACCGAGAATCGCGACGGTGTACTCGTCGTGACCTTTAACCGCCCGGAAAAGAAAAACGCGATCAACACCCGGATGTGGCTCGATATTCGGGATGCGTTCCGGGCCGCGCGAGAGGACGACGATGTTGTCTGCGTCCTGTTGTGCGGGGCGGGGGACAATTTCTGCACTGGCGTCGACCTGGCGAGTTTCGGCGAGTCGGTCGAGGGCCAGGAGCAGGAACACCCCTTCGAATCCGCCGCACGCTCAGTGGCGGAGTTTGACAAACCGCTGGTGGCGGCCGCCCAGGGTTACGCCATCGGCGGCGGTGCGACGGTACTGTTCCACGCGGATATCGTGTATGTGGGCGAGAGCCTGCGCCTGCGGCTGCCCTTTGCCAGCCTCGCCCTGGCTCCCGAGTGGGGCAGCAGCTACATGCTGCAGGCGAATATTGGCGCCCAGCGCGCGGCGGAACTGTTCTATACGGCCCAGTGGGTCGATGCCGCCAAGGCCGTGGACTGCGGCATAGCGGCGGCTGCGGTGGCCGACGAGGACCTCGTGGAGCACGCCATGGAAAAAGCTCGTGAGATCGCCCAGTGGCCGGTCAATGCCCTGCGTGAGATCAAGCGCTCCCTGCGCCAGCATCACCTGCCCGCCATCGACGCCGCTATCAATACCGAACAGGCCGCGATGGAGCGCCAGGCCGGGTCCCCGGAGAACGTCGAGGCGATCACCGCCTTTATCGAGAAGCGCGCGCCCGATTTTCGCAACCTCTGACCCGTGGGAGCACCCCGGGAGGGGTAGTCCCGCAGTTTCGGGTGGCCATTTGTGACATTGGGATTACACTTGGGTGAACGGGCCTATCCGGGCCCCGCACACTGAACCAGAGGTAATTCCCATGCCCTCATTCCTGCGCGGCGGGCTCAGCCTGCCGGTCCTGGCACTCTCCACCGCAGTACTGGTCGCCTGCAGCGACGACTCCGACGACCGCTCGGCGGTGCCCGGCGACCGCTACAGGGCGGAAATCGTGTGGACCGAGTACGGCGTCCCGCACATTACCGCCGAGGACTACGGCAGTACCGGCTACGGGGCCGGGTACGCCTACGCCCTGGAAAACTTCTGCACGGTGATGCGGGCCTACGTATTCGCCGCGGGGGAGTCCGCCCGCTACCTCGGCGACGACGGGGACCTCAACTCCGACTTCGTCATGAAGCTCTACAACGGCGATGCCGACATCCAGCGCATGATCGACGAGGACCTGCCCGACTATATCGTTGAGAATCTCACCGGTTACGCGGCAGGTATCAATCGCTACCTGGCGGAGACGGGCGTGGACAATCTCGCCGAGGGCGAGGAGGGCTGTCGCGGCGCCGAGTGGGTGCGCGAAGTGGACCTGTTCGACGTGGTGCGACTCATACACCGCACCGTGCTGGTGGGCAGCGCGGTACCGCTGACAGATTTTATCGTGGCGGCTGAGCCGGACGCGCCCGTGGCGACGTTCGAGGCCGCGCCGGGTATCGACCCGGCCGCGCAGATGGTGGCCGGGCTGAGCCAGCGGGATTTCGACGAGGGGCTGGACCTGCCGCGGGGCGGCGCGCTGGGCAGTAATGCCTACGCCATCGGCGAGGAGGCCTCGCAGACCAACTCGGGCCTGCTCTTCGGCAACCCGCACTTCCCCTGGCAGGGACAGCAGCGCTTCTTCATGTTCCACGTCACGCTTCCCGGGGAATACGACGTCCTCGGCGCCGCCCTCGGCGGCCTGCCCGCGCCGGTCATCGCGTTCAACCGCGACGTGGCCTGGTCGCACACGGTGAGCACGGGCAACCGCTTCGGGTTCTACGAGCTGACGCTCAACCCGGACAACGTACTGCAGTACCTCTACGACGGGGAATTTCGCGACATCACGCCGCAGACGGTAAGCGCCGAGCGCATCGGAGACGGTGGCGCCGTGGAAACGGTGGAGCACACCTTTTACCTCACCCACTACGGGGCGGTGGTTGACCTCGGCGGGCTGAACGAGCTGCTCGCGGGCTGGCCCAACATCAACGGTACCGTGCTCGCCTACCGCGACGCCAACCTGGGCAACCTGCGCGGGCTGGACCAGTGGGTGAACATGGGCAAGGCGACGAATCTCGACGAGTTCAAGGAGTTCCTGCGCCCCATCGGAATCCCCTGGGTCAATACCATCGCCGCGGATCGCTACGGTGACGCCTTTTATGGGGATGTCTCCGTCAACCCGCACGTCACGGACGCCCTGGCGGAGAACTGTGTGCGGGGCATTCTCCAGGCCGCGGTAACAGACTTCGGTTTCGTCACCATGGACGGCTCGGACCCCGACTGCGAGTGGGGCAGCGATGCGGGCACCGTCGACGGCATCTTCGGGTACGACAACCTGCCAACGCTGGAGACACGCGAATACGGCGCCAACGCGAACGACAGTTACTGGCTGGCCAATCCGCGCATGCTGCTCGAGGGTTTCCCTGCCATTATCGGCGCCGAACAGGTGGAGCAGTCCGTGCGCACGCGCCATACATTCAACCAGGCGGAGTGGCGGCTCGCCGGCACGGACGGGCTGGGTGAGCCGGGTTTCAATATCGATAACCTGCGCACCCTGAGCTACCAGGCGACCAACCATGCCGCCGACCTGGTGTTGGACGAGGTGCTGACCGTGTGCGAAGGCATCCCGGACGACCCCGGCAACGCCCAGGAACTGGCCGCCTGCGACGTTCTCGCGGGGTGGGACCGCAGCCACAGGCTGGACAGCGTGGGCGGGCACGTGTTCTACGAGCTGTGGCGCGCGCTGAGCGGCACCCCGGACATGTGGGCGACACCCTTCGACGCCGCGGACCCGGTGAATACGCCCCGTGACCTGGATATCGCGAATCCCGACATCGCCACCGCGGTCACGGACGCGATATCCGCATCGGTGGAAACCCTTTCAGCGGCGGGTATCCCCCTGGACCGGCCCTGGGGTGAGGTGCAGTTCGACGAGAAGAACGGCAACCGCATCGGCATTCACGGCGGGTCGGGCTCCATGATGTTCAGCGTTATCACGTCGGGCCTGGACGAGGGAGAGGGTTACGCGAGCATCCGCCACGGCAACAGCTACATGCAGGCAGTTACCTGGGACGAGAGCGACTGCCCTGACGCGTGGAATATCATCACCTACTCCCAGTCCACGGACCCCGCCTCGGAACACTACTCGGATATGACCGAGCTGTACTCCGGCAGCGGCTGGATCGACGCCGCCTACTGCCCGGCGGACATCGAGGCGGCGGAAATCCGCCGCGAGACCATCAGGGAGTAGCCCTAGCCGTGGGCGTGGCCGTGGGCGAGTTCCTCCTCCGTGGCCGCGCGCACGCCGACCACCTGCACGTCGAAGTGCAGTTCCACGCCCGCGAGGGGGTGGTTGCCATCCACGGTGATGTTGTCACCTTCCACGCCGGTCACCGTGATCTGGCGGGTTGATCCATCCTGGGCCTGCGCCTGGAACGCCATGCCCGGCTCGATGGTCTCGATTCCCTGGAAGGCCTCCCGGGGAACAGTCTGCACCAGCTCCGGCTGGGTCTCGCCGTAGCCTTCCGCGGGCGCGACGACCGCCTTGAGGTTGTCGCCCTCCACCTTGCCGGTGAGCGCCTGCTCCAGGCCGGGGATGATATTGCCCGCGCCGTGCAGGTAGGTGAGCGGCTCTCCGCCACTGGAGCTGTCCAGTACCTTGCCGGCGCCGTCCGTCAGCTCGTAGTGCATGCTGACAACGACTTCGTTACCTATGAGAAGTGACATAATTGCTCCTGTGGGTCGATGCGAAGGGGTGTATTGTCTCACGGATATGGTAGGGATGCCCGGAGGTGGCGGCGCGCTCGCGGCGGCCGCTCAGGGCTGCACGAAATCCGTCACCTCGAGGTTGAATCCCGAGAGCGCGTTGAAGTGCACGGGCGCCGACATCAGGCGCATCTTGCCGATGCCCAGCCGCTTGAGAATCTGCGAGCCGGTGCCGATCACCCGGTAGTTCTGTACGCCCTGGGTGCTGGTCGGGCCGGTGATCTGCGGCGGTTCCGGAAACTGTCGTACCTCCGCGAGCTGTTGCGCGGTGTCGGTCTCCTGCCCGATCAGCACCACGGCCCCCGTCCCCTCCGCGGCGATGTATTCCATGGCCCTGCGGTAGGACCAGCCCGGGTCGGCACCCTCGATCCGCGTACCCAGCACATCGCGCAGTGTGTTGACGGTCTGCACCCGCACCAGCGTCTCGCGGTCTTCCTCGATCCTGCCGCAGGTCAGCGCGTAGTGAAGGGTGTTGTCGACCAGGTCCACGAACGTGTGCAGCTCGAAGGGGCCGAACTCCGTATCGATGGGCTTCCGGTCGCGCAGCTCCACTGATTGCTCGTGCAGGGCGCGGTACTCAATCAGGTTCGCGATGGTGCCCATGCGCAAGCCGTGTTTCTCGGCAAACGCCTCGAGCTGCGGGCGCCGCGCCATGGTGCCGTCCTCGTTCATGATCTCCACGATCAGCGCCGCGGGCTCGAACCCTGCCATGCGCGCGAGGTCCACGCCCGCCTCCGTATGTCCGGCCCGCCGCAGCACCCCGCCGGCCTTCGCCACCAGCGGGAAGATGTGCCCCGGCTGCACGATGTCCGCGGGTTGGGCGTCCGCCGCTACCGCCTGCAGCACGGTGTGGGCCCGCTGTACCGATGATATTCCGGGACCCTTCCGTTCCGCCGCGTCGATGGAGACGGTGAAGTTGGTCTCGTGCTGTGAGCGGTTGTCGCGGACCATCAGCGGCAGCTGGAGCTGCCGCGCGCGCTCCTCGGTAATCGGCATGCAGATCAGTCCGCAGGCCTCGCTGGAGAAGAAGGTGATGACCTCCGGGGTAACGGCCTCGGCGGCGATAATGAGGTCGCCCTCGTTCTCCCGGTCCTCGTCGTCCATGAGGATAACCATCCGCCCGTCGCGGATGTCGTCGAGGAGGTCGGGTACGCTGCTCAGTGCCACGGGGTCAGGCTGTCTCTATCGCGACGGCAGTGGCCTCGCCGCCACCGATACACAGGGCCGCGACGCCGCGCCTGAGGCCGCGTTGCCGCAGGGCGTGCATCAGTGTGACGATGATCCGCGAACCGGTGGAACCGATGGGGTGTCCCTGGGCGCAGGCCCCACCTTTCACGTTGACCTTGTCGCGGTCCAGCCCCAGTTCGTCGATGGCCATCATGGTCACCATGGCGAAGGCCTCGTTGATCTCGAACAGGTCGACGTCGTCCACACTCCAGCCGGTGGTGTCGAGCAGCGTGCGAATGGCGCCGATGGGGGCGGTAGTAAACTCCCCGGGCGCCTGGCTGTGGCGTGCGTGGGCAACCAGTCGCGCCATCGGGGTGACACCGCGCGACGCCGCCTCGGCGGCGGACATGAGCAAAAGGGCACTGGCGCCGTCGGAGATGGAGCTGGCGTTGGCGGCGGTGATGGTGCCGCCATCGGCAAAGGCTGCGCGCAGTTGCGGAATACGTTCCAGGTCGGCCTTGTGTGGCTGCTCGTCGTCCTCGACCACACGGTCCCCGCGGCGGCTCTTCACCGTCACGGGTACGATCTCGTCCTTCAGTGAGCCGTCTTCGATCGCGCGGCGCGCGCGTTGCAGGGATTCGACGGCGAAGGCGTCCATCTGCTCCCGGGTGATACCCCTGGCGTCGGCGGTCTCCTGGGCGAAGCTGCCCATGAGGCGCCCGGTGTAGGCGTCGGCCAGCCCGTCGGTGAACATGTGGTCGCAGAAGCCTGCGTCACCGGTGCCCACGCCGCCCCGGGCGCCGGGCAGCATGTGCGGCGCACGGCTCATGCTCTCCATACCGCCGGCCACGACCGAGCGGTTGGTACCCGCCACGATGGAGTCGTAGCCGAAGATCGCCGCCTGCATGCCGCTGCCGCAGGCCTTGTTCAGGGTAACTGCACCCGCGGACGGGGGGATGCCGGCGCCGATCGCGGCCTGGCGCGCGGGACACTGCTTCAATCCCGCCGGCAGCACACAGCCCATGTACACCTCGTCGATGTCGTCGCCGGACACGCCGCTGCGCTCCAGCGTGGCTCCGATGGCCGTGGCGGCCAGTTCCGGGGCGGGCACCTGCGACAGAGCGCCCTGCAGGCCGCCCATGGGGGTGCGCGCCCCGCCTATGATGACTACTTCTGTCGCACTCATTATGGGCTCTCCGTTGGCTCGATAGCCGCGTTTGCCGGGCGTGAAGGGCCGCCAGATGGCCGCGTTCGCCGGGCGTGAAGGGCCGCCAATGTAGGGCACCTCTGAATAATTCCATGGCTCCTCAGGCTTTGAGGCAATACTGTGCTCAAGG
>Ga0126341_1000234_pt1 | contig 11751 bp, 8 predicted proteins | sample OrbTmetagenome_FD_97057 | JGI IMG/M metagenome (GOLD analysis project Ga0126341, IMG submission 97057) | Coral microbial communities from Florida Keys, Florida, USA - Orbicella T D metagenome | ecosystem: Host-associated > Invertebrates > Cnidaria > Coral | place: Florida Keys, Florida, USA... | reverse complement strand
GTCACGCCGCTGGCGGTGGCCATCGGTGCAAACTCACCCACACTGTTCGGCCACAATCTCTGGCACGAGACCCGGGTGCCACTGTTCAAGCAGTCCATCGATACGCGCTATGTCGACCGCTATTCCTGGAACGAACCGCCCCGGGTGAACTTCGGCCAGGGCTGGGTGCGTCGCGGGGCGCTGGAACTGTTCGCGGAGGTGGTGCGCATCTACCCGCCGCTGTTGCCGGTGTGCCGGGACGAGCCCGAGTCGGCGCCGGAGGGCGCGCCCCTGCTCGCGGAACTGCAGCTGCACCAGGGCACCGTGTGGCTGTGGAACCGTCCTGTCTACGACCCGGTGGCGGGCGGGCACCTGCGCATCGAGATGCGCGCATTGCCCGCGGGGCCGTCGGCGGTGGACATGGTGGCCAACGCCGCCTTCCTCATCGGTCTCGCGGAGGGACTGCGCCCGCGTATGGCGGACATTCTCCCCGCCATTCCCTTCAACATCGCGGAGTACAACTTCTACCGCGCGGCACAGCACGGCCTGTTCGCCCGCGTGGTCTGGCCGGAGGCCGGGCAGTCGGGTTACCGCGAACAGCCCGTGGGGTCGGTGATCGACCGGGTCCTGCCGCTGGCCGTGGAGGGGCTCAAGTCAATCGGCATCGAGAGTGCGGAGGCGGAGCGTTACATCGGGGTGATAGAGCGGCGCCTCGCGCAGCGGTGCACCGGTTCCATCTGGCAGCGGGCGCGGCTGTCTGCCCTGCGTGAAAAGATGCAGCCGGAGGAGGCCCTGCACGCGATGCTCGAGGAGTTCATCGACTACAGTACCGGTAACGTCCCCGTTGCCGAGTGGCAGGCATGAGGCGATTCCAGTTCATTCGCAACCCGCTGGCGACGCACATCGGCGACAATGTCGAGGCCTTCCTGCGCTCGCTCGGGGGGCCGGCGTGCTTTTTCCTGGACGGCGAGGACCCCTCGCGCACCCGCGCGCTGGTCACGCTGCTGCACGGCAACGAACCCTCGGGGGCCATGGCCCTGTTCCGCTGGCTCAAGTCCGGCCAGCGCCCGGCGGTGAATGTCGTGGTGATAGTGGCGTCGGTGGCCGCCGCGCTGGAGCCTCCCCTGTTCAGCCATCGCATGCTGCCCCGGGCACGGGACCTGAACCGCTGTTTCCGGCCGCCCTTCGACGACGCGCAGGGGGAGCTCGCCGAGGAAATTCTCGAGATCCTGCACATGCACCACCCCGAGTCGGTGGTGGACATGCACAACACCTCCGGCTCGGGACCCTCCTTCGGTGTGTGTACCTTCATGGATCGCCAGCACGATGCGCTGGTCTCCCTGTTCACGCAGCGCCTGATCATCTCCAACCTGCGCCTGGGCGCGCTGATGGATATCAGCGAACACCGCTACCCGACGGTGACCGTCGAGGTCGGCGGGCGGCTCGACGACGAGGCTCACGAACTCGCCTGGGAGGGAATGTGCCGCTATTTCACCGCCACGGAAGTGCTGCGCAACACCGCCAGCGACGGGGAGCTTGAGCTGCTGGAGGACCCGATACGCCTGGAGCTGCGCGACAATGTGACCCTGACGTATGCCGAGTCCCCCTGTGCCGACAACGACGTGACCCTGCGCACGGACATCGAGCACCTCAATTTCGGCACCGTGCAGCCGGATACCCTGCTGGGCTGGGCCGGGGCCCCCGGGCGCGAGCTGTTCACGGCGACGGACCAGAGCGGGCGCTGCGCGGTAGAACGCCTCGTGCGGGTGGAGAACGGGGAGTTGTACCCGGCCCGCGCCCTGAAACTGTTCATGATCACCAACAACGCAGAGATCGCGACCACAGACTGCCTTCTCTACGCCGTGGCCGACGACGGCTCGGGCATCGATTGATCGCGCGCGGCCCGGGCCGCGCGTCAGTCGGCGGGGTGGGCGAGCCCGCGCGGGTCGAGCAGCCCGGCCAGCTCCTCCCGGCTGAGATCGGTCTCCTCGCAGGCCACCTCGAGCACCGTGCGGCGCTCCTCGAAACAGCGTTTGGCGATACGCGCCGCCTGCTCGTAACCGATGTGCCGGTTCAGCGCAGTGACAAGGATGGGGTTGGTGGCGAGCTGCGCATCGAGGCGCTCCGTATTCACCTTGAAGCCGAGGACGGTGCGCGCCAGCGCGTCGCAGGCCCCCGCCGCGAGTTGCAGGGAATCGTGCAGCCGGTCGGCGATGAGCGGCAGCATGACATTGAGCTGGAAGTTGCCGGACTGGGCCGCCACGGCGATGCTCGCGTCGTTGCCGTAAACCTGCGCCGCGGCCATTAACACCGCCTCGGGCAGCACCGGGTTCACTTTGCCCGGCATGATCGAGGAGCCGGGCTGCAGCGCCTCGAGTTCGATCTCCGCCAGGCCCGCCAGCGGCCCGGAGGACATCCAGCGCAGGTCGTTGGCGATCTTGGTCTGTACGGTCGCCAGGGCGCGCACTCCCGAGGAGCACTCCAGCGCCACATCCTGGCCCGCCATGCGCGCAAAGGGGTTGTTCGCCAGTCCCAGCTCCACGCCGCAGAGTGCACCCAGCTCGTCGACCGCCCGTGTCGCGAAGCCGGTGGGTACGTTGACACCCGTGCCCACGGCGGAGCCGCCGATCGGCAGCAGTCGCAGCCGCGGGAGACACTCGCGCAAGCGCTCTGCAACCTCTTCGAGTTGCGCCGCCCAGGCGCCCAGTTCCTGGCCCAGGGTCAGTGGCATTGCATCCATAAGGTGGGTGCGGCCGGTCTTGACCACGCCGGACAGTTCGTCAGCACGCCCCCTGATGCCTTCGATCAGCCTCTGCAGCGCTGGCAGCACGTCCTCGTGCAGCTGCGCGAGCGCGGAGAGCTGGATGCACGCCGGGATAATGTCGTTGCTGCTCTGGCTGCAGTTGACGTGGTCGTTGGGGTGGATGTCCAGGGACGCGGAAGCGCCGGCCAGGCGCGCCAGTACCTCGTTCATGTTCATGTTGCTGCTGGTACCCGACCCAGTCTGCATGACGGGTACCGGGAACTGGTCCGGGTGCTCGCCAGCGGCGATTTCCAGGGCGGCCGTCTCGATGGCAGCCGCCCGCTCCGCGTCCAGCACACCGCAGGCGAGGTTTGCGCGCGCCGCCGCCGCCTTGATGCGCGCGAGGTTGCGCAGGAACGGCGCCGGCATCGGCCGCGTGCTGAGCGTGAAGTTGTCGACCGCACGCTGCGTCTGTGCGCCGTAGAGGGCGCCCGCGGGAACCTCTACAGGGCCAAGGCTGTCGTATTCCTCACGCATTCGGCGCTCCCCGGTGGTGCTGCTATAGTACATAGCATAGACGGCCGTCCGGCACGGTGCCGCCTGGTTTTGCAGTCAATTCAAGCAGTCGTTTCAAGAGAGCGTTTTATGGGCACCCGCTACAACACGGCGAGATCACTCACTGTCGACGGTGAGCAGTACCGGACATTTCCCTTCGCAGACCTCGGCGGCGCGGGCACCACCGCCACGCTGCCCTACTGCCTGAAAATCCTCCTCGAGAACCTGCTCCGCCACGGTGACGAGGAGTTCGTCACGGACGACGACATCGAGGCGCTGCTCAACTGGGACCCGCAGGCCGAGCCCTCCCAGGAGATCGCCTTCGTGCCTGCACGGGTGCTGCTCCAGGACTTCACCGGTGTGCCCGCCATCGTCGATCTCGCCGCCATGCGCGACGCCATCGTCGAGCTGGGTGCCGAGCCGGGCAGGATCAACCCCCTCTCGCCCGTGGACCTTGTCATCGACCACTCGGTCAGTGTCGATCATTTCGGCACCGCGGACGCCCTCGAACGCAATACGGCCATCGAAGTCGAACGCAACATTGAGCGCTACCGCTTCCTGCGCTGGGGGCAGCAGGCATTCGACAATTTTACCGTGGTGCCCCCCGGTACCGGGATCGTCCACCAGGTCAACCTCGAGTACCTCGCCCGCACCGTGTTTGTCGACGAACGGGATGGCCAGCGCCTGGCCTACCCCGATACGCTGGTGGGCACGGACTCTCATACCACCATGATCAACGGGCTGGGCGTGCTGGGCTGGGGCGTGGGCGGCATCGAGGCCGAGGCGGCCATGCTCGGCCAGCCCGTGACGATGTTGATTCCCCAGGTGGTGGGATTCCGGATGGAGGGCGCGCTGCCGGACGGGGCCACCGCCACCGATCTCGTGCTGACGGTGACAGAGCGCCTGCGCGCCCACGGCGTGGTCGGCAAGTTCGTGGAGTTCTTCGGTCCCGGACTGGCCTCGCTGAGCCTGGCCGACCGGGCCACCATTGCGAACATGGCGCCGGAGTACGGCGCCACCTGCGGCATTTTCCCGGTCGACGCCAAGACGATTGAGTACCTGCGCCTCACCGGCCGCGACGAGGGGCAACTGACCCTCATCGAGGCCTATATGCGCTCGATGAATCTCTGGCATGACGCGGATACGCCGCAGGCGCGTTACAGCGCCCTGCTGGACCTCGACCTCGCCGAGGTGGTGCCCTCCCTCGCGGGTCCGCGGCGCCCACAGGACCGTATTGCCCTCGTCGACGCCAGTGCCGCCTTCGAGAAGGAGCTACAGGAACACCAGGAGCTGTACGTCGCCGACCTGCCCGAGAGTGACTGGGCGGAGGAGGGCGGCTCCGCGCCGGAGGCCCCGGCGGCGGTGCGCGGAATCGCTGTCGAGCGCGACGGCCGGCGATTCCGGCTCGACCATGGCGCCGTGGTGATCGCCGCCATCACCAGCTGCACCAATACCTCCAACCCGGCCATCCTGGTGGCGGCGGGCCTGCTGGCGCGCAAGGCCCGCAAGCTCGGCCTGACCACGCCGCCCTGGGTCAAGACCAGCCTCGCCCCCGGCTCCAAGGTGGTCACCGCCTACCTGGAAAAAACCGGGTTGATGGAGGACCTGAATGCGCTCGGTTTCCACCTCGTCGGCTACGGCTGCACCACCTGTATCGGCAACGCCGGCCCGCTGCCGCAGGAAATCGGCGCGGCCGTTCGTGAGGGCCGCCTCCTTGTGACCTCGGTGCTCTCCGGCAACCGCAACTTCGAGGGGCGCATCCACGCGGACGTGCGCGCCAACTACCTCGCGTCGCCGCCGTTGGTCGTCGCCTACGCGCTCGCGGGTAACATGTTGTGCGACCTGAACCGGGACGGTCTCGGCCTCGACGCCGAGGGGCGCGTCGTGACGCTGGCGGATGTATGGCCTTCGCCCGATGAGGTCAACAGCCTGGTGGCGAGCTGCCTCAACGCCGACATGTTCCGCGAGCGCTATGCCGACGTCTATACCGGCAACCCGGTCTGGAACGACCTGCCCGTGGCCGAGGGGGAGCGCTTCGACTGGCCGGAGTCTACCTACGTGCGCAAGCCGACGTTCTTTGCGGGGATGCTGGCCGAGGCTCCCGGGCTGCAACCGGTGGAAGGGGCCCGCTGCCTGGTCAAGGTCGGCGACAGCGTCACCACCGACCACATATCCCCCGCGGGATCCATTGCGCTGGACAGCCCCGCTGCGCGTTACCTGCAGGCCAATGGCGTGCAGCCCGCGGACTTCAACTCCTACGGCTCCAGGCGCGGTAATCACGAGGTCATGATGCGCGGCACCTTCGCCAATGTGCGCCTGCGCAACGAACTGGCGCCGGGGACCGAGGGCAGCTGGACGACCTGCTTCATCGACGGCGCCCAGGTGTCGATTTTCGACGCCGCCGAGGCCTACCGCGAGGCGGGGGTGCCCCTCGTGGTGCTCGCCGGCGCGGAGTACGGCACCGGCTCTTCGCGGGACTGGGCGGCGAAGGGTCCCTACCTGCTGGGCGTGAAGGCGGTGATCGCCGAGAGTTTTGAACGCATACACCGCTCCAACCTTGTCGGCATGGGTGTGCTGCCACTGCAGTTCCTGCCCGGGGACAGCAGCGCCTCCCTGGGCCTGACCGGCCGAGAGTCGTACAGCATCCCGGTGATCGCGCCGGGCCAGGAGCAGGTCGAGGTGTCGGTGGGCGGTCACGAAGGTGGCCGGGCCAGTTTCGAGGCCATTGTGCGCATCGATACCCCGAACGAGTTCAGCTACTACGCCAACGGCGGCATCCTGCAGTATGTGTTGCGCCGGCTCGCGGCCGCCTGAATACGCGGCGCCGGCACTGCGCCCGGACCGGGGCGCCAGCCAACTGAGTCATTGATTACCTCGGGGGAGTTACATGCGCATTGGAATTTTCGCGGGCACCACGTCCGACACCAGCTTCGGCCTCGACGAGCTTGTTGCGTTCGCCCGCGACGTCGAGTCCCGCGGTTTCGACACCCTGTGGCTGCCGAATATCTTCGGGCTCGACGGGGTGGGCTCCTGCGCTATCGCCGGCTGGGAGACGGAGCGTATCGAGCTGGGCACCGCGGTGACCCCCACCTACCCGCGCCACCCCGGCGCACTGGCACAACAGGCGGTGACCACGCAGCTCGCCTGCCGCGGGCGCTTCGCCCTGGGTATCGGCCTGTCCCACCAGCTCGTTATCGAGGGTATGTTCGGCATGTCCTACGACAAGCCGGCGAAGCACATGGCCGAGTACCTGCAGATCCTCGCGCCGCTGCTGCGCGGGGAGGCGGCGGACTTCGAGGGGGAACAGTTGACCGGGAAGCTGCAACTGGAAATCGCCGGCGACCCCGTGCCGTTGCTCGTCGCCGCGCTGGGGCCGGCCATGCTCCGCCTGGCCGGCGAGTACGCCGACGGCACCTCCCTGTGGATGACCGGACCGAAGACAGTGGAGTCGCACATTGTCCCGGGTATCAACGCCGCTGCCGCGGCCGCGGGCAGGCCGGCGCCGCGCATCGTTTGCGGTATGCCGATCTGCCTGACCGACGACGAGGCAGGCGCGCGGGAGTTCATCGCCAAATCACTGCAGATCTACGGCATGCTGCCGTCCTACCGCGCGATGCTCGACCGGGAGGGTGTCGAGGGTCCGGCGCAGCTCGCCATGGTCGGCGGCGAGGCGGATCTGCGCGCGGGAATCGCGCGGCTGCGAGATGCCGGCGTCACGGACTTCAACGCCGCGGTGATCGGTTTCGGCGACGCCGGTATCGGGGCGACGCTCGACCTGTTGCAAGGGGAGCTGGCCTAATCAGGCGCGGCGCCGTCGGGCGGTGACCAGTCCTGCGAGGCCGAGTGCCAGCAGGGCAGTGGAAGCGGGGACAGGCACGCGGACGGGAGTGATCTGCCCGCGAATCTCTCCACCCGGGAAGCCGGGTGTGTGGAAGTTGAAGTACAGTCCGCCGGAGAACAGGGCGGGCAGCTGAGCGTCGAGGGTGGTACCGGCGCCTTCATTGATATCCCAGCCGCTGAAGATGGTGCCCGCCACCGGGTCGATCGCCAGGTCGCCGTTGGTGTCGTTGTTCGGCGCCAGGAATCCGAACACGACGCCGCCGTTCAGCCCCGCGGGCGCGGCGTGAATATGGCCGGCGAATACATCGTCCAGCGGGTCCGCCGTCTGGTTGCCGTCGAGGTCCAGGCCGACCAGTGTGATGAGCATTTCCAGCCTGTCCTGGGCTGCGTTCAGCTCGAGAGAGGCGGTGCCGCTGGCGGTGCTGGCATTGGGAGGTACCTCCTGGCCGCCGTCCAGGATGGCCTGAAACTGGATGGGCATCGCGCGCAGCTGCATGGAGAAAAGTAGCGCCGCCGTCAGGGTGAAGAAAGACAGTGTTCGTTTCATGGCGTCAGACCTCCTGGTACAACATCTCCAAACCGCGGCAATAACCGCACCAGCTGATGCGATTCTCTTTAGAATCAAGGGGATAAAAATCGCGATCGATCGCGGGAAGGGGCCGCTGTAAGATTTTTCGACACTCTCTACGACGATCGCGCGCGGCAGGTTCTCCCAGGGTGTTGCACAGTTCGGGCCGCGAGCGGTAAAAATAGGATCCTACTTTCCGCGGAGCTCAACGGACATGGAAACCACGCCTCCCGGCCTCATGCAATCCTGGAGCCAGCTCGCCTTCAACCAGGAACCCGATTCGCCCAACCAGATTCACGGCGACGAACTGGCACAACAGTTCGGTTTCGAGGGCGGGCTGGTGCCGGGCGTCACGGTCTCCGCGTACCTGTTGCACCCCGCGGTGGAGGCCTGGGAAGAGGACTTCCTCGACCGGGGCTGGTCGCATGTGCGCGTGCTGTCGCCGCTCTACGACGGCGAGACCTTCGCGGTCGAGGTCGGCGAGTCGGGGCCCGGGTACTACGAGGCGGCGCTGACCAGGCCGGACGGCACCCTCAGTGCCCGCGCCGAGGTGCGCCTGCCCGACACCCTGCCCGCGCCGCCGGAGCGCCGCGGTGACCCGCTGGTGGCCCTCGACTACGTTGGACCTCCGGCAACCCTGGAACAGTGGATGCAGTTGCGGGCGGGTGGCTGCAGTGCACAGCGCTTCGAGTGGCGACCGGGCGGGCGGCTGGGAACGTACCTCAGGGACGAGACAGCCATGCCGGCCCTGTTGCGCGGACCGGAGGCCTGCGCCAACCCGGCCTTCATACTCGGTATCTCCAACTGGATTGCCGCGGCGAATGCCTACATGAACCCCTGGGTGCACCTGGAGACCCGCGCCCAGCACTTCCGGTGCGTGCAAGCAGGCACCGCGGTTGTTGCGGAGATGTCGGTCACCGACCTTTTCGAGAAGCGCGGCCACGAGTTTGTCGATGTGCAGGTTGACCTGTACGATGAAGCGGACGACACCTGCCTGGCCAGTATCGCGCTGCGCGCGATCTACCGCCTGCGCGGTGCGGACTGAACATTCTCTCGGGAGGTCGCGGATAACCTGACATGCGGGTACTTGCGGGATTGTCTGTCGCGCTGCTCGCGGCGCTGCTCGGTAGCGGCCCCGCCGCCGCGCAGATCTACCGCTGGGTGGACGAGGACGGCAACGTGCACTTCGGCGACAAGCCCCGGGACAGCGCCGAGGCCGAGTCCGCCGAGGCGGTCGAGGTGCGGGAGGCCTACCGCCCGCCGGAGCTCAGCGACGAGGAGCGCGAGACGCTCGAGGCGGAGCAGCGGCGGCGCCTGGATGCCGCGGCGGAGCGCCGCAGGGAGAGGGAACTGGCCGAGCGTGAGCGGGCGGAGGAACTGGAGACGGCGAGGGCGGACTACTGCGCCGAGATGGAGAGGGAGCTGGAGCGCGTGACCACCATCACCTACACCGAGGACGGCCGCCCCGTCCTGACCTACATGACAGACGAAGACGGCAAGTCACTGTCCCTCGCCGAACAGGAGGCGAGGGTGCAGGAAATGCGCGACCTCATGAAAAAGGAGGGCTGCTGAGGCGCCCCCCCGGCTGCCGGTTCAGCGGCTTCCGGACATTTTCGCCGCCTTCCCTCTTGGCTTCGATATTGGCTTCGATTTTGGCCGCGCCCCGGCGGTGCGGGTTTTCCTGCCGCCGCGCTTTGCCGCAGTCGCCGTCCCGCTCCCGGCCGCCGCTGCCTGCAGCGCGAGGAACTCCTCCTCGAGGCAGTCGCGGTAGTGTTCCGGGTCGGGCAGCATCTCCCGGGTCGACACGAAGTTAATGCTGATCCTGCCCGCGCCGGAAAGCACACCGTGGAACAGGCCCATCATGTGCACCAGCGGCCCCAGCCCCATCATGAGGCTGACCCGGGCGCCCGCCAGGTACACGGGAACCTGCGGCCCCGGCACATTGGACACGATGGTGTGAAAGGGCATGGGGATATTGCGCCGTGCCGCGGCGAGTGTGGCCGCCTGGAAACCCCAGCCCATCACCTGGGGAATCAGCATTTCGGAGACGTCCACCAGCACGCTGCCTCCCAGCTTGCCGGCGTAGGCCTTGGAGTCTTCGGCGCCCTCGTGAACCGCGCGCAGGCGCTCCAGCGGGTCCTCCAGGTCCGTCGCCAGCGTAATGGCCATGACGCTGACCTGGTTTCCTGTGGAGCTGCTGTCCCGCGTCTCCCTGGTATTGATCGGTGCGCCGCAGCTCAGGCTCTCTGCGGGCAGTTCCCCGCGGCCCAGGAGGTAGCGCCGCATGCCGCCGCCGACGATCGAGACAATGATGTCGTTGACGGTGACGCCGCCATCCAGGCCCCTGCGAATCGCCTTGATGTCGTCGAGGTCCATGATGAGTGCGTCGGTGACCCGGCTGGCGCTGATGCGCCCGTTGAACCGGGTTTTCTGGGCCAGGGGCCGGCGACCCTCCCGCTCCGGGTGCCGATCGGCGCTGGCGCGGTTGGCGCGGATCACCGCGGGGACAAGGTGGCCGACCGTCTCGAAAAATTTCACCGGGCGGCGCAGGTTGTGCAGGTAGGCCCGCGACCAGACCTGCCAGTCCGACGGGTCGCGCTCGCCGCTCCAGTCGTCCTCCACCGCGGGCGGCAACACCTCGTCGGTGAGGCTGTGGATGGCCGTGATGATCTCGGCGCCGGAGATCCCGTCGATGGCCGCGTGGTGGATTTTCAACATGATCGCGAAGCTGTTTTCGGGCAGTCCCTCCACACCGCTGAGGCCCTCGATCACGTAGGCCTCCCAGAGGGGGCGCTTCATATCCAGGCCCCTGGCCTGCAAGCGCGACAGGAGGATGCAGAACTGGCGCCAGTCACCCGGCTTGGGCAGGGCGAGGTGGCGCACGTGAAACTCGAGGTCGAAGTCGGGGTCCTCGACCCAGTAGGGCGTGTCCAGGCCCATCGCGCCGCCGGCGAGCTTGCGCCTGAAAATGGCCGACTTGTGGAGGTTGCGCTCGAAGACCGTCAGTATCTCCTTGAAGCGGACCCGGCCCTCTGCCCGGTGCGACTGGTCGTAGACGATGACCGGGCTGATGTGCATGGGCGTGAGGACGCTCTCCTGCTGCAGGAAGTTGTTGTCCATCTCGGTGAGTTGCTGCATGGGGTATCTCCGCGGTGGTGCCACCAGTGCGGCGCGCAATTTGCCACAGCCGGGACCCGGTGTCAGTACCGGGAGCGGCCACACTAGTTGAAGTGTATGACACATTTTGTACTTCCGGGTGTCGCGTCCGCCGCCACCTGGGGCTCCTCTACGCGGCCCGGGCGGGGACCTGTCGCCCTTTCAGGCGGGTTGTTCCCGGCGCTCGAAATTAGTGGTTTTTAGGGCTTGCAATCCGAAAATGAAACACTGAGTATATATACAGTAGTTTTGCTGTACAGGCTGTCGGGACCGACGGGACCACAACTCGAGGGGTAGAGGGGGAAAACACCATGGATGCGAACAAGGAAAAAGCACTGGAGGCGGCGCTGAGCCAGATCGAGCGCCAGTTCGGCAAGGGCACGGTGATGCGCATGGGGGATCGCGAGCACGTCGCCATCCCGGCCGTCTCCACCGGCTCCCTGGGGCTGGACATCGCCCTCGGTATCGGCGGCCTGCCCAAGGGGCGGATCTGTGAGATCTACGGCCCCGAGTCCTCCGGCAAGACCACCATGACGCTGCAGGTGATCGCCGAGGCCCAGAAGGCGGGCGGCACCGCGGCCTTCATCGATGCCGAGCACGCCCTCGACCCGATCTACGCCGAGAAGCTCGGCGTGCAGATGGACGACCTCATCATGTCCCAGCCGGACACCGGCGAGCAGGCCCTGGAAGTGGCGGAAATGCTGGTGCGCTCCGGCGCCATCGACGTGCTGGTGATAGATTCTGTCGCGGCCCTCACGCCCAAGGCGGAGATCGAGGGCGAGATGGGCGACTCCCACGTGGGCCTGCAGGCGCGCCTGCTGAGCCAGGCGATGCGCAAGCTGACCGGCGCCATCAAGCAGACCAACTGCCTGGTGATCTTCATCAACCAGATCCGCATGAAGATCGGCGT
>Ga0126341_1000233_pt1 | contig 11786 bp, 7 predicted proteins | sample OrbTmetagenome_FD_97057 | JGI IMG/M metagenome (GOLD analysis project Ga0126341, IMG submission 97057) | Coral microbial communities from Florida Keys, Florida, USA - Orbicella T D metagenome | ecosystem: Host-associated > Invertebrates > Cnidaria > Coral | place: Florida Keys, Florida, USA... | reverse complement strand
GGTGCCGCCGGAGCCGACGCCGGCGATAAAGACGTCCACGCCGCCGAGCGCTTCGAGCTGGCGGTGGATCTCGGGTCCCGTGTGCTCGTAGTGCGCGGCGGTGTTGTGATCGTTCGAGAACTGGTTGATGTAAATGCTGTTGGGCGTCTTCTCGGCGAGGCGGGCGGCGACGTCCTGGTAGTACTCGGGGTGGCCCTTCTGGACGTCGGAGCGTGCGAGCACGACCTCGGCGCCCATGGCGCGAAGGTGCTGGATCTTGCCCTCGCTCATCTTGTCGGGGACGACGACGAGCATGCGGTAGCCGCGCTGGCCAGCGACGAGGGCGAGGCCGAGGCCGGTGTTGCCGGCGGTTCCCTCGATGATGGTGGGCTTGGGGTCCGCGTTGGGGTTCAGACGCCCGTCACGCTCGGCGGCTTCGATCATGCTCAGACCGATGCGGTCCTTGATCGAGCCGGCGGGGTTCATCATCTCGAGCTTGCCGAACAGGCGACAGGGGCCGGAATCGAGGTTGTTGAGCTCGAGCATCGGCGTGTTGCCGATCATCTCGAGGGCGGATCGGTAGACGGGAGCGAGGGATCGCGCCTCGCTGGAAGCGGGGGTCGAAGAGGTCTGGGTCATACCGACAGTCTAACGGAGGAGCGGAACGGGGATGGGAAGCCTGAATCGCGGATCGATGCGGACCTGGCGAAAAAACAGGCAGTTTCGACCGCCTCGATTTGGCGCTGATTCCCATGAAATGCTTGGTGAGGCGGATGGCTGGGGGTAGGTTGAAAGTAGAGGCGTCGGCCGCGCGGGTCGGCGGAGGATTTGAGGAGCGACAAGATGGCGATTTCGATGAACGCGCGGCGGCTGTGGTGCGGGCTGGTCGGTTTTCTTGCGTTGGCGGCTACGGCCTCGGCGCAGACGCTCGTCGGCGGGAACATCGGTGCCGACACGACTTGGAACCTCGCCGGCAGCCCGTACGAGATCACTTCGAACGTGACGCTGATCGGCGGTGCGACTCTCACGATCGAGCCCGGCGTCGTCGTGCTCGCGAACACCAATACAACGCTTCAGGTTTCGAGCGGGCACCTCTCGGCGGTAGCGACGGTCGGCTCGCCGATCCTGTTCACCTCGGTTCTCGACAGCGCGCCCGGGCAGTGGGACGGCCTGATCGTGAACGGCGCGGCGGCGACCGCGGAGTTGCAGTTCTGTGAGATCCGGTACGCCGGGCAACCCAACGCGTTCGCGGTCGGCTCCGCTCTGACGACCAGCGGGTCGCCCTCCACCGTTCTGATGAACTGCACGATCCGAGACTGCTCGGGCTCCGCCTCGTCCAACAGCGGCGTGTACATCGCGAGCGGCGCGATCGCGACGATCTCCGACACCCTCTTCGAGAACTGCGGCGACCAGCCCACGGATTTCGCGGTGCGCGATCAGTCCGGTTCTTCGGTCACCGTGAGCGGTTGTCACTTCGAGTCGAACACCGGGTACGCGGGGCTGGTTGCCGCGTGGAATGTCGGCGGCTTCATGGCGAACACCTTCAACGCGAACACGACGAACCGCTTCCGCGTGTCGTCGGGCAGTACGGTCGACGGCGGGGTCATGCGCGCGCAGGGAGCCGGGTTCGAGGGCTTTGAACTTGCGCAGGGCGACCTGTCGGTCCCGGCGTTTACAACCTTTACCATCGAAGCGGGCGTCAATGTCTTCGGGATCGATTCCACGGCGGAGTTGATCGTTCAGGGACGGCTGGAGTGCCTGGGCACCGAGCTCGAGCCGATCGTGATGACCTCGTTCGACGACACACCCGGCACGCTGTGGGACGGCGTAACCTTCAACGGTGCGAACGCGACCGGGCTGATGCAGTGGACAAGCGTTCGTCGCGGCGGCGGGGGCAACGCGTTCGCGGTTCGATCGAACGTATCGGCTGTAAACTCCGGACTCGTGCGATTCGAGAACGGATGGATCTCCGATATCGCGGCGGGCGGCGTGGATTACGGCTGGTACTGCAGCAACTCGGTGGTGGAGATCGTTGACAGCACTTTCGTGGACTGCGGCGACGCGACAACCGACTTCGCGTTCCATGCGACCTCCAACAACGGGAGCAGCGCGGTGCAGAACTGCCTGTTCTCGAACAACATCGGACAGTGCGCGAGGGTGCAGCCGTCGTCCGTGCAGGGGTTTTCCGGCTGTGAGTTCAGCGGCAACAGCGTGGCGCGGATCCGCGTGAACTCCGGAACGACCTCGGCGGGCGGCATGATGGAGAACATGGTCGGTCTGGACAGTTGGGAGCTCGACAACGGTGACGTGACGGTGCCTGCGGGCGTGACGCTGACGATCGGTCCCGGCGCCTGGGTCCGCGGGCTGAATGCGTCCGCGGAATTGCTGGTCCAGGGGCGTCTGGAGTGCCTGGGGACCGCGGGCGAGCCGATTGTGATGACTTCTGTTGACGACACACCCGCCACGCTTTGGGACGGGGTGACGTTCAACGGCGCGAACGCGACCGGACTGATGCAATGGACGAGCGTCCGGCGCGGCGGCGGCGTGAACGCGTTCGCGGTTCGATCGAACGTGTCCGCCGTGAACGCTCCGGATGTCGTGCTCGAAGACTGCGAGATCTCCGACATCGATACCGCTGGGAGTGATTACGGTCTCTACAACTCGAATTCGGCGGTGTCCTGCGTGCGAACTATGTTCCGCAACTGCGGCGCCGATCTGAGCGACTTCGGGTACTTCGCCGCGGCAGCGAACGGCTCGATCGCGCTCGAAGACTGCGAGTTCCAGAGCAACATGGGCCAGTGCGCCCGCGTCCAGCCGGGATCGCTGCAGGACATCACCGGCGGCTCATTCGCGGGCAACGCGATCGGGCGCATCCGCATCGTAGCCGGGAGCACCGCGGTCGACGGCGCGATGGAGCACATCCCCGGCATGGACGGTTGGGAACTGGACACCGGTGATGTGAGCGTGCCGGCGGGCGCCATCCTCACCGTGGGTCCGGGCGTTCGAGTGTTCGGTATCAACAACACGGCCGAGCTTCTCGTGCAGGGACGCCTTGAGTGCCTCGGCACGATGGCGGAGCCGATTCTCATGACTTCGTTCGATGATACGAACGCTGACACTTGGGACGGTGTCACTTTCAACGGCACCAACGCGTCCGGATTGCTGCGCTGGACCACCGTCCGCTACGGCGGAGGGGTGAACGCGTTCAACGTCCGTTCCAATGTCAGCGCGGTGAACAGTCCGGATGTGGTTCTGGAGGATTGCACGATTTCGGATATCTCGACGGGCGGCAGCGACTACGGCGTCTACAACTCGAACTCGGTCGTGAACTGCATCCGGACGGAGTTCCGCGACTGCGGCGATTCTGGCAGTGACTTCGGTTTCTTCTGCGCGAGCCCGAATGGTTCGTCCGCGCTCGTCGAGTGCGGTTTCTTCGACAACATCGGCGTGTGCGCTCTGGTGCAGGCCAACTCGCTGCAGGACGTGTCGATGTGCGTGTTCTCCGCGAACACGAAAGATCGCATCCGAGTCCGGTCTGGCAGCACCGCGCTGGACAGCGTCATGCACGCGATGGCGAGCCACGAGGGGTTCGAGCTGGCGGGCGGCGATGTCTCGGTCCCCGCGGGAGGGGTGCTGACGATCGATCCGGGTGTGACGGTCTTCGGTATCGATGATACGGCCGAGCTGCTGCTGCAGGGTCGCCTCGAGTGCCTGGGCACCATGGCGGCACCGATCCTCCTGACTTCGGTCGATGATTCGGGCGCGAACACATGGGACGGTGTGACGTTCAACGGCTCGAACTCATCCGCATTGATGCAGTGGACAACCGTACGCCACGGCGGTGGCGGAAACGCTTTCTCGGTGCGTTCGAACGTCAGCGCTGTGAATTGCCCGGATCTCGTGATGGAGAACTGCACGATTTCGGACATCGGCACCGGCGGGAACGACTTCGGTCTGCACTTATCGAACGCGGTATCAACGATTTCGGAGTGCGCGTTCGAACGGTGCGGGCTTGCCGAGACGGGTTCGGCAGCGCTCAACCATGTCAACGCAACCACACGTGTCGAGGACTGCCTGTTCGACGACAACCCCGCGGTCGGCCTGAGCGTTTCCAACGGCACGCTCTCGCTGTCGTGCACCTCGTTCACCGGCAACGGCACCGGGCTTCGGCGCAGCGCCGGAACGGTGTTCGCGAGCGAGTGCAGCTTCGAGAACAACTCGCAGTTCGCGGTGGAGAACACCAACAACGCGCAGTTGAATGTGTGCTGCTCGTGGTGGGGCGACGCGACGGGTCCGGGCGCTCCGGGGGGCTCGGGCGCGGGCGACCCGGTCTCGGAGAACGTCGGCTACAGCCCGTTCTCGGTGAGCAGCGCGGCGTGCGGTTTCGATTGCCTCATGGGTGATGCGAACAACGACGGTTTCATCGACCTCGCGGACCTGAACCTCGTGCTCGGGAACTTCGGAGACGCGGTCGAGGTCGGGCGCGACGGCGATGTGAACGACGACGGCGTTGTGGACCTCGCGGACCTGAACATCGTGCTCAGCGGGTTCGGCGACGCGTGCGACGCGTCCGCCTGAGCGGTGGTTCAGAAGTCTCTGCCGCGGAATCCGTCGGTTGTGGTGAGGACGGGGCCCTGGCTGTTGAAGTAGGGCTGGTTGGGGACCCCCTGGTCGTCTGCTTCGCCGAGCGGTCTTGTGTCGGCGTGGCCGTCGAAGAAGCCGATGGGGACGGGGACCAACGCGCGGCGCTCGGCGGAACTGCTCCCGATGTTCGGGCGGCGCCGGTGCGCGATCAGCGGGTTCTCGTAGAGCATGCCCTTGGCGCTCGGTGAGGCGAGCGTCGAGAGGCGCTGCGGCGCGAGCCAGCGGCAGATCGGGTCGGGACCGATCGCGCAGGATTGGTTGGCGCCTTCGGCCCAGTACTGCGGGGCGGCGAAGGCGGTTTCGGTGAGCTTGTAGTCGTTGAGGTTCGGGTAGCGGGTCCAGTCATCGTTGCCGCGAGACGGGCTGATCCAGGCGTTGGTGCGCTCGCCACCGGCGGACCAGACGACGAGGTGCCACAGGTCGGAGTGGCCGAACCAGGAGATGTTGGACTCGAAGCCGGTGGGTGTGGTGGCGAGGCAGCCGGGCATGCCGGCGAACGACCAGTCGGGGTTGACGGGCGCCATGGGCATGGTGCCGGAGGCGCCCTCGGCGAGGGCGAGGATGTCGATGACGTTCTGCCGGACGTTGGATGCGCTCTTCGTGTCCTCGCCGAGGATCTTCGCGCGGTTCAGGGCGGGCAGGAGGATGGCGATGAGGATGCCGATGACGGCGATGACGACGAGCAGTTCGATGAGGGTGAAGGCGCGGTGCTTCATGGCTCCATCGTAACCCCGGTTGGGCTGTGAACTTGGGCTATTTTGTGGAAGGCCCAGAGGAGCGCAAGAAAACCGCCCGTCGAGCGGGCGGTTGTCGGATTCGGGTTGGGGCGTTGGCCTATTCGAGGGCCGCGGCGCCCGAGATGATCTCGGTGAGTTCGGTGGTGATCTGGGCCTGGCGGGCGCGGTTGTACTTGCGTCCGATGAGGCGGCCCATCTCGCCGGCGTTGTCGGTCGCGGCCTTCATCGCCACCATGCGGGCGACGTTCTCGGAGACCACGGCGTCGAGGAACGCCTGGAACAGCGTGGCCTTGACGGTCTCGGGGAGCAGCGAGCTGAGCAACTCGGCTGGCTCGGGGGTGAAGTCGTACTCGACGCTGCTGGTGCCGGCGGTCTCGCCCTCGGCGTGTTCAACGGCCGGCGGCTTCAGCGGCAGGAGCTGGAGCACCGACGGGCGCTGACGCGAGGTCGAGATGAATCGCATGTAGACGACGTGGACCGAGGTGATCTCGCCGTCGGCGAAGCGGTCCATGTACTGGCGTGCGAGCTTCTCGACCTCTTCGAAGGTCGGCTTGTCGCCGAACTGGTTGTGGGCGGCGTCGATGGCGAACTTGTTGAACTTCAGGACGCTCTGGCCCTTGCGCCCGACGACTTCGAGGTTGTAGTCGTCGAGGGTGCGCAGGTGCTTCATCGCGGCGCGGAGGATGGAGCCGTTGTAGGGGCCGCACAGGCCTCGGTCGGAGGTGATGACGAGCACGAGGGGCTTGGCGGATGGCTTGAAGCCGTCGCGCGGGCCGTCGATGAGTTCGTGGGAGATGTTGCCGGCCTTCTCCGCGAGCTCGGTGACGAGATCGAAGATGCCCTCGGTGTAGGGCTTGGACTGGGTCGCGCGCTGCTGGGAGCGGGCGAACTTGCTCGTGGCGATCATCTGCATCGTCTTGGTGATGCGACGGATGGACTTGATCGCTTTGATGCGCTTCTTGAGATCGCGTGTGTTGGCCATGGGGCGAAGAGTGTAGCGAAGGGGCGGATTTCGGGCCAGCGGGGGAGGGTTGGGGGCTGGGATTTTGCAGGAAATATGGGGGGTTTCGCCCGGGGTGCCGTGGTCGGAGCTCGACGAAGTCGGGCGCAGGCCACGGGGAGCCGGAAGGGCCGCTCCGCGCTTCGCGTGGCCTGCGCTGCGCTTAGACCACGGCACCCTCGGAAGGCTCTTAAGAAGGCTCGTCCTCGGGCTCGATCCGAACGGGCCGAGGCTCGCCGGGGCTTCTCCTGTCTACGGGTGGGACTGGTTGGGAGCGTCCGGGGCCGGTTTCGATGCGTGGGGGCTGGTCGCAGGAGAGGACGAGGCCGTCGATGCCGAAGCGGAGGGGGTCGGGGAGGTCCGGCTCATCGCGGGCGTGGAGGATTTCGTGGGCGATGTGGATCAGCCAGGTCTGGTCGGCCCCGAGTCGCTCGGCGGCGTCCACGGCCCGGTCGAGGTTGAAGTGGGTCGGGTGGGAGCGGTGGCGCAGGCCGTCGAGGGCGAGGGCGCGCAGGCCGGTGAGGGGCTGCCAGGATTTCGGGGGGATGGCCGAGGTGTCGGTGCACCAGGCGAAGGGGAAGGGGTTGTGGGGCGAGGCCTCGACGCGCCGGGCGAGGTCGGTGCCGGGGATAGGCTCGATGCGGAAGCCGAGGATGGGCAGGTGGCCATGGAGGAGGCGGACGGGGGTGAAGCGCATGTCGTGGATGTCGATGGGCGCTGCGGCCCCACCCTGCGAGGCGGGCAAGCGCCCGGAGCGCGGGTCCGGGGTGTTCGCGCCGTCGGGGTCGGCGATGCGGCGCTCGATCAGGTCGGCGACGAAGGAGTCGTTGATGTTCGAGGCGCGGTCGAAGACATGCTTGTAGACGCGGTGCAGCGCTTCCCAGACGCGCTCTTCCGCGTAGATGTCGATGGGGCTGCGCATGGCGACGTTGAAGCGCCGCACATCGTCGAGGCCGAACAGGTGGTCCACATGGTTGTGCGTAAAGAGGATGGCGTCGGCCCGCCAGAGGTTGTGGCGCAGGGCCTGGGTGCGAAGATCCGGTCCGGCGTCGAGCAGGACCACGCGGGATTGCCCGGAATCATCGGTCCAGCGCACGGCGGCCCCGGTGCGCGTGCGGTTGTCACGCGGGTCGGACGAGCGGCACGTATCGCAGGCGCACGCGATGACCGGCACGCCGCTGGACGTGCCGGTGCCGAGGAAGAGGATCTCGGGGAGGGTTGGGGGCACGGGGGAAGGGTAGCGGGGGAGGGTGCGGCCTGGCGCGGACACCGGGGTATAGTGCGATAAGCGGTCCTCGCGGACCGGAGTAATGACTCGGTCATCCAGCGAGGAGATTGCCATGAACGAAGCGAATGGGTCTGAGCCGTCGAATCGTCCCACCATCAGCGAGGCGTCGTGCTCCTGCGCGATGAACCGGCGCGGGTTCCTCGGGGCGTCGCTCGGGTGCGGGGCGTACGTGGCGATGGCGCTGGCCGCGGCTCCGGTGATGACGCGTCGCGCGTTCGCGCAGCAGCCGAAGGGCGAGGCGCAGCTGACCATGCCGTTCGCGCGGGTGGAGAAGATCGCCGACGGCGTGTGGGCGGTGGTGTCGGTCACTTCGGGCGGCGACTACACGACGGTGTCCAACGGCGGCATCGTCGCGGGGCGCGACGGCGTCTTGTGCATCGAGGGCTTCAACACGCCCGCCGGTGGACGCTGGATCAACCAGCTCGCCAAGGAGCTCACCGGGCGCTGGCCGGATTATGTCGTGCTCACGCACCTGCACGGCGATCACTCGAACGGGCTGGAGGGGTACCTGCGCCAGGACGGCGGGCCGAAGATCATCTCGACCGCGACGACGCGCGAGCTGATGGCCGAGCGCGCGGCGACGGTCGGCGCCGAGCCCGACGACATGGGGCTGGTGAATGCGAACATCAAGACCGTCCTGCCCGATGCGCTGGTGCCAGCGCGCGAGGAGCGGCTGACGATCGATCTGGGCGGGCGATCGGTGACGCTGCGCCAGCGGATGGGGCACACGCCGAGCGACCTGACGGTGCACGTGGACTCGCCGCGGGTGGTGTTCACGGGCGACCTGGTGTTCAACGGGTTGTTTCCGTTCTACGGCGACGCGATCCCGTCGCGCTGGATCGATGCGCTGGACAACCTGCTCGACGACGACGAGACGACCTATGTGCCGGGTCACGGGAGCCTCGCGAGTCGCGCCGATCTGGAGCCGTACATGGAACTGATGCTCCACACGGCGGACGCGGCGAAGCGGGCGATCGCGAACGGCGTCCCGGCGAGCGAGGCGTGGCAGCAGTACACGATCCCCGAGTCGCTGGGCGAGTGGGGCAAGTTCCGGCCGGACGTGTACCGGTTCGCGTTCGAGGCGTGGGAGAAGGAGCTGCGCGGGTGAGCGCGGTCTAGAGGCCGCGCGGGCGGATCGAGCCGAAACGCACGGTCTCCTGAACAGGGCGCGGCAGATCGGCCCGCTGCTGGGGGGCGAGAACGGCGCTGATCTGACGCCACGCGTCGCGGTCGATCTCCAGGCGCTCGGCCATGATGTTCGAGAGGTTGGCTTCTTCGGCCACGAAGGTGGCTTTGGCGTCGGCGTCGTCCGGCGCGTTCGCGCGGGCGACGGCCCAGGCGAGTTCGGGCGGGAGCGAGGATTCCTCCGAATCGGCAACCGCGTCGAAGAAGGTGCGGGTCCAACGCTCCTTGCGCTGTTCGAGTTGCGAGATCGCGTCCAGAACGCGGGCGCGTTGCTCGTCGGAGAGCGTCGGCAGACTCGACGCGGAACGCACGCGGGCCTCGGTCATGGATGGCGGAACGAGGTGGTCTGTCGCCTGCCGGAAGAATGCGCGGGTGAGGCGGGCGGCGTCGTCCGCGCTCAGGCGCTGCACGATCGGGACGAGGGCCGATATGTTGACATCGCGGACGCGCACCCGCTCGGCGCGAACGTCTTCGAAGATCTCGGCGGCGCGCAGCGGCTCGTCCTTCAGCAGCGTCGGGTACTCAGCGGCGTCGTCCGAATCGAGGATCGTTCGGCGTGCGATCAGGGCGCGGTCGAGACGCTCGGCGTACTGGTCGAGCAGGGCGACGAGTTCGGCATCGGCGTCCCATCCCCGGGCGTAGGTGTCGACAAGGCGGATCAGGTCGATCTGCTCACCGGCGAGACGCCCCAGCGGCAGCAGCTCGTTCCGGCGCAGCTCCCGTTCGACCTTCGGCCAGAGTTCGACCTGCTGCTGATCGAGCAGCAGGCGCAGATCCGAAACGAGCGACTCGCGGAGATCGTCGCGCCGTTCGTTCCACTGCTCGGTCAGTTCCTCGGCTCGCCCAAACGCTTTGCCGTCAGCGCGGTACAGCGATTCATCGATCAGGGCGATCACCTCGGACTCGACTGCCGCGGCCTCGGTCTGGAACCGATCGAAGAACTCGTCGTACAAGGCGTTGGTGAGTTCGCGCTGGTCGGGCGCAAGGCCGATGATCGCATCGATGATGCGCAGTTCGGATCGAGTCAAGGGCGGGGAGGTATCGAGGCGGCTCAGCGGGTTGCCGACGAACTTCTGGGCCATCGCGGGCAGTGCAACGAGCAGCACGACGAGGCCGACGGTCAGCGTCCTGAGCGAAGCGGTGCGGGTCATGGTGAAATCCGTCGGGCGAGAGGGTTAGAGAGCGCAGGATAGCCCTGAAGTGAGCAGAGACGCGCGGGCGGCGTCGATCCGTCGGTGCGCTGAGAAATCTACTGCTCAGAGCCCGAACCAGTTGATCTGCGGGAACCACACGGTTTCCATGTCGAGTTTGGGCAGTTCGGCCAGTTGGTCACGGCTGAGGATGGGTTTCACGGCGTTCCAGGCGGCGCGCTCGCGTTCGAGGCGGGCGGCCATGGCCTCGTCGAGAAGCGGCTGGGGCTGCTTGAGCGATTCGTGCGTCACGTGCTCTTCACCCGCGGCCCGGCGCTCGATCTCCTCGTGGAGCATGGCGGGCAGGATATCCATCTGCGTCTGGCTGAGGGCCTCAAAGAGGCCGCGTTTCGTGTCGAGCGAAGTTTCATCGTAGCGGGTCAGCACTTCGGCGATTCGTGCGCGCTGGTCGCTGGTGAGGTTGGGCAGCGCGCGAGCCGCATCGATGCGCTGCGCGAGCGGCGAAGCGGGGATCGCGCGTTCGATCGACTGCTCGTAGAACGCATCGGCCAGATCGTCGTGGGTTTCGGCGGAAAGATGGGCGCGCAGCCGGTCGAGGGTCTGGGTGTTCAGTTCGAGCACGCGCTTGCGCAGATCGAGCGACTCCTTGAGCAGCGCGAGCGCACGCTCCGGGTCATCCTGCTGCATCGCGTAGAAGCCATCGGTCTCTTCGCTGTCGAGGAACCGCTTCCGCGCGACGATCGCCCGGTCGATGTGGTCGGCGTAACGCTCGAGTTCGGCGACGAGTTCCGGATCGTCGGCCCAGCCGTCGATGTGCGCATCGACCAGGCGGATCAGATCGATGCTTTCTCCGGCGATACGCCCGCCGCCGATCTGGTCCTTGCGCCGCAGCTCGCGCTCGACTTTGTGCCAGAGCTGGATCTGGTTCTTGTCCATGAGCAGGCGCAGGTCATCCACGAACTGCGCCCGCATCTCCTCGACCCGCTTGTTCCAGAGCGTGACCTTGTTGGTGCCCTCGTGAAGCGGATCCTGCTTCTGCGTGATCGCCGCCTCCTCGACCAGCGCCTCCACCTCCAGGCGCACTGCGGTCGCTTCGTCGCGATACCGGTCAAAAAACTCCGAGTGCAGCGCGTCGGTCAGTTCGCGCTGCGCCGGCGTGAGCCCGAGGATCGAGTCCATGATGCGGAGGTCCGCATGGGTGAACGGCGGCGACTCGGAGATCCGCAGCGCCGGGTTGCCGTAGCCGGACGAGCCGTACTGGGCGAGGGCCGGGCAGGAGATCGTGACGATCGCGAGAGCGATGAGCAGCAGGAATCGCATCGGGCATCCTCCGTGGAAGTCAGATGCCATTGTGCCCTATGGGTTCGGCGATTGCGAGGATCTATGTTTCGATGGAGGGGTACGTGTCGCGGTGCGGCAAAAAGGCCCGACGGACGCTCGGTCAATCGCTCGCGTTGGCTTCACCCGTATCGACGCGGAGGAGTTCAGCGTTCAGCCGATTGACGACGTCCCTGTTGTGCTCGTAGACCCAGTTCGAGAGGAAGGCCAGATCCCAAAGCCAGAGTGCCGCGGTCGAGAGCGCGACGCCGATCGGGAACATAAGTGATGGCTTCGGCGCGCCTAGCGAGTGAAGGAGTACCCACAACGCGACGGTCAGGAAGTACGCAGCCGGGATGAGTAAGGCTGAGCGTGAGAACCCGAGATAGAACCGATGCGCGCCGATCGGGAAGAAGAAATAGAACAGGAGGTAGCCCACGAAGGTAGATTTGCTTTGAGGGTGGTACGCGAAGAGCAACTCTTCG
>Ga0126341_1000229_pt1 | contig 11979 bp, 12 predicted proteins | sample OrbTmetagenome_FD_97057 | JGI IMG/M metagenome (GOLD analysis project Ga0126341, IMG submission 97057) | Coral microbial communities from Florida Keys, Florida, USA - Orbicella T D metagenome | ecosystem: Host-associated > Invertebrates > Cnidaria > Coral | place: Florida Keys, Florida, USA... | reverse complement strand
TGTCCAGCGCTGCTTCCCGCGTGCGTTCCGAAAGCATGATGTTGAGGAAGGGGTCGTCGGGCATCGCCGTGGCGAAAATCTTGCCACGGACACGAAACGAGGTACGCTGGTGGTGAGGCTCTTCCGTGGCTTCCGGAAGCTCGAGTGCGATTTCACGTACTTGTGATTGATTCATGCTGCGCTCTCGATTTTGTCGAGACGGAGGTGTTGCTCCCGACCCAATATCACCCCCGGGCGGTCGCTGGTCAATCGCTTTCACCTCTGCCGCCACTTCAGGTAATGGGGAGGGCGGACTTTCCGTGGGCTACCAGTACTATGTAAATGTAGACCATCATGCCCCCGACCAACCCGAGCCAGCGATTCCGGGACGTGTTGCCCCAACGCAACATCAGGAGGCCGCAACCGATATACAGGAGCAGCGCTATCAGTTTGGCGAGCAACCACGGGTTGGACGAGGGCCACAGCGCCCAGGTAAACATCATGGTCAACCCGCTGGCGAACAGGCAGGTATCGACAATATGGGGGATCGTCTTGAGCGCGCGCCGGTCCAGTGCCGGGTGCTGCATAACGGCGAGGATTCCGCGGAAGAGATATCCGAGTCCCGTGATATAGGCGCTGTATACGTGGATGATTTTGACGATGTCCATGACACCCCGGGCGCTGTCTCCGGCCGATGAACCCGATCCTCAGGATTCCCCCGCGGATGCGAGCACTCTCTTTGCCTGTTTGAGGTGGGGGATATCCAGCATCTTGCCGTCCAGCCCGACGGTGCCCGCCCCGTCGCTTTTCTCGAAGGCCTCGACCACCCTGCGCGCGTGGGCGACTTCCTCGTCCGACGGTGTGAAGCACGCGTTGATCACGGCGACCTGTGCCGGGTGGATCGCCATCTTGCCGGTGAAGCCCTCCTGCCGGGCGCGTATGCACTCCGCGCGCAGGCCCTCCTCGTCGCGGAAGTCGAGATACACACCGTCCACCGGCTGGAACAAGCCCGCGGCACTGACCGTCAGGCAGTTGGCGCGCGTCATCTGGTGGGCCAGGAAGTGGCGGCCGCTATCGTCCAGGTTGGTCGTGGCTCCCAGGTCCGTGGCCATGTCCTCGGCGCCCCAGGTAAACACCGCCAGGCGCTCGGAAGAGCAGATGAAGGAGGGGCTGTTCACTGCCCCCAGCGCGGACTCCGCCAGGGTCATGATGCGCGTGCTGTCCGCCTCGAGGCCGTTCTGCGCCTCCAGCGCCGAGAGGTAGTGGTCGAGTTGTCGCACGTCGTCGCCGTGGGCGGGTTTGGGCAGGAAAATGCCGGTGGGCGCTCCCGGCATCACGGCCACGAGGTCCGCCAGGGTATGTCGGGTATCGAGCGCATTGACGCGCACCCAGAGTTCGCTGGCGCTGTGGTCGCGGTGAGCCGCCAGGTACTCCCGGAGCCTGTCGCGGGCCGCCGCCTTGTTCTGCTCCGAGACGGAGTCTTCCAGGTCCAGGATCAGGGCGTCGGCGCCCAGTTCCTGCGACTTGCCCAGCTTCTTGTCGCTGTCGGCGGGAACGAACATCCAGGATCGATTCACGGCATTTGCTCCCCGGGCCTAGCGGCCGCTGAATTCCGGCTTGCGCTTCTCGGTGAAGGCCGTCACGCCCTCCACCCAGTCGGCGCTGGTGGCGCACTCGGCGAAACTCTCGGCCTCCAGGGCCAGCTGGGCCTCGAGGCTGTTGTTCGCGGCGGCGTGGATAAGCTGCTTGGTGTTGCCGATTCCCACTGTCGGGCCCCCGGCCAGGCGTCGAATGATTTTCTCCGAGATTGCTTCCAGTTCTCCCTCCGCGGCAACCCGGTTGACCAGGCCCATGGCGAGGGCGGTGGGCGCGTCGATAAACTCGCCCAGCATGGCGATCTCCATCGCCCGCTTCACGCCCACCAGGCGGGGCAGGTACCAGGAGCCCGAACCGTCCGGGCTGGTGCCGATACCGATGTACGAGCAGGCGAAGCGCGCGTCGTGGGCGGCGATCACCAGGTCGCAGGCCATGGCGAGGGAAAACCCGAACCCGACCGCCGCGCCCTGCACGACACACACCACGGGCTTCTTCATTTTCTGGATCGCCAGCAGCATGGGCGCGCTGGAGTGGATGCGCTTGACGAAGTGGTTGTAGCGTTCTTCTTCGGGCAGTTTCGCCAGCTCGGCGAAATTCTTCACGTCGCCGCCGGCCATGAAGTTCTCGCCGGCGCCGGCGATGACGATGCAGCGCACGCTGTCGTCTGCGCCGAAGTCGATCATCGCGTCGATCAGTGCGGTACGCATCTCCAGCGAGAGGGCGTTGCGCGCCTCGGGGCGGTTGAAGGTGATCCTGGCGATGCCTTCGTCCACCTCCACCAGCAATTGGTCAGTCATTTGTAGGTTCCCAGATTTCGAGTGCCTGTCAAGACGAGTTGTGTCCTGAAAAGCGTAGGCGACGCAGGTAGCTTTTCATAATTAATACGACTTGGGCATGTCGAGCACATGCTCCCCAATAAAATTCATGATCATCTGTTCGGAGATGGGTGCGATGCGCATAATCATGGACTCCCGGAACAGGCGCTCCACGTTGTACTCCTTCGCCACGCCCATGCCGCCGTGGGTGAGCACCGCGCGCTCGGCGGCATTGTAGCCCGCCTCCGCGCCCAGGAACTTCGCGGCGTTGGCTTCCGCGCCGCAGGGTTCGCCGGCGTCGTACATGCGCGCGGCCTTTTGGCACATCAGCCAGGCGGCCTCCAGGTCCATCCAGTTTTTCGCCAGGGGGTGCTGGATCCCCTGGTTCATGCCGATGGGGCGCCCGAACACCTCCCGCTCCCGAGCGTACCCCGCGGCGCGGCTGAGGGCGTCCATCCCGAGCCCGACGGCAACGGAGCCGATGATCACGCGCTCCGCGTTCATCGCCGTGAGTATGTAGCGGAAGCCCTTGCCCACCTCGCCGATCAGGTCCTCGTCGGGAATAAACAGGTCGTCTATGAAAACCATGTTCGAGTCGACCGCCTTGCGCGCCATTTTCGGAATGCGCTGCACCTCCATCTTGTCGCGGTCGAAGTCGGTGTAGAACAGGGTGATGCCCTGGGTGCGGCTTTCGCAATCTTCGCGCTTGGTAGTGCGGCACAGCAGCAGGTACTTGGTCGCCACCTGTCCGGTCGTCGTCCAGATCTTGCGCCCGTTGACGCGCCAGCCGCCGTCCACTTTCTCCGCGAATGTGGTGATACTTGTCGTGTCCAGCCCGGCGTTGGGCTCCGTCACCCCGAAAGCGACCTTGTCCCTGCCCTGCACGAGAGGCGGCAGCCAGCGTTCTTTCTGTTCGTCCGTGCCAAACAACAGTATGGGGTGCGGGCCGAAGAGGTTGATCTGGATGGTGGAGGCCGCGGCCATGCCGCCCCCGCCGTTGCCGACGGTGTGCATCATCATCGCCGCCTCTGACACCCCGAGATTCTGCCCGCCGAAGGCCTCCGGCATGGTGATGCCCAGCCAGCCGCCCTCGGCCATGGCACGGTGAAATTCGTGGGGGAATTGACCGTCCGCGTCGCGCTCGCGCCAATACTCGTCGGAGAACTGCCGGCAGACCTGGCGCACGCCCTCGCGTATGGCCAGCAGGTCTTCGTCCTGGTCGAATAACATGCTTATCTCTCCGCTGGTGTTCTGGATCAGGCGTCCGTTGGACGACAGTGCATGAGCGCGGCCCGCTCGCAGACGCAGACCACGACGCCGTCCTGGTTCAGGCCCTCGTGCTTGAAGTTCACCACGCCCTGGGTGGGGCGGCTCCTGCTCTGGCGCTTGCTGACCACCGTGGTCCGGGTGCGCAGGGTGTCGCCGAAAAATACCGGGGCGGGAAAGGTGGTGTTGGTCATGCCGAGGTTGGCCACCGTAGTCCCGAGGGTTGTCTCTCCCACGGTCATGCCGATTACCAGGCCGAGGGTAAACAGGCTGTTGACCAGGGGCTTGCCAAACTCGGTGTTGGCGGCGTGGTGGTAGTCAATGTGCAGGGGTTGCGGATTCAGCGTGGCGTTGCAGAACCACATGTTGTCCGCCTCGGTGACGGTTCTCGAGAGCTCGTGCTCGAATACCATGCCCTCCTCGAGTTCCTCGAACCACAGACCTGCCATTTCATCGTGCTCCTGTCTTGGAAGTTGTTGTAATCAGTACGTCAGGCCCCTTCGCGACCGACGATGGTGACGGAGGATACATTCTGCGAGGGGAAGCCTCCGAGGTTGTGAGTCAGCCCCAGTACCGGCTCGCGTTCCATCTGCCGCTCGCCAGCGCGCTCCTGCAGTTGCAGGTACATCTCGTACAGCATGCGCAATCCCGTGGCGCCGATCGGGTGGCCGAAACACTTCAGGCCACCGTCGAGCTGGCAGGGTACCTCACCCCCGGCGTCGTAGAACCCGTCCATGATGTCGGCGGGCGCCTTGCCCTCTTCAGAGATGAACAGGTCCTCCATGGTCACCAGTTCGGTGACGGAGAAGCAGTCGTGCACCTCGATCATGCTGATCTGCCTGCGCGGGTCCGTGACGCCCGCCTCTTCGTAGGCGCGCCTCGCGGCCATGCGCGTGGTGTGGAAGAAGCTGCCGTCCCAGTCATTGAACTGCAGTTCGCGACCGTTGGACACCGAGAGCTGCAGGGCCTTGACGGTAATCAGGTCCCGCTTGCCCAGCGAGCGGGCGATCTCCGGTGTGGTGACAATGGCGCAGGCGGCGCCGTCGCTCACCCCGCAGCAGTCAAACAGGCCGAGCGGCTCGGCGACGATGGCGGCGTCCAGCACCGTGTCCATGTCGATTTTGCGCTGCAGGTGGGCCTTGGGATTGCGCGCGCCGTTGTCGTGGCTCTTCACCGAGACGTGCGCCATGGCGCGTTTCAGGTCACCCCGGTCCATGCGGTGCTTGCTGGTATAGGCGGAGGCGAGCTGCGCGAAAGAGCCCGGGGCCGAGACATTGGGCCAGTACAGGTCGTTGACCGTGCCGCGGGCGCGCTGGGGCAGTCCGCCGTAGCCCGTGTCCTTGAGTTTCTCGACGCCGATGGCCAGGGCGATGTCGCAGGCGCCGGCCGCCACGGCGTAGACCGCGCCGCGAAAGGACTCGGTGCCGCTGGCACAGTAGTTTTCCACCCGCGTGGCGGGAATGTAGGGCAGGCGCAGCGCGGTGGCGACGGGCACCGCCGATTTGCCCACGTGCTGTTCGTCCAGGGCGGTGGCCATCCAGGCGGCCTCGATGTCCTCGGTGCCGATACCCGCGTCGGCCAGGGCCTCTGCGTACGCCTCGACCATCAGGTCTTCGGCGTTGGCGTCCCAGCGCTCGCCGAACCTGGAACAACCCATGCCGAGGATCGCGACTTTATCCTTGATTCCGCTGGCCATGTCTCGCCCTCCTATCCAGGGTACACCGGCGCCGCTTTCCAGTAGTAGCGGCGGAAGCCCCGCTTGCGATCGTAGTCTTTCACGCGGAACACCATGCGCATGGCCATCCCCACTTCAAGCTCGCGCTCCGGCAGCACATCGGTGAAATCGATCATGATGCGGCCGCCCGCGTCGAACTGGACCATGCCGTAACAGGCCGGGGGGTTGATGGTATAGGTCAGGCTGTCCGCCGTATAGGATTTCAGGAACGCGGACGCCTCTGCGAAGGGGTGCGGGTCCTGGGAGTCCACCGCGTTGCACCGGACGCAGATCGGTGCGGCCGGGATCTGCAGGGTGCCGCACACCCGACATTTGCCGCCCATGAACGCGGTGGTCAGCGCGCGGTTGCGGTAGGCGGTACTAAGGCCGGTGTTCTTGTCGGTCTCCGCGCGCAGGCCGTGGTCCAGGGCGATCAACTCGTTGAACGCCAGGTACTTGAAATAATTGGGCTCCTCCCGGCGCTTGGCCAGACACGCGGCCAGGCCGGCGTCCCTCGAGGCGCCCGCCAGTTTGTCGGTGGCGCGGAACAACAGTACGTCGCAGCCCTGGCCAAAACCCAGGACGAGAATGAGTTCCCCCGCCCGGGCCTTTTCAAGCGCACCAACCAATTGCAGCAGCGCGTGGGCGGTGCCGGTGTGCCCGCAGTTGTCCTGCAGGGAGTCCGCCAGGGCGCCGCTGTCCACGCCGAGCTTGCGTGCGAGTGACTGTTGCTCCCTGGCGCTGCCCACCGGGCAGCAGAAATGCGCGATATCAGCCGCCTCGCAGCCGGCCTGGGTGAGTGCACCCGTCACTGCTTCGGGGACGATTTTCATGAGGCCTTCATCCCGCACCCAGCGCGCTTCCCAGGTATAGTCGAACTCCGACTCCGCTGTGCGGAAGTGATCGACGAAGTCCACCGAGCGTGAGTGGCTCCCCACCAGCTCGGCGAGCAGGTCATCACCCGCGCCTACGGACAGGGCCGCGGCGCCGTCGCCGTAGAGCATTTCCGCGGCGGAGGCCGCCTTCGCGCGGCGCTTGTCAGAGCCGATAACCAGGCATTGCCGGCCGCCGGCTGCGGCCTGCAGCGCGGTGAGCAGGGCGGAGGTACCCGCTTTCTGGGAGCCGGAGACATCCATCGCCTGCAAAGTGCCGGGCAGGCCCAGGGCCTCGCCGACCAGGCCCGCGTTCTGCCGGTCGAGAAAAGGAAAGCTGGTGGAAGCGACGTAAAGGGCAGCGACGGCCTCGCGGTCCGCAGCGCGCAAGCAGGCCCTCCCGGCTTCCACGGCCATGGTGTTGCTGTCCTCGTCCCAGGAACCCATGGTGCGCTCACCGCGGCCGAGTCCCTTCAGCGACGGCTCGAACCAGCTGTGCGCCGCGGCGATCGCGGCGCGTTGCAGGCGCGACTGGGGCAGGTAGGCCCCGAACGACAACAGTCCGACGGGCATTGGCGGGAACTCCGTGTCTGGGCGCTGGACGGGCGGTTAATACAATGCAGGCTATAATTTAGCATGCTAACTAAATATCCACAATGCGAGGGTCCGTCACCCGGCCCCGGCGCAGCCGGAACCGGGATCGCCCCCGGGCGAGGGCGGCACAGCCTCGGCAGCGCCGGGGCGGCGCTATACTGCCACGATCCCGATCCACGACAATTCAGGATGGCCCTATGAATGCACAACCAGTCACGGCGGACGCGCAGCTCGCGGTCGACGGCCGCGTCGCGACGCTGACCTTCAACCGCGACGACGTTCGCAACGAACTCACCGGCACGCAACTGGTGGATGACATCTGCGCCACCGTGGACTGGGTCAACGCCACGCCGGAGATCGGCGCACTGGTGATCACTGGCGCGGGCAAGGCCTTCAGCGCCGGGGGCAACATCAAGGACATCCGGGACAGGACCGGCATATTCGACGGCGGTCCCGCCCGCATCGCCGAGGGCTACCGCCACAGCATCCAGCGCATGACCCTGGCCATGTACCGCGTCGAGGTGCCGGTGATCGCAGCGGTCAACGGCCCGGGAATCGGCGCTGGTTTCGACCTCGCGTGCATGTGCGACATCCGTCTGGGCACCCCGGCCACGCGCTTCGGGGAGACCTTTATCAACCTCGGCCTGATCCCCGGGGACGGCGGTGCCTGGTTCCTGCAACGGCTGGTGGGATACCAGCGCGCGGCGGAGCTGACCTTCAGCGGGCGCATCGTCGACGCGGGCGAGGCGCTGGAGCTGGGACTGCTGCTGGAGGTGGTCGAGGCGGACCGGCTGGCGGCGAGGGCCGCGGAGCTGGCCGCCGCTTTCGCCGCCAAACCGCATCGGGCGCTGCGCATGACCAAGCGCCTGTTGCAGGCGGCGCAGCGAATGCAGCTGGGCGACCTGCTCGACATGAGCGCGAGCTTCCAGGCGAATTGCCACCACACCGCCGATCACGGCCGGGCGATGGAGGCGATGCTGGAGAAAACCGAGGCGCGGTTCGAGGGGGATTGACTCGTTGCAAGGGCAGGACAGTGCGAACTGGCCCCGGCCGCCACTGGAAATCGCCACAGGTCCCGCCATCATGAATCCACCGACACGTCCCCACGGAGGTTGTTGACCATGGCCACGTTTCCCTTTCCCATGCCCCTGGGCTGGTTCGGCCTTTGCTTCAGTCACGAGCTGGCAGCGGGCGAACTGAGGAAAGCCCGGCTGGCTGGCCGCGACCTCGTGGTGTTCCGCACGGAATCCGGCGAGGCCTGCGCGCTCGACAACTACTGCACGCACCTGGGCGCCGCGCTGCACCAGGGCGAGGTGATCGGCGAGGCGGTGCGATGCCCCTTCCACCACTGGCAGTGGAACGGGTCGGGTGAATGCGTGGACATTCCCTATGCGAAGAAGATTCCCGCGAAGGCGAGGATGGGCAGCGTGCCGGTGCGCGAGGTCAACGGCCTCGTGCTCGGCTGGCACCACCCGCGCGGCGACGCGCCCCATTTCGAGCCGCAAATTATTGACGCCCTGAACGACGGGGGCGTCGGCTGGGGCGAGGTGCACCGCCTGGAGTTTTCCCTGCCCACCTGTATCCAGGAGATCGCGGAGAACGATGTGGACCACGCGCACTTTCCGTACGTGCACGGCTCCCAGGCGTTTTACGAAACCGAGTCGGAGTTTGAGGGACCCCTGAAGAAGTCGGTCTCCCAGGCGCTGCCCTCGCTGGACCAGCTACAGGGCGATGCGGACCCCGACGCGGAGTACACCATGACCCGTTACTCCCATGGCCCTGGCTGTGTCACCGTGCACTGCACCAACCTGCAGGGCGCCGGGGGCGTCAAGGGCGAGTTCAAGTTGTTCCACTGTGCCACGCCGGTGGAGGATGACGAGACCCTGGTGCGCTGGTCCATGGCGGTGAGTGAAAACATCGAGCAGGACGACATGGGCAGGACCATTCTCATGGCCATGCAGGAGGGGGTTAAGAAGGACATTCCCATCTGGCGGGAGAAGGTCTACCAGCCCAATCCCACCCTGTGTGATGGCGACGGGCCGATCGCGCGTAACCGCAAGTGGTTCGAGCAGTTCTACGTCACCTAGCCCGGGCGCCCGTCAGCCCCGCCCGATTGCGCCACCTGTCACCAGTCCCTCGATCTCGGCGTCGCTGTATCCAGCCTCCCGCAATACCTCCTCGGTGTGCTCGCCGAGGCGGGGCGGGTGCCTGTGCAGGGACGCGGGCGTCTCCGACAGGTGCCCCGGGTAGCGGATGTAGCGCATGGTCCCCGCTTCCGGGTGCTCCGCGTCGAAGACGGTGCGGTTGTGCTGCGCCTGCGGATCCTCCGCAAACTCGCGGATGGTCTTGACCTTGCCGAAGGGCACGCCGTATTCGTCCAGGCGCTGCAGCAGCTCGTCCGTGGAAAACCGTTTCATTACCTCCTCGATGGCGTCCAGCCACGGCCCGAAGTCCGCGACCCGCTCGCCAAGGGTTCCCATGCCCGGCGTTTCCAGCAGCTCCTCGCACTCCAGCGCCTTACACAGTCCCTCGAAGTGGTTGTCCTGCAGTGCCATGCCCACCACATAACCGTCGGTTGTGGCGAAGGTGCGCAACACCGCCAGGGGTTCGGGGTCCGGCAGTTCACTGGGCAGGAAACTGTCCACCGGCATCATGTCCGGCAGGGAATTCGCGGCCCAGGCGTCGATCATGGGCACGTCCACGCGCTGGCCCCTGCCCGTGCCGCCCGGGCAGTCCCTGGCGTAGAGTGCCGCCATGGCAACGCCGGCGGCGGTGATGGCGGTGGTCTTGTCGACAATCGCCGACTGGATCAGCTGCGGGCGACCGCCGAAGGGCATGCCCTGGATAAAACAGCCGCCGACGAGCCCTTGCGCGATGGGGTCGTAGGCCGGCCGGTCCGCGTAGGGTCCGGTAGGACCGAAGCCGGTGATGGAGACGAAGATGAGGCGCTCGTTGACGGCGCGCAGGTCGTCGTAGCCAATACCCAGGCGGTCCAGCACGCCCGCGCGGAAATTCTCCACGAGGATGTCGGCGCTCTCCGCCAGCCGCTTGATGACCGCAATGCCCTCCGGGTTCTTGAGGTCGACGGCGAGGCTGCGCTTGTTGCGGTTTAATTGCGCGTAGAAGCCGGTCAACCCCTCTTTCTGGGGCGGGGACATCCAGCGCGCGATCTCGCCGTGGGTCGGTTCGATCTTGACGACGTCGGCACCGAGGTCGCCCAGTTGCTGGCCGCAGAGGGGGCCGGTGATCATCGAGGTGATGTCGATGACGCGGATGCCCTTGAGTGGTCCCCCGGGGGCCCCGTTGAGATTGATGTCCATGGCGTTCTCCAGGATTCGTCAAAGGGCGCTATTGTGGACCGGCGGGCGCCGCGGTTGAATGGCGAAATCGGTCAGCCGGGCTGTGGAGTCCGGGCACTCGGCACCCGTGTGGCGCTGGCGTACAATGGCGCCATGAGCAGCAGCCCGGTGAGCGCCGACGTCACCTACCTCGTCCCGGGGGAGGGCCGGCCCGTGTATATCGCATCCCAGGCCGGCGCCGATGCGGCCCTGAGTATCGGCGCCGAGTTTGAGCGGCGCGCGGTACAGGTGCACGATGCCCGCGAACTACAGCCCGCCCCGACCCTCGACCGGGAGGGTTTCGAGCTGGTCGCACACACTCCCTGTGTGCGCGACTTCTACGACCTCGAGCCCGAGCGCGGGCGCTACGAGCAGTCGCTGGTATCACTGGTGTGCGACGTGACGGGAGCCGCGCATGCATTGGTTTTCGATCACACCCTGCGCTCCGACTCCCGGGAAGTGCGCGGCGATCGCGTCACCCGCGAGACCGCCGCCGTCATCCACAACGACTACACCGACGCCTCCGCCGAGCGCCGGCTACGGGACCTGTTGCCGGCCGATGAAGCGGAGAAACGTCTGTTGCGCCGCTACGCCATCATCAACGTGTGGCGCACGGTCGCCGGACCTGTGCAGCGCAGTCCGCTGGCCCTCTGCGACGCTCACACGCTCGCGCCGGGCGACCTGGTCGCGGCGGAGCGCAGGGCGGTGGAGCGGGTCGGGGAGCTCGAGCTGGTTACCTACAACCCGGACCACCGCTGGCTGTACTATCCCCTGGTGGCGCCCGATGAAGCACTGCTGATCAAGACCTTCGACTCCGCCTCGGACGGTCGCGCGCGGCGCTCCATCCATACCGCCTTCGACGATCCCCAAACCCCGGCGGACGCCCCGCCACGCGAGAGCATGGAGTCGCGCCTGCTGGTGTTTTTCTGACCCCGGCGCGGTGATCTGAACCTCCCAACCCCCCGTATCAGCAATGTCAGATCGTGGAAGTCGGAGGGTTGTGATGGCTTTGCGGAAAGCAGCCAGCGTCGCGCTGTGGGTGTGCCTGGTGGTGCAGGGGGCAGCTGTGCAGGCGGGGGACAGGTCGGCGGTGGAAAAACTGAAAACGGGGATTCTTCCCGGGGGCGGCTTTTATTCCCTGTACAACGTGCGCTGTCCAGACGGCCGTGATGCCTCTGTCGCCAGTCTCGATCGTCGCACGCGCTGGTGCACCCTGCAGGGCGAGGAACTCCTGTGCGGACGCTCCGCGCGGGAAATCGGTGCCCGGGCCTGCGGTGCGGAAAGCCTTGCGGCCCTGGCGGGTTCTGAAGAGGACGATTACGGCGCCCCCTAGCGTCGCCGTACCGGGCCTCTCCATTCGACGCCCCGAAACTTGCGGGGCGTCACACTTCCGGGCCTCCGCGACCCGTCTCCAGCGCGTCGCCTTGTCTCCACCCCCTAAATCCTTTAATTTACTGGGATTATTCGGTTACCTGAGAGGACTTCGCCGGCGTTATGGGCATGTCCATGCGACGCATCTCTATCTTCGTCGACCACCTGTTGAAGCGCGACCGCTACCTCGATGATCTCAATCGGCGTATCGACCATTTTGCGGACATCGAATCCTCGCCCACCGCGCGCGTGATCGACGGCGTGGAGGAGGCGACCCACCGGCCGGATTTCTCCCTGCCGGAGATCGACGCCGCGGAATTCAGTCTGGATTTTCTCAAGCAGTCCATGCGGGAGAGCGGCTGTTGTCTCGTGCGTAATTATTTCTCCGATAACGAGGTGGAGGAATTGCGCGACTACGTCGACCACTCCTTCGC
>Ga0126341_1000228_pt1 | contig 11979 bp, 10 predicted proteins | sample OrbTmetagenome_FD_97057 | JGI IMG/M metagenome (GOLD analysis project Ga0126341, IMG submission 97057) | Coral microbial communities from Florida Keys, Florida, USA - Orbicella T D metagenome | ecosystem: Host-associated > Invertebrates > Cnidaria > Coral | place: Florida Keys, Florida, USA... | reverse complement strand
GCGTGGCAGATTATGCAAACTTCGCGGCGGGATACTAGTTATTATAGGCAGCGGGAGGGAAATCCCTACAAAAATTACGGATTGACAGGCCGGGGGCACTCCTGGGACCCATGAAAGAAATAGGAAGTTTCGAAATCACCGCTGCGGAGTCAGCGGATTTCGCCCGGGCGTCCGGCGATTTCAACCCGCTTCACCTCGACCCCGTCGCCGCGCGACGCACCCAGTTCGGGCGCACACTCATTCACGGCGTTTTCGGCACGCTGCGGGCGCTCGATCTCCTGCTCGCACAGGAGAAGCCGGCCACCGGCCTGCGCTCCCTGCGGGTGAAGTATCCCCGCCCCGCAGGCCAGGGCGACACCCTCACCGTCCTGGTCGAACGGGACGGTTCTCTCGCCCGGGTGGAACTGCATGCGCGGGGCGTGCGCTGCCAGGTCATCGACGTCGAACTCACCGCGGACACCGCGGATGACTCGCCGCTACCGGCGGCGCCCGCGGAACCGGCAGACTGCGCCGACCTGGCGGTGGGTGATGCCGATGGCCTGTCGGGGGCGGTACCACTGCGCGGCGGCACCGCCCTCCTCAAGACACTGCTGCCGCACGCGACGCGGGCGCTGTCCCCGGCACAACTGGCTTCGGTGCTGGCCTGCACGGAGATCGTCGGCATGCGCTGCCCCGGGCTGCACTCGGTTTTCGCGCAGTTGCAGCTCACGTTCGAGGCCCTGGACCAGGCGGCGACCTCCACCCTCGAGTTCCAGGTCACCCGGGCCGACCCCCGTATCGACCGCGTGGAAATGAACGTCGGCAACGCCTCTGTGCGGGGGACCATCGAGGCGTTCTTCCGGCCGCGACCCGCCCGGCAGGCGACCATGGACGAGGTCGCCGGGAGTGTGGCCGCGGGTGAATTCCGGCACCAGAACGCACTGGTGATCGGCGCCTCCCGAGGCCTGGGGGAAGTGATCGCCAAGGTACTGGGCGCGGGCGGCGGGCGCCTGCTGCTCACCTGGGCCTCGGGCATGGAGGACGCGGAGCGTGTCGCCGCGGAGATCGGCACCCACACAGGGACTCCGGCGACCACCCGCTACGATGTACTGCAGGGGTCCGGCGATACAACCCTGGCGGAATTCCTCGCTGATGCCACCCATCTCTACTATCTCGCGTCGCCCCTCATCGACAAGGGCGAACCCGGTAACTGGAACGAGGAACTGTTCCAGCGCTACCGCGACTACTACATCGGCGGCCTGGAAAAGCTGCTGGGGCTGGTCGACGCGCAGCGGACGAGCGACCACCCGCTCACGCTGTTCATCCCCTCCAGTGTGTTCCTTCAGGAGAAAGTACGCGGCTTCGAGGAGTACATCGCCGCCAAGACCGAGGCGGAACAGTTCGCGCAGGACGCCACCCGCTCAAGGCCGGGGCTCACCGTCGTGGCGCCGCGCCTGCCGCGCCTGCACACGGACCAGACCAGCGGCGTGCGCGGGGGCGGCGAGGGAGAAACCCTGGCCGTCATCGCCGGCGTGCTGCGGGAGAATGTCGGTGCCGGCCCTCAGCCGGCGGAGGACTGACGCAAGCGCGCGCCCAGGGAATCCACGCGCGCGAGACCTCCCTCGATCCAGCCTTTCCACAGGTCCTTGCGGTGCTCGGTGTACCTGGCCAGCACGAAGGTCGTGACCAGGGTAATGGGCACCACCACGAAGTAACGCGGCACGCCCTCCTCGATTCCCACGAACACCGCGCTGTAGAACCAGAGCAGCGGCTGGTGGAACAGGTAGATGGAAAAGGTCGCGCCGGCGAGATAGCGGATGACGCGCTCTGCGCGCACGGGAAACGTCTCCACGTCGCGCAGCAATACCCGCAAACCGACGAAGTGCAGGGCCAGCACCGCACCGAGGTAGTAGTCGGTGGGAAACTGTCGGCTGAAGGACAACTGCCTGTGCCACTCGACGCCCACCAGGTGCTTCACCCAGTCCCAGCCGAACTGGCCCAGGTTCAGGGTGACGTAGAAGTAGGCGCCGGCAATGGAGGCGAGCAGGCAGGCCCAGGCCTGGGGTCGACTGATGTTGTTCAGTCGCTCCGAGCGGTACACCCAGACACCGAGCCACCAGATCGGCAGCAGCAACAGAATCTTCGGGCCCAGAAACAGGCACAGCAGTGTGAACAGGATCCAACGGCGGCGTCCCTGGAAAAAGAACAGCACACCGAACAGCACGTAGTACCAGACCTCGTAATTCAGCGACCAGTACGGCACGTTTGTGAACAGCTGGATGCCGAGGGTCCAGATCTCGTTGAGAAACAGTGCACTGGTGACCATGCGCACCAGGGGCAGGTCCCAGGCGCGGTAGTCCTCGGGATAGACCGAGGGCTCCAGCCAGAAGCCACCGGCGTCGAGAGCTGCGGTGAGAAATATTGCGGGGATGGCCACGGAGAAAATCCGCGCGCCGCGCGCGACCATGAAGCCCCTGAAATCCTGTTCGCGCGTGTCGGCGACGTAGGCGATGACAAAACCCGACAACACGAAGAAGATGACCACGCCCTCGTGGCCGAGACTTGTCAGCAGGTAGCCGGGGCGATGAATCCAGTTGGCGTGATACATCATCACGAGCAGCGCGGCGCAAAACCTCACGATGTCGAGATAGAGGGAAAAAGCCCTGGACATTCCATGCGCCCGCACCATTACCAGCCTAGATTCTATGTTAGAATCGACCCCCGAACTAGGGCGGCTCCCGGCGTTTTGCGAGTCGCATCACAGTCCACATAAAGATAACTAACGGGGCCTGTTAAACTGCGTGTAACCTGCTCTGATAGTGCTGGCCCGGCCACCCCCGCGGCCCGCGGGATATGCGCGCACGACCGGACACTGCAGCCGGCGACAGGCCACCTGAATCGCGATGAAAGTATCGGACGCCCAACTCGATAAACTGCTGGCCGCCACCTCCCGCCAGGAGATCAAGAGCGCGCTGGGGCAGCGCGCCATGGTGCCCTCCCTGCCGCAGGCGAGTCGCCTCGCCACCCACCTCGAGACCCTGGGCCCCGTGGTGCCGGTGCGCCTCGGCGTGGTGCACACGTATACAAGCGAACTGCTCGATCCCTGGCTGCAGTTCAGCGCTGCCCTGAACGGTTTGTCACTGGACATCTATCACGCACCCTACGGCGTCACGTTCCAGGAGGCGGAGGCCGGCTCCGGGCTGCGCCGCCACGAACCCGACATCACGCTGCTGCTGTTGCGACCCGAGGACCTGCACCCGGCGCTGCAGTCACCGCTTGCGCGCCTGGACAGCTCCGCCCGCGACAAGGTGGAGGTCAAGTTGATCGAGGCGCTCAGCGCGCTGGTGGGACGTTTCCGCGCGGCGCTGGAGGGTCAGATCGTCGTCAGCCTGCTGCCCGAGCCGCGCGGGCCCGGTCTCGGACTCTATGACGGTATTGCGGAGAATTCCGAGCTCCACTGGTGGAGCGCCGTCAAGCGCTCGCTCGCGACCACGCTGCGCGACAGCTTCAGCGGCGTCAGCCTGCTGGACATGGAGCAACTGCTGCTGCGCGTCGGGCGCCAGCAGTTTTTCGACACCCGTCTCTGGTACAACTCCGTGTTCCCGTTTACCCCGGACGGTGCCCTCGCGGTATCCGGGGCTGTCTGCGATATCGCCGCCAGCCTGCACCTGACACGCGCCAAAGTGATTGCGCTCGACGCGGACAACACCCTCTGGGGCGGCGTCATCGGCGAGGACGGGATGAACGGTATCGCCCTGGGTCCCGACTACCCGGGCCGCGCCTTCGTCGATTTCCAGAAGCGCATCCTCAGCCTGCAGCAGCGCGGCTTCATTCTCGCACTGTGCAGCAAGAACAATCCCGACGACCTCGGTGAGGTGCTGGACAACCACCCACACCAGTGGCTGAAGCGCGAGCACTTCGCGGCGGAGCGGGTCAACTGGCTGCCGAAGCCGGAAAACCTGAAGTCGCTGGCCGAGGAACTCAACCTGGGGCTGGACGCCTTCATCTTCGTGGACGACAGCGACCACGAGTGCGCCGCCGTGCGCCACGCACTGCCCGAGGTGGAGGTTGTGCAGGTGCCCGCGCGGGCCGTGGAGATACCCACCTGCCTGGACAGCGTGGCCCGCCTGCAGATCACCTCCCTCACCCGGGAGGACCTGCAGAAAACCGCCATGTACGCACAGGAGCGCCAGCGCCGCTCGCAGCTCGAGGAGCTCACCTCCGGCGGCGCGAGCATGGAGGATTACCTCGGCTCGCTGAACATGCGCATGACCGTGGGCCTGGACGATGAGAGCCTGTTGCCCCGCCTGTCCCAGCTGACCCAGAAGACCAACCAGTTCAATCTCACCACCCGGCGCTACTCCGAGGCGGACATGGCGCAGAAGATCGCCGACGCAGCGACCTCCGTCTACCACTTTTCGCTGGAGGACAATTTCGGCGACAGCGGCGTCGTCGGCCTGGCCATTGTCGAACAGGACGGGGAGGAGCGCGCCCACCTGGACAGCTTCCTCATGTCGTGCCGGGTCATCGGGCGCCGTGCGGAGCAGGGTTTCCTGCGCTGCATTATCGAGCGCCTGCGCGCCGGCGGTGTCCGGGAGCTCACCGCCGAGTACATCCCCACGCGCAAGAACGTGCTGGTGGAAACGTTCCTGCCCGACAACGCATTTGAAGCGACCGGCGGCGAGGGTTACCTTACCCGGCTGGACGACGCGGCCCACACCCTGGGCGACGACTTCCCCATCGATATTCAAGGACCGGACTGAATGAGCCTCTTCGAAAAACTCAGGGACATCATGGCCACCACACTGGAGATCTCCCCCGGGGCCATCAGCGAGGACTCGACCATGGAGAGTCTCGAGGAATGGGACTCGCTGGGTCACGTCCACATCATGGTCGCCCTCGAGCAGGCCTTTGACCTCTACATGGACGTGGACGATTTCGCCGAGATGGACAGCGTCGGGGCTATTCTCGCATACCTCGAGTCGGAGAACGCCGCTTGAGCCTCGTCGAGGGCCTCTCCTCTTTCCTGCTGAAAATACTGCCCTCCGGCGCCTTCCTGCGGATTCGCAACACCTACCTGAAACTCAAGAAGCGCGGGGCGCCGCTGATCAGGCGCGTCTACGGCACCTTCACAACGGAGGACCTCATCGCCGAGATTGACGCCCGGCTGGACCCGGACTGGCGCATCCTGATGGTACACAGTTCCGTCAACGGCCTTGAGCCGATGTACGAGGGCGCCGCGATGGAGCTGGTCCGCGCACTCATCGACTACTGCGGCCCCGAGCGCACCCTCGTCATGCCCGCGTTCAATTTCGGCGAGTACGGCGAGGGCGCGCGCGACATGCTCAAGCGCGACCCGCGCTTCGACCTGCGCCGCTCGCCCTCCCAGATGGGCTTGCTCACCGAGCTGTTCCGGCGCTCCCGCGGCGTCGTGCAGAGCCGCCATCCCATCTACCGGATCGCCGCCCTCGGCCCCGACGCAGAGGCGCTGGCCGCGGGTCACGAGCTGGTCCCCGGCGGGATGGGAAAGCACACCCCCTTCGACTACATGGCGCGCGAGAAGGCGCAGATCCTGGGCATCGGCAAGCCCTTCCAGGTCATGACCCAGGTGCACCACGTGGAGGGACTGCTCGGCGCGGACTGGCCGGCACCCCAGGTCGAACTGGACCCCATTGCGGTGACCGTGGTGGACAGGGATACCGAGATCGGGATGCACATCGGGGGCGTGCAGCAGCAGTGGAATTTCAATATCTGGAAACTGCGGGAAATCATGTCCCCCGACGAATTGCGCGAGTGGCGGTTCCACGGCTGCCCCCTATTCGCCGCGCGCGCCGACCGGGTGACGGATGCGCTGGTGCAGGCCGCGGCCCGGGGGTTCACGCTGTACGACCCCTAGGGCGCCGGCCCGAAAAACGGCGCTATACTGGACCGCCCGGCACAGACACCCGGTGCCGCGCGGCGTGGAGAAACTGTTGAAACCGGACAAGCCGACCCAGGTCTGCATCACGATCGACACAGAGTTCAGTATCGCGGGGCACTTCAGCAACCCCGGGCACCTCCCCGTTTCCGACCGCATGGTCTACGGCGAGGTCGACGGCCGCGAAGAGGCCCTCGGCTTCCTCCTGGACACCTTTTCCCACCACGGTACCCGCGCCACCTTCTTCGTCGAGTGCGCCAACTATTTCTATTTCGGCGACGAGCCGATGCAGGCGGTAGTGCAGCGCATCGCCGCGGCCGGGCAGGACATCCAGCTCCATGTGCACCCCGTCTGGCTCAATTTCGCCGAGGGGCGCATCGAGGGCAACTTCCCGCGCAACGACTACTGCTCCGACCGCGGCTTCGATGACCTGAAGCGCATCTTCAACCTGTGCATCGAGGTGTTTGAGCGCTGGGTGGGACGGCGTCCGGTGGCGATTCGCGCCGGCAGCCTGCGCGCCGACGAGAACGTCTTCCGGGTCATGGCGGATCTCGAGATCCCGCTGGCCTCCAACGTCGCCACGGGCGTGTTCTATCCCGCGGAGGAAGCACTGCGCCACGACTCGGGAAGGCACCGCATCCACGGGGTGATGGAAGTGCCGGTCTTCACCTACCGCGACATGAACCTCGCGGGCCGGGCACACCGCAAGTCGCTACAGATTACGAGCTGCTCCTGGCCCGAGTTGAAGTACCTGCTGCGCAGGGCGCGCGAGCAGGGCGTCGAGAACATCGTCATCCTCACCCACCCCTCCGAGTTCATCAAGAAGAGCGACTACCGCTACACACGCATCGCCCGCAACCGGGTCAACCAGGAGCGCCTGTCGCGCCTGTGTGAGTTCATTGCGAGCCACCCGACCGAGTTCGTCTCCGCGGATTTCGGCTCCCAGGCGGACGCCTGGGCCGCCTCGGAACTGGAGCAGCCCTTCGTCGCCGTTCCCACCGCCTACGCCCTGCTGCGCAAGGCGCACAACAAGCTCAACGACAGCCTCTGGCGCTACTAGCGCCGCCCGCACCGGTCCCGAGTGCCCTAACGCCCTGGAATACCTAGAAATAACTTTTAATTATTTCTTATTTTTCTGTGGATTCCGTTTTGACATATCAAGGGCCATTGCTAGCATGACCTCAAAAGACGGCGCGCCCGGCGGATACACCCGGCGACAGGAGTCGGGGGCGGCGGCGACAACAACAAGGGGACACAGGGGCAGCGGGACGGATGAAAACGTTCGATCTCACGTTCAACGGCGGGGTTCTCCCCGGCCACACCCCCGGGCAGGTGAAAAACAACCTGGCCCGGCTGTTCGCCATTGCCGATGACGAGGTGCTCAACGAGCTGTTCAGCGGCGAGACGGTATACCTGCGCTGCGACCTCGACCGCAAGACCGCCGCCGGCTACTACCGCGAGATCGCCGAGATGGGGGGCGAGGCCGCACTGGTACCCTCGGCGACCCGCCTGGCCAGTCCGCGCGGCGCCGCGGTCCTGAGCCAGGGCAACGGCCACCCGACCCAGATCGTGCGCGAAGACCACCCGGATTCGTCGGTCGACGCACCTTCCGCGGCACGGGCGAGCGGCACGGATCGCCTGTGGCCGGTCAGCAGCGCGCGTATGAAACAGCGCGACGGCGCGGCCAATGAGCCTCCCGGGAGTGCGAGCGCTGATGCGGACGCCGCACCGGTTGCAGAGACGCCGGAGCAGGCACCGGATGAACCGGCGCCGACAGCAGCCGGGAACGGCGATGAAGATCGCGGGCCGGCGTACACGGCCACCCGCGCCAACCTGATCCTGAACAGTACCGGCAAGGAGCTGGCGCGCCTGGAGGCGGAAGCCGCGCGGACCCGGGAAGAGTCCGTGCGGGAGATCTCCAAGTTGCGCCGCTGCCAGGCCCGTCACGAAAAGGAGACAGCGGAGGAAATCGCCGAGCTGCAGAACCAGCGCAGCGCCCTGCGCAACGACGCGGAAGAGGCGCTCGCCTCCCTCAAGGCGCGCGAGGCGGAAGCGCACGAGGCCGCCGAGGCCGAGGCGGCGCGGTTCAGCCAGCTGGAGGCCGAGTGCCAGGAGCACACTGAGGAGGAGCTGCAGCAGATCAGCGCCCGGGAGACCGAGGAACTGAAACAGGAGCAGCAGGCCACCGCGCAGGTCGAGGAAAAGCTGAAGCAGACACGCGAACAATCCGCCGAAGAGATCGAGCAACTGGAGCAGCTGCTGGAAGCCGCGCGCAAGCAGGCAGAGATCGAGATCAATGAGCTCGAGGTGGAACTCGGCGCCGTGAAGTCGCGCCTCGAGGCGGAGGTCCTGGCGCTGGAGGAAGCGCGCCGGGCGCTGCTCACCACCCAGGAGGTAGAGCTGGGACAGCTGCGCGCCGACGCCGAGGACGCGCGCAGGCGCGCCGAGGAGGAGGCGGGCGCGCTCGTCATGCAGCAACGGGAGGTGCAGGAGAACTGCGCCAAGGCCCTCGCCGACCTCGACGAGAAGGAACAGGAGGTGACCGAGCGCTGCGAGAAGAACGAGGCGTGCATGGAAAACGCCTGCGCCGAACTGCGGCGCCGCACTGAAGAGACCCTGTCACAACTAAAGACCCTGGAGCAGGTACTCAGGGAGCGCCAGGAGAACGCCCTGGCGGGCCTCGAGGGACAGGAGCCCGAAATGCAGGCCCCGCGGACCGCGCCGTAAGCTCAGCCGCCTCGCGGATCCTCAAACATCGCCAATTCCACCATCGCACAAAACGTGTGCCCGACCAGGATGTGGGCCTCCTGGATGCGTGGCGTTTCCAGGCTGGGCACGCAGAGGCAGTGGTCGCAAAGCTCACGCATCCTGCCGCCGGACTCGCCGGTGAGGCCGAAACTGGTGACACCTTTCTCCTTGCAGGCGGCCAGCGCCTCCAGGATATTCGGACTGTTGCCAGAGGTGGAGATGGCGAGGAAGACATCGCCCTGCACCGCGTTGGCCTCCACCTGCCTGCGGAACAGCTTCTCGTAGCCGTAGTCGTTACCCACCGCGGTGAGGATGGAGGTATCCGTGGTCAGGGCCAGCGCCGGCAGGCCGGGGCGATCGAAATTGAAACGGCTGACGAACTCCGCGGCGATGTGCTGGGCGTCCGCCGCGCTGCCGCCGTTGCCGGCGATCAGCAGCTTGTTGCCGGCGCGGTAGCGATCCACGAGCAGGCGCCCCATGTCCGCCACCTGTTGCAGCAGTGCGGGGTCGTCGAGAATGCGCCGCTTGACGGCGAGGGAGGCCTCGAACTCACCGATTACCCAGTTCAGGTCGGGACATTCCATGCTGCCGCTCCATGTGGTTCAAACTGAAACGGCACCACCGTTCCATTCTGTTTGTTCAGCGCGCGTATCAACTGCACCCGCTCCACCGGGTCGACGATGAAGACGATAAATCCGCCTCCGCCGGCACCGGATACCTTGCCGGCCCAGGCCCCCGCGTCTTGCGCGGCTTTCATTACGCGCTCGATGTCCGCGTTGCTGATCTGGTCCGCCAGTTTGCGCTTGGCCTCCCAGCTGCGACCTAGAATCTCCCCGAAACGCCGGATGTTGCCGAGCAGCAGGGCCTCCTTCATCGCGGTGGCATCCGACTTGAGCTGGTGCACCGCCTCCACGGACTTGCCCTCCCCCGCCTTATAGCTCTCGATCTGCTGTGCGATGATGCGGTCGGAGGAGCGGGAGACGCCAGTGTAATAGAGGACCGTCGAGGCCTCCAGCTCGCTGAGAATCGACTTCTTCACGCGCAGCGGGTTGACGATGACCCGGTTGTCCGCGTGAAACTCCATGAAGTTGACGCCGCCGAAGGTCGCCGCGTACTGGTCCTGGGCGCCGCCGCGCAGGCCGATGTCCAGGCGCTCGATCTCAAAAGCGAGGTGCGCGACGTCGTACTCCCCCAGTGGCAGGTGTAGCAGCTCCGCGTAAGCCGTGAGAATCGCCACCACCATGGTGGATGAGGAACCGAGACCGGAACCCGCCGGAGCGTCGGACCAGGTGCTGACCTTGAGCGCCAGGGGTTCGCCGCCGTTGAAGTCATTCACCACGCGGTTGTACACGCCCTTGTGCAGGTCCAGCACACCGTCGTACTCGAAGCGGTCGGCAGTCGGCGCCGTGAACACCTCGTCGCGGTCGTGGGCCTCGAAGACCACCTCGCCGGTATCCAGCGTCTCGATCGTGCAAAACGAACTCAGGTTGATGCTCGCGTTCAGGACGGCACCGCCGTACAGGTCGCAGTAAGGGGCGACGTCGCTGCCGCCGCCGGCGAGCCCCAGCCTCAGGGGCGCCTTGGAACGTATCAGCATCAGGACGCCCCTCCCGGTACAAGTCGCTGGTAGAGCGGTTTCAGGTTGGCCACGCTGTTGCTCCAGGTGCGCTCCGTCTCGACAAACTCGCGGCCCGCGTCGCGCATGGCGGGCCAGCGCTCCCTGGCGCCGAGCAGGTCCAGCAGCACGCGCACCAGGTCATCCACGTCGTCCGCCCGGAACAGCGTGCCGGTCACGCCGTCGCGTACCAGCTCCCTGTGACCGCCCACGTCGGAGGCGACAAACATGCTTTTCTGGGCCATGGCCTCCAGGGGTTTCAGGGGCGTCACCAGGTCGGTCAGTCGCATCGACCTGCGCGGGTAGGCCAGTATATCCGTGACCGAGTAATAGGCCTGTACTTCCTCGTAGGGTACCCGCCCGGTCATGACGACGTGGCCCGCAATACCCAGGCGCTCCACCTGCCGCTCGATTTCCGCCGCGACCTGGCCGCCACCGACCAGCAGGAGCCTGACACCGGGGCGCTGCGCCAGCAGCCGGGGCATCGCCTCCACCAGCAGGTCCAGCCCCTCGTAGGCGTAAAAGGAGCCGATGAAGGCGACGACATCGCTGCCCCCGAGACCGAGGCGGCTCTCTATCTCCCTGTCGCGTTCCCCCACGGGCTGGAAGCGTGCAGCGTCCACGGCGTTGGGCACGATGGTAATCTTTTCCGCGGGTATTCCCCGCGCCACGAGGTCGCCGCGAATCCCCTCGCAGATACAGGTGACCGCGTCCGCACGTTTCAGCACCCATGTCTCCATTGCGCGGGTCAGGCGATAGCGCAGACCGCCCTCGCTGCTGGTGCCGTGGCTGACCGCCGCGTCCTCCCAGAAACCCCGCACCTCGTAGACCACGGGAATGCCCAGGGCGCGCCCGGCGCGAATGGCCGCGACACCGTTGAGCGCCGGGGAGTGGGCGTGTAGCAGGTCGGGTTTCTCCCTGCGGGCAACCTCGACCAGGCGCCGGGTGAGGGTGCTGATCACCACCCACTGGCCGAGCAGCGGCAAACGTGACAGCAGGCCGCCGCCGTCGTTGCAGCGGTGAAATTCCAGGCCGTCGACAGTCTCCGTCTCGGGCAGGGTCTCGCCCTTGTTGTGCTTCGGCCCGGTGATCTGGCAGGTCTCCCAGCCGAGCGCGCGCTGCTCCTTGAGAATGGCGCGACTGCGGAAGGTGTAGCCACTCTGCAGGGGAATGGAGTGATCCAGTATGTGCAGCACGCGCACTACCCCTCCTCCCCCTCGTTCAGCAGAAAGCTTTCCATACGCTTGAGATTGGTGTCCCAGTTATAGTGTTCGAGCACGCAGGCGCGTCCCGCCGCGTTAGTTTGACGCGGGCGGCGCAGAATATCCACCGCGCCCCTCCCCATGGCGTCAGCGTCGGCCGCCACGGTCGCCAGCACACCCTCGTACTCGACGATACCCAGCATGGCGCCCGGGGTCGCCAGCACCGGCAGCTCCATCGCCATGGCCTCCAGTGCCTTGTTCTGTATGCCGCGGGCCAGCTGCAGCGGCAGGCAGGCGGCCATCGCGTGGGCGAGATAAGGCCGCACGTCGGGAACGCCGCCGGTCACCCGTACACCGGGACGTGACTCCAGCTGGCGCACCGATTCCGCCGGTTTCATACCGACGATACAGAACAGCAGCTCCGGGACCTGCTGGCGCACGCGCGCCAGCACGTTGTCACAAAACCACTCCACCGCCACGATATTCGGCCAGTAGTCCATGGCGCCCGTGAATACCAG
>Ga0126341_1000226_pt1 | contig 11994 bp, 9 predicted proteins | sample OrbTmetagenome_FD_97057 | JGI IMG/M metagenome (GOLD analysis project Ga0126341, IMG submission 97057) | Coral microbial communities from Florida Keys, Florida, USA - Orbicella T D metagenome | ecosystem: Host-associated > Invertebrates > Cnidaria > Coral | place: Florida Keys, Florida, USA... | reverse complement strand
TGCCCCACTCGACCGCGGCCAGCCAGCCCGCATTGCAGTGGGTCATGATGTTCAGGCGCTCGCCGAACTGCAGCCCGTTGAGCAAGTCCAGCCCGTTGACGCCGATCTGTTCGCAGCTGGCGATATCCCGTTCGCGCAGGGCCTGGGCCTGTTCGTGTGCCGCCGCCGCGCGCTGTTCCGGCGCGAGGGACCCCACGGCGCCGGCCACCTGCTCCAGTGCCCAGCGCAGGTTGACCGCCGTCGGCCGCGTGGCGAGCAGCGTCTCCCGCGCCCGCGCCAGGTTGTCGTCCGAGGGATCGCCGGCGAGGGCGTGGGCCAGCCCGTAGGCCGCCGTCACCCCGATCAGCGGTGCCCCGCGCACCTGCATGGCGCTGATCGCGTGGCAGAACGCCGGCATAGAATCCAGCACCACCCACTCCAGGGTGTGGGGCAGCAGGGTCTGGTCGATCACCTCGACCGCACCGCGCTCCCCGTTCCAGCGCAGGCTGCACAGGTCCTCGTTACCACTCATAGCTTTACTTCCTCAGGCCGGTTGTGCGGCCGCGTGTGATGTCTCGTACTGCCACTCGAAGACATTCAGCTCGATGAAAATGAAGGCAAACAGCCACAGGGCCGCGTCCCAGAAGTCCAGGAAGTCCCCGGCGTAACCCCAGTAGCCCGCCGCGGCGAACAACACGCCGTAGAGAGCAAACTTGAGAAACTTGTTGGCGTCCATGATGCCCTTGGAGAGGTTGCCGCGCAATTGCAGGCGCACCTCGATCTCCAGCACCAGGCAGACGAGTATCCAGGCGCCGGAGTTGATGACGTCGGTCCAGGCCAGCCAGCGGGCCGCGTCCAGCGTATCGCGCCCGGCGACGATGTCGAAGCCTTCCAGCCGGTACAGCTCGGCACCGGCAGCCAGGCAATTGGCCGGGTCCAGCGGCGCGTACTCGTCCAGGTCCAGCAGCAGGGAAAACTCCTGCTGCAACAGGCTACAGGCGTCGGTGACGGGCAACAGCGCGACCTGGTAAAGGGTGTGCAGTTCGGCGTAGTAACCGGTGAACGCGTACACGATGGCCACGTAACACAGGCCGCGCACACCGTGCAGTGTGGTCTTCACCCAGCCCACGATGCGGCTGTCGTCCAGCACCGAGGTCTCGAGCTCGAACAACAACAGCAGGATCACCCACGCGGCGGTGTCGATCGTGGCGGAGAACACCTGGATGATCTGCCCCGGTGAAAAGCCGTCGACGAAGGTGTGCTCCAGCGCCGCGAGTTCCTCGTCCAGGAACAGGTAGACGTTCAGGGTGAGCAGCGCGTAGACGATGTACTTCACCCAGGTGAAGAGGCGGTGGCCAGTGTCGCTGCCGAGAAAGCTGCCGTCCGCGGTCATGGCCTCACACCTGCAGCAGCAGGTGCTCCCGCTCCCAGGAGCTGATCACGCGGTTGAATTCCTCGAACTCGTCCAGTTTCACCGCGGTGTAGGCGCGCAGGAACAGCTCGCCGAAGATGTCGACCACCTCCGGCGACGACTGCAGGTGGCGCAGGCCCTCCTCCAGTGTGCGCGCCACCTCGACATCGTCCTCGTTGGCGGTGCCCCGATGGGGCTCGCTGGGCGCCACGCCGCCGCGCATCCCGAGGTAGCCGCTGGCCAGGGTCGCGGCGAAGGCCAGGTAGGGATTCACATCGGCCCCCGGGAAGCGGTTCTCCACGCGCGTGCCGGCGGGGGCCGACCGGGGCACCCTGAACGCGGTGGTGCGGTTGTCGAAGCCCCAGTTGAGGTTGATGGGCGCCGAGATCTCCGGCGCGAGGCGCCGGTACGAGTTGACGTTGGGCGCGTACAGGCTGATGAGCTGCGGCGTGTAGCGCTGCAGGCCGCCGATGTAGTGCAGGAACGCCTCGCTGTGCCCGTCGGCGCCGTCGCTGAATACGTTCTCCCCCGTGTCCGCGCGCAACAGGCTCTGGTGGATGTGCATGGCGCTGCCCACCTCGCGCTGCATGGGCTTGGCCATGAAGGTGGCGTACATGCCGTGCTTGTGGGCCGCCTCGCGCACGGTGCGCTTGAACACGAAAACCTGGTCCGCCAGGCCCAGCGCATCGCCGTGCTCGAAATTGATCTCCATCTGCGCGGCGCCGTTCTCGTGGATCAGCGTGTCCACCTGCAGCGCCTGCGCCTCCGCGAAATCGTACATGTCCTCGACGAAATCCTCGAACTCCGCCACCGCGTCGATGCTGAAGGACAGGCGCGAGGACTCCGAGCGCCCGGAGCGACCCTGGGGCGGGGTGAGCTCGTTGTCGGGGTCGGTGTTGCGGCTGACCAGGTAGAACTCCACCTCCGGCGCGACGACGGGGCGCAGGCCGTCCGCCTCGTAGAGCGCGAGGACCTTGCGCAACACGTTGCGCGTGGCCAGCGGGTGCGGCTCGCCGTCGAGGGTGTAACAGTCGTGGATGATCTGTGCAGTCGGCTCCCGCGCCCAGGGCACCAGGCGCAGGGTGTCGACGTCGGGACGCAGGATCATGTCGGCGTCGGTGGGCTCGACAAAGGACCAGTGCTCGTCGGAGTACTCCCCCGTCACGGTCTGCACCAGGATGCTCTCCGGCAGGCGCGGCTCGCCGCGTGACAGGAACTGGTGCGCGGGAATGAATTTGCCCCGGGCGCTGCCGGTGATATCCGGCACCAGGCATTCCACCTCGGAAATCTGGTGCTGCTTGAGCCAGTCCTGTATGGCCTGTTGTCCGGAGTCCATAACCTGTCCGCTGCGGCAGAGCCCCGAGTATGTCAGCACTGCAGTGCCCTGTCCAAAACGCCCCGGGAAGCGCCGGACGCTGGTAGAATAGCCCGCCCTCTCTCGATGGAGCACCCGATGTCCGGCCGCATCCAGACTGTTACCGACAGCGGCGACTGGCAATCCCAGTTGCGCGGGGCGATCACGTGCCCGGAGGTGCTGCTGGCGGAGCTGGGGCTGGAGCCGGGCGCGGTACACCTGCCGCCCGACACCCGGGGCGGCTTCCCCCTCAAGGTCCCCCGCGCCTTCGTGCGCCGCATGCGGCCCGGCGACCCCGATGACCCGCTGCTGCGGCAGGTGTTGGTCGCGGCGCAGGAATTGGATACCCCGCCCGGCTACGGCCCGGACCCCGTCGGCGAGACCGGCGCCGCCAACCCGCGCCCCGGCATCATCCACAAGTACCGGGGCCGGGTGCTGCTGGTGGCCAGCGGCGGCTGCGCGGTGCACTGCCGTTACTGCTTCCGCCGTCACTTTCCCTACGCGCAGAACCGGGTGGCGCGCGACCAGTGGGCGCAGGCGCTGGACTACGTCGCCGCGGACACGACCATCCGCGAGGTGATACTGAGCGGCGGCGACCCGCTGGTACTCACCGACCCCCAACTGGAGGGCCTGGTGCGTGACATCGCGGGCATCCGGCACGTGCAGCGCCTGCGCATCCACACCCGCCTGCCCGTGGTGATACCGGACCGCGTCACCGCGTCGTTGCTGGACGCCGTGTGCGACCCCGCACTGCAGACCGTGGTGGTGATTCACGCCAACCACGCCAACGAGATCGATACCGGTGTACACGCCGCGATGGGCAGGCTGCGGGGGGCGGGTATCACCACGCTGAACCAGGCGGTGCTGCTGGCGGGCGTCAACGATACCGTGGGCGCCCAGGTCGCGCTCAGCGAAGCGCTGTTCGCGGCGGGCGTGGTGCCCTACTACCTGCACCTGCTGGACCGGGTGCAGGGAGCGGCGCACTTCGAAGTGCCCGAGAACCGCGCGCGCATACTGCACGCGGAACTGGCGGCGCGCCTGTCGGGCTACCTGGTGCCGCGGCTGGTGCGCGAGATCGCCGGCGCCGAGGGCAAGGTGGTCCTGTCAGTCTGAAAGGCAGCGGGCTGAATGACAGCGGGCCGGGTGGCGGTTGAGAGACGCCCGCGCTAGGCCCGCGGCGGCTGGCCGTGGACCAGGGTGAGGAACTGCAGCGTCGTGCCCGCCCGGCGGTGTTCGCTGAGCGCCTGGTAGTCGGCATCCGCGTACCAGTCCCTGGCCGCCTGCTCCGAGGGGAACTGGAAGATGATCATGCGCCCTTCCCGCGGCGCCTCGCCCTCCAGCGTGATGCTCTTGTCATCGTAGGTGATGAACGACCCGCCGTATTTTTTCAGCAGGCCGAAGAACCCCTTCTCGTAGGTGCGGTAGGGCTCGGGGTCGGTCACCTCGAGATTGACGACCATGTAGACGGGCGTATCGGACATGGGAATTACCTTCTCAGGAAAACGGTTGGCGTGAGGGAGGCCACCATAAAGTAGGGTACGCGCGATGTCGAGGCCCGGGCAGCGCGCAAAAAAAAACGCCCCGCGGGTGCGGGGCGTCGGTACTCGCGTGCTTGCGCCGCTAGGGGTAGTTGGGCGGCTGGTCCCTGCCCATGTCCGCCACGGTGGCGAAACCGTGCAGGTAGCCGTCGAGGTCGTCGACGATGCTGCCCGCCGCCTTGGTGGACAGGCAGTTGCTCGGGTCGCCGTAGCCGCCGGAGCTCAGGTCCTCGCCGACGATGGTGTCGAGCAGACCGCGCACACTCCCACCGCTAAGGCAGTTGGGGATATTGATATTGGGCACCGTCATGAAGGGCAGTCCTGCATTGCCCAGGCGCCAGTTTTCCAGCAGCTCCAGGGTAGCGTCCACACTGGCCGGCCAGTCGGGGCTCGGGATCTGTGCGCTGGTGGCCATGGACTGGGCGCCCTTGCGGCGCGCCCAGCGGGCGGCGCCGACCGTGCCGGAGGCCAGGTGACCGACAACGGCGAGGTTCTGGCCGTCGTTGATGCCGCTCATCACCAGGTCGGGAGACAGGCGCAGGTTCTGCAGGGCCCAGATGACGGAGTCACCCGGGGTGCCGTCCACCGCCGCCAGAACCGGGTAGCCGCTGAGGGTGGTCAGGCCCTCGGTCGCGCCGGGCGCGCCCCCGGGGGTGATGTTGTCACCCTGTCCGGACTGGTGGGTCAGGGGTGCGACCACGGTGACGTTGACGCCGGCCACGTAGGTATCGTTGGGGTCGTTGGGATCGTCGGTCAGGCCCTCGACCAGGGCGTCGATGCCCGCCCAGTTGTACCCGTCGTCATTGGTGACGAGAATCTCCATGGGCGTGGTATGGGAGGCCACGTAGCAGGCGTCAGTCGTGGCGGTGAGCGTCACGCCGCTGGCCAGGCAGGGGTGCGTGGCCGCGAATATGTCCGGGGTGTTCTCGTAGCCGCGCACGTTCCACATGGGCAGCCACCAGAGGCCGCTGCCGACATCGAAGGTCCAGTTGTCGCGGCCCTTGGGAAAGCCCTCGGGTGCGAGCACGCTGTCGACCGCCCAGGCCACCCCGGCGAGCCGGTCCCCGGGGCCACTGCCGGCGTAGAGCAGGACGTTTGGCGTGAGCGGATCGAAGGACGCGGTGCTGGTGCCGGGCACGGAGACGGCGTGGCCGATATCCGCCGGGTGGCTGGCGTAGGCGGAGCCGCCGGCGGTGGTGGCGTCGTTTACCGTCCAGTACTGGTGGCCCTGCATCAGGGCCAGGTCCATATAGACGGAGAACATCAGGCAGTCCTCGACACTGAGGTCCGGCGTGCCCTGGCACCACCAGGGTACATCGCCGGTGCGCTCTGTGTAGCGGAATGCCGTGCTGTAGAAACACCCGCTCAGGAACAGCGAGAGAACAACGAACAGGCCCGCGAGCCGCAGCCCGGGGCGCATTGCATGAGACGATTGACGATTATTTGGCATTTTTCACCTCCCTGCGGAGACCGGGACCTCCCGGCGCTCCATAATCCGAGCCGTAACATTAGCGCAATGTCCGGCGCCGGAGACGGGTGGAGACGTCTATTGGGGTTTATAGATATCTATTAAAAATATTGCCTTATTAATCAGGTAGTTAGCATGTAGACCGCGCTACTGCCGAACCCGCACGAACTGCCCCTCCAGGCGCAGCCGGTAGCGCATATTGACCCCGTCAGGGTGCCGGCTGGCCTCGAACAGGAAGGGTTCGGACAGGGATTCCCCCAGCACGGCGACAATCTCGTCCTTGATCTTGCTGCGGTTCTGGTCGAGGGTCCGGGCCTTGAGGCCGGACTGCTGTAGGTCGTTGATGGCCCGCCCGTGGCCGTCGAACCTGCCCATCAGCTCGGCGATCTCGCCCCCCACCGCCAGGTCGGGCCGGTTGCTCGCCGGGTTGGTCACCCAGCCCTCTCCCTGCAGGCGCTGCAGCGCGTACCAGGCGTAGTAGAACAGCGGCGTACCGCCCATGGGCACGGCCAGGGTGCGCAGTTTGAGGGTCATCCTCTCGAGATCGATGTCGACGGTGTCCTCCCCGGTGGCCAGCGCCAGCGCGCCCTCCAGGTCGCCCGGCTCCCGCGCCAGCCACAGCACCAGCCACTCCGTGGCGACCGGGTCCAGGGCCGCCACCCGCCGGTCCGCGGCCACCGCCAGGGCCGCCGCGAAATTCCCGCGGCCCGGGTCGTGCAGTCGCTCCAGGCAGGCCTGCTGGCTGTCGTTCAGGGCCAGGCTGGCGGCGTCCCAGGCGCTGACGATCTCGAAGGCTTCCGCGCCGCTGTAGCCGTCGCCCAGGAGCTGGTTGATCCAGTGGCGGTGTACGCGTGACAACGGCGGCGGCACCAGGCGTGCGATCAGAGCGAACAACACCCCCAGCAGCGCGGCCGCCGCGACCGCCGCCCAGGGGTTGTACCCGCAGTCCAGCCCCAGGCGAACCTGTCGCTCGACCTGGTTGCGCGGCAGGCTGAAGTCGATGTGGCCGCCGCCGTCCCCACCGGCCAGCTCCACGTCTTCCAGCCGCAGCAGTCGCACACGGCACTCGCGACGCGCCGCCAGCGGGCCCGGTGTCACAAGGTCCCCGAGGGCGACATTGATCTGCTCCCCGATGCGCGCCAGCGCCTCGCGGTCGTTGCCCCGGCTGCCCGCGCTGCCGAAGTAGGCCTCGTCCAGGGTCAGCAGCAGGTGCTGCCGCACCTGCTCCGCCACGGCGGTGCGCAGGGCGCGCTCGCTCCCGGCGTACAGGAGCGCGGCCAGCAGGACACTGCCCAGCAGCCAGAGCACCAGCAGCCGCGCGCCGTGACTACTCATCCCCGCAGGGCCTCACCAGTCGCAGGGCGCGGAAGAAGTCGACATCCGAAACCGCCGCCAGGCGCCCGAGGCCCTCGGCCAGGTCGCAGTGGGCGGGGGTGTCGAGAAGTTCCCGGTGGATGTACCAGGCGGGGCCGGGAATGGTCTCCTCCAGCACGAGACCCGGCGGCAACTGCAACGCGCTCTCCGGCCCCTCGCTGGAGAGCAGCGCGGGTATGACGTCGATGTCGCCGGCGAACAGGGCCCGGTACATCTCCCGGTAGGAGCGGAAATAGACAATCTCCGGCACCGCGTCGAGTCCCGCCTTGCGCAGCTCTGCCATGGGAATCTGGTAGGAGGAGACGCTGTTGGGATCGTCCAGCAGTCCCAGGCGCCGGCCGCGCAACCACTCTTCACTGAGTTGCGGGGTACCCTCGAGGGAGACCAGCTGGCTGCCGTAGTCCGGGTAGCGCGCCACCACCTCGTACGCGAGCCCGCCGGGCAGCGCCTGCCCGGCGCTGCGCATCAGCTCGGGCTTGGCGATGACCAGGCCGTAGCGGGACTCGTGCAGCACACGCAGGTCGAGATTGTCGCGGTGTACGCTGAGTAGCTCCACCGCCGAAAAATGGTCCGACAGCAACGCGGAGCGGCACCAGGTGTCCAGCAGTTCCAGGCCTTCGAGGTATACCGCGTCGAGCACCCGCAGTTCCGGCCCCCCGGGGGGTGCCCCGGTCTCGCAGCGCTGGACATTGTAGTCGCGCACTTCCAGCGGGCGCAGCTGCGTGGCCGAGACGGACAACTGCCAGCTCACGGCGAGCGTTGCGAGAAATGCGGCGGCGTACAGCAGGTAATAGTACGTCGCATGGCTGAGGATGCGGCGCGCGGAGAGAATCGGTCGGCTCCAGGAGTTATTGTGTGCGGAGATCCAGCCGCTATTTTCGCCGGGATACCCGGCGCAGGCAAGCCGCCCCGCAGGCGCCGCCCCACATGGCGCGCAAGCGGTTCGATGGGGTAACCTTGGTCGACCGCGACCCCGGCCGGGCCGGCAGGACAACACAACCAGGGAACAGAGGAGCCTCCCCATGTGGCCACGCACCGCGGCAGCCGCGGCCCGCATGTTCATCCCCGCGCTTGTCGCTGTCGCCACGGGCCTGTTGGCGGGCGGGTGCGGCGGCTCGCCGGCTCCCGGGGGACCGAATATCCTCCTCGTGGTCAGCGATGACCAGCGCTGGGACGAGCTGGGCGTCGTGCAGCAGCAACAGGGGATGCTCGCGCGCTTCGGCTTCCTGCAGACGCCCCACCTCGACCGTCTCGCGGCGCAGGGCGCACGATTCTCCAACGCGTTTGTCACGACATCACTCTGCTCCCCCTCGCGCGCGGCGATTCTCACCGGGCAGTACAACCACGCCAACCGCATCATCGACAACGAGACCGCCTTCCCGGACAGGCCCACCTGGGCGTCCCTGGCGCGCGACGCGGGCTACGCCACGGCCTACTTCGGCAAGTGGCACCACGGACGACAGTGGGAGCGCCCGGGCTTCGACTATACGGCCACCTATGCGGGCCAGGGTTTTTACGACGGCACCGATTTCCGCGTCAACGGGAAGTACATGGCAGGCAAGGATCGTTACGTCGACGCCATGACCACGGACCTCGCCATCGACTATCTGCGCAGTCGCGGCGACCGGCCCTTCGCCATCATGCTCGGCTTCAAGGCGCCGCACCGCCCCTACACCGCGGCGGCTGAACAGGCGGAACTGTACACCGACAGGCAGGTCAGGCCATCCGTGAACCGACGGTCCCGGGCACCGTGGCTGGACGCGACGCTGCAGGTTCGGACCGACAGGGCCTGGATGCGCACCCAGCGCGGGGAGCTGCTTGAGCGCATGCGCACCCTGACGAGCATGGACAGCAACCTCGGCCGGCTGCTGGACGCACTGGACGAGCTGGGCCTCGCCGACAACACGGTGGTGATATTCACCAGCGACAACGGCTACCTGCTCGACGACCACAGCCAGGGGGACAAGCGCCTCGCCTACGAGGAGAGCATTCGCGTGCCCCTGCTCGTGCGCCTGCCGGGCCAGGCGTCCCCCGCGGTCATCAGCGAACTGGCACTGAACATTGATATCGCCCCCACACTCCTGGACATCGCGGGCCTGCCGGTGCCGGACTGGATGCAGGGCCGCAGCCTGCTGCCGCTGCTTCAGAACCGCGCGACGGACTGGCGCGACGACTTCCTCTACGAGTACTGGCAGGAGAACGAGTTCTGGCAGGCGGCGCACATCATGCGCAGGCCCACCGTCTACGCGGTGCGCACGCGGACGCACAAATTGATCACCTACCCGGACTTCCCGCGCTGGACGGAGATGTTCGACCTGTCCAGGGACCCGTTCGAAACACGCAACCTGGCAAATTACCCGAGCGCCAGGGCGACGCGGGAAGCCCTGTGTGACCGTCTCAAGGCACTGCAGCGAGAGACCGGCTTCATCGATCGCTCGGGGGTCAACGGCTGGCTGCTGGGGATCACCGAGTCCACCGGGCCCTACTACCGCTACCTGCGCAGCCCGGTGGAAGACTGGCACCCGCCCCTGTACCGACCCCCCTGCTGAGACCTGTCGCAGCCACTTACCCAGACCCTGGCTAGAGCGGTTCGGGTGAACCGCCCTGGCGGATGCGGTAGGTCCCGCTGCCGGGCACCGCCAGGGACTGGAACGCCTCTGCGCCGGGCCAGCGCACCCGCAGGGTGAACGGCCCTAGGCGACGGCCCAGGCCGAAGTGCACGAGGTGGGTGTCCTGGGAACGGCCGTAGCCGGGGCCGATTTCCCGGTACCCGAGCAGCTCGTCCTCACCGCTCCACAACTCGACCTGCGCGCCGATCGCGTCGCCGTTGGCCTGCACGCCCTCCAGTTCCAGCAGCAGGTAACCGTGATCCGTCGCCGTGTTGTTGAGCCAGAGCTGGTAGGGCCCCACGTGGGAGGGCAACAGGCCCTGCCCGTTGGTATAGAAGACATCGGGCAGGCCGTCGTCATCGAAAAACCCGTGGACCACCATGTCGGCGCGGAAGATGTCGTCCTCCGCGTTGTCCATGACATCTCTGCGGGTGAACTGCAGGTTGCCGTGGTTCATTATAAGGACGGGCGTGCCGTTATAGGCGGCGTAGTCGCGGCTGCGCAGGCCGATCACGTCAACCAGGCCGTCGTTGTTGAAGTCGGCCGCGGTCACATCGTTGGTCCACAGGTTGTGATCCAGCACGGGCAGGTCCAGTATCTTCCAGCCGCGCCCCTCGCGGTTTATCACGATGTAGTCGCGCACCTCCCGCAGCGGGTTGATCTCCAGGTCCGCCACCTCCACCAGCGCCATGCCGCCCGAGGCAATCAGTCCCTTGGAGTCGGCGCTCACCTGTGGGTCGTGTTTCCAGACCACATGCCACTGGCGGGAGTCCCGCTCGTACCACAGGTAGGTGCCGTGCTCATCGAACGAGTCGGGCCGCCCCAGGGCCTGGCGCCGATTGACCCTGACCTTGCGCCCGGCGGGGTTCTTTTTCTCCGCCCCGAGGAAAATGTCGCGGGGGTCGGTGCGATTCCTGCCGAGATCCGATAGGTGCTCGACAAAGTTGATCCGCAGCACACGCTCCTCTGCAGTGAATACCAGGCGGTCGACATCGTCCCCGTCCTGGTTGACGATGGAGAAGTGGAGCTCGTCGGCATTGCCGGAGATATTGTCGGAGTGGGTGTGGCCGCTGATGCCGCCGAGGAAGATGTCCGGGAAGCCGTCGTTGTTGAAGTCGGCGACGGTGGCGGAGGTCACCCAGTGGAGATCGTCCAGCGCGGTGTCCACGGGCTCGAACTCCCCGTCGTTGTTGCGGTAGAGATTCACCTCCAGCTGGCCCAGGCGCAGGAAGTCGGTATCGCCGTCGCGATCGTAGTCGAAAAACAGGTCCATCCCGATGGACTCCAGGCGCCGTGCCAGGGAGGAACCGGCATCGGGGTGCAGGCGGATGCTCCCCGGTTCACTCGTGTTCCTGAAATAGAGGTTGGTGGAGCCCTCGCGGCGCTTGTGCAGTGACGCGAGGTACAGGTCCACGCGCTCGCCCGAGGGGTTCGCCAGCGGGAAAAAGTGCCGTGAGCGCATGGTGGGGAGGGCGATGTCGACGCCCTCGGTCACCTCCTCGAAGCGCAGCTCGCCCAGCTCGGCCAGCAGGCTGCGATAGGCGCGGTTTGCGGAGCCCTTGCCGATGCCGTCCGCCCCGCCGCCGGCGTAGACGAAGTCCCGGTCGCCGTCGTTGTCCAGGTCCACCACGGTGTAGCCGTGGCGGTCGTCGAAGTTGTCGATGGGGACCGCGACGGTGTCCTCGTCAAACACATCGCCCCGGTTGAGGAACAGCGAGGGCGGGTGACCGTGGTTACCTACCAGAAGGTCGTCGCGCTGGTCGCCGTCGATGTCGGTCGCGACCACGGAAAACGTGGGCGAGTAGCGCAGCAGTCCCGCCGCTGCGGTGTGGTTCTCAAAGCCCACTTCGACGACCGGCGCGGGAGGCGATTCTTCACAGCCGACAAGCACCGCCGAGGCCAGCAGCATCGGTAAAAAAAACGTGTGGCTGGCCCGCAGTAGCATGGTCACTGGGTACGATCCTGGCAGTCCGTTCGGGGAGGCTCTCGACGTTCTCACAGGGTCCGGGCCCAGTCAACAAGCCCGCCCACTGGCCGTTTCAATCCACCCGGTTCTCCACTAAACTCAGGCGCACATCTACTCCCGCGGTTGCACGGGGCACACCATGCAGGGCAGAAAGCGCGTCTATCTACACGTGGGCCAGTCCGGGCCGGCTCCACCCGCTTCAAGTCTCAGCCCGAGAGACCCAACGCTTAGAGCCAATCCTTTTCCCGAAGTTACGGATCTATTTTGCCGACTTCCCTTACCTACATTGTTCTAT
>Ga0126341_1000225_pt1 | contig 12009 bp, 8 predicted proteins | sample OrbTmetagenome_FD_97057 | JGI IMG/M metagenome (GOLD analysis project Ga0126341, IMG submission 97057) | Coral microbial communities from Florida Keys, Florida, USA - Orbicella T D metagenome | ecosystem: Host-associated > Invertebrates > Cnidaria > Coral | place: Florida Keys, Florida, USA... | reverse complement strand
CCCGGACGGCTCGATCACCGAGCTGACCATGCTGTCCAGCGGGCTGGCGGACGACGAACTGACGCGGCGCCTCCTCGCGCGCATCCAGCTAATACGTTTCGGGGCCGACGATGTCCTCAGCACCCGGGTGAACTACTCCCTCGACTTCCTTCCTTATATATAGCGGTAGGATGGAGGGGCGGATTTTCCCTGCGCCGTGTATGCTGTGCCCATGTCACAGGACCAGATTCAGGACCAGATCCAGGACCAGTTCGCCATCCAGGCGGTCCTCAACACCTACGCCCGCGCCTGCGACGCGCGCGACTGGCCAGCCCTTCAAGATGTCTTCGAAAGAGACGTGAGTGTCGATTACGGCGGCGTCTACCGACTGGACGGCCGCGACGAGGTGGTCGCCATGATCCGCAGCATGCTCGGGGGCTGCGGGCCCACGCAACACCTGTTGGGTAACTACGATATCGCCGTGCACGGTGACACCGCCTGCAGCAGCGTCTACGTGCGCGCTGTTCATGCAGGGCTGGGCGAGGAGGCCGACACCTACTACGAAGTGTGGGCCGAGTACCGCGATGCCCTGCGCCGAACGGACGAGGGCTGGCGCATCTTCGAGCGCAGCATGGTGGTACACAAGGAAGTCGGCGACCGGGGAGTGTTGAAGCCCGAGTCCTAACCCTCGCCAGGCAACTGTTCCAGCAGGTAACGCTTCACATTCCCGCCCATCACGGCGCGAATTTCGGCCTCGCTGAAACCGTCGTCCAGCATCGCCTGGGTCAGCGCCGCGAGCTCGGAGGTATCGAAGGGCGCCGCGATGGCGCCGTCGTAGTCGGAACCCAGGGCCACGTGGTCCACACCCAGCAGGTCGATGCCGTAGCGGAGGGAACGCGCAATGCCCGCCGGGGTCGGAACGCACACGGCGGCCTCCCAGTAGCCCACGCCGATGATCCCGCCCGCGGCCGCCACCTCGCGCATGAGATCGTCGTCGAGGTTGCGCGGGGTATCACAGGCGCCCCTGAAGCCGCCGTGGGACAGGATCACCGGGCGCGTGGCGATCGCCAGTACATCGCGCACCATCTGTGGCGAGGCGTGGGCGATATCGATGTTCATGCCCAGCGCTTCCGCGCGGCGCACCACAGCCGCACCGAACTCCGACAGGCCCTCGCCGCTGACACCGTGCAGCGATCCCCCCAGCCGGTTGTCAAAAAAGTGGGTCAGGCCGACGAAATGCAGGCCGCGCTCGTGCAGGCGGTCGAGGTTGTCGAGCTCGCCGTCCAGGGCGTGGGCGCCCTCGATGAGGTACATGGCGCCGACGACGTTTTCCCCGCGCGCCCGCGCGGCGAGCAGTTCCTCGAAGTCCGCCCGGGTGCGCACCAGCGACATTCCCGCGGCGGGATCTTGCGACAACGCTCGCAGTACGTCCAGCTGGTAGCTGGCCCGGGCGTACAGCGAGCGCCAGGTGGCGACAGGCCAGCCCTGCACGACGGCCAGCAGGGTGATGTTGTCGGAGCCGCCGGTGTTGCTCTCGTAGTTCTGCCCGCGTGGACTTTTCGTGGTCGCCGAAAACACCTGCAGGCCGACATTGCCGCGACGCAATCTCGGCAGGTCGACGTGACCGCGGTCTGACTCCTGTGCCAGGTCGCGGGCCCAGAGGGTGGAATCCGTGTGCAGGTCGGCGATAAACAGCGAGTCGTGCAGGGCCTGCGCCCGCGCACTCACTGGGTAGGGGTCGTGGGGCTGCACGCGGTTGATGCCGCGTTCGAGGTAGCCGGGCAGTGCCAGCCGCGCCAGGACGACCAGCGCAATCAGCAGGCCGATGGCGAACAGCGACTTCCTCACAGGTCCGGTCTCACTGGCCGGTCGGTCGCTTCGCCGCCATCACGCCAGGCTGACCCGCGCGGGCACGAACTTGTGGAAGGGCGTGCCCGCGAAGCGGTCGCGCAGCGCCGGGTCCGTCAGTTCGTTGGCAAACACACCGGAGGGCAGCTCGTTCCCTGCCTCGTCGGTGAAGGCCATGCCCTGGCCGTTCGGTACCGACGCGGTGCCCGGGTGCATGCGGTCGTCGTAGGCCAGGTCGACCACGGTTGAACCCATCGCGGTCTCCAGTTTCACCATTGCGCCCTCGGGCAGTTCGTACTTTGCGCCGTCCTCCGGGTGAATGGTCAGTGCGGTGACGTGCCTGCCCTTGGCCCAGCGCGGATCGCGGATGGCGCAGTTCGCCGTGTAGGCGCGCCGCGAGCCGGCGACCAGCGCGAAGGGAAAGTCCTCGCTGGTATCGACCAGCGGCTGCATGCTCTGAAGCACGCCGGCCTCCTCCAGCAGCTCCGGAATATGCAGCTGCAGGCGATTCTCCGGGAAGGGTATGCGCGCGAAGCTCTCCTCGTAGGTCGATTCGCCGATCACCACGGCGGTATCGGACTCACACAGCGCATCGAACAGCTTGATCCCGGCGTCGGGACCGTCCCAACCGGCGCGGGCCGCCTCGGCGGCATGGTTCATCGTGTACACCTGGCACAGGCCCCAGACGATGGCTGTCGTCGCCGCGCTCTCGCCGCGCTCCGCCGCGAACACCGGCCCCAGCGTGCGGTACAGCACATAGGGCAGCAGCGCCCCCAGCTTCGGGTTGCTGCCCATCGCGGCGAAGAAGGCGTCCCGGTAGGCGGCCTGGCCCGCGGCGGCCGCGGCGTGCAGCTCGTCGAGTTCGCCGGGTCCTATCAGGCCCATCGCCTCGATAATGCGGGCGTGGATTTCCTGCTCGGTCAGCGTGTTCGGCATCGGGCTGACCAGGGGTTTGCGCAGGTGAAAGATGTTGGCCGGGAAGTTGCGCGGGAAGAATGTCGCCTCCCACTTTTCATACGTCGAGGACGCCGGCAGCACGTAGTCGCACTCCCGGGCGGTCTCCGTCATCGCCACATCGACACAGAGGCTGAACTCCAGTGAGCGGATGGCCTCGCGCAGGTTGCCCGCACCCGGCAGGGAATGCACCGGGTTGGAACTCTCGATCACCAGCGCGCGCGGGCGCTCCGGGTGGTCGTTGAGGATTTCCTCGGCGAGGTAGGAGCCTGGGTACAACCCGCTGATGATCGGCGCGCCCGTAACCGGCAGCGTCTGCAGGCGGTCGCGCCCCTCGCCGTCCAGCCGCGCGCGGTGCATGGAAATGACGTTGGCGAGCTGGGTGACCATCCCCGTGGTCCCCCGCCGGCCGTAGTTTCCGGTCAGGAGGATCGTCAGGTGGTTGAGATAGGTGACCAGCGTGGAGTGCGGCGCCATCTGGATACCGAGGTCCTCCTCCAGCGCCATGGTATCGGCCTTGCCGATCAATTGCGCCGCCGCGCGCAGGCGTTCCGGTTCCAGCCCGGCGAAGCGCGCGTAGTCGTCCACCGGCACGGTGCGGAAGTGAGCCAGCACAGGCTCGACGCCCTCCGCGTGTGCCGCGAGCCAGTCGGCGGCCACCAGGTCGGCCTGCACGATGTGACCGACGATGGCGGCCATGCACCAGGCGTCGCGGCCGGGTTTCACCGCCAGGTGAATATCCGCGTAGTCCGCGGTCTCGGTGCGTCGCGGGTCGATGACGATGAGGCTGCGCGCCGGGTCGTTGCGAATCTCCTTCAACAGGGGGCGGGCCCGGTCGACACCGTTGCTCATGAACGGGTTCTTACCCACGATGACCGAGACCTGTGCATGATGCAGTTCCGGGTGCGTCATGCCGCCGATCATGCGGCTCATCACCCAGGCGAGGCCCGTCTTCTCCTGGGAGATGGCGTTGCCCATGTACTTCACACCGAGGGCGCCGCGCAGGCCCAGGGCCGACGCGCCGACCAGGTGGTTGCCCTGGGCACCGCCGCCATAATAGAAGATGCGCTCCCCCCCGTGGGCGTCCTTGACCGCTGACAGGCGCTCGGCCACCTCGCGGATCGCGGTATCCCAGTCGACGGCCTCGTAACCGCCGTCGGGCCGGCGGCGCATGGGGCTGGACAGGCGTCCCGCATTGTTCTGGTAGTAGCCGATGCGGGTGGCCTTGTTACAGATATAGCCTTTCGAGGTCGGGTGGTTGTCATCCCCCAGCACCTTGACAAACTGGCGTCCGTCCTCGCCGCCCAGCTCGACCTTGACCCCGCAGTTGACGAAGCACAGGTTACAGGCACTGCTGTGGATGTTGGTGTTTTCAGCTGGCATGGCGCTCTCCCGCGATCTGTTCGCTATTGGCGATCTGTTCCTTATTGACTGTCGGCTCGGGGCTGGTCGACGGTGTCTGCCAGCCCCATTTCGAATTCGCTTCCTCACCGGGTTCGGGCAGTACCTCGCCACCCTCCATCACCCAGCGCGCAGGTATCTCCAGGATGACGATTTTCTGTCGGTCCCCGGGCACCTCGAGTATTTCCCACAGGCGCTCTGCCATCTGTCCGGTCAGTACGCGGTTGGTGTCCTCTGAACGGCCCTTGCGCACGTTGGCGAGCAGGTGGACGTTCACGGCGGGATCCAGCGGAATGCCGTGGCTGAACACCACGTTGACAAAGATGGGCGGGGCGCCGGTCAGCGCGCAGTGCGTATCGGTGATGGCTGTCGCGAGGGCCTCCCGGTTTGCCGGCGGCAGCGGTTCGCGCGTCGATACGGTGTACATGGGCATGGCGTTTCTCCTCAGGCCGCGCGGGACAGGTTGATGCTCATCATGGCGATGCCACGGCGGCGCAATTTTGACAGCAGTGCGAGGGAGACCAGTTGCAGGCGCGTGCGCACCCTGCCCTGCCCGGCCAGCCGCGCCAGGTTCTGCGCTGCGAAGCGCTGTGCATAGGACAGGTCCGGCACGCTGACCACGATCTCATCCTCCTCGCAGCCGGTCGCCTCCATCCACAGGGTGCAGACAGCCGCCATGAAGCGGTGGCGAACCGCGTCGTCGGTGCCGTCGGGGACGGGAATCTGCAGCGAACTGGTCCGCGACTGGCGCCCGGCGACATAAGCCTGCCCGGGCGGCAGGCTCAGCCAGACGAAGCGCAGCTTGTGCGCGGTGCCGAAGTGCTGGCGGTAGGCGGCGAACACCGCGACCTGCACGGCTTTAAGGACCCCGTCGTCCTGCTGCCGCTCCTGCACAAGGCCCGACGCCTGCAGGGAATTGGCCATGTGTGCTCCCTGGAGCCGCAGCCCCATCGTTAGTCCATTTTCTGGATAAATTAGTCCAGTTTCTGGACTTTGTCCAGTCCCGGGACTAGTATTGACCTCGTAAGCTCCGCACCGGTCGACGGGGCAGGCGCAGACGACGCAGAGAGGCGGCATCCATGAAGTGGCAGGAACTGTCAGACCAGCACTGCTCGGTGGCTCGCACCCTGGCGGTGATCGGCGACCGCTGGACCCTGTTGGTGCTGCGCGACCTGTTCCTCGGCGCCCGGCGCTTCGAGACCATTCGCGCAAGCCTCGGCATCTCCCGCACCATTCTCGCGGAGCGCCTCGCCCTGCTCGAGGAGGAAGGGGTGGTGCGGCGCAAGGCCTACCAGGAGCGGCCGGTGCGCCACGAGTATCACCTCACCACCAAGGGCATCGACCTCTACCCGGTGATGATGTCCCTGGTGAGCTGGGGCGACAAATACTACGCCGGCGAGGCCGGCCCGCCCATCGTCCAGCACCATGTGCGCTGCGGTCACGACTTCCACCCCGTGCTGACCTGCTCGGAGTGCGGAGAGGCGGTCAGTCCCTTCGAGACCCGCCCCCGGGCCGGGGATGCCTATCCCGAACTCGCCCGCCTGCTGCAGGGCGAGGGCGACTGATCCCGCGATAAGCTCCGGCACTGGACACGCTTCCTCCCCCGCGTTACAACAGCGGGAATGGCGGCCGGCTCCGCCCGGCAAGCCCGTTACCCGATAATTATTCCAAGAGACGGCAACATGAACACAATCCTGCGCGCCGCGCTGGTCGCGGCCATAGCCCTCCCCTGCAGCACCCCCCTGGCAGCTCAACAACTGGAAGAGGTCCTGGTGACCGCACAGAAGCGCGAGCAGAGCCTGCAGGACGTGGCGGTGTCTGTCGCCGTCGTCAGCGGCGAGGAACTGGCCAGGCGCAACAAGACCCAGATTTCCGAGCTGACCAAGCTGGTGCCCGGGTTCACCTTCGGCCAGGGCACCTCCGACGCGGGGCGCAACATCTTCGTGCGAGGTATCGGCACCCAGAGCTTCAGCCGCTCGGTGGAGCAGTCCGTGGGCACCGTGGTGGACAACGTGGTAGCGGCCAGCCTGGCCGGTTCGCTGCTGGATTTTTCCGACGTGGACCGCATCGAGCTGCTGCGCGGCCCCCAGGGCATGCTGTTCGGCAAGAACGCCAGTGCCGGGCTGCTGTCCATAACCACGAAAAATCCCACGGAGGAGTTGACCGCCGGCTTCGGCGCGCGCTACGGCAGTGAAAACCTGCTCAACCTCACCGGCTATGTCTCCGGCCCCATTCTCGGCGACAGCCTGCTGGGGCGTATCTCCGGTTTCAGCAATACCCGGGACGCCATCCTGGAGAACGAGTACCCCGGCGGCGGCGACTTCAACGACCGCGACGACTCGGGCTACCGCGCCAAGCTGCGCTGGCTGGTGACGGACGACCTCGACGCGCAACTGAACTACACCCACGTTGAGCGGGACCAGTTCTGCTGCCTCGGCCCCCAGCGCGTTGTCGAACCCGGCAGCGTGGCGGATATCTACGGCGCCGGCGCGGGCAAGGAGCAGCGCTCGATCAACGACAACGACGAGTCCAATGGCGAGACCGAGGCGGACACCTGGAGTCTCGAACTCAACTACAACATCGGCGACTACCTGCTCACCTCCATCTCATCCTGGTCCGAGGAGCAGGTGATAGGCGCCGCCCGCGGCGACACCTACTCCCTCACCGCCCTGCCCCTGAACGACAGCTTCGGCGACTACGAGCAGTTCACCCAGGAAATCCGCCTGACCTCCCCCGCCGACCGCACCGTGAGCTACGTGGCCGGGCTGTACTACTTCGACTGGGACCTGGAGCGCAGTTTCACCCGTATTATCGATCTGTACGGCACGGGGTTCGCTCCCGAACCCGATTCCGGCGAGCTGTCACTGACCAACGACCACCACAACACCAGCGAGAGCATCGCGGCTTTCGGTGAACTCACCTGGAACATCAGCGACACGCTGCGCCTGGTGACGGGGGCCCGGTACAACGACGACGAGATCAGCATCGACCAGGTGGTCGGCTTCCTGCCGGATACGATTCCCGAGGCGCCCCCCGGCAGCATCGAGGACAGCACGGACAACCAGGACTGGTCGTGGCGCGTTATCGGCGAGCTGGACATCACGGGCGAGGCGATGGTCTACGCCAGCGTTGCGCGCGGCTACAAGGGCCCCGGCTCCAACTCACTGTCCTCGGGGCCATCCAGTGGCGACGACGTATTCGTGGACCCGGAGATTCCCACGAATTTCGAGATCGGTATCAAGTCCCAGTGGTGGGACAACCGCGTGCGCTTCAACGGCGCCGTGTACTACACCGAGTTCCAGGATTTCCAGGCCTCCGCCCAGGTGCCCGGCGCTTTCCCCCCGCAGTTTTTCCTGGTCAACGCCGGTGAACTGGAGACCGAAGGCGTGGAGATCGAACTCACCGCACAGCTGCTGGACAACCTCGTGGTACACACGGCCATCGCCTATACGGATGCGATTTTCTCCGACTGGAAGGACGCGCCCTGTTACAGCGAACAGACCGAGGCGGAGGGCTGCATCGACGGCGAGCAGGACCTGTCGGGCGCCGACACGCCCATATCACCGGACTGGTCCTACACGCTTATCGCCGATTATTACATCCCCGTGCCGTCGCGCCCCGTCACGGGATTCGTCAGTGCGAGCTATTTCTACAGTGACGAGGTGCTCTACGACACCGCCAACAACCCGCTGCTCGTGGGGGACTCCTACGATGTAGTGGACCTGTCGGCGGGCCTGGCATCTGATGACGGGCGCTGGACCGTGCAGTTCTTTGTGCGCAACCTGTTCGACAGTTTCTATGTCAGCAGCCTGACCGGGCAGAGCGCGGTAGGCATTCTCTCGGCCATGGGCCTGCCCTACGATTACGAGCGGCGCTACGGCGTGTCGCTGACCATGGACTTCTGATCGCGAACTTCTAACCATGCACTTCTAGGAGCAGTTGCCCTTGGCGAGAGAACACTGGTACTTCCTGTTCGGCATGCTGGCGGTGCTGGTACCGCTCGCGCTGCTCTACGCCGTGAAAAAACTGCAGCTGCTGGAACCCCGACCGGACCAGCGCATCGTCTACGCCGCCGAAGGGGGCCCGGAACTGGAACTGCACCTGTTCCGGGCACGGGGGCGGGACGGTCCGTCACCCGCCCTGCTGCTGTTTCACGGCGGCCGCTGGCTCTACGGTTCCCCCCGGGACCTCTATCCCCACTGCCGCTATTTCGCGGCACGGGGTTATACCTGCATCTCCGCGGGCTACCGCCTGGGAACGCGCAGCATTCCCGAGGTGCGCGGCGCACTGGCGGATGCGCGTGCGGCCTACAACCACCTGGTCGCGCACGCCGCCGACCTGGGCCTGGACCCTGCACGCATCGCCGTGGGGGGCAGTTCCTCGGGGGGGCATCTCGCCGCGGCGCTGGCGGCGGGCCTGCCCGGCGCCGGTGCTACACCCGCGGCCGCGATCCTCTACAACCCCATGCTGGATCTCTCCCCCGGCAAACCCGACCACCACCTCGTGGCGGACTACTGGCGAGAGGTGTCGCCACTGCACAATGTGCAGCCGGGCTTTTCACCGACGCTGGTGCTGTCGGGAGACGAGGACCCGGAGGTGCCGGTGGCCACCGTGGAGGCGTTCTGCGCGGCGCTCGAGCGCGCGGGGAGCGTCTGCGAAGCGGAGATCTATCCGGGGCGCAGCCACGGCTTCTTCCACTACGTCGGCGGGCGCAACCCCGACTTCGACAGCACCGGCGAACGGGCCGTCACTTTCCTTAAAACCCAACTGGGCGGATAGTCGCGGGCCTACAGCGTGTGCTGGATGCCCTGGTCGATCCAGCGGCCGATGGTGCGGCACTCCTCGGGCGTGGCCCCCGAATCGTGGGCGGGGCCGAAGTCGATATCGTTCGGGTACTGCCTGTCGGTGCGACCGTCCTGGCGCGAGCCCAGGCACTTCCAGTACAACAGCGAGTCCCGCGCGAACCGCGACACCCACTTGCTGGTATAGGGCCGGGACAGGTCGAAACGGTCGGTCATTGCGCGCAGGTTGGCCCCCTTGCCGGCAGCGGAGCGCACGGTCACCGGTGTAAACGGCGCGTAGCCGGTGCCCGCCCGGACCATCCGGATGGCGCGAATTTCTCCCCGGGGCCCGACCTCCGACACCTGGCCCTCGGCGCCCCCGGGCTGGAACACCAGGGCATCGCCCACCGAGTAGCCACGACCGCCGTTGATAATCAGTACATGCTCCACGTTGGTACGCACGCCCTGGCCGGGGTGCTTGCGCGCCCAGGCGAAGTCGTGCTGCTCGAAATCCTGCGCCACGCGGGAGTAGAGTAAACCGTTGTCGTCATTCATGTCCCGGTGACAACCCGTGCAACGCTTCTCCAGGATCGGCCGCACGTCGTCGAAGGTGACCGGTTTCGCGGCCCGCGGCAGGGCCGGGTACGTGCCGGCCGACAGCGTCTGCGCGAAGCGCTCTCGCGCGGCGCCCACAATCCTGGCCGCGCGCTCCTCCGAGTGACCGTCGTGACAGCCGTGACAGGTGCGCGTCTCTCCCGCGCGCAGCGAGTGCAACATGACGTCCCAGGCGATGACCATGCCGTCCTTGTCGGTGCCGGCCATGATGATCGGCGTCTCGCAGGGCACCTGCATTTTCACCGAGCCGTCGGCCTCCAGGGGCTGCGAACCGAGTGTGGCCACGGACTTGTGGCCGGTGTTGTTGAGTATGCTCTGGTATTCCTTCTCGTTGCCGTTGCCGTAGGTGATGTCCCACATCTCGGGCAGGAAAACCGTCAGCGCCGCGATATTGCGCCGGTGGAAGTCCGGGTCCTCCGTGTTCACCGCGCAGCCCTGGTGGGCGCACTGCTGGTACAGGTTGTTCAGCCAGTCGTAGCGCGGTGCACTGGCGTGCAGCTCCGCCTCGCGCGCATCGACCACCTCCAGGTAGCACTGCTCGTCGGGGTCCAGTGACGGCAGTTGGGCCGGCGCCTCCTGGCCCAGCAGCTCGCGGTAGGGCGCGATGGCCCGGGCGTCCCAAGCCTGCCACGCATCGCCACCGGCGATCAGCTCCATCTGCCGCGTGTCGAAGGGGTCGGTCACCATGGGCACCTTCACCCGGTAGATCGCCTTCTGGCAGGTCGGCTCACCCCCCATGGCCCGGCGATTGGCCTCCTGCAACAGGGTGACCTCGTAGCAGGACCCGCGGGCGTGGGTGATCAGGAAGTCGCTGTCCGTGTTCGGCAGCGGCGCCGCGTAGCCCGCCTTACCCATGGCCCGACCCCGGCCGTCCCGGCGCACCTTGATGTCCTGGTCCGTGCCGTAGGGGGTGATGGCCACGAGGGAGGACGGCACGTAGCGGCCGCTGCCCGGCTGGCTGCTGTTGCTCTCGCCGTGCGGGTAACAGCGCGCGGTGGAACAGCCTTCCACGTGTGGATCGAGGTAATCCATGCCGTAGATAATGCCCATGCTGCCCACGTGATTGCTGCGGTAGTAGTTTGAGACGGCCAGGTAATCCCTGAAAATCTCCGCCACCGACCGAATGGCCCGCAACTGCGAACGACCCTCGCCGCCCTGTACGGAGCGGGCGAGCCACTCCTTGGTCTTCAGGGTCGTGGTCTTGTGCCCGTTGAGAATGACGGTGGCATCGGCACCGTTGGAATCGGTACGGCACAGCCACCATTTATTTTTCCCGGTGGTCGGCCGATTGGAGTGGCTCGACTTGGCATCGAAATTCTTGTTCTCGTGGGAATTCCAGCAGGAGTAGAGAATATCGCCGTTGCTCATCACCGCGGGGGCGAGGGCGTTCTGTTCGTGGGGTGAAATGTTCTTCGCATCCGTGCCGTCGATGTTCATGGTCCACAACTGCATCGACATACCCGCGCGCCCGTAGCCGTACTCCTGGGAGACGCAGTAGGGCGAGCTGAAGCAGCGCCCGCGGCCGAACTGGTCCACGCCCTGGTGCAGACCGAAGGGGTTCTTGAAGGGGTAGGTCTCCCCGCGGTTGCTCACGAACACGATCTTGTCGTTGGTGAGCCAGTCGGGCTGCCGGTCGATGGCCAGCGGCGGCCGGTGGGGAATCTTGTGCTTGCGTCCCGTCGTGAGGTCGTAAATCCACAGCTCGGCGTGGGTCAGTCCCGGTATCTCCAGGATGTTCATGTTCAGGCCCTGGGCGTGCACGGGCACCAGTGTGTTGCCGTAACCGACCGAGTAGACGATCTTCGTCCCGTCCGGGCTCACGCGCGCCTCGTGGGCGACACAGATGACCTTCGACCCGGTGCAGTCGTGGATCACCTTCACCTTGCCCTCGAGGTTGTCGATGACCACGTCCGCCTCCGCGATCGCGTGGTTGATGCGCCCGACATCGGTCGCGTGCTGCCAGTTCGCCGCTTCCTGCACCGGCGATCCGCGCACGGGTGCCGCCGCCCGGGGCTGGCGGGTGTATACAAGCTGCCAGGGGGCCTGTGGGGGCGCGACCATGAGCGCGGTATAGCGGTCTGTCGATGCCAGCGTGAGCCCCTCAATGTGCAGGGAGCCGTCCGCCGCGACCACGGCCTCGCCGCGCTGATCGCCGCCGGCCAGGACCCAACTCATGCGCTCGCCCTTGCGCCGGTTGAGGTAGCGCGACTTGCGCAGGGTCAGGTCGAAGCCGGCCTGCTGCGGCTGGTTCGCGCCGGCGTCGCGCCGGTAGCGCAGCGGCACCACCAGGCCTTTCGCATTGCTGACGATACCACCGGCGTTCCAGCTGAGCCCGAGGTTGTAGTGGCCGCGATCGCCCCAGCGGTTGGCGGTCGAACCCGTAAACACGGGCAGCGGCATTCCGAAGCGCAGTTCCTGCGCGGGGTCGGTG
>Ga0126341_1000223_pt1 | contig 12076 bp, 11 predicted proteins | sample OrbTmetagenome_FD_97057 | JGI IMG/M metagenome (GOLD analysis project Ga0126341, IMG submission 97057) | Coral microbial communities from Florida Keys, Florida, USA - Orbicella T D metagenome | ecosystem: Host-associated > Invertebrates > Cnidaria > Coral | place: Florida Keys, Florida, USA... | reverse complement strand
TGGAAAAGCGGGAATATTTTACGAATTCGTTCGAAGCGCGGTTATATTGCGTTATTCGCCTGGGATATCTCTGTCACCGATCGACGATTCAAAGTGAACGGCGAAGATTGCTCGCCGATTAGCGGGTAGAAACAGCGCGTTTACCGCGCAAGTTTTTTCTGTACTTTTCGCCACTTTTTTTAGTCTTGGCAATTTGCCCTATTTCAACCGCGCGCGCTTGTGTGACCTCCGCCTGCTCTGTAAAGCTGGCTCTCAGATGAAATTATGTAGTGTGGAAATAGCAGCGCCCAGAGCGCTTTTCAGCCTGTTTTTTTCGGGTTTTTTGGCGAGCTGCGGCGGTGGCGGAGGCGGTGGCAGCATCACGCTCACCACCGACGAGCAGGGCGCGGATCCCGTGGTGGTGGAGGTGCCGGTGGCATACATCAGGCGTCCATTGATGGATACGGTACCGGACCTGCGCGACCCGCTCGCGTTCAATCCAGGCGCCGAACTGTTCGTGCGCGACCGCTCGGCGACGAGTGCGGAGGACGTCGACGTGACCGCGAAGATCGCAGAGCTCGTGGCGCTCGAGGAGGGCGTCGACGCCGCTGCCATCGCGCTCGACATCAAGGGGCTGGAGAGTTCATACGATGGCGGAACCCTGATATTTGCCGCGCGTGCCGTGCCCGAACCAGTGGATGCCAATCTCGAGAACACCACCTGGAACCTGTGGACATACGATATCAGCGAACGGGTGGCCCGGTACCTCATCGAATCGCGTATCCGGCGCAACGAGGGTGTCGAGGCGGGGGGCGGCCACGATATCGCACCGCACTTCCTGCCCGACGACCGCATCGTGTTCAGTTCCACCCGTCAGGTTGCGAGCCAGGCGCGCCTCCTCAACGAGGGGCGCAGCCAGCTGTTTGCCGCGATCACGGAAAGCGGCAGCGGTCCCGCCGCCGTGCTGCATACCTACGACCCGCTCCTGCGCGGCGACGAGTTCCGCCAGATCTCTTTCAACCTGAGCCACGACCTCGATCCGGTGGTGCTGTCCAGCGGCGAGATCGTGTTCAGTCGCTGGAACAACACGGCCACCAACCACATCAGCCTGTACCGTATCGACCCTTCGGGGCAGCAGCTGTCACCCCTGTTCGGGTTCCACAGCGAGGACGGTGGCACGCCCGGGGGCAGCGCTGTCTACAGCCAGCCCCGTGAACTGGACGACGGCCGTCTTGCCGCCTTGCTGCGTCCCGCGGCGGCGGCGACGCTCGGCGGCAATATCGTGATCGTCGACGCGGCGGGCTTCGCGGATGTCGATCAGCCCAACTGGGGGCAATCCGGTGCGACCGGCAGCGGCCAGGAGGGCCTGTCCACGCGCGAGGTGCGCGCGGACGCCCTGTTGTCCCGCGGCGGCCAGTTCGGCTCGGTGTACGCGCTGCGTGACGGCACCGGCCGGCTGCTGGTCACCTGGAGTGACTGCCGGGTGATCGACGGGGATACGGCGGGAGAGGAGATGGAGCGCTTCCTGCCCTGTCGCCTGCAGCCTGACAACGAGACGCCGGCACCGCCGCTTTACGGCGGCTGGATTTACGATCCCGGCGAAGATACCCAGCGCCCCGTGGTGATTCCGCGCGAGGGGTTCGTTGTCAGTGAGCTGGTCGCGGCGGAGCCGCGGGATTTTCCCGACGTGCGCCCCCTGACCGCCGATCACAGCCCGGAGCTCGTTGCGGTCGGTCGCGCGCTGCTGCGAATTCAAAGCGTGTACGATGTCGACGGGGTGGACGCCTCGCCCCTGGGTATCGCCCAGCACGCACGGCCGGGCTCGCCTGCACACGCCGCACGACCGGCGCGCTTCCTGCGGCTCTATCAGCCGGTACCGATCCCGGATCCCGAGGTATTCGAAATCCCGGGCTTCGCCGCCGGCGTGGCGGGCGGTCGCAACTTCCGCGAGATTCTCGGGTACGTGCCGGTGGAGCCGGATGGCTCCGTCAGCGCGGTGGTGCCCGCGGAGCGCCCCTTCAGTTTCGATGTGCTGGATAGTCGCGGGCGCAGGATAGGACAGCGGCACGACTACTGGTTGCAGCTCGGCGCCGGCGAGACCCTGCGCTGTACCGGCTGTCACGATCGCGGCACCCGCCTGCCCCACGGGCGGATCGACGCACAACCGCCATCCTCCAACCCGGGTGCGCGCAGTGTCGCGGGTGGCGGCCTGGGCTTCCCCGGGACCGACACCGCCGCACTGTTTGCCACCGAGGCGGGGCACAGCATGGCGGACACCTGGGACTTTCATCGCCCGTCCAATAACCCGGCGGCCGCGGACCGCCCGCTCACAATTGCACCGTCTTACCTGGACGAGTGGCACGACCCGCAGCTCCCGCCCGAGGCGCCGGTGGACGACCGCGACTACAGCGCCGCTTTTCCGGACATCCCGCCGGAACGCGCCATTGTCGTCAACAGCTTCGACCCGGACCAGCCGGCGCGCATCGTCATCAACTACATCGACCACGTTCAGCCGATCTGGGAGCGCGTGCGTGATCCCCGGCTCGACAGCGAGGGCCGGCCCGTCGACACCTGTACCGGGTGTCACGCCAGCATCGACGGTGCCACGGTACCCGCGGGGCAGCTGGACCTGTCCGCGACGCCCTCGACAGACGAGCCGGAGCACCTCGTCTCCTACCGGCAACTGCTCCTGGCCAGCAACGAGCGCTGGCTGGATGGCGCGGGAGCCGTCGCGGACCGCGAGCGCATCTGCACGGTGCTGGACGACGAGGGCAACGCGGTGACCACGGTGGAGACCATCTCCCTTGCCGCGCCCATGCGCGGCGGTTCGGCCAACGCCAGTGCGCGCTTCTTTGCCTGCTTCGAGGGCGGGAGCTGCGGCACGCCGGAGCCGCCGCCGCTGCCCGCGGACTGTGTGGAGGGCGACGGCGAGATCGCCGCGCCCACGAGGGATACGGTGGATCACGCGGGGCTGCTGTCGGAACCGGAACTGCACCTGCTCTCCGAGTGGCTGGACATCGGTGCGCAGTACTACAACAACCCCTTCGATGCGCGGCTGGCGGAGTAGCTGCCATGCCGACTTCCAGAAACCCCGGGGCTCACGCCGCACGCCTGCTGCTCTGCCTGGTGGCCGCGTTCGTTGCGGCCGGCGCGGCCGGGGACGAGGACGAGGTGGTGGAGTCGCGGGTGGTGGAGGCCTATATCGAGATGCGCACGCAGCCGGGGCGTCACTACCCCGTGTTCTATATCGCCGAGCGTGGCGAGCGTATCGAGCTGCTGCGCCAGCGCACCACCTGGGTGGAGGTGCGCAACCAGCGGGAGATCGAGGGTTGGGTGCACGTGGATGACCTCGCGCGCACCGTGGACCCGGACGGCGAGCCGCTTGCGCTGGCCCGCGCGGATTTCGAGGCCTTTACCGAGCGCGACTGGGAATTCGGACTGCTCGTGGGCGACTACGGTGACACGGATGCGCTCGGCGGCTACCTGGGTTGGCACTTTACGCGCAACCTGAGCCTGGAACTCGCCGCCACGGAAAACTTCGGCGATACCTCGGACGGCCGCATGGTCAGCGCCAGCGTGGTGCACCAGATGTACCCCCGGCTGCGCTACTCGCCGTTTCTCACAGTGGGGTGGGGCGTTCGTGAGACCAATCCGCGATCGACCCTGGTCTCCACGGAAGACAGGACCGACAACATCGCCAGCGTCGGGGCGGGCGTGCGCGTACACCTGTACGAGCGACTGTTCCTGCGCCTGCAGTACAAACGCTATTCCGTCATGACGGATCGCGACGACGACGAGGAGGTGGACGAATGGAAAATTGGCATCAGCGCGTTTTATTGACGGCACTGTGTTTTTACGCGCTGCCGTTACACGCCGACGAGGAGGTGGGTGATTCGCCGTTGCAGGTGGTGAACCCGGAAGTGGAGCGGCGGGACATCCGCCCAGCGGCAATCGATCGCGAAGACTTCGAGGTCGGCACCTACGTCGGCCTGCTCAGCATCCAGGACTTCGATGCCGACGCGGTATACGGGTTACGGGGCGCATGGCACGTCACCGAGGATTTCTTTTTCGAGGCCTCCTACGGCATGTCCCAGGGCGACCAGACCAGCTTCGAAGAGCTCTCCGGCGGCGCGCCGCTGTTCGAGGACACGGACCGCGACTACACCTTCTACAACCTGAGTGTCGGGTGGAATGCGCTGCCGGGGGAGAACTTCGTGTTCGGCGGGCGCGCGATGAAATCCGACCTCTACCTGGTGCTGGGCGCCGGCAGCACCGATTTCCTGGACGACAACTGGTTCACCGTCAACGTGGGCGCCGGTTACCGGCTTCTGCTCAACGACTGGCTGGCCTGGCGCCTGGACGTGCGCGACCACATCTTCGACCGGGACACGTTTGGCGAGGACGAGACCACGCACAATCTGGAGCTGTCCACGGGTCTCACGGTGTTTTTCTGATAGGGGGGTATGACCATGCGACTGTTCAAACCGGCTGCGCTGCTATTCCTTGCGCTTCTCTGCCTGCCCGCGCTCGGCTCGTCCACGGGGCCGGCGGGTAATTTCACGCTCAAGAGCGCCGAGGGCAGCAACATCCGCCTGAGCGAGTACCGCGGCCAGGTGGTGATGCTGAATTTCTGGGCGTCCTGGTGTGGGCCCTGCCGGCAGGAGTTTCCCCACCTCGATGCGCTGCAGCGCAAATACGCTGACCTGGGCTTCACGGTGTTCGGCATCAACGTGGAGCAGGACCGGGACCAGGCTGACAAGGTGTTGCGGGACATCCCGGTGAGCTTCCCCATCCTGTTCGATAATCGGAATGAGGTCAGCGAACTTTACGGGGTCGACGCCATGCCCATGACGGTACTGCTGGACCGCAACGGGGTGGTGAGGCATCTCCACCGGGGCTACAAGCCCGGGTACGAGGACACCTACGAGGCCCAGGTGCGCTCGCTGGTGAAGGAGTAGGGAGGTCGCCATGCGCCGGATGATCTGCACACTTGTCGCGCTATTGCCGTTGGTTGGCTGCGGCGTCACTCCCTGGGTAAAGCCCTACGAACGGCAGAACCTGGCGGACCCGCTGATGAGCTTCGATCGTCACCCCGTCGCCGCGGGTTACACGCACCACGTCTACCAGGCCCGGGAGGGAGCCCGCGGCGCCGAAGGGGGTGGGGGAGGTGGCTGTGGCTGCAACTGACTGTTGTCTGCGAACGCCCCAGCCGGCGCGATACCGCGTTGGGGCCAACCGGGAGATGCTCATGTACTGTCGTGTACACTCCGCTCTCCCGGTCGGCCCCGCCTTGTCTCGCACTCGGCTGAGACACTTTCACTTGATCGTGAAGGCAATAGCAGTCTTGCTCTTCACTGTGGGGATGGCGATCTGTAATGCGGCGCACGCTGTTGTGCTGCCGGAGGAGCGGGGCGACGTCATGTACCATCGCTACGACGGCGGGGGTGTCACCGTGGACGGTCCTTCCGTTCTCGTGCGCAAGAACTTCAACGAGACCTTTTCGGTGAGCGGCAACTATTACATCGACAACGTGAGCAGTGCCTCGATCGACGTGGTGACCAGTGGCGCGTCCGAGTACAGCGAGCAGCGCACCGAATACTCGGTGGGCGCGCAGTACCTGTACGACAAGAGTATTGTCAGCGGCGGCTATAGCAACAGCGACGAGAGCGATTACACCGCCGACACCTACTACTTCAACGTGAGCCAGGATTTCTTCGGCGATCTCACTACGCTGACTTTCGGTTACACCCGCGGTGAGGACGAGGTCACCCAGAACCAGAACAGCGAGTTTGCGGAGGACATCGAGCGTCAGCATTACCGGGTCGGCATCACCCAGATTGCCACCCCGAGTATGCTGTTGGGGCTGGACTACGAACTGATCACCGACGAGGGCTACCTCAACAACCCCTACCGCAGCTACCGCTACCTCACCGACCCGCTGGACCCCTCCGCGGGTTACCAGTTTGCACAGGAGGTCTACCCGGATACGCGAACCAGCGATGCCGCGGCGCTGCGCATGCTTTATTTCTTCCCCGGTCGCAGGACCCTGGACGGCAGCTACCGCTATTTCACCGACGACTGGGGTGTGGACGCCCACACCCTGCAAATGGGCTACGCCCACGTGTGGCGTGATCGCTGGACCTTTGAGCTGCGCTACCGCTACTACACGCAAACGGGCGCGGACTTTTTCAGCGACCTGTTCGAGTTTGCGTCCCAGGACGAGAACGACTGGCGCGCGCGGGACAAGGAGCTGAGCGAGTTCGACAACCAGACGCTCTCACTCTACGTCACATACGAACAACCCCTGAACGTCGCGATCTTCGATCGCGCGGCGATCATCGCGCAATGGGACCACATCTGGTTTGACTACCAGGACTTTACGGACCTGCGTGTCACGGTCGACACTCCGGGCGAGGAGCCGACCTACGATTTCGAGGCGGATATCTTCAAGCTGGTATTGACGCTCTGGTATTGAGCCTGCGCGTCGAGCGCTCTCAGGGAGCCTGTGTCTCCCGCAGCAAGTCGGCGGAGTAGTGCAGCTTGCCCGCGCCGTCGATGATGATCGCGTCGATACCGGCGATTGAATTCACCAGGGCCAGGCCCTTTTCCACGCCGAGGACGAACACGGTGGTGGACAGTGCATCGCTGTCGACCGCGGCAGGGGCGAGCACGCTGGCGCTCTGCACCTCCCGCGCGGATTCTCCCGTGCCGGGATTGAGGATGTGGTGGTGCCTGACGCCGTCGGCGATAAAGAAGCGCTCGTAGTCGCCCGAGGTGGAGATGGCCATGTTTGCCAGCGGCACGATCGCTGCGAACTCACCGGCCTTGCGCGGGTGGCGGATGCCGATGGTGCGAACCCGCTCCCCGTGCAAGCCGAGGATCCGGCTGTCGCCGCCGGCGCTGACCACTGCGGAGGAGATGCCACCCGCTTGCAGTATCGCGACAGCGCGATCCACGGCGTAGCCCTTGGCGATGCCGCCGAAGTCCAGCTGCATGCCGGCCTTGCGGAAGTGCACACTCGCGGTCGAGGGATCGAGGTCGATGGCGCGGTAGTCGATACCGGCCCGGCCCGCTGCAATCTGCTCGGCCTCCGGCTGTTTCCCCGCGCGGTAGTCGTAGTGCTGCCCGACGGACGCGAAACTGACGTCGAAGGCGCCCTCACTGAGCGCCGAGTAGTGCAGGGCGCGTTCCAGGACCTCGATAATTTCCGGCGTTGTCTCCACGGGACCGGCGGCCGCCTCGCGATTGATGCGCGCCAGCTCGCTGTCCGGGTTCCACGGGTTCATCATGAGGTCGAGGCGACGAATCTCCGCGAGTGCTTCTGCGGCGAGCCGGCGGCCTGTGTCCGGGTCGTCCGACCAGAGCTCCACCGCCACCGCGGTACCCATGAGCTCCCGTTCCTCGACGACCCACTCCCCCAGTGCGAGTGGCGCCCAAAGCAGCATTGCCAGCAACCAGGACGGGGCTGTCAATCGGGAGTGGTTGAACACGGTGCCCCGACCTCAGGGTGCGCCCGCAGGCGACTGGCCCAGGGCTTCCAGCCACAGGTCCGCATGGGCCTGCATGCCCTTGGCATTGAAGTGACAGTTGTCGTGGCGGTAGAAACTTCCCTGGATGGTGTCGGTGTCCGGGCCCGGGAAGACGCCTTCCAGCTCCGGCAGCCTGGCCTGCGCGGCGCGCACCGTCTCCCTGCCCCGGGCGTAGTCGGGAGACTGTTCGAAGTAGGGCATCTCGCAGTGGGTTGCCACGGCGGGATAGACCGGCGCGTCGATACCGTAGTCGCGCAGGTTTCCCAGCAGGGCCTCGAACATGGCGAAGTAGTCCGCCTCCATGGTGCCGTCCCCCGCATCGCTCTCGCCCTGGTGCCAGAGCACGTGGGTGGGAGTGATGCCCCGCTCGCGAACGGCGGCCGTCGCGCTTTCCAGGATGGGGTGTAAAAACCCGTCCACCTGCCATTCGCCGAGGGACGAGCCGCCGATGCCAAAGGGAATCAACAGCACTCGGTCGTACTGCCCGCTGGCGATGAGCTTGTCCCCGAGCACGCCCCAGACCGAGCCGCCGGGGGCATCGGGTCCGAGCAGCGGATCCTCGGCCAGGTAACACCTGTCGTCGTGGAAGTTGAAATTGGCCACCGGCCCCACGGGAATGTAGCGGTCCCTGCCGGCATTGGCACTGTTGGACTGGCCGAAGGTCATCAGCACCGCCGCGCCGTCACCCTGGTAGTCGTCGCAGTCGACCTCAGTCCGCCCGGTCGTGTCGCTGAAGCCGCATTCCAGCGGCGGTGTCTCCCCGCAGGGTGTAAATCCCCCTGTCACCCATTCGAGCACCTTCCCGGACCTGACCATCGCGCTCTCCGCCATCGAGGGGCTGAACATCCCGACGAGGGCCCCGAACCCGAACATGTAAACCAGGCTCACGCCCCAGGCGGCGAAAAAGAGCAGGCGCAGCAACCATTTCATGGACATCTCCCGGTGTTCGGTCAGGGTGCGACGGGGGGACGGGGCGCCTCGTCGCGTGACCGGATTATAGAGTACAGCGAGCAGGAGGAGATTCCGCATTTTTTTTGCTGGCATACGGCACGGGTGTGCTCGTCACAGTTTTCAGCTAGGGTTAAGCAGTGGGGTATAGACTGGATCCGGAGTGAGTGGAGCCTTGGCAGTGACAGGAATTGTATCTTGAGTTTTCAGCAGCTACTCGCCGCCGCCCGGGTGATACCGGTGATCACCCCACTGGACGAGGAATCGACCCGGCGGACCAGCGCGGCACTCGCCGCGGCGGGCATGACCGCCGTGGAGATCACCCTGCGCACCCCGGCGGCGCTGGACAGTATCTCGGCCGTGAAGGATGCGCTGCCCGCCCTGCAGGTGGCGGCGGGCACGGTGACCAATGCCAGGGACCTGGAGCGCGCGCTGGATGCCGGGGCTGACTTTTGCGTCAGCCCGGGGATCTCGGAGGAGTTGCTCGCGGTAAGCAGCGCCCGGGAAGTGGATTTCCTCCCCGGGGTGGCCACCGCCTCGGAGATAATGCTCGGCCTGTCCCAGGGTCTGCACATTTTCAAGCTCTTTCCGGCTACCGCAGTGGGCGGGCCGACACTGTTGGAGTCCCTCGCCGGCCCGTTCCCGGATGCGCGGTTCTGCCCTACCGGCGGGCTTACCGCAGACAACTTCCGCGACTATCTCGCGCTGCCCAACGTACTCTGTTGCGGCGGGTCGTGGATGGTCGAGAGTTCACTCGTCGAGAGCGGCGACTGGGGGCGCATCGAGTCGCTGGCGCGGGAGGCGATTGGCGCGGGCGACTGACCGGCGCGAGTACAACACTGGAGGTATGCAATGGCGGGCACGACACCCGTGCGGGTCGGCATCATGGGATTTGGCCAGATCGGTCGGCAGCTCTACGCGCTGGCGACACGTACACCTGAAATAGAGATCGTCGCCGTGGCGGATATCGGCGACCCCGAAATCCTGCTTTACCTGCTGCGCTCGGAGGATTGCGAACCCGAGCGGTTCACGCTCGAGAGCAATTTCCTGGTATGCGAGGGGCAGCGCACCCGGATGATGGCCATGGACCTGCCGCGGGAGGTGCCCTGGGACGTATTCGGCGTGGATATCGTGATCGACGCGACGGGTAAGTACCGGGAGCGGCATTACATGGAGGACCACCTGGACAACGGCGCCCGGCGCGTACTGCTGCGCTCACTGCCCGCGGATCATATCGACCGCATTGTGCAGCCGGGCATCAACGACGGGGCGATCGAGCGCGCCGACCGCATGCTCAGCGCGGGCTCGGCGACGACCTCGGCGCTCGCGCTCCTGTTGCATATCCTGGGTGCATCCTTCGATATCGCGTGTGCGAGCGCCACCACTGTCCACGCCTACACCTCGGACCAGGCGCTGCAGGACTACGCGGGCAGCGACTACCGCCGCTCCCGGTCCGCCGCCAAGAACATCATTCCCAACAGCCACGACGCCGAGCGCTGGATCGGCGACATCCTGCCGGCCTTCGGGGGCCGCGTGATGACGGCGGCCCTTAACGTGCCCATCCACGAGGGCTGCCTGCTGGACACCAACCTAGTGTTCGCCGATTCCGCCGTCGACGCCGAGGCGGTCAACGAGGCGATGCGCGCCGCGGCGCCCGGGTTGCCGGGGCTCGTCGCTGTCGCCGAGGATCCCATCGTCTCCTCGGACGTGATCGGCAACCCCCACTCGCTGCTGTTCGACGCCCAGGGCACCATCAAGGCCGGTGACACGATCGTAAAGACCCTGGGATGGTACGAGACCCTGGGGCACGCGGCGAGGCTGCTGGACGTGGTCAGGCTGTATGCCGTGCTCGACGCGGCGGAGGTGGCGTAATGAAAATCGCCATCAACGGGTTCGGGCGCATCGGGCGTTCGGTGTTTCGCATTCTCGAGTCCTCGAGCGACGTCGACGTGGTCGCCATCAACGACCTGTTCGACGACGACGCCCTGCGCTACCTGCTCAACTACGACACGGTCATGGGGCCCTTCCCGGGAAATCTAGCGCTGGAGGGCGACTACTTCGTCACCGACAAGGGCCGCGTGAAGCTGCTTTCGGAGCGCAGTCCCGCGGACCTGCCCTGGGGCGAACTGGGTGTCGATGCCGTTGTGGAGGCCACCGGGGTGTTCCGTGCGCGCGAGCAGCTGGAGCAGCACCTGGCGGCGGGAGCCGGCAGGGTGGTGCTCACGGTGCCCGCAAAGGACGAGATCGATTACACCGTGGTCCTCGGTGTCAACGACGACGGGCTGGATGCCTCTCACCGGATCATCTCCAACGCCAGCTGCACCACGAACTGCCTGGCGCCCATGGCGAAGGTGCTCGACGACGCCTTCGGGATCGCGGAGGGGGTCATCAACACCGTGCACGCCTACACCAACGACCAGCGCCTGGCGGATGTGCCGCACTCCGACTGGAGGCGCAGTCGCGCGGCGGCCGAGAATATCATCCCGACATCCACCGGTGCCGCAAAGGCGGTGGGCGAGGTACTGCCCCAGCTCAGGGGCCGGCTGCACGGCATCGCGGCGCGGGTACCCGTGCCGGACGGTTCCGTGGTCGACCTGTTCGTGCGGCTCGACAGCGCGGTAACGGAGGAGGACGTGCACGCGGCGGTGGCGGCGGCGGCCGAGGACCGCCTGCGCGGTATCCTGGAGTTCCGGCGCGACCCTGTGGTGTCATCGGATATCATCGGCAATGCGCATTCGTCGATCTACGACGCGGGCTTTACCCGCGTCAACGACGGCAGGTACCTGCGTGTGCTGAACTGGTACGACAACGAGTGGGGCTACTCCAGTCGCGTCTGTGACCTGCTCGAACGCCTGGCCAACTGGTAGCACGGCCCCGGTAGTGGGCCGCCCGGCCCGGGCTGCCCTAAATAATTGCACTGCCGCCGTCTTCCCGCGGCGCCCGTTGGACAGGCCCCGGGGCGGGGAGTATGCTGCTGCGCGCTCCCGGTCTTGCGGGGCAGGTCGGGAAATTACCTAAGCCGCCCGGGGCGGCGGGAGAAGACACTATGGCATTCAAGGGCAAGGTCGCACTGATTACCGGTGGCGGCAGCGGCATGGGACAGACGGCGGCGCGGCTGCTGGCGCAACAGGGCGCGACGGTCGCCCTGTTCGATGTCAACGAGGCCGGGATGGCGGAGACCGCCGAGGGCTTCGACAGCGTCAGGCCGTACAGGGTCGACGTCAGCGACACGGATGCCGTGCACGCGGCGGTCGCACAGGTCGAGGCGGACCTGGGGCCGGTGGACCGGGTTGCCAACGCGGCGGCCATCATGCCTTTCGGCAGGCTGCTTGAGCAGGACCCGAAAGTGCAGCTCAAGTTGATGGACATCAACTACGGCGGACTGGTCAATATCGCCACGGCGGCCCTGCCCGGGATGGTGCAGCGCGGCAGCGGAGACTTCATCAGCTTCTCTTCCATGTCCGGGGTCATTCCCGGGCTGCTCATGGGTGGTTACTGCTCGACGAAAGGCGCCGTGCAGATGTACACCGATATTCTCTACCACGAGAACCGCGACAGCGGTGTGCGCTTCTGTTGCGTCTGCCCGCCACCGGTAGCCACGCCGCTGTGGAAGCAGGCCG
>Ga0126341_1000221_pt1 | contig 12088 bp, 13 predicted proteins | sample OrbTmetagenome_FD_97057 | JGI IMG/M metagenome (GOLD analysis project Ga0126341, IMG submission 97057) | Coral microbial communities from Florida Keys, Florida, USA - Orbicella T D metagenome | ecosystem: Host-associated > Invertebrates > Cnidaria > Coral | place: Florida Keys, Florida, USA... | reverse complement strand
CAACCTGGCCGGCTACAGCCTCGGCGGGTTTAACGCGGCCTACGTGTCCCTGCTCGACGAAGAGCGGGAGACGTTCAACTTCGAACGCGTGCTGCTGATCAACCCACCGGTCTCCCTGTACAACTCGATATCACTGCTGGACCGCATGATCGAGAATATCCCCGGGGGTGTCGACAACTTTGACCTGTTCATCAATCGCCTCATGTCTGCCTTTACCGACGTCTACGCGGAGTCCGACGACGACCTCGGGGAGGACTTCCTGCTGAAGGCGTACCAGGCGCTGGAACTGAAGGACGAGGAACTGGCCGCACTGATCGGGACGTCCTTCCGCATTTCCTCGGCTTCCCTGGTCTTCACCTCGGACCTGATGACCGATTTCGGCTACATCAAGCCGCGCGGACTGCCTGTTGATCGCTACACAGACCTCTCCGTGTACAACGCCGTCGCCAACCGCCTGGGCTTTACCGACTTCTACCACCGCTTCTTCTACCCGTACTATCGCGAGGAGTATCCCGACAGGACACGCGACGAGTTTATCAATGCCATCAGCCTGGCCGAGATAGCGGATTACCTACGCGGCGCCGACAAGATCTCGGTGATGCACAATGAGGACGACGTCATCCTGGAGCCTGGTGAAATCGATTTCTTCACGGATGTGTTTGGCGGGCGGGCTACCATTTACCCCTACGGGGGACACTGCGGCAACATGAACCACCGGGACAACGTCGCCCGGATGCTGGCCACCTTTACCGGGGGCACCGTGCAATGATCCGCCGCGTTCTCGCCGTGCTGGCCGTCACGCTTGTCACAGGCGCCTGCGCGAGTGGGCCGGGGGACCAGCCGGCGCAAGTTGCAGACAACTATCCCGAGCCCGTTTTCTCCGCCGAGCGTCTCCTGCCGGCGGATTTCGTGAGCCCCACCGAAGTCAATGACCCCTGGCAGGGCATGAACCGGCGGATTTACGCGTTCAACTACCGCTTCGACTACTACGTCTTTCTCCCCGTGGTACGCGGGTACCGCGCGGTGGTGCCCCAGGTAGCACGCAGGGGTGTGGGCAACTTTTTCGAGAATTTCCGCGACATGCGCAGCGCGGTTAACTCGGTACTGCAGCTCAATCCCGAGAAATTTTTCCAGAGTACGGGCCGCGTCCTGCTCAACTCCACGGTCGGCCTGTTCGGGCTGATCGACGTCGCGACGATGGCAGACATTCCCAAGCCAGACGAGGATTTCGGCCAGACACTGGGCTACTGGGGAGTCGACCAGGGGCCCTACCTGGTCATCCCGCTGCTCGGGCCCTCGAACCTGCGCGACGGGGTCGGCATGCTGCCGGACTTTTATATGCAGACCGTGTTCCAGGACGAACTGCTGGCGAAGCCCCTGCGCGCGACCGTCTTCCTGTTCGACTCCATCGACACGCGCTACGATACCTCCTTCCGCTACTACGAGACCGGGTCCGCCTTCGAGTACGACATGGTGCGCTTCCTGTGGTCCACCAAACGCGAACTGGACGTGGCCAAATGACAGGACGGTTCATAAAGTGGCTCCTGGCGCTAGTCCTGCTGGTACCCGGCGGGACGCTGGCGCAGGATCCCATTGTCATCGGCACGACCCAGTCACTGACGGGGCACTTCCAGGAATTCGGCGTGGAGCAGCTGCGCGGGTTACAGATGTGGGCCGACGATATCAATTCCCGCGGCAGGCTCCTCGGGCGCCCCGTGGCGCTCAAGTACTTCGACGACCGCTCCAGGGACGCGGGCGCGATGGAGGGGTTCACGCGCCTGCTGGAATCCGAGGGCGTGGACCTGCTGGTCGGCCCGTACTCCTCGTCACTCACGCTGGAGGCGAGCCTGGTAGCCGAGCGATTCGGCGTGCCGATGGTGACGACGGGGGCGTCGTCGGAGGAGATCTGGAGTCGCGGGCTGCGGAACGTGTTCGGCATCGACACGCCGGCAGACAGTTACGTGGCAGACATCTCTGTCGTGCGCGACGTCGGCGCAAAGACCGCCGCACTTCTCTACACGCAGACTGAGTTCGGACGGGAGGTTGCAGCGGGAATTCGCAAGAACGCCGTAAAGAATGGGATCGAAATTGTTTTGGACAGTGGACACGAACCCGAGGACCGCGATTTTTCCGCCGTGGCGACGCGGCTGCGCGCACTCGACCCCGATGTGATCGTGGGTGTCACCTCCCTCGAAGACTCGGTAGCCATCGTGCGCCAACTGCATGCGGCCGGGGTCGAGCCGAGAATGCTGGCCTTCACCGTGGGCCCCGCTCTGCACGAGTTCGGGGAGATGCTCGGCGACCAGGCAGAGGGTGTAGTCGGTATCGTACAGTGGCTGCGCAGTGTGCCGCTGCCAGGCGCAGAAGATTTTGCCTACCGCTACCGCCGGCGCTACGGCAACAACCCGGGAGTCTACGCGGCGCTCGGGTACAGCGCGGGCCAGGTGCTGGAGGCTGCGGTGCGACTCGCCGGGACCACAGAGCCCTCCGCGGTGCGCGAGCAACTGCGCTCGATGTACTTTCGCTCCCTGCTCGGCCGCTACCAGGTGGACGAGACCGGTCGTCAGCGCGGCAAGCGTAACTACGTCCTGCAGTGGCAGGAAGGCCAGCGCCGGCTCATTGCGCCAACAGACCTGGCCGACAGTACAATGGTCTACCCCCTGCCCTGACCGGGCTCTACCCAATCGCTTGTCACTTTTCCACCGGGAGGTCTAAGATAGGGGCACATTCTCCTCATCGAGGCCATCCCGCGCGGCACCGGGAACAACGGCAGGAGGCACGCAATGAAAACCACCCTGATCTACCTGGCAACCCTGCTTGTATTGGCGGCATCCAACGCGACGGCACAGATCTACGAGAGCCGGGACGCCCAGGGCAATCCCGTGTTCACGGACCACCCGGCCGCCGGCGCTGAAGAGGTCGAGCTGCAGGAGGGCAATATCGCCGATGCGGTCGAGCCCCGCCCACACCCCGAGCCCGAATCCGAGCCGGAACCGGCACATGAGCCGGCGCAATACCGGGACAGGGAAACGGTGGTGGAGGAGGACGACCCCGACTACGTCGTCGTTGACGATGAACGCGCGGAGCGCTTACGCCGCGAGGCCGCCGAGCGGCGACACGACGGACCGGTCCACGCGCAACCGCTGCCGGCCCACCACCCCCGTCCGCACGTCGGCGGTCGGCGCTGATAGCGCGCTGCCCCACTGCCGGGATTAGTGCCCCTCGGCGAAGGACTTGATCTCGGCAAGCGCTTCATCCCGGGTCAGACCGAAATTCTGCATGACATGCTGCACCACCCGTACCGGTGGTATACGGTCGCGGTCGGCGCCCTGCGCGATCGCCTCGAACAGCAATACCAGGTCGGGCTCTATACGCCGTGCATGACGGTCATGCGCCGCGGCGCCCTCCGCCGCAAGCGGCTTGCGCACGCAGGTCATCGCTGGTCCCTCCTGTCGCCGCGGGCGCCGAGCGTCCGGCACAGTGCCACCAGGCAGATGGAAAATCCGCCGAGCACCAGCATGATCAGGTCGAATTCCGACATAGCCGTTCCTCCTCCGGGACACTTGAACTGCAGTGTCCATGGTGGAGAAACAGCGTATTTTGTGGGATGGCGCCGGGCGCCAATCGCATGGCGGGAGGCGCCACCTCACGGGCGGGGTCAGCGTCGGCGACACAGCCGCCGCGGGACAGCTGTCACGTGGGATAGCCCGCGGCGACGAGCACTCAGTTGGGGAAATTCCAGGCCTGGGCCGCCGCCTCAAGCAGATCCGCATCCTCCTGCAACAGGAACCCCTGGCTCACCAGGTCGTCAAGGGACTGTTCCCACTGGCTGAGAAAATCCGCCTTGGTCGGGTACAGCGCGAGCACGTCAGGGACCGGGAACGGGATGGTGCGGCCGAACAGCGGACAGAAGAATGGACCGGTGTTCTCCGAGTCCAGGGTTGCGACCGGCGCGTCGACGTGAGGCGAGCGTACGCCGCCCAGTGCGTTGCCGTGCACGTCCCGCGCCAATACAACCGGCGAGGTGGAGGCCACCTGGAGCCGTGCTGCAGAGGCGGGAGCGACCGTCGGCTCATTCGGGTCGGCGAGCGTGCGCACCCAGGTATCCAGGCTGCGGAACGCCGCCTGCACCTGCCAGTGATGCGCCCCGGCGTTCATCGCATTGGTACAGTTGAATGGGTTGAACGGCACGCGCAGGTAGTTGAACATCTGGATATCCGTGCTGCCGTCACCGTTGTCGCTGATACCGGCGAGTGTATAGGCGTCCGCATGTGCCGTGCCCGCCAACTCCCAGAGCCTGATCAGCGTGGAGTCCGGTTGCCGCGCATCCAGGTTGGAGCCGATCACGTCGCCCTCCGCCATGACCACGATCACCGGCACGTTGAGATCGTCGCGGATGGGCGCCGGGACCGGGAACGGGTGGTTGGGCAGCGGCGCACTGGATATGGGTGCTCCTGCCCCGAAACGGCTGTGCACAAGGAAACCGTCGTAGGCGTCGGCAAGCGGGTGCACGGCGTCGATATACGTGACCATGCGGATTGCCGACTGCGACTCACCCGCCGCTATCACGCGCTCGACAGACAGCCCCGCCAACAGCGTGTCCGCCTCGCTCACCACGCTCATACCGGCGTGGCTGTATATGCCGTAGGAGTAGACGTCGCCGGGGTGATTGAGCGTGGCGTAGCGCGCCGCGAAGGTGCCGTTGATCATCTGGTTGACGCCGACCGCCTGTGCGGAGACACCGATCCAGGCGTAGCCCCCACGGATGAACTCGTTGTGGGCCATGATCCAGTCCGGCGGCGAGTCGCCGCCCGCGGACACGTTGAGCCACTCGACGATCACCGTGCCGTTGAAGTCCGCGGGATCCTGCGGCTTCACCACCAGCATTCGCGTCCGGTACTCGCCGCTCTGGGAGTCGGGATTCTGGTTGACCACGAGTTTGCCATCCGTGGGCAGCGGCAGGTCGGGCGTGTAGCTGGGCGCGGCGCCGTGCAGGAAGTACTCCTCCACTTCGTAACCCGCCGCGCCGAGATCGCCGCCACCGATATTCATGCTGTATCCGCTTGCAGGGAGGATGGGACCGGTCACCTTGTAGCGGGAGAATACCGCACGGAGGGGCAGGACCGAGGATCCCGCAAACTGGTCCACGACTGAGCCCGGCACGGTGAAACTGCACTGGTTGCCCGGCGCCTGCTGGCAGTAGTTTTCCCAGCGATTGAACACCCAGCCGTCCCGGGGGTCGGCGGTGTAAGTCTCGTCGTAATCGCCCGCCACCAGGTTCTGGGTGCAGTTCGGCAGGGCCGCGAGAAAATCTTCCAGGGTGCAGGAGCGCCCGCCGTCGGAGGTGACGTCGCCCTCCCCAACGATTTCAATGGGGTGGTAGCAGGCGGCGACGAGGAACAGGGCGGCGAGGGTCATCAGCTTTTTCATTGTCTTCTTCCTTGCTGCAGCCAGGCCGGCACCCCCAGACACCCCCCGGCTCGCGAATGCTGTGGATTCGCGTACGTGTCAGGCAGTATGGGGTGGAGCGCCAGGAAACTGCGTTTTGTTATCTTAAGATTTCTTCAAGGCCTAGTTATAAAGCCTCGGGAGGACTGCGGCAAGGCGCGGAGAACCCGATTCTCAAAGTGATTACCGGCCCGGTTCACCTGGCTACACCGGCGCGGCACCTAATGAAACTACGGGTTGTGCTCGACAATAATGAAGTTTTGGTCGGGCTCACTCCACTCGACGGTGACAGTCTCCCCCGGCGCGGGGAAATCCTCCAGCACGTAGGTGCCGGAAAGTCCTGTCACGAACGGATCGTCCAGCCCGGTGACCTCGAACATGATCGAACCGACAAGCGCACCGTCGATCCATGTGCGCATGAGGTGCATCCCCTCCCCCAGAGAGCCCCAGGCCATGACATAGCCGTAGCCGTTGTCCGAGTCACCGCAAATGCCCTCGGTATCGGTGCGGGTGGAACCGTAGGGGATGGCGATGCGCGGCAGGCTGTCGAACTGGACCTGCACGCTCTGGGCGTCGCAGGCCCAGCCGCGGATCAGGCCGATGCCGCTCTGTATCGACCCCTCGGCGGGTGTTTCAGGGTAGGCCGTGGTACTGGCGACGGTCACGTCCACGTCCAGAGCGCCGATGAGGTTGTCCTCGGAAAAAGGATCGGGATCATTGCTGCCCGACGTCTCGAATACGGTCACCTCATAGGTGCCCGATTTCGGGAATGTCGCGAGTGACAATGTCTGCTGCGTGGAGAACATGCAGGGGCCTGAGAAGGCCGCCGAGTTGTACAGGTACGCCAGCCGCGCGGTTCCCGCTTCGGAATCGATGGACAACGCCTCCCTGGTGACCCAGTAGCATTCGGTTCCCACAAACTCGAGGTGTATGGTTGTGTCCGTGGTCGGGCTTTCCGGCGCGATTTCTATCGTGAGGGGGCCGGCGTCCAGGTGCGGGGCGGTACCGTGGGCGAGGGTGAGGCTAGGAAGGAGGAGGAGTAAGGTGGTGAGGGGCCGGGGTTTGTTTGACATGGGGTAGTCTCGGCAAGATTACTCGTCTCCAGATTCCTTTCAGGAGCAGCTATGCTGCGATTCTAGCACGTAAGTTGTGCGGCCAATTGGCAGCACACGATTTCGAGTTCAGGAGGACGACAGGATTGGATCACATCGCGGTTGCCTCACGCGCGGCGGGCGCTCCCGATGAGACCGCTTCGCGGCGGGTATGCGCGGGCCTACCGTCGTTGAGAACCGGGAGAAGGAGTGCCCTATATTTTCGGGACTGACAGGATTTGATCAGAACGGCCTTTGGGCCGTTCTGACCCCTGAGGGGCGCCGTCGCTTCGCTACGCTCGCTCCCGCGTCCAAAACGCTCCTTTGGTCGCGTTTTGTGAACCTGGATACGCGAACGCCTCCGGCGTTCGCTAAAACTCACCTCCGGTCATGACCCTGATCAACGAAAAAGGCCGCCCAAGGGGCGGCCTTTTTCGTTGATTTGGTCGGGACGACAGGATTTGAACCTGTGACCACCACACCCCCAGTGTGGTGCGCTACCAGACTGCGCTACGCCCCGAGAATCACCGCTACCTGTGGGGGTGCGGCGAGGGCGGCATTATACTCAATCGGAAGCCCCAGACAAAGGCTATTTGCCGGGGGTCAGGACCTTAAGGACGTCCTCGAGATCCTCTATGGTTTCCTTGATAACGGCCTGCATTTCCACCGACAGGGCCCCGTCGTCGCCCTCGTCGGACATACGCTGGCGCGCGCCGCCGATGGTGTAACCCTGGTCGTAGAGCAGGCCGCGAATCTGGCGGATCGTCAATACATCGTCGCGCTGGTAGTAGCGGCGGTTGCCGCGGCGCTTGACCGGCTTGAGCTGCGGAAACTCCTGCTCCCAGTAGCGCAGGACATGGGGTTTTACCGCACAGAGTTCGCTGACTTCCCCGATGGTGAAATAGCGTTTGCCGGGGATGGCGGGCAATTCATTGTTGTTCGTCGGTTCCAGCATATTCTTCCACTCGGGCTTTGAGCTTCTGGCCGGGCCGGAAGGTGACGACACGCCGGGCGGAGATCGGTATCTCCTCCCCGGTCTTGGGATTGCGCCCGGGGCGCTGGCTCTTGTCGCGCAGGTCAAAGTTGCCGAAGCCGGACAACTTCACCTGTTCGTTGCTTTCGAGGCAACTGCGGATTTCCTCGAAAAAGAGCTCCACAATCTCTTTGGCTTCCCGTTTGTTGAGCCCCAGCTCTTCAAACAGGCGTTCCGCCATCTCGGATTTTGTCAGAGCGGCCATCGTTCCGATTCCCAGTATTCGTACCTAGTTCCTAAGCTCGGCATTATAATTTTTTTCTAGTAGATCAATAACTTGACCCACCACAGGATTAACATCCTCGTCGCCAAGAGTGCGCGATTGATCCCGGAATGTCAAACCCAGTGCAAGGCTTTTCCGTTTAGGATCAATGCCTTTGCCAGTATAGACATCAAACAGGGTTAAGTCCGTCAGGTAACTCCCTGCCGCGGATCGCACCTCACCCATAAGTGTGGCCACAGGAACGGATTTGTCCACTACAAAGGCCAAATCACGCCGAATTTCGGGGTATTTCGACAGTTCTGCGAAAACCGGCAGTTTGCTGTCGAGCACCGCATCGAGATCGATTTCGCAGGCGAACAGGCTGGCGTCCAGGTCCAGTGACGCGGCCACCGCTGGATGGAGCGCGCCGATCACTCCCACGGGCTGCCCCTTTCGGGTTATGCGCGCGGTCTGCCCCGGGTGCAGCCCGGGATGCTCCGCGGCCGCAAACTCGAAGGACGCCGGGTCGCGATTAAGGTGCAACAGGCTCTCCAGGTCGCCCTTCAGATCGTAGAAATCCGCAGCCTCGCCGGCGATGTCCCAGGACTCGGCGAAGCGCTGCCCGGTGACTACCATGGCCAGGCCGGGCACCTGCGCCAGGCCGTCCTCGCCGGGCCGGAAGCGCAGGCCCGTTTCGAACAGCCGCGCCCGCGGCTGCTGCCGGTTCACGTTGCGCAATACAGCCCCCAACAGTCCGGGCAACAGACTCGTACGCATGACTGCCATATCCGCGGAGATCGGGTTCTCCAGCGCCACGGGTTCCAGCTCCGGATCGAAGACGGCTTGCAGCTGCGGGTCGACAAAGCTGTAGGTGATGGCCTCGCGGTATCCCCTGGCACCCAGGTGCCGGCGCAGGAGGCGCGGCGACATCCTGGCCTCGTCACCGGGGGTGATCACCAGGTCTGCGCGGATACTGCTGGCGGGCAGGCGGTTGTAGCCGTAGACCCGGGCGAGCTCTTCCAGCAGGTCCGCCTCGATGGCGATGTCGAAACGCCAACTCGGTACACTGCATGTCCAGCCATCTCCGGTCGCCTCAACGCCGAGTCCCAGGCCGCCGAGAATACGCTCCACTTCCGCCGCTTCCAGCTCGAAGCCGAGGAGCTTGCCGATGCGCGCCGCTCGCAGGTTCACCTCGGCACGTTCCGGCAGGTGGTCCGCGGCGGTTTCCTCGATGACAGGTCCCGCCTCGCCGCCGACGATATCCAGTAACAACCGGGTGGCGCGCTCCATGGCGCGCACCTGCAGCTCGAAATCCACACCCCGCTCGAAACGGTGTGACGCATCGGTGTGCATGCCGTGGGAGCGGGCGCGCCCGGCGATCAGCTCGGGCGTGAAGAACGCCGCCTCCATGAACAGGTTGGTCGTGTCCGCGCTCACCGCGCTGTGATCGCCGCCCATGATACCGGCCAGGGCCACCGCCCCGGCGTGATCCGCGATGACGAGGTCGCCGCCATCCAGTGTGACCTCGCTGCCGTCGAGCAGCGCGAGCTTTTCGCCCCGCTCCGCCGTGCGCACGACAATGCCATCGGTCAGGCGATCGTAGTCGAAGGCGTGCATGGGCTGGCCGAGCTCGAGCATGACGTAGTTGGTCACGTCCACCACCGCGTCGATGGATCGCAACCCCGCCCTGCGCAGCTTTTCCCGCATCCACAACGGGCTGGGGCGGGACAGGTCGACACCGCGAATGACACGGCCCACAAAGTGCGGGCAGCGCTCGGGGGCGCGCAGTTCGACGGGAAACGCCTCGTCCAGCGCCGGCGCAACAGGGTTGCAGGCCACCTCGCTCACGGCACACTGGTTGAGCAGGCCCACCTCGCGCGCAACACCGCGAATGCCAAGGCAATCCGCGCGGTTGGGCGTCAGGCCTATCTCCAGCAGTTGGTCATCGAGCTCCAGGTACCGGCGCAGATCTTCGCCCGCCGGCGCATCCGCGGCCAGCTCCATCAGGCCGTCGTCGGCGTCAGAAAGGCCCAGCTCTTTCTCAGAGCAGAGCATGCCGCTTGATTCAACACCCCGGAGCTTTGCTTTCTTTACTGCAAAGCCACCCGGCAGTTTACCGCCGACCGTTGCCAACGGCGCTTTCATCCCGGCGCGGGCATTGGGCGCACCGCAGACGATCTGCAGGGTGTCTCCTCCCGCGCTCACCGTGCAGACCTGAAGTTTGTCCGCATCCGGGTGTGGGGCCGTCTCCACGATTTCTGCCACGACGACGCCCGTGAAAGCACCCGCGACGGGGTCCACCGCCTCGACTTCGAGCCCGGCCATTGTCAGCTGGTGAGCGAGTTCGCCGGTGTCCACCGCTGGATTCACCCATTCGCGCAGCCACTTTTCGCTGATTTTCACGTTTAATCTCTCCCGGTGGCCCGTCAGAACTGCTCGAGGAAACGCAGGTCGTTGTCGAAAAACAGGCGCAGGTCATTCACGCCGTATCGCAGCATGGCGAGCCTCTCCACACCCATACCGAAGGCGAACCCGGAGTATTTCTCCGGATCGATTTTCGAGTACTCGAAAACGCGGGGGTGTACCATGCCGCAGCCCATTACCTCCAGCCAGCCGGTCTGGCTGCACACACGGCAGCCCGCGCCGCCGCAATTGACGCACTGGATATCCACCTCTGCCGAGGGCTCGGTAAAAGGAAAATAGGACGGCCGGAATCGCACTTCCAGCTCCTGCTCAAAGAAAGCGCGCAGGAAATCCCCGATCACTCCCTTGAGATCGGCGAAGCTGGACTCCTCGTCGATCAGCAAACCCTCCACCTGGTGGAACATGGGGGTATGGGTCAGGTCCGAGTCACAGCGGTACACCCTGCCCGGACATATAATCCGCAGGGGGGGCTCCTCGGTTTCCATAACGCGCACCTGTACTGGCGAGGTGTGCGTGCGCAGTACCGTGTGCTCGTCGACGTAAAAGGTATCGTGCATGGCCCGCGCGGGGTGGTGCGCGGGAATATTGAGAGCCTCGAAGTTGTGGTAGTCGTCCTCCACCTCCGGACCCTCGCGCACCTCGAAACCGATAGTGGTGAAGAAGTCCTCCATGCGCTCGATGGTGCGCGTCACCGGGTGAATGCCCCCGGTGGACTGGCCGCGGCCCGGCAGCGTCACATCGATGGTCTCCTGCACCAGGCGCTCGTTCACGGCGGCGCGCTCCAGTTCGGCCCTGCGCGCACCGATCAGGTCCTGCAGCTCCTGCTTGACCACGTTGATCTTCGCGCCGGCGTCGGGCCGCTCCTCCGGGGTGAGCTTGCCCAACCCCTTCAGGAGCGCCGTGATCTGGCCCTTCTTGCCCAGGTAGTCGACCCGCAGCTGCTCCAGCGCCGCCGCGTCTTCCGCGGCCGCGATCGCTGCTTTCGCCTCCCTGGCAAGTGGTTCGAGGTTTTCCATGATGTTTAGCTCTTGAGTTATCTTACCCAGGGAACGACTCCATTCCCAACCGCGTCCGCCCGGAATGCCGTATCACCGGCGTCCTGCCTCTCGCGGACGTACCGTCCATCCATGGACATAAAAAAAAGGGAAAGAGCATCGCCCTTTCCCTTTGGTTGTTCAGTGTAGCCAGCGATCCGCGGGTTGTTGTGCGCCCCGCGGCGGGGGTGGGCTAGGCCAGCTCGGCCTTCGCTCGCTCCACGATCGCTGCAAAAGCCGGCTTGTCGTGCACCGCCAGGTCCGCGAGTACGCGGCGATCCAGGGCGATGTCGGCCTTTTTCAGGCCGTTGATCAGGCGGCTGTAGCTGAGGCCGTTGGCACGCGACTGGGCGTTGATACGGGTGATCCACAGCGCGCGGAACTGGCGCTTGCGCTGGCGGCGATCACGGTATGCGTACTGCCCGGCCTTGGTGACGGCCTGCTTTGCAACCCTGAATACACGACTGCGGGCTCCATAGTAACCCTTGGCCTGCTTCAGGACTTTCTTGTGACGGCGGTGTGCCACCACTCCACGTTTAACGCGAGGCATGAGTCTTCTCCTATTCCTTGATAGTCAGGTCCAGCGATTACTTGGTGCGCAGCATGCGATCGATCAGGACTTCATCATTCTTGTGAATCATGGAAGTCCCGCGCAGCTGGCGCTTACGCTTGGTGGTCATCTTGGTCAGGATGTGGCTCTTGTTCGCGCTCTTGCGCTTGTAGCCGCCGGCGGTTTTCTTGAACCGCTTGGCAGCACCGCTGTGAATTTTTGCTTTGGGCATAATCAAATACTCCGCATTTGCAATGAATCGAATAAAGAAACCGGGGCATTCACAAGCCGTCAGTTCTTCCAGCT
>Ga0126341_1000219_pt1 | contig 12172 bp, 7 predicted proteins | sample OrbTmetagenome_FD_97057 | JGI IMG/M metagenome (GOLD analysis project Ga0126341, IMG submission 97057) | Coral microbial communities from Florida Keys, Florida, USA - Orbicella T D metagenome | ecosystem: Host-associated > Invertebrates > Cnidaria > Coral | place: Florida Keys, Florida, USA... | reverse complement strand
GAATAGGAAGCGCCGGCTCGTAAGTAGGGGCGCGGCGTGAAGCGGCCGCTTTCCCGGTGCGCTAGTTCATCCACTCGCCGAACCGCCGCGCGTAATCCCCGAAGGATTCGTCGACCCGCCCACCTTCAATCCCGAAGCTCGCGGCGTCGTAACGGTGCTCGCCGTAAAGGTCGGGTGGGCGCCGCCCGAGGTAGTCGCGCATGCGCCGGTGTGCCTCGTCGCTCAAGGGCATCTCCCAGTGGGTGTAGATCGCCTCGATAACCTCCAGGGGCCGAGTGCAGATCGCGCTGAAGCCCACGTCCAGGAAGCGCCCAGGTTCGAGAGCCGCCCTCTCCGCCATGCCCTTTGCAACCGCGCCTGCAAAGAAGTCGAGTTCGGCGGGGCCGGTCGCTGCCGCGACCACACCGTCGCTGAAGCCCCCGCGCAGGGTGCAGGTGAGGCTGGCAAAGGACGCCACCGCCTGCAGCGGGCGGCGGTGCGTCCACACCACCGCCGCGTCGGGGTATTGCGCAGCGAGGGCCGCGAGACTGCCCAGGTGGGCGGGGGTCTTGAGCACCCAGCGCTCGCGCGCACAATCGACCTGCAGGTGCTGCAGGAAGTCGTGGTGCCAGCGATAGGCGTGCGCCATATCCTGCTCCAGCAGCCACTCGCGGTAGCGGGGCACGTCGAACATGTAGGCAAATTGCTCGCTGTGAAAACAGGAGGCCAGCAGGTAGACGCATTCCTGGGGCAGTCGTGCACCGAGGGCATGTATCGCCTGCAGGCCCGGGGACAACTGTTCCGCGAGGCCGAGCAACCTGCCGACGAAGGCGATGCGGCCGTCGTTCTCATAGCTGTCGGCAGTCGGCGGGGGAACGGGCCTGGCCACCTCCCAGCTCGCCGGGGAGCGCAGCGCGGGATCCTGCGCCAGCAGTTCATGGAGGATAGTGGTGCCCGTGCGCGGCAACCCGGTGATGAACAGCGGCCTGCGTATTGGCTGCGCCGCGATGTCGGGGCGCCGGGCCCTGCATTCGAGAAGCCGCAGGCGCACGCAAAGCAGGTTGTGTAGAAGCAACGCCGCCGTGATGCGCCCGATCTGCGACAACCGCGCCTCCGACTGCAGTGATTCGACAAGCACCTGCAGTCCCGCCTCGAATCGCGGGTCGCCGAAGTCCTCCAGGCCGGTGCTGCGGCGGGCGCGGGACAGCAGGTTCGCGGCGTCCAGGCGGGGGCCGCGCCATCCGGCGCCGGCCAACAGCGCGCCGCAGCGATTGACGGCGCGAATGTACAGGGCCTGCTGCGCCGCGTCCTTACTGTCCCCCACGGCGCCGCCGCGGCTCAGGCGCCAGCGCCCTGGGGTGCGAGCCGGCCGCGTTCCAGCCAGCTGTCAAAACGCACCAGCAGCGGCGGCAGGAAGAACAGGTCCAGCAACAGCGCGACGATGATGATCGGTGTCAGCAGCAGTGCGACGTTCTGGTAGTAGTAGGTATTGGAGAACACCAGCACCAGCGTGCCCAGCCCGAGCGCCAGGGTGGTAATGGTGATGGCCGACCCGGCCCGGTCCAGGGAGTAGCGCACCGCTTGCTCCGGCGGGTGCCCCGCGCGCCTGCCGTAGATGTACTTGGACAACACGTGCACCGAATCGTCGACCACCAGCCCGATACTGATGGAGAACAACATCAGCACGTAGGGACTGAGCTCGCCGACGAGCAGGCCCCACACGCCGAACACGATGGTGGCGGGAAACAGGTTGGGCATGATGCTGAGCAGGCCGTAGCGCACGCTGCGCAAGCCGATCAGCATCGTGGCCGTGATGAGAATGAAACTGAGGGTGAATCCCTGCAGCAGCTGCACCGAGATCGATTTTTCCAGCCGCGCGAAAAGGATGCTGTTGTCACCGTGCAGCACCCGGTACCCGGGATTCATATTCTGTTCAACCCAGGTCTCGATTCTCTCGTTGAACTCGATGAGCTCGTTGTTGGTCAGGTTGGAAGTGCCGATCACCATGCGAATGGCCGAATAGTCGGGATTGAAAATCGGCGTCAGGTTCGGCTCGATCTCCTGTACGAGCTGGTAGCTGACCAGGTAGTCGATTACCTGCAGCTGGTCGGTGGGCAGCACCTCGTAGGCTTCGTCGTTGTCGTGTTCGTTCTTGTTCATGGTCTTCAGGAAGCTTGTGTAGCTGCTGACGAAACTCGCCTCGGGCTGCTCCTCCAGCCAGAGGGAGAACCTCTCCACCTCCTGCAGGAACTCCGGCTCGGTAATCCCGTAGTACTTGCCGCTGCTGATGCTGTAGATCAGGCTCTGGTCGTTGCCGATTTTTTCCGACAACGCCGTGAACACCTTGTGGATGTCCGATTCCTTGTCGACGAAGCTGAAGCGCGAGAAGTCGATCTTGTTCAGCGGCAGCATCGCGAGCGTCACCACGATCAGGAGCGCGGACCCCCATATCAGCGGGGTGCCGAAGCGCTCCGTCGTTTTCGTGACGAAGGCGATAAAGCCGCGCACACCCAGCGGCTTGGGCACCTTCTTTACCGGCACCAGCATGACCAGCGCGGGCAGCAGGGTCATGGTGACGACGAAGGCCCAGCAGACGCCGATGGCCACCACGTTGCCGAAGCCGTAGATTCCCGGCGAAGAGCAGTAGTTCAGGCTGAGGAAGCCCATCGTGGTGGTGAGCGTCGCCAGCGTGACCGGCTGTATGTTGACCGCGAGACTCTCCCGCAGCGCCTCCTCCTTCGAAAGCGAGCGGGCCAGGCCCTGCAGGTAGACGGCGACGATGTGGATGCCGTCGGCCATGGCGATGGTCAGCACCACCAGCGGCCCCATGTTGGAAATCTGGTTGAACGAGAGACTGGTCCAGCCCATGGTGCCGGTGGTGAGCGCGATGGTCAGGAAAGAGACCGCGAACACGCACATCGAAAACACCACCGAGCGCAGGCAGTACCACAGCAGCGCGACGGAAATACCCGCCACAATAGGCGCCAGGTACATACGGTCGTTGATCGCCGCGTTGTAACTGTCGAGCTCGAACAGGACGCGGCCGAGCACGTAGATATCGATATCCGGGTAATCTGCGCGCAGCGAGTCGCGCAGTTCGACCACGGAACGGGCCACGTCCAGGCGCAGCTCCTGGTTGTCGAGGCCGGCGCGAAAGCGGATGGAAGCCAGGGCCAGCTCGCCGTCCGAGGACAGGATGTTCGACGTGAGATCCTCGTCGGCCAGGCCCGTCGCGCGCATCTCCGCCTGCCCCGCGGCGTCCAGCGTGTCGATATCCGGCACCAGGTAATCCCGGAATAGCCGGTCGGCGTCGACCGCGTTGAGACGGTAGTTGATGATCGAGGAGACGGAGACCGCGGATTCCACCTCCAGGTAGCGCTCGGTGAGATCCTCCATGGCCCGCAGCGCGTCCAGGCTGAACACGTCGCCGTTCTTCGGCATGAAGGCGAAGAGGACGCCGCTGCTGGGCGGGAAGTCGGCCTCGACCTCCTCCACCTCCTGCCTGTAGGGGTCCTCCTCGTCGAGGATCGCGTCGTAGGAGGGGTCGATGGTGGTGAGGGTGATGCCGTAGGAGACGGCGGCGCCGAGAACCACGGTCAACACGGCCAGCAGGTTGCGCCGGCCGATGAGGAAATCGATCAATTTATCCATGCTTGTTCCATGGTTATTAACAACATTTAATGAAAAACCCGCCTCCGGCGGCATCCCCGGGCGGTCCCGGGGCCCCGCGGGTATTCAGCCCGGGGCCACAATAGACTACACTTTGACCGTCAAGTCATAAAGTGGGTTGCGCCCCTGGGCGCCAATTCGGAGACCGCCATGAACATGCTTCGCTGCGCCCTCGCCCTGCTCCTCGCCTGTCTGGCCGGCACCGCCGGCGCCGCCGGGCAGCGCATCGGCGATTTCGCCCTCCTCGACCACGAGGGCAAGTTCCACCAGCTCTCCTGGTACGGTGACCACAAGGCCATCGTACTGTTCGTACAGGGTAATGGCTGCCCCATTGTACGCAACGGCGCGCCGACACTGCGCGCGATCCGCGACGAGTACGCGGAGCGGGACGTCGCTTTCTTCATGCTCAACCCCCAGCCCCAGGACGACCGCGAGAGCATCGCCGCCGAGGCGGAGGAATTCGGTTACGACATGCCCATCCTCGTGGACGAGGCCCAACTCGTCGCCGAGTCCCTGGGCGTCGACCGCACGTCCGAGACCTTCATCATCGATCCCGCAAGCCGCGAGATCGTGTACCGCGGCCCCATCGACGACCGCCTCGGTTACGAAACGCAGAAGCCGGAGGCGAAGAACCACTACCTGAAGGACGCGCTGGACAGTTTCCTCGCGGGCGAGAGCGTGGCGGCAAACACGCCCGAGGCCCCCGGCTGCCTGATCAGCTTTCCCGCACGGGACAGGCACCGCGCGGAGGGCGTGTCCTACAGCGAGGACGTGGCGCCGATTCTAGTGGAAAACTGCGTCAACTGTCACAGCGAGGGCGGTATCGGCCCCTGGGCAATGACCGACCACAAGATGATCCAGGGGTGGTCGCGCATGATGAAAGAGGTGCTGATGACCCGGCGCATGCCGCCGGGCCAGATCGATCCCCACGTCGGCCGCCCCATCAGGGACATGGTGCGGATGGAGCCCGGGGAGTTGCAGACCCTGGTGCACTGGATCGATGCCGGCGCCCCGGTCGGCGAGGACGAGGATGATCCCATCGCCGCACTGGACCTGGACGCACCGAAGTGGAGCCTGGGCGAGCCGGACCTTGTGTACAAGGTGGAACCCCAGGACATTCCCGCCACCGGCCTGATCGACTACCGCTACATCCCGGTGGAGCTGAACCTCGACCGCGACGTGTGGATTCGCGGCATGGAGTTCGTACCCGGCGACCGGGAGGTGCTGCACCACGTGATCGCCTACGCGTCCACGCCCGCCGACAAGTCCGTACGCAACCTGCGCAACGGCGACCCGGACCGCGAGAGTGTCGGGGGCTACGCGCCCGGCCGTCAGCCCGACCAGTACGGCGACTCCACCGGACGACTGCTGCGCAAGGGCACCAACCTGTTGCTGCAGATGCATTACACGACATCGGGCAAGGAGACCGTGGACGCCACCGAGATCGGCATCTACCTGCACGACGAGCCGCCGGATTACTTCATGAGCGGACTGGTACCCGGCCAGCGCCGCTTCCTGGTGCCCCCGGGCGCCAAGGAGCACGAACTGGAAGGCGTGGAAGTGGTGGAGCGCGACGCCTGGTTGTACAGCATGATGCCCCACATGCACTACCGCGGGAAGTACATGAGTTTCACCGCGGAGTACCCCGACGGCAGCTCGGAGCTGCTGCTCTCCGTACCCAAGTACGAATTCAACTGGCAGTTCAACTACATCCTCGAGGAACCGGTATTCCTGCCGGCGGGAACCCGCCTGGTCACCCGCGGCGCCATGGACAACTCGGATCGCAACCCGGCCAATCCGGACCCGAACGTGCCGGTACGCTTCGGCCTGCAGACACGGCACGAGATGTTCTTCGGGTTCACCTCGGTGCGCTATGAGGGCGATACGCCCGAGAGCCTGCAGGTGGCCCCGGCCGCGCCGGAAACCAATGAGGATGAGACTTCCAACGAGGTGGCGGGGCTCTAGGCCCCCTTCCCCATGGCCGACGGCAAACAGGACGACGGGGCCGACTCCCGCGACAGTCGCGTCCTCAGTCGCGAGGAGGCGAAGCGCAAACGCGAGGAACTGCTCGCCCGCGCCGCCGAGCTGTCCCGCCCGGGGGACCCCGCGGAGGGCGGCAACGACGCCGCGGACGCCTCCATGGCGACCCTGATCCTGCCCGGCGGCTGAAACGCAAGTCCCGGGGGTCGAAAATCTGTATATTTTTCGCCCGGACCTTCTATTTTTTCCTCAATTTCAATCACTTAACTCTTCCCGAAAAACTGGAGAAAACGCCAGTTTTTGATTGAGCCCGCCCCCCGCGACAGACAGAATGGGGCTGTAACTTCGGGGCAATCGGGGTATGGGGACAATGGGAACGGGGCAACTGCCGTCCACCTGGGCGGCCGTATCGGGGCGATCTGCGCACCGCTGGCGGGGACAGGCCGGGAAACTGCTGGTCGCCGCGGCCACTGCGCTGCTGCTGGGCGCCTGCAAGGTGGTCATCGTCGTGCCGGAGGGGGGCCGCGTGGTCTCCACGGGCGGCGTGGTCTGCGAGGCGGGGGAAACCTGCGAAGTCGAGATCGCGACGACCAGCTTCACCGATACCTTCCAGGGGATAGCGGACGAGGGTTATTCCTTCGACGGCTGGCTGTCCGGGGGCGGAGGTCTCTGCGGCGGCACCGCCGGAAACTGCATCGTATCCACCGTCGCCTTCGCCGGCATACCCCAACTCGAGGAACTGGTAGCGAGCAATGCCAGCCTGAACCTCTCCCCGGTTTTTACCGCGCAGGACGGCCGCTATGACTCCGAGGCCTGGGCGGACCTCCTGGGGACCCTCAACAACTACAGTTATCGCAGCGACAGTTTCCTCTACAGCGCGGTGCCCAACACCGCCAACTGCACGGCGGGGTCACTGACCGCGGCGGCGCGGCAGCGCTTCCTGGACACGCTCAACCTGATACGCGAACTGCACTACCTGCCGCCGGTCAGCTTCGACGCCAGTTTTAACGCGCAGTCACAGCAGTCTGCCCTCGTGCAGGAAGCCAACAACTACCTGACCCACTACCCGGCACCGGGTGACGCCTGTTACACGGCGGCGGCCGCAGCGGGTGCGGGCTCCTCCAACCTGTCGTCGCACTCCTATCAGAAGGACCCCGCGGTCTATCCCCTGGGCTGGGCCAACGACAGGTACAACGTCGGCTCCCTGATGGCGGCCGGACACCGGCGCTGGGTGCTCTACCCCAGCCTCGGATTCACCAGCTATGGACAGGTGGAGGGCATCGCCTCCATGAAGGTGTTCGGTTTCAACCAGCAGTCTTCAGTGCAACTGTCGCCCGAGGTGGAATACATCGCCTACCCCTACCGGGAGTACCCTTACTTGCTGGTATCAAATATCGGCCCCCCGACACCGTGGAGCATCTCGATGATTCCACCCCAGGGCTACTCGAGCAGCTTCCAGCACTTTACCAATTCCACCGTCACGGTGACCGAGACGGCGACCGGCACACCGCTGACCGTGCACAGCCTGCATAGGGATACCAGCGGCTACGGCCTGCGCAACTTCCTGTCCTGGATGGTGGACGACTGGGAAAACGACACGGAGTACACCGTCACCATCTCCAACGTGGTGATGCAGGACAACTCCGTAAGACAGATCCAGTACCCGGTCAGGGTGCTCTACGCCGAGTACCAGTAAACTCGCGGCGGCCAGGCGCCGCCTCGGTCACTTCTGGTAGACCGCCTCCATGATCTGGTCCACCGTGAAGGTGCCCGGGCGCTGGCGCGGCGGAAACTGGCGCAGGGTGACCACCAACCGTGTCACCGACGTCATTCCGAGACCGCCCACCGAGGCGATTTTCTTATCCCACCAGCTGTTGTAACTGTTGGAGTCCGTGTCCGCACGCTCAAAGGGGTCGCGCCTGAGATTGAACACCTTGGGTATGCGCAGGGTGACGAAAGGGTCGCGCCAGACATCGAAACGCTGGGCGCGCTGCTCGGCGAAAACCAGCTTCCAGTCACCGACCCGGGCGGCGGTCAGCAGGCCGTCATCGCTGAAATAGAAAAACTCCCGGCGCGGCCCCTGCTTCTGTTCACCACTGAAATAGGGCAGGAAATTGTACCCGTCCAGGTGAACCTTGTAGGTGACACCGCCTATACTGGCGCCCTTTTTCAGCTGCGCACCGATATCGTCCTGGCCCACGGCGGCCATCAGGGTCGGCACCCAGTCCAGGTGTGACATCACCTCGTTGCTCACGCTGCCGGGATCGATGACCCCGGGCCAGCGCACCAGTGCCGGGACCCTGAAACCCCCTTCCCAGTTGGTGTTCTTCTCGCCGCGGAAGGGACTGATGGCCGCGTCCGGCCACTGGTTGTAATGGGGGCCGTTGTCGGTGGAATAGAGGACAATGGTGTTGTCCGCGACCCCTAATTCGTCGAGCTTGTTCAGCAGCGCCCCGACGTGGCCGTCGTGCTCCAGCATGCCGTCGTTGTAGAAGCCCTGGCCCGACGCCCCCAGCTGCGACTCCTTGACGTGGGTGTAGTAGTGCATGCGCGTCGAGTTGAACCACACGAAAAACGGCTTGCCCTGCGCGTGGGCCTTGTCCATGAACTTGAGCGCCGCGCCGAGAAACTCCTCGTCCACAGTCTCCATGCGCTTGCGCGTCAGCGGCCCACTGTCCTCGATCTTGCCGTCCGCCGTCGAGCGAATGACGCCCCGGGGGCCAAAGCGCTTGCGAAACTGCGGGTCGCTGGGGTAGTCCGGATCCTCCGGCGCCTCCTCCGCATTCAGGTGGTAGAGGTTGCCGAAAAACTCGTCGAACCCGTGGTTGGTGGGCAGGAACTCGTCCCTGTCGCCCAGGTGATTCTTGCCGAACTGGCCGCTGGTGTAACCGAGCGGGCGCAGCATCTCCGCCAGCGTCGGATCCTCCGGCTGTATCCCGATATCCGAACCGGGGATACCCACCTTGGTCAGCCCCGTCCGGATCGGGAGCTGCCCGGTGATAAACGCGGACCGTCCCGCGGTACAGCTCTGCTCGCCGTAGTAGTCCGTGAATACCATGCCCTCACTGGCGATACGATCGATATTCGGCGTCGGGACTCCCATCATGCCCAGGCTGTAGCGGCTGATGTTCCAGTAGCCGATGTCGTCACCGAAGATGACCAGGATATTCGGCTTCGCGGCGAGCGCGGGGAGCGGTGCGAGTGCGCACAATGAGAGGAGCAGTGTGGCCAGCAAATGTCTCGTGGTCATGACAGGTATCTCCCGGTTATCAGGATGGGGCGGCGCGCGCTATTCAATCAGAAGTGGTAGCGGGCCTGCAACTCGTAACTGCGCGGCGCGTTGATGTGCTGGAAATAGGTCTCGCTGAAACCCTGGCCCGCCAGCGGTACATCGTTACCCCAGCTGGTCGTCTCCTCGTCCGTGAGATTGCGGCCCAGCACGGCGACACTCCAGGTGCCGTCCGTACTGTCGAGCTGGATGCGGGCATTGATCTTCCAGAAGGCGTCCTGGTTCAACACCGGGTCCTGGTCATTGGGAACGATGTAATCGTCCGAGTACATGGCGTCCGTACCCAGCTTCATCCCGATGGAGTCCGTGAGGTCCAGGTAGTAGTCCAGCGCAAGGTGGGCGGACCAATCGGGCGAGAACTGCAGCGGCTTGCCGGACAGGTCCTGGGTGCAGCTGCTGCGGGTACCCCCCGCCGCGATCCAGTCCAGTATCTGGCCCTCGGTGCAGGCCGCGTCCTCGAAGGACTTGTACTCCGCGTCCAGGTAGGCCACCGCACCGGTAAAGGTCAGGCTCTCGGTAATCGCCACCTGCCCGTCCACTTCGATACCGCTGGTTTCCACCTCCGCCGCATTGCCCACGATAAACCCGGCGTTGCCGTCGAAGGTAGAGACCTGGGTGTCGTCAAACTCGTTGTAGAATACCGCCACGTTCAGGCGCGCGCGCCCGTCCCACAGGCCCATCTTGGCGCCGACCTCCACGCCTTCCACCTCCTCGTCCTCGTACTCGGCCACGTCGGTGCGGCCGCGGGTGTTGTCCTCGTCAAAGCCGCCCGCCTTGTACCCGTTCGCGATCTTGAAGTAGGTCATGATATCGTCGGCGGCGTCCCACTGCAGGGTGATATCGCCGGTCCAGTGATCCTCCTCGCGCTTGTTGTCGAAGTCGGGATCGAAGGTGCACACGTAGGCGATGCCCTGGCAGACCGTGGCGCCCGAGGAGTCAAAGGTGTGGTCGGTGGAAAAATTGAAGGCGGCATCGTAGATGCCGGCGAGCGTATTGTTCGGGGTCTCGGTGAAGAGATCAGTGGCGACGAGGAACTTCTCGAACTCCTTCTCGTCATCCGAATAGCGCAGGCCGCCAATCAGGCGGAATCTGTCGCTGACATGCCAGGTCACCTGGGTGAACGCGGACCAGGTCTCGCTATCCTGCTGGAAACCGCCGGTACCCGAACCGTCGAAGTTACCGGTGCCGATCCCCGCGGCGGAGAGCACCGCGTCGGTCACCCGGTCGTGCTCCAGGTCCTCGTCCTGGTAGTAAAGGCCCGCGAGGTATTCAAGGGCGCCTCCAGTGGGGGACGTCCACAGGAACTCCTGGCTGAACTGCTCGTGTTGCTCGTCCCTGCCGCGGGCGAGGAATGCCAGCGGGCTGGTGTCCACGTCCAGGTAATTGTCGAACTGGTAGTCGACGTAACCCGTGACCGACTTCAGCGTGTGCTCACCCAGGGCCCACTCCACGGTGAGGGTCGCGATATCCCACTCGCTGTCGTGGTAGGGGCTCTCCGAGCGCTCGGTCGGGTTGGCCGAGGACTTGTCGTAGCCGAAACCCGGAGTGAAATCGGGATCCGCGGCCCGGTAGCGCTGGATACTCGCGTCGGTCGCGATGGAGATCATCTCCTGCCGCCCCACCCGGTCCGACTCGCCGGTCTCGTACTTCAACCGCAACGTGAGGTCGTCCGTCGCCAGCCAGTCGAGCACGACACGGCCGACGGTGTCCTCCTCCTGTACCTCGTCCTGGTCCAGGAACTGGTTGTCCATGAAGCCGTCGGTCTCCTCGCGCTTGACCACGGCGCGCGCCAGCAGCGTGTCGGTCAGGGGCCCCGACAGGGTCAGGGTCGTGCTCCAGTGGTCGAACTCCGGTTCATAGGCACCCTCCACGATGGCCTCGAAGTCGTCGGTCGGCCCCGCGGTGGTAATGTTGATCGCACCGGCTATCGTGTTCTTGCCGAACAGGGTGCTCTGCGGGCCCTTGAGAATCTCCACCCGCTGTACATCGAGGAACGTCGTGCGCGACGCCTGGCCGCGACCGAAGTACACGCCGTCGATAAACGTGCCCACGGACTGTTCAAACCCGTAGTTGACGCCGGAACCCACACCGCGGATGAACAGCTGGTCGCCGCCACCCGCCTCGGCGATATGCACGTTGGGCATGAAAATGGCCAGCTCCTGCAGCGTGCCGATGCCCTGCTCCGTGATTTTTTCCCCGCTCATGACCGAGAGCGCTATGGGAACATCCTGCAGGCCGGCCTCGCGCTTGGTGGCGGTGACCAATACCTCTTCCAGCACGGGCTGGGCGGTCGCGGTTGCGGCCAGGGAGAGGCCGAGGAGGGTTGGGACGAACTGCCTGGATCGCGGTGCGAGCATGCGGAATCTCCCGGACGGGTTCTAGTATTTTCCGGGCATTGTAACGGTATTGGGGCCGCAATGACCCGCTTTATCGCCGCCGGGGAAGGCGGGGGCGCCGAAATCAGGCGTCCAGGTACTTGTCCAGGGTCTGGTGGAAGTGGCGAATCCGCACTTCCTGGTAATTGGCGAGGGTTACGGTGCCCTTTTTCGAGGCGCGCATACCCTTCTGCACCTGGGGCAGGTTGGCCCCGTCCTGCTCGAAGACACCGGCCAGCCCCGCGCCCAGCACATCGGCCGCGTTCTTGAAGGGCTCTTCCGCCGCCAGCCGCACGGTCGGGGCATCCGGCGGCGGCTCCTCGCCCTCGGGGTAGCGGCTGAGCAGGTAGATATCCATGATGCAGCTCTCGACATCGTCCCCGTTGGGCCGGTGGCGGTAGCTGATTACCGTGCCGTGCCCCGCCCAGGGGGCGAAGTTGGGAAACAGCATATAGAGGGTAGAATCCATCAGCTCGGACATGGTGGCACGCCCCTCAAAATCCTCCCCCGCCGCTTCGCAGACCGACGGCAGAGTCATCTCCGCGAGGGTCTCCCGTGCCGTCTTGCCGGGCTCCACCCGGGGCTCGCTGTCGTTGCCCGCGAGCTTCATCATGGCGTCCATGGAGTCCTGCTCCGTGAAACGGTCCGCGTCCGAGGGGTTGGGCACACCGTAGGCGGTGATGGTGCGGCTCACATGATCGCCCCAGACGTCGTACTGGGAATTGTCGATGGCCTGGAACGGCATCAGCTGCGGGTGTGTCACGATGGCATGGTAGGACTCGATGAAGGCTTCGAGCACGGTCTTCCAGTTCGCGGAAATTACCTTTTCCACGTGGGCCGCCACGTAACGGTGCTCGTGCTTCCACTGGTCCATGTGCTG
>Ga0126341_1000216_pt1 | contig 12268 bp, 7 predicted proteins | sample OrbTmetagenome_FD_97057 | JGI IMG/M metagenome (GOLD analysis project Ga0126341, IMG submission 97057) | Coral microbial communities from Florida Keys, Florida, USA - Orbicella T D metagenome | ecosystem: Host-associated > Invertebrates > Cnidaria > Coral | place: Florida Keys, Florida, USA... | reverse complement strand
GCCGCGTCGCATATCGCCTTGGTCTCGTCGGGGAACGGGTGGCCGCTGCTGAAATAGGCGCCGGCGCCGAACTCCGCGTGCTGGATGTCAAAGGATACGTCGTTGCGCTCCTCCACCAACCGGAACACCTTCTCGGCCTCGCGGGCTATTTCGGGGCCGATACCGTCCCCCGCCAGCAGGGCGATCGTGTAGTTTTTCATACTCTGAATTCCCGAGTTGTAGCGAGAGGGGCGGCGATACCGCCCTCTCCCTCAAAGGGCGGCCATTCTACTGCAGATGCTGGCAGGATTCATAGTATACGCGACTGCTCCATAAGGGCGTCCGTCCCGTACACCCCTGGTGAAACGGCCGCGGCTCCACGGGCAGCCGCGGCCGCTGCGCAACTCAACCATTTTTTGCTGCGCAAAAAATTGGGATTCGACCAGTGCTCGCGGACAGCCCCGCGTCTGCCCGCTCCGCCAAACGCGACCTGATTGTTTCACCAGGGGTGTACCGTACTGCCGCCTCTATCCCGCTCTACCCGCAGTATCGAGCGATACCGGTCCCGCGGCCGGGTAAGCCCTGGAGAACCATCAGGGCGCTGCCTGGGATTTGCGCTGGTTTCGGGGGCATTCTGCGAGCACTGATCGAGTCCCATTTTTCGCGAAGCGAAAAAAGGTCGAGTTGCGCAGCAGCCCGAAACCAGCACAAATACCGCGCCCGTTCGACAGGGCTTACCCGGCTGCGGGCCGCTTCAAATAACTCCACGCTATGTCAAAAGAAGGTGTATTCAGAACACCGTCGGCACGATCGCGTCGATCACCCGCGGGCCCTTCGCGGACAGGGCAGCCTCCAGCGCGCGGTTGAACTCCTCGGCGCTGGTGGCGCGCGTCGCCTGCACGCCCATACCCTGGGCCATGGCCACGAAGTCCATGTCCGGTCCGCCGATATCCAGCGTGCTCGCCGCCTTGGGACCGGGGCTGCCGCCGCGGGCGCCGGTGCGCTGGAACTCCAGCTCAAGGATGCTGTACTTGCGGTTGTTGAAGATCACCACGGTCACATCGAGATTCTCGCGCGCCATGGTCCACAGGGACTGAATGGTGTACATGGCGCTGCCGTCGCCCTCCAGGCAGAGCACCTTGCGGTCCGGGCAGGCGACCGCGGCGCCCACCGCCGTCGGCAGGCCCCAGCCGATACTGCCGCCGGTCAGGCTCAGCCACTCGTGCGGGCGGGAGTGAAAGGTCGAGGGGAAGATCGTCAGCCCGCTGGTGATCGCCTCGTCCACCACGACGGCGCCTTCCGGCAGGTAGTGGGCAAGTGACTGGGCGAGAGTGCCCGCGTCGAGCGCCCCCGTGGGCGGCTCGGGCAACTGCAGGTCGTAGACATCGGGCTCCATCCCACCCGCGTCGAGCGCGTCGATCAGTGCGTCGAGCAGGCCGTCGATATCCTCCCGCGGGCTCGCGAGCACCGTGGTCTCACAGCCCTCGGGCGGGTAGGCGCTGGGTACCCCGGGGTAGGCGAAGAAGGACACGGGCGCGGGCGCGCCGATCAGGAACAGCTGCTCCACGCTGCTGACGTGGTCCAGGGCCATTTCCGCCAGGTAGGGCAGGCGCTCCAGCACGGCGCTGCCCGCGCCGCGTCCCACCCGTGTCGGGAAGGTCTCCGTGCACACGCGCGCGCCGCAGGCCTTGCCGATCCGGCTCAGCTTTAACCCCTGCTCCACGGTGACGTTGCGCCCGCCGATCATCAGCATACAGTTGGCGCCCGAGCGCAGTGTCTCGACGGCAGCCGCGACGCGCTCAGAGGGCACCGCGGCCGGTGAATCGATGGCTACCGCTCCCTCCGCGCCCCCCGGGTTGTCACCCCAGGAGACATCCGCGGGCAGGACCAGCGTGGCGATGTTGCTGAAGCCCGCCTGGCGCACCGCCTCGGCGGTGTCCTTCGCGATACTGCCCGGCTCCTGTGAGGTGAAAACCCAGTGGGACATCGGCGCCGCGACGCCCTCGATGTTCGAGGTCAGCGGCGCGTCGTACTCGAGGTGGTAGGTCGCGTGGTCGCCGACGATGTTCACCATGGGCACGTGCCCCTTCTTGGCGTTGTGGATATTGGCCAGGCCGTTGCCCAGGCCCGGCCCCAGGTGCAGGAGTGTGGACGCAGGCTTTTCCGCCATCCGCGCGTAGCCGTCAGCGGCGCCGGAGAGCACGCCCTCGAACAGGCAGAGCACGCAGCGCATGCCCTCCACCTCGTCCAGGGCCGCGACGAAGTGCATCTCCGAGGTTCCCGGGTTGGCGAAACAGACCTCCACCCCGTTGTTCACAAGTGTCGTAATCAGGCTCTCTGCGCCGTTCATGCAGGTATCTCCGTTGGTAGCCGTTCGCTCAGTGGGCGGCGATCTGGTCGGCAGTGAAAATCTTGTTCGGGTTGAGAATGTTCTGGGGGTCAAGCATACGCTTGAGGTTTTTCATCAGCTCCAGCTCTGCCTCGCTGCGGCTGCGGTGCAACTGCTCGCGCTTGCTCAGACCGATGCCGTGCTCCGCGGATACGGACCCCGCGTAGCGCTCCACGGTCTCGTAGAGAAACGCCTGCAGGCCCGCGTGGTCGAAATTCTCCGGCTGGCGGTTGCCCAGGTTGACATGGAGGTTGCTGTCGCCGAGATGGCCGAAAAAAACGCAGATGGCGTCATCGTGCTGCGCCATGCCCGCGCGGATGTCGGCGATGAAAGCCTCCATGCGCTCGATGGTGATGCTGACGTCGAAGGGGATGAACGGGCCCAGGTTGAAGAAGTCGAGAACGTCGTCGCGGATTTCCCAGAGCGCGTTGCGCTCCGCCTGGGATCGCGCCAGCACCGCGTCTGCCAGGAGCCCCGCCTCCATCGCCTCGTTGAGTACCGTCTCGAAGCGCGCCGCGTCGCCCGCGGGGTCGGAGCCCTGGGTCTCCACGAGCACGTAGTGGCCGTAACCGTGGTCGAGCGGCCGCTGGTGTACGTAGTCATCGCGGGTGATGTACTCGTAGAACTCGGGCCACATCACCTCAAAGGCGGAGAGCGTCCCGCCGGTGCGCGCGTCCAGGAAGTGCAGCAGTTCCGCCACATCGTTGAAGGCCTCCACGGCGAGCAGCGCCGTGTCCTGGCTGCGCGGCAGGGGCCGCAGGCGCAGCACCACCCGGGTGACGACGCCCAGCGTACCCTCTGCACCGATAAACCACTGCTTCAGGTCGTAGCCCGTGTTGTTCTTGAGCATCTTGTTGAGACTGGTGACCACCGTGCCGTCGGCGAGCACGACCTCCAGCCCCAGCACGATGTCCCTGGCCATGCCGAAACGGATGACCATGTTGCCGCCGGCGTTGGTGGATATACCGCCACCGATGGTTGCGCTGCCCCGGGCGCCGTAATCCATGGGCAGCAGCAGGTCCTGCTCCGCGGCCGCCTCGGAGGCGACCTGGAGAATGCAGCCCGCCTGAACCGTCATGGTGCGGTTCCCGGTATCGATTTCCTCGATGACGTTCATGCGCTCCAGTGACAGGCCGATTTCACTGTCGGTCTGGAAATGGCCGCTCGCCAGCCCCGTCTTGCCCCCCAGCGGTACCAGCGCCTGCCCCGCCGCGGAGCAGATTGTCAGGATGCCCGATACCTCCTCGGTGGACGCGGGCTTGAGCACGATGTCGGGCATGTAGTCGTCGGGCTGCTCGCGCACGCCCGCCTCGCCCAACAGGTCACGCAACTGTTCGATTACCCCGGGGTCCGGATCCGCCACCGTGTTGTCCTCCTCTGATCGTGATTCAAGCATAGAACAGGCAGCCCGGGCTGGCTACGTGTCCTCCACGCGCGGCACCGCGTCGAGCAGCGCGCGGGTATACTCGTGGCGCGGGTTCGTCAGTACCTCCTGCGCCGTCCCCTGTTCCACGATGCGGCCCTCGCGCATGACGCCGACCCGGTGCGCAAGGCCGGGCACGATCGACAGGTCATGCGTGATGAACAGCAGTGACACACCCTCCTCCGCCTGCAGTTCGCGCAGCAGGTCCAGCACATCGGCGCGGATGGACACGTCCAGCGCACTGGTCGGCTCGTCGCAGACAATCAGCTCCGGCTCCACGGCCAGCGCGCGGGCGATAGCCACCCGCTGCAACTGGCCACCCGAAAACTCGTGTGGGTAACGTGTTGCGCAGCGCGGGTCGAGATGTACGCGCTGGAGCAGTTGCGCCACCCGGGACGCGCGCGCGGCCCGATCAAGTCCCAAGCCGAGACTGACCATTCCCTCGGCGAGAATCTGCGCGACGGTGAGGCGCGGGTTCATCGAGGAAAACGGGTTCTGGAAGACGACCTGGATCCTCTTGCGCAGCGGCAGCATGTCGCGGCGCGACAGCGAGTGAATCGCGGTCCCGTCAAAACGGATGCGCCCGGCGGTGAGCGGCTCGAGGTTGAGGATGGCGCGGCCGAGGGTCGACTTGCCGCTGCCCGACTCGCCCACGAGAGCGTAAGTCTCCCCCCGCCCGATCTGCAGCGACACCCCGTCCACGGCCCGCGTGTAATCGACGACACGCTGCAACACACCGCGGCGGATGGGGAAGTGCACCTCGACGTCCTCGACGGTCAACAGCGGCGCGCCGGCGGTGGCGGCGCGGAAGTGGCCGAGGTCCGGCAGCGCCTCGATCAGGCGCCGGCTGTAATCCTGTTGCGGGTCGCGAAAGAACTGCTCCACCGGTGCGCGCTCGATGATCTCGCCGCGGTACATCACCCCCACCTCGTCCGCCGTGTGCCGGACCACCCCCATGTCGTGGGTGATCAGCAGCACCGCCAGCTCACGCCGCACGGTCAGCTCGCGGACGAGGTCCAGGACCTGCTCCTGGATGGTCACGTCGAGTGCCGTGGTGGGTTCGTCGGCGATCAGAACATCGGGTTCACAGGCCAGCGCCATCGCGATCATCACACGCTGCTGCTGGCCGCCGGAGAACTGGTGCGGGTAGAAGTCGAAGCGTCGCCCGGGGTCCGGGATGCCGACTTCTGCAAAAAGTTGCACCACCCGCTCCCGGGCCGCGCCGCCCCTCAGATCGGTGTGCAACAGCAAGGTTTCGACCACCTGCCTGCCGACGGTCTGGACCGGGTTCAGGGCCGACATGGCGTTCTGGAAAATCATCGCCACGCGCCTGCCGCGCACCTCGCACATGCGCGTCTCAGGCAGGTCGAACAGGCCCTGCTCCCCCAGGTGCACGTCACCGGATGCGATCCGCAGCGCATCGGGCAACAGGCGCATGGCGGCCAGGGACGTCACGGACTTGCCACTGCCGGACTCCCCCACCAGCGCGAACACCTGCCCGGCCCGCAGTTCCAGGCTGACCCCGCGCAGGATTCGCTCGCCGGTGACGGCGAGTTCGACGGACAGGTCGCGCACCTGCATGCGTACGGCGCTCACCGGGAGGACCCCGCGCCCGTCATGCGCGGGTCGAAAGCGTCGCGCACGAGATCGGAAAAAAGGTTGGCGGCGAGCACCAGCACGAACATGAAGAAAAACGCGCCGGCCAGGGTCCACCAGACGGGCGGGTTGTTGGAGAGTTCCGCGCGCGCCTCGTTGATCATGTTGCCCCAGCTCCCCATGGCGGGATCGATGCCCACGCCGATGTATGACAGCACCGCCTCCGCCAGGACCAGTGCGCTGAATTCGAGGACAAAGGTAATGAGGATCAGGTGGACCACGTTGGGCAGCACATGGCGCCCCAGGATCCGCAGGTGGCTGACCCCGAACGCGTGGGCCGCCTGGACGTAGTCGAGCTGGCTGATCTTCAATGTCTCGGCGCGAATCAGGCGGCACAGGGTCGACCAGCTGGTCACGCCGAGAATAAAGCACAGGGCGAGAAAGCGCGCGTCCGCTTTTTCCAGGCCGATGTCAAAGTAGTCCGGGTTAAGGTCTATGTAGACCTGGAACAAAAGCACCGACGCGGCGATAAGGAGTATGCCCGGAATACTGCTGAGGGTGGTGTACAGATACTGCACCACGTCGTCCACCCAGCCCTTGAAATAACCCGCCAGCACACCCAGCGTCACGGCGATGGGAAGCATGATCAGGGTGGACAGGGTGCCGAGCAGCACGCCGGTGCGAATACCCTTGATACTCTGGTAGGCGACGTCGGCGCCGCCCAGGTCCGTGCCGAGGACATGGTAGTGGCGACTGAGGCTTACCAGCCACACGCCCAGGCAGACGACGACCACCTGCACGGCGAAGGAGGCGCCCCAGGGGCGGGGGCTGCGGCGCAGGAAGTACCACTGGGGGGCGACCAGGCAGGCCGCGAGGAGCAGCCCCAGCAACAGCGCCTTCACCGAGCGCCACGCGATGTCCGGCCAGCGCCCGTCGGGATCGTCCAGGTGGGCGCCGCCATGGCGCAGGGGCGGGTAATCCCGGTAGGCACGCCCCTGTTCATCCTCGAAGTTCTCCTTTTCAAAAGAGACAACGGCGAAGGGCGCGGAGTAGGTGCGCTCAAAGCGCTCGCCCATTCCTCCCAGCAGCACGTCCAGCACGCTGGTGGCCCGGTTGTCGTAGAACACCGCGCCGCTCCGCACGCCGTCCACGGGCTCGAGCGCGCGCCGGAAGTGCAGTGAGTCGAGCAGGGCCACCCCCACGTAACAGATAATGACGGTGAACGTGGCGACACCCAGGCGAGAACTGAACACCTGGCTCCAGCGCGCACGGATCTGCGGGTCCCGGCGCAGGCGCAGGAAGAACCCCGCCAGGGCAAATACCAGCAGGAAAATCAGCGCGTCCGACCAGAGTATCAGCGGCATCAGTCCAGGCGCACCCTGGGGTCGGCCCAGGTGTAGGAAATGTCGATCAGCAGCAGGCCCGTGATGTACAGGATCGAGCCGATGAACACCATGCTGCGCACGATGGCGAAATCCTGCGCCTCTATCGCCTCCAGTACATAGCTGCCGAGGCCCGGTATACCGAAAAAGGCTTCCATCAGCAGGCTGCCCATGAACAGGGTGGGAATCACCACGACCACGCCGGTGAGGATGGGGATCAGCGCGTTGGGGAGAATGTGCCCGAACAAAACGCGGATTTCGCTGGCCCCCTTGGCGCGGGCCGTGCGCACGTAGTCCTGCCGGGCCTCCTCGAGAAAAAACGTGCGGTACAGGCGGGCGCCGGCGCCGATACCGGACACGACCCCGATCAGTACCGGCAGCACGAGGAAGCGCAACAGGTCGCCCTCGGCATTGAAACCCGAGATCGGCACAAGCTTCCACACCCTGGCAACCAGGTACTGGCCACCGATGATGTAGAACAGGTAGGAGATGGACATCATGCCGACGAAGGTGGCCACGAACCAGCGGTCCAGGCGTGTGGCGTGAAACATGATCACCAGCAGCGCGACACAGATATTGACCCACATCCCGATAGCAAAGGTGGGGAGCGCCACCGCGAGGCTTGGCCCCATGCGCGTGGACACGTCGGTGGTAATGTCGCGGCCGCTTTCGGAGCGTCCGAAATCGAACGCGAACAGGCGCACTGACTTGGTGAAAAAGATGGTCTCGGTAATTACACCGGCACCGCTCTCCCCGGGATTGACGAATAGGGGAAGGTCGTAACCCTGCTTCTTTTTCCAGGCCTCGATGGCCTCCGCGGTGACGTACTTCTCGCCGAGCTGCGATACCGCCATGTCGTCCGGTGAGGCAATGACGAAGAACAGGCTGAAGGTCAGCAGGTTGACCCCGACGAGTATCGGGATGGCGTAGAGCAGGCGGCGGATGATGTAAGCCAGCATGTCAGCGCCTCGCCGTCGCAGTCTGTCGCCGTCGGTAGGCGATCGCGCCGGGTAATACCAGGGCGGCAACCAGGGCCCCCGCGGCGTAGAGCGGCCAGGTGTCCGGCTGGTTCCAGGCGGCGCGCCGCTGCTCCCGCAACCGGTCGTCCACCCGGATGAACTTGAGCGTGCCCTTGGATATCCCGTGCCGCTTGGTATTGTGCACCCAGCTGTGGCTCAGGTAGGTGTCGAGGGGATTGAAGGCGTACAGCCACACGGCATCCCGGCGGAACAGGTCCACCATGCGCGCCACGAGGGCGTCCCGCCCGGGACCGCTGGGCGCGAGGCGCATCCGGCGGAACAGCTCGTCGTACTCGGCGCTCTCGTAGTTGCCGCTGTTGACCCCGTCGCAGTTACAGACCAGCGGCGCCTCCGGGCCGTAGAGCAGGAACAGGAAGTTCTCCGGGTCCGGGTAGTCCGCGAGCCAGCCGTGGGAGTAGATCTGGGTGTTGCCGGAGAGCAGTTTCTCGCGCGTGCGCGCCCAGTCCGCCACGCGAAACTCGGCCTGTACGCCGATCGCCGCGAAGGCGCGCTCCATCCACACCTGGTGCGCCGTCCTGATCGCCTGGGACTGGACGTCCAGGTAGATCCTCAGGGGCTCGCCGGTCTCCGCGTGCCGCCCGTTGGGATAGCCGGCCTCCGCGAGCAGCTGGCGCGCGCGATCCAGTGATTTGCGCCGGGCCTCGCCGTCGACCCAGTCGTGGGTGTAGGGATTGATACCCGCCTCCCCCTCCAGGTGGCCCTCGATACCCGGGGGTATGGGCGAGTGGGCGACCAGGCCGCCGCCCTTGTGGAACACCTTGATGTAGTCCTCCACGTTGAAGGCGATCTGCAGCGCCCGCCGCAGCTTGCGTTTTTTCTCGGTATAACCGCCCACAACGGGGTCGCGCATGTTGAAACCGTAGTAATACAGGCCCGGCTTCACGTCGGCGGCCATGGACAGGTCGAGGGCCTCGAGGTCAGGGGACAGCTCGGGGCCGTCCGGGCCGACCACGAACGCCTGGTCGAACAGTTTCTGGGTGTTGCCGTGCACCTCGCCGGAGCGGTCGTAATAGCCCTGCAGGAACTTGGTCCACAGCGGCAGAAGTTCACGCTCGAGTGTGAAGACGGCGCGGTCGATGAACGGGATGGGTTTGCCCGCATCGTCGAGATAACCGGCCTCGAGGTCCCCGGGCGCGCCCTCGGCGGGATAGAACTGCGTGCGGAAGTTGGGGTTGCGCTCCAGGATAATCTCGCTGTTCGGATCGTTCTTCACCAGCATGAAGGGGCCCGAGCCGACTGGCCACCAGTCCAGCGTCAGGTTGCGGTCCTCGAAGCCGGGGTTGTGGTAGAAGCGGTCCGCCTCGCGCGGCACCGGCGCAAAGAAGTGCATCGCGAGCCAGTAGACGAACTGCGGATAGCGCCCCTCGATGGTGATCGCGAGGGTGCGCTCATCCACCACCTCCAGGCCCGCCATGGGGTGGTCGTCCAGGTCCAGCCAGCCGTTCCGGTCCAGGCCGCCCAGTTTCTCCGAAAACTGCCGCATGCCCACGATGTACTGGGACATGATGCCCAGCATGGGCGAGCCGTTCAGCGGATCCGCGAGGCGCTTGATCGCGTAGGCGTAGTCCGCGGCGAGCACGTGCCGGTCGCCGGTCTCGGGAAAATCCGGCACACCGCGATACCGGGCGCCCTCCGCCGCGGTTGCAAACAGGTACAGTGGCCGGCCCCGGTCGTCCAGGGCGAAGGCCGGGTGCGGCTGGTAGCGCAGGTCATCGCGCAGGCGCAGTGTGTAACGGGTCCGCGCCAGCGCGGGGTCGTCCCTCGCCACCTCGTCGCCGTTCGCGTCGAGGTAGGTGAGCTCGGGAAATCCGCTCAACGCACCCGGGACCAGTTCGTAGGGCCGCTTGAGGAAGTGGTAGTCCATCGGTGGCTCGTAGACCTGTGCGATGAACAGGGACTCGTCCGTGGCGTAGGACTTCGCAGGATCGAGGTGTTTCGGCGGTGTGTAGGAGATGATCGACTGGTAGGTGACCTCGCCGGGCGCCGACGGCGGATGGGGATTGTTCCAGGGAGGTTCGCCGCAAGCCCCCAGGAACAACAGCGACAGCGCACCCGCGGCATACAGCCAGCCCCGGCGGGGGAATCGGGCGGGGGTGGTGTCGGGGGCGGTCATACCTCGGTCAGTGGAACCTCTCGCAAGCGCGCCAGCATACCCTGTTGGCGGCCGCGGCGCACCCGACATGGAACCGCGGAAAAATGTCTGCGGCGGGCCGCCAATCCTCCCTATAATAGGCCGCAGCCACGACCCTTGGAATTCAACAGGCGCCCATGACGACACCCGACACCACAGCACCCGCCGGCGACGGCTTCCTCGGTCACCCCGCGGGACTTTACGTTTGCTTCGCCACGGAACTGTGGGAGCGCTTCTCCTTTTACGGCATGAAGTTCCTGCTGCTCCTGTACCTCACCAAGTACCACCTGTTCACCGACGAGGGGGGCCTGGAGGTACTGGGCGGCTACGCGGCCCTGGTCTACGCCATGCCGGTGATCGGCGGGTTGCTGGCCGATCGCTACCTCGGCATGCGCAAGGCGGTAGTGTTCGGCGGCATACTGCTGGCCCTGGGACACCTGGGTATGGCGGTGGAGGGCGAACAGGCGCGGGTCGAGGCCGGTGCCGTCGTTCGCGACGAGGGTGCGCTGCAGGTATTCTATTTCTCACTCGCGCTGATCGTCATGGGGGTCGGCTTCCTGAAGCCGAACATCTCGACCATCGTCGGGCGACTGTACGCCGAGGGCGACCCGCGCAGGGATGCGGGTTTCACCATCTTCTACATGGGGATCAACATCGGCGCCTTCACCGCCACCCTGCTGTGCGGGTACCTCGGGGAGACCTACGGCTGGAGCTACGGTTTCGGCGCAGCGGGTATCGGCATGGTGCTCGGGCTGATGACGTTTCTCGCGGGGCAAAAGTACCTCGAAGGGCACGCGGAGCCGGCCGATCCGGCCCTCCTCGCCGGGCGCTCGCCGATCGGTCTCAGCCGCGAGTGGACGATTTACCTGGGGGCCATCGCCGGGGTCGGCGTGGTGTGGCAGATGCTGCAGTTTCACGGGGCGGTGGGCACCCTGCTCAATGTACTCAGCCTGGCGGTACTCGGGGGCCTGGCCTGGTTTATCACCGTGAAGTGCAACGCGGTGGAGCGCAGCCGCATGATCGTGCTCATTGTCCTGACCATGTCCACCGTGGTGTTCTGGGCGCTTTTCGAACAGGCCGGCGCCTCGATGACACTGTTCGCGGACCGGGTGGTGGACCGGGAGATTTTTGGGCGGGAACTGAAGGCGTCCCAGTTCGGCTCGCTCAATCCCTTCTTCATCTTCCTGCTCGCCCCGGCGTTCGCCTGGCTGTGGATGGCGCTGGGCAAACGGGGCCTTGAACCCAGCGTACCGGTGAAATTCGCCCTCGGCATCGCGCAGGCCGGCCTGGGTTTCGGGGCACTTGTCCTGGGCGCCGCCTCGCCCGACTCGGCGGGGCTGGTCGCGGGCTATTGGTTGCTGCTGGCCTACCTGCTGCACACTACAGGCGAGCTGTGCCTCTCGCCGGTGGGGCTGTCCGCCGTGACCAAGCTGGCGGTGCCCAGCGTGGTGGGTGTGATGATGGGCTCCTGGTTCCTGGCCACGGCCTACTCGGAGTTCGTGGCCGTGCAGTTGGCGAAGCTCGCCGCCATCGAAACCGTGGACGGCGCGGTCACCGATGTCACCGCGGCCCTGGCAAGCTACACTGACCTGTTCGGCACCCTGCTGTACATGGGGCTGGGCGTGGGGGCGTTCCTGTTGCTCCTGTCGCCCCTGCTGCGAAAAATGATGCACGGCATCCGCTGAGGGAGAGATGGTCATGGCCGAACGTGAATTTGATGTCATCGTCTGGGGAGCTACCGGGTTCACCGGGAAGCTGGTTGTGGAATATCTCGACGCCACCTACGGCGTCGGCGGCGAGCTGCGCTGGGCCATCGCCGGGCGCAATCGCGACAAGCTCGAAGCGGTGCGCCGCGAGTGCGCCGCCAGCGGCGCGGCTGCGGACCTGCCGATAGTGGAAGCGGACAGCGCCGACCGGGCGAGCCTCGACGCGATGGTTGCGAGGACCCGGGTTATCTGCACCACGGTGGGGCCCTACGCCCTGTACGGGACGGGACTGGTCGCGGCCTGCGCCGCCGCCGGCACCGATTACTGCGACCTCACGGGCGAGGTGCAGTGGATGGCGCAGGTCATTCCCGAGTACCAGGCCGCGGCGCGCGAGTCTGGTGCCCGCATCGTGCACACCTGCGGTTTCGACTCCGTCCCCTTCGACATGGGTGTGTTCTACCTGCAACAACTGATGCAGGAGCGCCACGGCACCACCGCCACGCAGGTCAAGGGCCGGGTGGTGGGCAGTCGCGGCGGCGCCAGCGGCGGCACTATCGCCAGCATGCTGCCACAGAGCCCCTTTTACGACCCGGCCGCCGCGCGCGATTCTTATGAGCAGCTC
>Ga0126341_1000215_pt1 | contig 12338 bp, 10 predicted proteins | sample OrbTmetagenome_FD_97057 | JGI IMG/M metagenome (GOLD analysis project Ga0126341, IMG submission 97057) | Coral microbial communities from Florida Keys, Florida, USA - Orbicella T D metagenome | ecosystem: Host-associated > Invertebrates > Cnidaria > Coral | place: Florida Keys, Florida, USA... | reverse complement strand
GACGCCGCCTCCAAGGCGCGCATCTGGGATGTCATGGACTACGATCTCTCCCAGTTCTGGCCCGGCGGGCCCGACAGCGACGACTACTGCGTCGTCCGCGTCGATCCCACCCGCGTAGAGTTGTCCGAGATGTTCGGTACGATGAACAAGCGGGTGTGGCGCAGCTAGGCGTAGACGTCCCGCGCGAAGTCCGTCATCTCGACGACAAACTCCTCTACGTCGCGCAATTGACCGGGGTCGAGTGACGCTGCGCTGCATTCGGTGACCGCGTCGGGTTCGCTGTCTTCCGGGAATACCTCGTCCCAGTCCGCATCGAAGAAGCGCCTGGCAAATGCCCGGTCCTCCTCCAGGTACGCGCCGCGCACCAGCTCCAGGCGCCGTGAGTCGAACATGGTGAAGCGGGTGTCGTTCCAGCCCGCCACGCCCGCGCGGCGGATCGCCTCGTCGCGTACCTCGGCACGCCGCGGCAGATCCGACCAGCGAAACCAGTTCCCGGCATCCAGTGCCCGGGTCAGTTGCCGGAACGCGAACACCGCCAGCGGCCCGATGCTGGGGTTTGCGGGAGTGTCGCGCAGCCGTCCGAATTGCCGCGGGCGGCCGCCACCGATGGCCAGTCGCGCGACGAGCTCCCGCTCGATGCCGTGGGGCCAGTCACCCGGCCGGTAGGGGATGAACACGTGCTGGTCCGCCGCGTCTGCCCACCGGGAGAGGGCCTGTGTGTAACGGATCGGCGCGCGCGGGCTGACGGCGATGTTGGCGAGGTAGTGGTCGACCTCCTCGTCGTAGCGCAGCGCTTTCACCCACTGGTTGTACGAGGAGGTGAAAAACCCCTTGCGCCCGCGAACGAAGGCGGCGACCAGCACACGGTCAAATTGCGCACGGAGCCGGCCGAACAGGCCCTCGAGGTAGCCGTCATGAAAAGTGGGGGCGAGAAAATCCTCCGAGGACAGCAGGAGGTTCGCACACCCACTCGCCTCGAAATCAGCCAGGGCCTGGTCCAGCACGTAGTTGGAGGGACGCTGCTCCTCGTCGGTATAGGCTTTCATGAGGTCCCAGGGTATCGCGTGGTGGGCCGCCCGGGGAGGAGACGGGGGCTCGGGATAACAGACACCAAGCTTCGCCAGATTCCCCGCGTTCGCGCGAAGAAACAGCTGGATTGCAGTGGAGGCGGTCTTGTGCGTACCGAGGTGCAGGAGCGCCGTCTTCACCGGGCGCCATTCTTCCAGATGCCGGCGATCGCCGCGCTGTCGCTGATCCAGGCCATGTTGCGCAGGCTGTAGCGCAACAGCGCGTCGCCGTACTCCGGCGGGTCCGCGGCCACGCAGTCGGCGGGAATAACCACGCGGTAGCCCCGGTTTACCGCCTCGATCGTGCCGCCGAACACCGCCAGGTTCAGGGAGACGCCGGTGAAGACGATATTCCTGATGCCGCTGTTGCGCAGGAAGTGGTCCAGGGAGGTCTCGTGGAAGGCGGTGATGCCGTGCAGCCGCGAGAGCACGATATCGGAGGGCGCGGGCTGCAGGGCAGCCACCGGTTGTGCCCCCGCAGTGCCGGAAGCCATGCCCGAGCCGGGACCGCCCTGCCGCGCCATCATTGCGGTCAGCGGGGTGTTCAGGGGCTCGCCGAAGCCGTCGGGGCGGCGTTCCACGAGGCAGTGAATGACCGGTACACCAGTGGTGCGCGCAGCCTCCAGCAGTGCGGCGATATTGAGCTCCAGCTGTTTTTCCCGGGCGGCAGCCACCAGGCCGCGCAGGGGCGAGGCCTCGCCCAGCACGGCCTCCTGGCACTCCGAGACGATAACGGCGGTACATGCGGGGTCCACGTAGGGACCTATGTCTACCGGCATGGCGGCAACTCCATTCTCCCGATTCCCCGACCCCTCCCGGGCTCTTTACAGGCCGCGGGCGCTTCACCGGCCGCGGGCGCTTTGCGGGCCGCAGGCGCTTCACGGGCCGCGGGCGCTTTGCGGGCCGCGGGCGCTCACTTGGCGCGGGCGCCGCGCTCGGCTAGGATTCTCTCGACCCCGACAAACAACCCGCGCGGTCGATCAATGCAGGAGCATTAATAACATGATCAAGGCAATCCTGTCCTTTCTCGCCGGTGCCGTCCTCGTCGCGGTGTTCTTCATAGTGCGGAATTTCACGGACTCGCCCCCGCCCTCCGAGCTGGCGAGCCCGGAGTCCACGGTCGCCGTCGAGCGCATGATGGAGCGCCTGACACCACACCTGCTGACAATCGCCACGGGCGAGGTGGAGGACGTGCGGCGTATCCTCGACGAGCATTTCTACAACCCCAAGATCGAGGAGGCCCGTCAGCTCTACGCGGTCACCGAGGAGCCGCTGACCATCGAGGGTATCTACACCGAGGTGTTCGAGCCGGCCGGCGGCGTGCCGGCGGCAAACGCGGGCCGCGTCCTGATCAACCTCCACGGCGGGGGTTTCATTGTCGGCGCCCGGACCGAGGGCCGGCTCGAATCCATCCCCGTGGCCAGCGTGGCCGGCATGCGCGTGATCTCCATCGACTACCGCCAGGGTCCGGAGCACCGCTTTCCCGCGGCGAGCGAGGACGTGGCGACGGTGTACCGGCACCTGCTGGAGAGCCACAGCCCGGCGCAGATCGGTATCTTCGGCTGCTCTGCCGGCGGGCTGCTGACGGCCCAGTCGGTGGCCTGGTTCGACGCCCACGACCTGCCCCGGCCCGGCGCCGTGGGTATCTTCTGCGCGGGCGCGGGCGACTTCCTGGTCGGCGACGCGGCGCTGATCGCCGACACCCTGCGCACGCGCCTCGGGGACGACGAGCCCATGCCCTACTTCGAGGGGGCCAGCTGGGACGACCCGCTGGTGGCGCCCATCGATCACCCGGACCTGCTCGGGCGTTTCCCGCCCTCCCTGGTGATCACCAGTACCCGCGACCTCGCCCTCAGCTCCGCCGTCGCCACCCACCAGCGCCTGGTCGGCGCCGGGGCCGAGTCGGAGCTGCACGTCTACGAAGGCCTGACCCACTACTTTTTCTCGGACACCGGCCTGCCGGAGTCACGCCAGGTGTTCGACGTGATCGCGCGCTTTTTCGACCGGCACCTGGCCCGCTGAGCAATTCCGCTGTAACAGGCGCTCGGCAACCTGCTGCCGACGGCCTGAAAAGGTGTTCGGGAGGGACTAGGGCGCGGCCATCTGCAACAGCTCGCCGACGGTCACGAAGCGGTATCCCTCGGCGCGCAGCGCCTCGATAATCAACCCCGTCGCTTCCACCGTGCCCGCGCGGCTGTCCTGTGCCCGCGGGTCGTCGACGTCGCCGTGGCCGTCGTGCAGCAGGATGATGCCGCCGGGGCCCGTATCCCGCAGCACCCGGTCGGCGATGGCGACGGCGTCGAACACCTCCCAGTCCGCACCGTGGGCGCTCATGAGAATGGAGGGCAGCCCGCGCAGCTCGAGCGCCCGCTTCAGTCCCAGCCCCTGGGCACCGTAGGGCGGGCGGAACAGCTCCGGTCGTATCCCGGTCGCGGCCTCGATCACGGCGTCGGTGCGTACGATCTCGTCGAGCATGGCGTCGCGGCTGAACGAAATCATGACCGGGTGGGACCAGCTGTGATTGCCGATCTCGTGGCCCGCCGCGGCCACCGCGGCGGCCTCCTCCGGGAAGGCCTCGACATTGGCGCCCTTGAGAAAGAAGGTCGCGCGCACCCCGTGCCGTTCCAGCATATCCAGGGTGGCCCGGGTGTGGGGCGGGTTGGGTCCGTCGTCGTAGGTCAGCACGACCACCTTGCCCGCCTCGGGTACCGTCGACACCGCATCGCTGTAGGACCAGATGACCAGCGCCACCAGGGCGCAAAGCAGCAGTGCGAACACAGCGAGTGTCTTGCGGATCATCGGCACCTCCCCGGGGGACGCAGGTTTTTTGACCGAGTGGTCATTCCCTGTCGGTATCGTATACTTATTCGCCAGTGTGACCAAACAGAGAACCCGCCCCGGCAGAGACAGCTCACCCGGTCGGGCGGCAGGAGGCGGATATGGACCGCAGGCAAAAACTACAGGAACTGACCCGGTACACCGACGCGCAGACGCTGGCGGATGCCGTGGCCGCGGCCAAGCGCGGCAGCGGCGAGGGCCGCCTGCAACTGACGGCCGCCATGGCCTGGGCCGCCTTCGCCTGTCCCGACGCCTGCCCGGCGGTCTGCGACAACATCGCCAGCGCCTGGCTGGGCAGTGGCCCCACCCCGGCCGTGCCCCGCGACCTGCCGGAGGCGACACTGACCGACAGCTTCTGGGAGGCGTTCTGGAAGACCGTCGACGGCCACGACGAGGGCTACGACGCCTACACCATAACGGTCGCCTTCGCCGCGCTCGGCGCCGCGATGCCGGAGGACTTTCTGCCGCTGGCGGAAAACCACGCGCGCAACCACCCGGGAGCCGCCGCGGCCCTGACCAGCGAGATCCCCGGTTACACGGACATGGAACAACTCGCGCGCTGTCCGCAGAACAGCCTCGGCTATGCACTGCACCGGTTGATCATCGACAACGGCTACGACCCGGAGGTCCTGCAGCGCGACGACATCGGCCTGAGCGAGTTACCCCACGTGCTGCACTACCTGAACGCGCGCATACTGCAGATGCACGAGGTGTGGCACCTCGTTGCCGGCTACGAGACCACCTCCTCGGGCGAGATCGCCATATCTGCGTTCCAGCTGGCCCAGTTCGGGCACAACTACTCCTCCATGTTCCTCGCGGGCGTGATGGCGATCAGCACGTTCAAGGAACCGCGGGGATTCAATATCCTCATGCAGATCATCAACGAGGGCTGGGTGCACGGCCGCGAGTCGCCGGCCCTGATGGACATCGAGTTTGAACAGGAGTGGGAGGCCTCCCTCGAGGACATCCGCCGGAAATACGACATCCCGGTGCTGCAGAGCGTTTTCCCGCCGGACCTGCTCGAAGCGGTCGAGGAGGCCCCGTTCTGGCGCAAGCTGAAACTGGGACTCCACCTCCTGCGCTTCATGCGACAACTGCGCCAGAGCGTGCCGGCGAACCAGCCCCGGTTCGCCCTGCAGTAGCCGGCGCCCGGCACTCCCTTGAATCCACGTCTCGTCGCCGGTCTACTGTACCTGCTGGCGTTCGGCACGGTGAGCGTCGCGCAGTCTGGCGATGAGGTGGATGCCGCCCTCGCGCGGCTCGACGGCGCGCGCCAGGACGAGAACTGGTTTTTCACCATGCACCTGACGGAAAACGACGAGCGGCGCGTGATAACGCACGACCCCTCCGCGGATCCCTACATACAGCGCGAGCTGGTCAGTGTCGACGGCGAGACGCCGGATGAGGACGCGCTGGAGGAGTTTCGCGAGCAGGAGAAGGAAAGGGTCGACGAGCGCGACCCCGAGGCGAGTTACAGCTACCTCGTCGACACTGCAACCCTCGAACAGCTCGGCGTCGACGGCGACACCGTCGAGTACGCCTTCGACCCGCGCATCAAGGCCATGGAGGATTCCCTGGACAAGATGAGCGGGAAACTGCGCTTCGACACCGCGAGCGGGGACATCACCAGCATCGAGGTATTCAACACCGAGGAGTTGTCGCCCGCCTTTTCGGTCACCGTGAACAGCTACCGGCTGACCTTCCGCTTTCACGAGGAACAGGGCGCCCGCCTGCTGCAGCGCATGGAGAGCCACGCCGTGGGCAAGGCGGGCTTCGTCAAGGGCTTCGACAGCCTGGTCGTGGTGGATTTCTCCGACTACAGGGCCGCGGACGCCGTCCGCGAGTAATTGGAGCCATCAGCGGGTAGTAAAAAGAGCCGTCAGCGACTAATACAAGCCCTCAGCGAGTAAACCGCACCACCGCCGCCGGCCCCGCAAGGGGCTGCTCCAGGGTGAGGGTCAGCAGGTCGCCGTCGCCGTCGGCCCGCTCCAGTCTCGCGCCCAGCACGTGCACCGACGTCCAGTCGAAGTCGGGGCTCTCGATCGAGAATTCGACGCCGACCTCGCCCGGAACGATTGCGTACAGCGTGTCGTCACGCAGTGTGTAGCGCAGGTCGCGACCGGTGCTGTTGCGATAGTGCAGCCAGGGCCGCGTGCCGTAAATAGCCTCTCCGTTGGTCTCCAGCCAGTCGCCCAGGCCGAGTAATGGCGCCGCCTGGATGTCCGGGATCGCGCCGTAACTGTCCGGCCCGACGTTGATCAACACGTTGCCGTTCTTCGCCGTCGTGTCGGCGAGAAAGCTCACCAGTTCACCGGCGTCCAGCATGTCATCGGCTGTCTCCGCCGCGTTGAACGCGAAGGAACCGCCGAGACCGCGTGTCGCCTCCCACTTGTAGGGAACGGAACCCGGCAGGCTGTCGTACTCCGCGGTCCTGAAGCCCACCCGGGCGGGGTCGTCCCGCAGTGGATCGTCTACGAACGCGACCATCCAGCGCGCCAGGGTTTTCATCGCGCCGGTGGTCCCTGGATACTCGGCGATCTCACCGAGGACGTCCACGGCACCCCAGCGGTCATTGACCGCCCCCTCCGGTACCACCTCGAAGTAATACTGCAACAGCTCCGCCAGGCGCCCGTCGGAGGGGTAGCCGATGTCCGCCCATAGAATATCCGGCCGGTAGCGGTCGATGAGTTCTTTCATATGCGCGTGGACATAGGGCCCGTAGTCCTCCCCCGCCGCGGCGCTGCGCATGACATCGCGCACCAGGTCTCCCTCGGACACGAGCCGGAACGTCCAGTCGAGACCGGTGGAGTAGTAGACGCCGAACCGCATACCCTTTGCGCGCACGGCCTCTGCCAGCTCGCCGACCATGTCCCTGCCCGATCCCCAGCCGGGCCGGTGCGGGTTGGCAACCTCGCTCGGCCACAGCGTGTAACCGTCGTGGTGCTTGGTCACCAGCACGACGTATTGCGCACCGGCACGCGCGAAAAGCTCCGCCCAGGCGCCGGGGTCCCACGCCTGCTTGACCCGGGATTCGAACTCCGGCCCGAAATCGGCGTAGGGCGCATCGCCGTAATTGGCGGCGTGATGGGCCGCCGTCTCGCTGCCCGGGCGCGCCAGGGCGTAGGAGTACCACTCTACGTAGGGCAGTTCCTGCCGGCCGCCCTCGTGCAACAGCACCTCCTCGAGTTCGCCCGGGGTGAGCGCCGGGCCCGCCGCGAAGGCCGGCACCGAGGCGGGGCCCCAGTGGATGAAAATGCCGAACTTCGCGTCCTCGAACCAGGCGGGTGTGTCCCGGGTGTGCTGGTGCAAGTCCCCGGGCAGGGAGTCGGAGCACGCGCCCAGCACCAGGAGCAGGGGCAAGGCCAGAAGGCGGGCGCAGCGGGCCAGTTGATTCGCGATCATTTGCACCTCCGGGAATCGAGGGGACTATTAAACCACCTTTTCGTGCTGTGGTGGGGCCACGGCGATTGACCTATGCTAGGGCTCAGCAATAACAAGAGGTACTCGCCGTGAGCAAAGCCGCCGCAACCACCCGGACGATCTGCGCATTGGCCGCACTGGCGGCGGGGCTTCCCGCCGCTGCACAGGAGACACCGGCGGGCGACCAGCTGTTGCTGGAGGAGCTGATCGTCACCGCGCGCAAGCGGGAACAGAACCTGCAGGATGTCGCGGTGGGCGTGTCCCTGGTCTCCGGTAAGGCGATCGCGGAGGCCCAGCTGCGCAACGCTGCCGAGCTCACCCGCCTCATCCCGACCCTGAATGTCCAGGCCAGCTCCGGGCCGGCCACGTCCTCGTTCAATATCCGCGGCATAGGCACACAGACGCTCAACACCTCGGTAGAGCCCAGCGTATCCACCATGCTCGACGGCGTGGTCATGGGCAATTCGGGTATGGCCTTTGTCGAGCTCGTCGACATCGAGCGGGTCGAGGTGCTGCGCGGCCCCCAGGGTACGCTGTACGGCAAGAACGCCTCCGGCGGCGTCGTGCACATCATCACCCGGGACCCCACCCCCGAGTTCAGCGGTACGATTGCGGCGACAGCGATCGAGGACGACGAGTACCGGCTGGACGGTACGGTGTCCGGGCCCATCACCGACAACCTGTCCTGGCGCCTGACGGGGACCGCCATCGACGACGACGGCTTTGCGGAAAATCGATTCAACGGCAAAACTGTAAACGACACCGAGGCCTACACGGTGCGCGGCAAGCTCCTGTGGCGAGCCACCGAAGACCTGGAACTGCTGGCGAGTGCGGACTACAGCGAACGGGACTGCGACTGCACCGCCCTGTCCGTGCGCTCCATCATGGAGGGTCCCCAGCAGGATATGCTGATCGCGGAACAGCTGCCCGTGGTGCCCTCCGACAACAACCAGGACGTAAACAATGACCAGCGCACCTTTTCGGAAATCGACGCCAGCGGCTACTCCCTGACCGCGGAGTGGGACATCGGGAACCACGTCCTCACCTCCATCTCGGCGTACCGCGACTGGAACAGCCAGGGCATCGTGGATCTCGACAACAGGCCGAGCAACCCCATCGCGCTCAGCTTCCCCATGCCGCCCAAGACCGAGCAGGAGCAGGTCTCGCAGGAATTACGCCTGTCCTCGGAGCCGCGGGACTGGGGTTACTACGTGATCGGGGCATACTACTTCGACCAGGAACACGAGTCGGGCAACGACACCACGACCGCGCTACTGGTACCGGTCGCCCCGCCGACCACGCGGGTGACCCGCACCGAGGTCGACAGCGAGAACTACGCACTGTTCGGCGAGGTGAACTTCAACATAGCCGAGCGCTGGCAACTCATTCTCGGCGGTCGCTACACCGAGGACGAGCTGGATTTCCAGACCGTCGCGGTGGGCACGGACAATCTCGTGTTCGGGCCCGAGGGCGAGGTGGCGAACACCGTAGACGAGGACAATTTCTCCCCGAAGATCGCGCTGCAGTGGGACGTGACGGACGACGCGATGACCTACCTCAGCTTCGTCGAGGGCTACAAGGGACCCGCCTTCGATACCGCGGTGATCGCCGGTGGCAGTTTCGCGGAGCCGGAGACCAGCGACGCCTGGGAACTGGGGCTTAAATCCGCGTGGTTCGACAGCCGCCTTATCGTCAACGTCGCCCTGTTCTACGCCGAGTACACGAACTTCCAGGCCCAGTCCCTGCTCGATGAGGACCCGAACGACCAGCTCCCCGGCAGTTTCGTCCTGGTCAATGCCGGCGAGGTCTCCACGGAGGGTGTGGAAATCGAGTTCCTGGCACGCCCGCGGGATAACTGGACCCTCTCCGGCGGCTACGCCTACACCGACGGGACCATAGACGACTACCCTGCCGGCAACTGCAGCAACGGGCAGAAGTTTCGCGGCGAGTGCCCCGACGGTTCCCGGGATCTCTCCGGCGGCGACCTGCCCTACACCCCGAAATGGAAGCTGAACCTGAGCACCGATTACACCGTGCCCCTGGAGCGCGTGCCCGCCGAGCTCGTGTTCGGCGCCGACCTGCGCGCACAGGACGACGTCCTGTACGAGATATCCCAGGACCCCTACACACGCGAAGACAGCTATACGGTGGTCGACGCGCGGCTGGCGCTGGCGGGCACGGAGCGCGGTTATCGCCTGACCGGCTTCGTCAAGAACGTGTTCGACGAGAACTACGCGACGCTGATATTCGCCCACGGCAACGAGGTCATGCCCCACGGCTACATTCACCGCGTGCCCAAGTACGCCAACCGCACCTACGGCGTGGAGCTGCGCTACGATTTCTGAACGGGTCGGGACGGCCCCACCAATCAGAGATACCCGCGCTTAATGCTGCTTTGCCATCGTCCGGGCGATGATGCTCATCATGGTCTCGTCGGAGCCGGCGCGGGGTTCGCTGACGGCGATGCTGGTGACGATGTCTCCGGCGATAGCGCGAACGAGAAACTCGCGGCACAGTTCGTCGCCACCGGGACGCGCCAGCGCCGGTGTCGCCATCATGGTGTGCACGCCAAGCAGCAGGGGTGAACTGCCGTGATTTGTCGCCCCCGGCGCCGCGGCCTTCCCGGACTGTGAAAAGGTGTCGTGTGCCGACCGGTTCAAATGCTATGCTGTCCCTCGCCCGCACCCATCACAGGGTGGTAAACCTCATCCACCGCGGCGGGCCGGAGACGCCGACTTGAATCAGGCCAAGCTGTCGTTCGTCGAAGAACTGCGCCGCCGCAAGGTCTTCCGCGTCGCCATCGTTTACCTGGGCGTCACCTTCGCATTACTGCAGTTTGCAGACATCGCCGTGCCTGCGCTGAATCTTCCGGAGTGGAGCATCACCCTGGTGTTGGTGCTCGCCCTGATCGGCCTGCCCGTCGCCCTGGTAGCCGCCTGGGCGCTTGACATGGGAGACGACATCCAGCCGGAGGAGGCCGAGTCGGGCGGGTCCTCCGGTGCGCAACGGCTCACCCTCCTGCACGCCCTGGAATTGGCAGTCATTGTCATCCTGGCGGCTGCGGTGGGTTACCTGTACTTCACCCGCACGCCCGCGGAAACCGGACCGGAAGCCGCGCAGGTGGAAGCGCCCACACCGGTTCCGAGCGATTTGTCCATCGCAGTGCTGCCGTTCGTGAATATGAGTGACGATCCCTCGAACGAGTACTTCAGCGACGGCATCTCGGAGGAATTGCTCGACGCGCTGGCCAAGCTGGAGAAACTGCGGGTGGTGGCGCGCACCTCTTCGTTCTCCTTCAAGGGCAGGAACCTCGACGTGAGGAACATAGGCCGCGAGCTCAATGTCGCCACTGTGCTCGAAGGCAGCGTGCGCAAGGCGGGCAACAGCGTGCGTATCACCGCCCAGCTCATCGATACCGCCGACGGCTACCACCTCTGGTCGGACACCTACGACCGCGAGCTCGACGACATTTTTGCCGTGCAGGACGAGATCGCCAAGGCCATCGTCATCGCGCTGCACGTGCCGCTCGGCCTGCAGGCCGAAGACCACATTGTCGACATCGGCACGGAGAACACCGCGGCGTACAACGAATACCTGCAGGGCAGGCACCTGGCCAAGCGGTTCGGCGAGCAGACCTTCGAGCAGGCCATCAACCACTTCGAGAAAGCCGTGGCGCTGGACCCGGAGTTCGCCGCCGCGTACAGCGCCATGGCGCACGTCTATTATGTCTCCGCTTTCTGGCGCCCCCGCGAGATCGTGATGCCACTGTCGGTGCAGGCCTTCGAGACCGCCCTCGCGCTCGATCCGGTCGACGGCCTCGCCCTGATTACGAAAGCCCAGTACATCACGCTGTCCGAGTGGGACTGGCAGGCGGCCAGGACCTACTTTGAGCGCGGGCTGGAGGACATCGGCGGTACATCCCTCGCGGTCCTCTCCTATGCCACCATCCACCTGATGCCCCTGGGCCAACTCGAGCAGGCAGGCGAACTGCTGGCCGCCGCGCGGGCCAACGACCCCATGGACCCCAGCCTGGCCCTGGCACACGCATCCCAGGCCCTGTTCAGCGGGGACCTGTCCCGCGCCATCGAGCTGTACGAATTGAACCTGGCCCTCGATCCGGAAAACTTCCAGGCCGGGTCCGCCCTCTGCAGTGCCTACGTCAACATCGGGGACGTGAGCGCGGCTGAGGCGCTGTTGGGGGCGTGGGAGACCCGCCTGGGATTCACCCACCCGTGGTTTATGAACTGCGTCGTCCTGGCCCAGCTGGCGCGCGGCGAGCCCGCGCAGGCGGGCGCCACCTTGCAATCGCTCGCCGGGATCGCGGAGCGCGAGCCCGGGCTTGCCTTCCTGGTCGGCGACACGGCACTGGCGATCGGGGAGACCGAGATGGCCATCGACTGGTACGAGCGCTCCCTGGCCGGCGGCGAGATTCCCATACTGATGCTCCGCACGCGCCTGCAGCCCCACCCCGAGCTGCTACAGCACCCGCGCTTCCAGGTCCTGCTGGAGGCCATGCGACTGGACGACGAGTCGCTACGCGCAATGGGCCTCGAGTTGCCCCCCGTGGCAGGGGGAGTCCAGTCCGCAGCGAGGCCCTGAGGGCATTCCCGGCGAATACGCCCTGACGGTCTATCCTATTTAGATCCCGCTCCTTCCGGGAGGCTCAAGCAATTGACCGAGTACGAGCTGGCAGACCTCGCCCTGGCGGCGCAGACATCCGCCACGCTGACTACCGCGGTGTTTATCGCCGTCGCCGTCGTCTACCTGCTGGCCGCCTGGCGGGCCGGGGCACGCCTCAGCCGGTACCAGGTCAACCTCGTCAACGTACTATTTATACTTTTTCAATGTAGCCTGGTGATTGCGTGGTGCACGCGGTGGTACCTTGTGCTCAAATACGCGGAAATCCTTAGGGAGATGAACCCTGTGCTGCACCCCACACTCAGTCCGGCGCCCTACCTGGCATTCGCGCTGGTGATGTCTGCTTCCATTCCCGCCTGCCTGAAGTTCATGTGG
>Ga0126341_1000213_pt1 | contig 12499 bp, 15 predicted proteins | sample OrbTmetagenome_FD_97057 | JGI IMG/M metagenome (GOLD analysis project Ga0126341, IMG submission 97057) | Coral microbial communities from Florida Keys, Florida, USA - Orbicella T D metagenome | ecosystem: Host-associated > Invertebrates > Cnidaria > Coral | place: Florida Keys, Florida, USA... | reverse complement strand
TGGTCTATTCCCCGTAGTCCTAAGCGCTCTCGGCCGTCTGAACTCCCACGACCTCCCCATCCCCCACCCGCGCGATCTTCTCGATCGCCTTGTGCGCATCCTCCCAGCTCTCGCGCTCGCTCTTCTTGAACTGCGCCCAGAACGCCGGGACCGCCAGCAGGGTCAGCGGGATGTACCACGCGCTGGTCCACCAGATGCCCAGGCGGTACCAGTTGAACCAGGTGCTCAGGATCGAGTCGGTCAGCCACACGCCGGGCCAGAGCGTGAACACGAGCACGACGATCACCACGATCGGGATCGTCCGCTTGAGTTTGCCCTCGAACCAGATCTCGGTGTGCTCATCCTTGTCGGCGGTGTCGCTGATAATCGTCGCAATCAGCGTGCGCTCGTAGATCCCACCGGCGGCGTCGAGGGTGAACATCCGCTCGGACTGCTTCTGGTAGCCCGCGAGCTTGCCCTGCTTGGCGCGCTGCGCCAGCGCCTTTTGCAGGTCCGAGGCGGGCATCGGCGAGACCACGCGCGGGAGCGATGCGTCCTTCGACCACGGTTTGGGCGGCTCGGGAGGTCCGGATAACACCAGCTCGCTCGACTCCGGCTCCGGCGGCAGGGGCTGATCGCCCTCAAACAGATTTTGCCCTTCGCTCGGAGTCGGTTCTGGCATATAGTCACCCAGTGTGTACGTCGGCGGAGACCGGCGAAGTCTACCCCATCGGCATCGGCACGATGCCGTCGCAGAGGATTCTGCGACACCGGACGAGCCTAGCGCTCCCCGGACCGATGGGCGTCCCAGATGGGTCATCGACCCCTCCGGGCCGAAACACAAGAGCAGCCAGCACTTGCCACGCGGAACGGACTCCGGGGCAGGCCGGGTTTATCACGGTCTCCACGTCCTATGTCCCGCAAAGCCGACACCGCCAAAGCCCCCCACGTCATCCACTCGATCGAGCGCGATCCCTTCGCCTCGCTCAACCTCAAGCGCCCGCGCATCATCGCGACCACCGTCACCGCGCGCCGCCCGCTGAGCGCCACGACCCCGACCGGTCGCACGCTCAAACTGGTTCAACCCGAGTCCGAGCCCCAGCAGCACGCGCCGACACGCACACCCGTCCATCGCGCCCCCAGGCCCGCCCGGCGCATCCCTCGTGACGAGAAGAAGCGCCGCGAAGAACTCATCGCGATCGCGCGCCAGCGCATCGAGCAGGAGAACCGCTCGAGCGCCAAGCTCGACGTCAACGACGCCCGCAACATTGTCGCCACCCGCATCGCCCGGGCCCTCGACGGCGGGCGGGCCGCCATCCTCACGCCCGATGTCCGGCGCGACATCGTCACGCGAGCTCGGAAGATGGGTCTGCGCCCGTTCGACGCCAACCTCATCATCGCCATCGTGCAGGACCGCGCCCGTTGCGGCGAACCACTCGACGACCTGACCGGCGACGCGCGCATCCGCCTCGTCCGCGCCCCCGGCGCGAAGCGAGGCGGGCTCACCGAGACCGGCAACGCGCACACCGATCGCGTCGGCACGCCATCGGAGATGGTCGCGGCGTGCATCGCCTTCGGCACCGCCGTCGCCGCCGTGACCCTGCTGATCACGTGGACGCTCGGCGTCTGGCCCGCCTGATTGAGTTGATAGCTTCGAGGACCGTTACGCCGCGGCGTGGTAGTCCGTCGGCGACGCCTTCGCGGCGCGACGCGCCACGCGGATGCCGCCGGTCGTCTTGACCAGCTCGCACGGGTTCGGGTCGATCGCCGGCACCTCGACACCGACCGACCGGCACGAGGCCGCGATCCGGGCCTTGGCGTCGTCGATCGACTCGAACGGCGTGGGGTAGACCCGGGGCAGGCCGTCGAAGCCGTCGTGGATGATGAAGTACTGCTCGGCCTCGCCGTCGCGCGACGGGAGCGGCTGGCCGGGGCGGTGGGTCAGCATGTCGGCGGCGTCGCGGAGCACGCCGATGCGGTACGACGGTTGGGTGCGGCTCTTGCTCATGCCACGGCTATCGGCCCATTGGCTCCGGGACTTTCGCGAGGTCCGAGAAGTTTCACAATTTCATGAGCCGGGCCTAGTCTTGGCTCGGATGGGTGCCACTGGTTGTCCCGAAGGGCAACCAGTGCTTCTCGCCGACAAGAACACGGGTTGCGAGACAACCCGTGGCACCCGAACCATCCATACGCATCGAAGGAGCCCCACCATGCCCGCCACCGAGACCGCCAAGGCCCAGCCCGGCAAGAAAGCCCCCGCCTTCTCCCTCAAGGACCAGACCGGCACCACCCACGCGCTGAAGGACTACGCCGGGAACAAGCTCGTGCTGTTCTTCTACCCCAAGGACAACACCTCCGGCTGCACCGCCGAGGCGTGCGCCTTCAACGACGACCTCAAGACCTTCGAGAAGGCCGGCGCGAAGGTGCTGGGCATCTCGATTCTCGACGAGAAGAGCAAGGCCAAGTTCGCGGGCAAGCACGGCCTGACCTTCCCCCTGCTCGCCGACAGCCGCGTGGACGCCGACGGCAAGCCCGACCCCGTCGTTGCCGCCAAGTACGGCGTGTGGGCCGAGAAGTCGATGTACGGCAAGACCTACATGGGCATCGAACGCACGACGGTCCTCATCGACGAAGACGGCAAAATCCTCAAGCGATGGGACAAGGTGAAGGTGCCGGGGCATGTCGAAGAAGTGCTGGAGGCGGTGAAGGGGGCGTAAGGGCCACCTCGCATCTTGCGTCCACACTCGCGGTACGCTCTCCTTGGAACCGTGCCCGGTCGCTCCGCGTCGGACGCATCCGAGGAGGCCCTTCATGACCCGCTCTGCCGCTTTCGCCGCCGCTGCCTCGCTCTGCGTCGCAACGCTCGCCCTCGCGCAGCCCGCCGAACAGCCAGCGCCCGCCGCTGAGACCGACCCGGTCGAGGCCTTCCGTGACACCCTCTCCCCCTTCATCGGCACCTGGGAGATCGACGCGACCTGGGCGTGGGGCGAGACGCTCGAGGCCCGCAACGTCTACGCATGGGACCTCTCCGAAGGGCTCGTCCTCGCGCACACGCAGGTCAAGGACGGCGACGGACCGTGGTACAACCGCTACCTGACCGTGTTCGCGCCCGGCGACAAGCCCGGCGAACTCACGACGCACACCTTCGTCTACGACGGCACGGCCCGCGTCGGCTCGATGACCGTCGGCGAATCCGACGACGGCAACCTGCTGCTCGCGACCAGTTGGACGATGGGCGGCTCGCAGATCCGTCAGGAGAACGAACTCGTCGATGACAACACCATGGCCTGGCGCGTCTGGATGCGCCAGAACGACGACGCGCCTTGGGCGCAGGTGATGGACGACGAGTGGGAGCGCGTCATGGAAGTCGAAACGAAGATGGCGGCGCCCGACGCCGCGTCCGAGAGCGACAAGACCATCGTCCGCACCGCCACCGTGGACGCGACGCCCGCCGAGGTTTGGCGGGCCTGGACCACCAGCGAGGGCATGACCGAGTGGTGGGTCGAGGAGGCGAATATCGAACTGAAGATCGGCGGCAAGTTCGAGCTCTACATGCTCCCCGACAACGCCCAGTTCGCCGGCAACCGTGGCAGTGAACACTGCACCATCCTCGCCTACGCGCCCGAACGCATGCTCAGCGCGACATGGAACGCCCCGCCGACCTTCCCCGAACAACGGTTTAAGCACACGCGCATCACCCTGCTGCTCGAGCCGGTGGACGGGGCGGAACAGACCAAGGTCACACTCATCCACAGCGGCTGGCCGGCCGACGGGATGGCCGACCAGTCGAGCAAGTGGCCCCAGGTCTTCGAGTACTTCGAGCGGGCGTGGACCTTCGTCTTCGATCGCATGACCATGCACTTCGAGGCCTGAGCGCCCCCATCAGTGCGTCCGGATCGCGGGGTTTCCCGCTCTTCGGCGCGTCCGGAAACGCGACCGGCCCCGTTTTGGTGCGATCAACAGAGTGATTCGTTGGTCGCGGCCCGCCCCGGCCCAGCTACCGTTGGGAGATGACCCGCGCTACTCCCATCGCAGCAGCCTTCCTCCTCGCACCCGCTGCGATGGCCGGCATCGTGAATGGCGGATTCGAGACCGGCGACCTCTCCGGCTGGACGACCTTCGAGGCCAACACCGTCGGCGATGGCATCTTCCGCGCCGCGCAGGGCGGCAGCGTGCTCCCGCTCTCGGGCGCGACCGCGCCGCCCGCCAGCGACGGCGACACACTGGCCATCAGCGACATGGCCGCCGCCGGGCTGCGCGTGCTCTATCAGGACATCACGATCCCGGCGGGCGCGACGCTGTCGTTCGATCTCTGGTGGAACAACGCCGCGGGGTTCTGGGTGAACCCCGGCAACATGTTCCCGAACCCGTTCCCGAACCAGCACGCGCGCATCGACCTGATCGCGCTGGACGCGCCGCTGAACACGACCAGCCCGGACGACATCGCGTTGCCGCTCGTCACCCTTGACGAAGACGATCCGACCCAGTCCGGCGACTGGCGCAGCCAGCAGTTCGACCTGTCATCCCTCGCCGGCCAGACCCTGCGCCTGCGCATCGCCGAGGTGGACAACCAGGGCCCGCTGTATATCGCGGTGGACAACTTCGCGCTGATCCCCTCCCCGGGCGCGGCGACGGTGCTGCTGCTGGCGGTGGGGAGCGCTGCGCGACGGCGGCGCTGAGCCTCAGTCCTCCGCCCGGCTCACCCACTCGAACTCCAGCGGCTCGAGCTCCGAAGCAAGTTTCGCCCGCTCGTCGCCGAGTCTGGTCATCTTGCGATGGTCCGACCAGACGTCCGGCTCGGCCATCTCCTTGTCGATCTGCTTCATGCGATTCTCAATCCGCTCGATCTCCGACTCCAGTTTGCCCTGGCTCATGAGCGACATCGAGTTCTGCGATCGCTGTTTGGGCTCGCGCTTCTTCTGCTCGGCCTGCTTCTTCTCCGCCTGCGCCCGCTGGCGCTTCTCCTCGGTCTCGCGCTGGCGCTTGGCCTCGGCATCGCGTTCGGCCTTGCGCGACTCGCGCTCGGCGACCGTCTGCGCCCACGCGCTGTAGTTGCCGTCGAAGATCTCGTGGTGGCCCTCGCCGTCGAGGATCAGCAGCTTGTTGCAGCAGGCGTCGATGATGGCGCGGTCGTGGCTGATGAGCAGCATCGTGCCCTCCCACTCGCCGCCGGGGCGACCGGGCTGGTGGCTGGTCGCCTCGATCGGCAGCGCGAGCGCCGCCTCCAGGCGCTCGGCCGACTCGATGTCCAGATGGTTCGTCGGCTCGTCGAGCACGAGCACGTTCTTCGCGCTCGCCAGCAGCCCCGCGAGACGCGCCCGCCCCTTCTCGCCGCCGGACAGACGCCGGATCTCGGCCTCCTGCTCCTCGCCGGAGAACAGGAACGCCCCGGCCAGGTCGCGCGCCTGCTGCTCGGACAGCGCGCCGTCCGGGTTCTCCTTCAGGATCACGCCCTGCAGGTAGCGGTAGACCTTCGTGTCGGGGTCCATGCCCTTGGCCGACTGGCTGAAGTAGCCGATCGACAGGTTCGAGCCGAGGCGCACCGTGCCGCTGGTCGGCTCGATCTCACCGAGCAGGCACCTGATCAGCGTCGACTTGCCCGCGCCGTTCGGCCCGAGGATGCCCCAGCGCTCGCCGCGAGAGATCGTCAGGTCGAGGTCGCGGAACAGCACCTTCTGCCCGGCCTCGTCGCCGTCCTCATCCGTCAGGTCGTAGACCATCGACAGGTGCTGCGCCTTGGCGACGATGTCGCTCGCCCGCGCCGACTTGGGCAGGTTGAACTTGAACGTGCCCATCTCCATCGGGCGCTCGGTCGTGCTGGCTTCCTTCTCGCGCTCCAGGCGCGACTCGCGCCCCTTCGCCTGCTTGGCCCGCTGGCCGGCCTTGTAGCGCTGAATGAACCGTTCCTCGGCCTTGAACTTCGTCTGCTCGGCCTCCCACGCGCGCATTTGCACCAGCTTGCGCTCGGCCCGGAGCCTGCGAAACGTCTGATAGGCATCACCCTTTGGGGCCGGGTAGTCGATCAGGCGCCCCTGCTCGACCTCCACGATCCGCGTCACCACGTGGTCGAGCAGGTACCGGTCGTGCGCGATCATCACCACCGCGCCCTGGAAGTCGTTCTTCAGGAACGACTCCAGCCACAGCCGCCCGTCGAGGTCGAGGTGGTTCGTTGGCTCGTCGAGCAGAATGACGTCCGGGTTCTCCAGCAGCAGGCGCCCCAGAGCAAGCCGCGCCTTCTGCCCGCCCGAGAGCGAGCCCACCGGCACGGTGAACTGCCCGTCGCTGAACCCGAGCCCGTGGAGGACCGCGTCGATCTTGTGGTCGATCGCGTAGCCGCCCGCGGCTTCCATCTGCGCCTCGAGCCGCTCCTGCTTCTTCATGAGCTTCTCGAGCTCGTCCGGATCGGCCCCCGCCGGCCCGGCCATCTCCTCGAACACATGGTTCAGCTGCCGGTGCAGGTGGTGCAGCTCCGCGAACGCCCCCTCCGCCGCGTCGCGCAGCGCCTCCTCCGGGTCCAGATCGGGGTCCTGCTTCAGGTAACCCACCCGCGCGTTCTTCGCGACCGCGATGTCCCCCGAGTCCGGCTTGAGTGCGCCCGCCATCGCCTTCATCAGCGTGGACTTGCCCTGCCCGTTACGCCCGACGATCCCGACGCGCTCCCCCGCCTCGATCGACAGCGTCGCCCCATCAAGAATGATGCGCGTTCCGAAAGCGTGAGCGATATTGGTGGCGGCGAGCAGCGGCATGGGTCGGCGATTGTAGTCGGAAGCGAACCGGCGTCGCAGAGACTCAGTCCCTGTCGTCCTCGCGCGCGTCTTCGCGCCCTTCCTCCACGATCTCCCGGCCGTTCTCGCGATCGTCTCCCTCCGGCTCCGGCGACACGCCTTCCCGCTCGACAATCGCGAAGTCGCCGAGCATCGCCAGGTGATCCGATCCGGGGGCCCGCTCCCGTTCCAATCCGACCACGCGGAAACCATCGCTCACGAACACGTGGTCGATCGGGTAGCGGAGCAGCGGCGTCGAAGCCGGATAGGTGGAATACATCCCACGACCACGCCGAGGATCCAGCATGCCGCTGAGTCGCAGGAACAGCCGAGTGGTGTGCGACCACGCGGCATCGTTCAGGTCACCGACCACGATCCGGTCCGTTCGTGGCTCGGACGCGATCCGCTTGGCGAGCAGAACCAGTTCCGCATCGCGCACACGGCTGTCGTGTCGGTCGCCATCGTCATCCTCCAGACCCGGCGGCGTCGGGTGAAGGGCGTGGACCGCAACCGTTCGTCCGTCGCGCAAGCGCGCCCGGCCGTGCAGGGAGGGGCGGTCATCGGACACGAGGTACTCCACCGTCGTCTCGCTCAGTTCGAGCTTCGACCACAGCACGATGCCGAGACCCTCGGGACGCACGGCCTCGATCCGGTGCTCGAACCGCTCGCGAACGCCGCGGAGCTCTTCCATCCAATTCTCATCGACTTCGACCAGAACGAGCATGTCGACATCGTCCCGGTCCAGCCAACTCCGGGCCGCATCGTGTTGCGTGTTCTCGTAGTCGAGATTGGCAACGAGGACACGCAGACCCGCTCCCCGCTCGTGCTGACCGAGAGTGGAGACCGCCTTCGGTCAGACCGGCAGGAACTGAATCACATAACCGCCCTGAACCGCCGCACAGATCACGAACAGCGCACCGGCACACCAGACCGCAAAGTTCCGGTGACCAAGAGTCAGCAGCACAGCCGCGACAACGGCACCGACGAGACAGGCCAGCCCGAGCTGCGCGCGGGGAAAATCGCACACCCGGACCACCCACCATCCGCTCCGCACCCACGGCAGCAGGGTGAAGACACCGAGGACCGCCGATGTGCCGAGCATGATCCAGGACAACAACTTCATCGGATCATTCCCGGCGCTGGCGCGCACCGACACCAGGATCCGGCGTCCGGAACTCCGCGTTCAATGCGGACCACATGTCCAACAGACGCGATGTCTCCTGACGCAGCACCTGCGCCCGCTGCTCGGCCGACTGGTAGAAGTCGGTCGTCACCTGCGGGTCGCGGCCGCTCCAGCGTTCCGTCGACATCCCCTCGAGCCGTGCCTGCAGATCCGACGCCCGGTCCCGCACGCGCCCCCACTGCACCAGCAAGGCGTCTCGCGCCGCAACGGCGTCCGGCGACGATGGCTCATACCCGTCCAGGTCGAGCGCCACCCACTGCACCGCCTTGCGCGCCTCGGAGATCGTCTGGACCGTGTCCACCTCCTGATAGCCGGGCCGATCGCCGAGCGCGGTCTTGTTCGCACACCCGGCACAGACCAGCACGCCCCCGAGCAGAATCGCCACACCGGTCCGAATTGCGAGTCCGAATTCCATCCCCATCCCTTTCGATCCGAGCGTCGCCCGAGGTATCGTGACGCCCCGGACTATACCACCCCGACCCGCAGGACCGCCCTCATGAACGATCAGCCGCCCCCTCCGACCGGTGAAGACGCACCACCCCCGATGATGGCCTCGCGCACCGCCGAAGAAGCCAACGCCGCCCAACGCGCCGCCTACGACCGAGCCCGCTCGGCCGCCCACGCCCCACGCGATGTTGCCTCGAAGAAGGGACTGCTCTACGCCTACATCGGCATGGCGGCCGCGGTCGTCGTGCTCACCGTCGCCGGCGGCATCATCTCCGGGGCTTCCGGAGCGTTGATCGGCTTCATCGCGGGCATCGTCATCGTTCTCATCGGGAGCGTCCCGATCTGGATGGCCTCGCGCTCCTACGCCAACGAACGAAAAACAGGCCGGCGCCTGTAGAGGCAACCGGCCTGTGGGGGAAGAGACTTGGTTGAAACCCGCGCAACGCGGGCAACGGCTCAGAACAGAAACCGCACCCCGACGCCGACGCTGTACTCCGGCTCGGGCCGGTGGTCCAGCCCCTGGTGAACCGGGATCGACACCGACAACTCCAGCGCGAAGCGCGGCGCCTCGTAGAGCAGCCCCGGCGACAGGAACAGTTCCGTGTCGCCGTTGGTCTCGTAGGTGCCGTTGAGTTCCAGCACCGCGTAGGTGGACGCGACGAAGTCCGAGCCCCACTCCTCCGGCGACAGCCGGTAGAGGTACGCCGTATCGAAGCGCAGCAGGTCGGCCTTCGCATCGCCGGCACGCCAGACCTCGTCCGCGCTGTCGGTGTTGAACTTCCAGCTCAGCGCCTGGTTCAAACCGTGACGACCGTTGATGTACGTCACAACCGCACCGACGTGCGGATCGACCGAGTCCGAGCCGAGGCTCGTGTTCCCGGTCGGCAGTTCCGCGCCGGCGAACACGCTCGCGCGAACCGTGTCGACCGGCCCGAAGTCATCCTGCCAGAACCGGTACTTGAACTGCAGGGTCATGTCGCCCACGCCGGTCTCGCTGCTGATCGTCGGCTCGCCCGACACCGTGCGCGAGGTCAGCGGGGCCTGGATCGACATCGACAGGTCCCCGGTCAGCCCGTACGCCAGCAGACCCTCGAGCCGGACCTCGTTCGCCGAGCCGTCGCTCCCGGCCGGCGTGCCACCGTAGTGCGTCAAACGAAGCTTGTAGGTGTTGACGAAGTTGCCCTCGCCCGGCTGCGTCGCCGCAGGCGTGTTGATGGCCTCCTGCGCGACCGACGCCGGAGCCGCCGCGAGCAGCAGCAGGGCACCGATCAGCGCAGCATAGCCACCGATGGATCGATGAACGCGCATCGCGTCCTCCTTTCAAATCAGAGATCGCGACCGGTTCAGCGGACGGTGATGGACTCCAGCGTGAAGCCCGCGCTGTCGATCGCGCTGGCCAGCTGGTCACGGCTGGGGTGGGTCCCCTCGCCGAACGCAACGATCACTTCGCCGATGCCCATGTTGATGAGCACCTCGTTCACGCTCGGCAACTCCTTGAGCTTCAGCGTGATGTTGTTCGCGCACTTCGGGCAACTCATGCCGTTCACGCGCATCACCGCCGTGGACGCCTCGATCGGGTCACTCGAATTGTACGAAGCCGCGGTCGTCGCGCCGGACGGCTGCGCGGCTTCCGCGGGAGCCGGGGCCATCGCCCGCTCGGCATCGCCGGAATCAGACGAAGCGCAGCCGGTCAGACCGGCGCTCAGAGCAATAAGGGAAGCGGAAGCAAAAACAGTAGGCGTTGAAAGACGCATGGATATCTCCTGTGAATGGTCAGTAGTGGTCAGAATCTCGGTTCGATGAGTTGTTTCGCGCGCACTCGGCGCGCAGGACAGCCCAGAGACCTAGATCCGCCACACACAGAAGACCGCTTCGAGCCGGACCGAGCCGCCCCAGAGGACCGGTCGGTCAAGTTCGACGACGGCGCCTTGCGCCGCCCGCTCGTCCGGCCCGACGAGATCCACAAACCCGAAACCCGGATCCGCGCTCCGCTGCTGCTCGCGCTGAGGCAGCGTCGGCACCGCCGGATCCTGATCCTGCACCGGCGCACCGGAATCGTCCACCGCGCACACGCAGCCGGCGCACTCACACCCGTCGGCGCAGCACACCATCGCGCACGAGACCTCGGCATGAGCCGCCGCCCGCTGCGCAGCATGCATCGGCGGCAGGAGACTGCCCAGCACGAAGATCAGGATGAGCCAGATTCGATCAAGCATGACAAATCAACCGGGCCTGACCCGGCTCACACACTTTACAACACCGGACCAACGACGCTTCAGCGCCGAGGATTCCGAGAATCCCGCTGCGATTCCAGATACCGACCATGCACCCCGTCCTCGGCCCGCTCCACGAAGCGGCACAACTCAGCGACGGACGAATATTCCCTCTTGGCAGTAGAAAATTCCTCGATCGCCTCCCGGAACGGGACCTCCGGAGACCGCAACAGCTTGCGGAACGCCCGACGCAGCACCTCGATCTCTTCGCTGGACCAGCCCCGACGGATCAGCCCCGTCGTGTTGATCTTCCGGGGCTCCGCCGGCGAACCCTCAACGATCGTGAACGGCGGCACATCGCGCGTCACCCGAGCCATCCCCGCCACGAAACTCAGGCGAGACACCGTCGTGAAGTGATGGATCCCGACCCCGCCGGCGATCGTCGCGCCCTCCTCGATCAGGCAGTGCCCGCCGAGCATCGAATTGTTCGCGATGACCACCTCATCTTCGATCTGGCAGTCGTGGGCGATATGCACACCCACCATGATCAGGCAGTCCGAACCGATCCGCGTCTGCCCGCCGCCGAACTCCGTGCCGCGATGGATGGTCACGTGCTCGCGGATCTTGTTCCGATCACCGATCCGCAGTGATGTGTCGTGCCCCGCGTACTTCAGGTCCTGCGGCTCCGCGCCCAGCACCGCGTACGGGTACACCACGTTCTCCTCGCCGATGACCGCCGGGCCAAGCACGGTCACGTGATTGTGCAGCACCGTGCCCTTACCCAGACGCACATCCGCGCCGATCACGCAGTACGGACCGATCTCCACGCCCTCGCCGATTTCGACCGACGGGTGAATCACCGCGGTCGGGTGGATCGTGGCGTGGGCGTGGACTCCGTCGGGCATCGGCTGGCGTCTCCATGGGTCGCAACGGCGGGGCCGGCGAATCCGCGTTCCTACTCAACATCGGCCCAACGCCGATCTTCGGGTCAGGACCGGCGCGACCGCGGGCGGTCCCGTTCGACGCACCGGCCGGCGCCGAGGTTTCGATTCGGTGAAGATTGTACCCCTGACCGACCGACCCGTTCCCGAACGGGCTCAGCGTTCCGCGTCGATCATCATGAACTTGACCCGCGCCTCGGCCGCGAGATCGCCCCCAACAAAACCCCGACACTGCACGTCCCCGTACCGGGTGCTGGTTCGCAGCGCATCGACCTCGATCACGAGCTGATCACCCGGAACAACCGGCTTTCTGAGCTTCACGTGGTCCATCGAGAGCAGCACGCCGACCTTGCCGATCCGCTCCAGCTTCTGCGAGAGCATCAGCGCCGCGAGTTGGCACATCGCCTCGACAATCAGCACTCCCGGCATCAGGGGTTGAGCCGGATAATGCCCCTGGAAGAACGGCTCGTTGATCGTCACATTCTTGATGCCCACCGCGCGCCGGTCCGGCTCCATCTCCAACACCCGGTCGACCAGCACCATCGGGTACCGGTGCGGCAGGATCCGCAGGATCGAGCGGATATCCATCGCCGGCTGCGAGATCGCGCGGCTGTGCCCGGTCGTCGGACGACCCTGCTCGGTCTGGCGCGCGTGCTCGACGAGCTCTCGCGCCAGCTTGTGGTTGAGTTTGTGCCCCGCCCGATGCGCCACGATCCGACCGAGGATCGGGCGACCCACAAGATGGATGTCGCCGAGCAGGTCCAGCACCTTGTGACGAACCGGCTCGTCCTCGAAACGAAGCGTGTTCTCGATCGGGCCCGACGGTCCGAGCACCAGCATGTCCTTCGGCGTCAGGTGCGCGAACAGACCCTTGGCGCGCATCGCCTGCGCTTCCTGCTCGGTCGAGAACGTCCGGGCCGGCGCGATCGAGCTGCGGAACTCCTCGCGCGTGATCGTCGACGAGTGCACCTG
>Ga0126341_1000212_pt1 | contig 12556 bp, 9 predicted proteins | sample OrbTmetagenome_FD_97057 | JGI IMG/M metagenome (GOLD analysis project Ga0126341, IMG submission 97057) | Coral microbial communities from Florida Keys, Florida, USA - Orbicella T D metagenome | ecosystem: Host-associated > Invertebrates > Cnidaria > Coral | place: Florida Keys, Florida, USA... | reverse complement strand
CACCTTCAGCGATTACATCTTCCTGCTGAATACGGGCGCCGAGCTCGACGAGACCGCGGTCTACGCCTATGCGCAGGACGATGCTGACTTCTACGGCGTGGAGTTCGAGTCCAGCTTCGACCTGGCAAGTCTCGCCGGGGGCAGCCTGGCACTCGGCCTGTTTGGCGACATGATCACCGGGGAGTTCGATTCCGCCGGCGACGTGCCTCGCCTGCCGCCGATGCGGATAGGCAGCGAGCTGTCCTGGCGCGGCGACGCCCTGGGTGCCTATGTGCGGGTTTTGAATGCCAGTGACCAGGATAATCCCGGTGACTTTGAAACCGGGACCGATGGCTATACCCGCTGGGATGCCGGTATCGATCACACAGTGAGGTTCTCCGGTGATACCGAGCTGCTCGCCTTCCTCAAGCTGAAAAATATCGGCGATGAGGAAATCCGCCTCAGCACCTCCTTCCTGCGCAACTACGCGCCGGAGGCGGGCGAGTCCATCGAGGCGGGTCTCAGGCTCACCTTCTAAGGCTCAGCCAGGTCAGCGACCCGCAACCCAGCCCGCGGCAGATCGCCTCTGCCGCGGGCTCTTCCCCCCTTCCCTCTCCCCCAGCACTCCGGGATACCCCCCTGTAACACCGGGCCCAAGTTGCGCCACTCCCTCCCCTGCGCTATCTTATGACACCCGGCATAAATAAACGGGTTGGCCATGTACGACCTCGCGATACACGGCGGCACGATCGTCGACGGCAGCGGCGCTGCCGGCTATACCGGGTCGGTCTACGTGCGCGACGGCCGCATCGCAAAAATTCTCCCAGAGGACACACCCTCCCTTGAGGCAGACGAGACGCTCGACGCATCGGGCCGCGTCATCTGCCCCGGCTTCGTGGATGTGCACACCCACTACGATGCCCAGGTGTTCTGGGACCCCACCCTCAGCCCCTCCCCCTTCCACGGCGTCACCACCGTCATCGGCGGCAACTGTGGTTTCACGATCGCTCCCGTCGGCGACGACACCGACGCCGAGTACCTCAAGCGCATGCTGGCGCGTGTGGAGGGCATGCCCCTGGAGAGCCTCGACGCCGGTGTGCCCTGGGGCAGCTGGAAAAGTTTTGCGGACTACCTCGACGCGCTGGAGAGTAAACTCGCCGTCAACGCCGGGTTCCTCGTGGGTCACTCGGCCATCCGCCGCACCGTGATGGGCGAGCGCGCCATCGGCGAGGAGGCAGACGCCGCGGAACTCGCGCGCATGCAGGACCTGTTGCGCGAATCCCTGGCCGCGGGCGGGCTGGGCTTTTCGAGCACGCTTTCCGCGACGCACAACGACATGGAGGGACGCCCGGTGCCCTCGCGCTTCGCCAGCCGCGACGAGCTCACAGCCCTCGCGGGTGTGTGCGCGGAATTCCCCGGCACCGTGCTCGAGTTCCTGCCAGGCACCAGTCAGTTCGACGAAAACACCTACGAACTGATGACAGACATGTCACTGGCGGCGCAGCGACCGCTCAACTGGAACCTCTACGTGCCCGGGAACCCGGCGGTGGGCGACGCGCAACTCGCGGCCACCGATTACGCGCGCGCCCGAGGCGCTGACGTCATCGCGCTGACACCGGCGCAACCCGTGATCACCCGGATCAACCTGCACTCCGCCTTCATCTTCGATGCCTTCCACGACTGGGAGGAGACCATGCGCCTGCCGGTCGAAGAGCGCATCGAGGCACTCAGGGACCCGGCTCTACGCGCGCGGCTGGACGCCGGCGCCAGGTCGGAAGAGTCGGGGGTGTTCATCTTCATGTCCGGCTGGGCCGGCTACACCGTCGACGAGGTCTTCCTGGACAAGAACAAACCCCTGGAAGGCCGCACCATCGGCAGTATTGCGGAAGAGCGCGGCGTCGAGCCCTTCGATGCGCTGCTGGACCTCGCCATCGAGGAGGGCCTGCGCACCTCGTTCATACCGCTACTGTACGGCGACGATGACTTCAGCTGGCAACAGCGGGTGGAAGCCTGGGCCGACTCGCGCACCGTAGTCGGCGCGTCGGATGCCGGTGCCCATCTCGACATGATCGACACCTTTTCCTTCACCACGCAGATGCTGGGCAACGCCGTGGCGCGGCGTGCCCTGTTGAGCGTCGAAAAGGCGGTGCACCATCTCACCGAGGTGCCTGCGCGGCTTATCGGCCTGACCGACCGCGGCGTGTTGAAGGAGGGCTACCGCGCCGACATCGTGGTGTTCGATCCGGACAATGTCGCGTGCTCCGACACCTACACACGCCCGGACCTGCCGGGGGACGCGGGACGCCTGTACGCGGACGCCTTCGGCATCGAACACGTTTTCGTCAACGGCATGGAGATCGTTTCAGGCGGCGAGTTTACCGGCGCCTACCCGGGCGCCATCCTGCGTTCGGGCACCGACACCGAGACCGTGGCAATCCCGGGCGACTATACCTGACAGCGGGGAGCTGACATCCATGGACACCAACCTCGCAAGCATGCCTATCGTCGACGTCGATACGCACTACACCGAGCCGCCGGGCCTGTGGACCGACCTGGCACCTGCATCGCTGAAAGACCGCGCCCCGCGCGTGCACAGCGACAGCGACGGCAAACAGTTCTGGGTGGTCGACGAAGACATGAAGCTGGGCCCCGTGGGCTACTGTGTCATCAAGCCCGACGGCGGCAAGGAACTCGGGGTTGTCACCCTGGAGCGTTTCGAGGACATGCACCCCGGGGCCAGCGAGGCCGGTGCGCGGCTGGCGGTCATGGACGAACACGGCATCACCCAGCAGATCCTCTACCCCAACATCCTCGGCTTCGCCGGCAGTTTCGTGATGAATATCAAGGACGTGGCGCTGCGCAACTTCTGCGTCCTGGCCTACAACGAGCACGCTGCGCAGCTGCAGGCCGACAGCGGCGGACGGCTCCTGCCCCAGGCGCTGTTGCCACTGTGGGACATGGACCTGGCGGTGGCGGAGCTGATTCGCTGCCACGAGTCCTTCGGGCTGACAGGTGTGGTGATGACCGACTCGCCCGAGCTATGGCAATTGCCCACCCTGTCCGAGGGCTACTGGGATTCCCTCTGGACCGAGGCCCAGGATCGCGGCCTGCCGATCAATTTCCACATTGGCGGCGGCGCCAGCATCGGCAGCCTCTGGGCCGGCATGGACGAACCCACCTCCATCGCGGCCATGTCCTCCCTCGCCGACATCACCAACATGCGCTGCATCGTCAACCTCATCTTCAGCGGCCTGCTCGATCGTTACCCCGCCCTGAACTTCGTCTCCGTAGAGAGCGGCATGGGCTGGATTCCCTTCCTGCTCGAACTGGGCGAGTACCAGATGGGCCAGAACGGGGTTACCAGCCTGAGCCTGACGCCTTTGGAGTATTTCCAGCGCCAGATCTACGCCTCCTACTGGTTCGAGACCGATGTTGCCTACGCGGTGGAGCGCCTCGGTCCCGACAACATCATGCCCGAGACCGACTTCCCCCACCCCGCCTGCCTCTACCCCTCCGTCAAGGAACAGGTGCAGGCCTCGCTGGGGGATCTGCCGGAAGACGTGCAGCGCAAGGTGCTCTACGAGACCGCGCGCCGCGTGTACCAGCTCGGCGCCTGAGGGGCGCGACGGATGACGGCGAACTCCGCGAGCCAGGTAACGCAGCCGGAGCTGTTCGACCCGGCGAACGCACCCGACTTCGTCCGTATCCTGAAGGATATCCGCGACAACGAGGAGATGTTCTTCTACGAGGGCGAGCAGTACCGGGCGTGGGTGGTGTCGCGGCACGATCACGTGGTGGAACTGTTGCGGGACGATCGTCTCATCCAGCCGTCCCTGCTGCCCCGCATCGCGTCCTTTCCCGACGCACAGAGAGAGCAGCTGTTTCCGCTGCAGGAGTTCGCGCGCCTCAACCTCGGCAAGACACGCGAGCGCAAACTCGCCCTGCGCCAGGCGACGAAGCAGTTCTTTATGCCGGGATCGGTCAATCGCCTGCGTGCACGGGTGCGAGAGATCATCGAGCTTCTCCACAAGGACATCGACCCCTCACAACCCGTGGACCTGGTCGGCCGCTTTTCCTATCCCATGCCCGCCTGGGTACTGGCCGAGATTCTCGGTGTGCCGCGCTCGGACCAGCACAAGTTTATCGACTGGTCCAACGCCCTGATCCAGTTCTTCCGCTCCTATACCTTCGAGGAGTTCCTGTCGGCACAGGACGGTGTCGTCGAGATGATCGACTACTGCACCGGCCACATCGAGCGCCGCATGCGCGAGGGCGCGGGTGACAACGACCTGATCGACGACTTCGCGCGCCTGCTCGAGGCCGGCGAGTTCGAGATCGGGGAGCTGGCCACCAGTTGCGCGACATTCCTCATGGCCGGGCACGAAAATACCTCGCATTTTATCGGCAACCTGTTCCTCATGCTGTTCTCGAATCCCAAGCAGATGGCCGCGGTGCGCGCAGACCGCAGTCTTCTGGGACCCTTCATGGACGAAACCCTGCGCTACCGGGGCGTCGTGCCCTTCGTCACCCGCGAGGTGCTGGAGGATTTCGACTTCGAGGGCCGGGAACTGAAAACCGGCCAGCTGGTCAGCCTGTCCCTGTTTTCCGCCAACCGGGACGACTCCACATTTACCGGCGTCGACGATTTCGACCTGCACAATCCCACGGCGAAGTATCACCTCGGCTTCGGCCACGGCGAGGAGTACTGCCGCGGCGCCCACCTGGCGCTGATGGAGGCCGAAGAACTGGTCAATTTTTTATTCGACCGATACTCGGCCATCGACCCGGTTGAAGGCGGCATGGAGGTCAGCCTGAAACCGATGCTGCGCCGCTATATCACCCGCCTCGACCTGAACCTGCGCCCATGACGCCCCGGGAGCCCGCGTCACGTGAAAATCCGCCTGGACCGCCAACTCTGTGAAGCCAATGCCCGCTGCGTGCGCGAGTGCCCCGAGTTCTTCGAACTCGCAGACGACGTGCTGAAAATTGCCGCGGCGGAAGTGCCGGCCGCCCTCGAGGACAAAGTGCGCGCAGCCGCCGGCGCGTGTCCGCGACAGGCGCTGCGGGTCCGGGACGATTAGAGCGGCGGCGGCTTAAAGCGCCGGGGGAAAGTGCTGCTCGAACACCGCCTCGCGGACGACCTCCCTGTCCCCGAGTCGCAGCACGACCTCCGAACAAAACGATACGGAATCGTCCCTGTCCACAAAGCGCGCTTCGTCCTCCGCCGCGGGACCACCCACGGCGGCGAGGTCCGGGTGACCGACGAACGCCTCAAGCGACGCCATGGTCAGCTCTGAGACACTGGTCACCTCGCGTGTATCCAGGCCCAGGGCCGCGGCGATCCGCGCGCTGCCCTGGGGGTCGACATAGTTCTGCGCGTAGGTGCTGATGGCGGGTGTATTGAAGGCCATGCGGTGGTGGTAGTTGACGTAATAGTCCCGGTAATCAGCGGCGCTGAACTCCGCGCGCTTCACCATCAGGTAGTGGTAGTGAATCGGCTGGGGTTCCCCCGAAATAAACACCCGCTCGTCCATGTGCAGTACGATGGAGGACTGCGCCACGGGGACCCCTGCCAGACATTCGCGCAGGCTGTCGACCAGCGCGGAGGTCGGCAACCCGGGAGCGGCGACCAGCTCCAGCACTACCTGAGGGCGTCCGTGCCGCGAGCCGGGGTCGTGGAGGTGGTCCTCCGCCACGGCGCGCATCAGGCTGACGGCGACCTGCCGGTCGCCGGGAAAATGCTGCGCGAGTCGATCGGCGAGCGCGGTCTCCAGCTGCACGGGCTCTGCCGTCTCCAGCAGCAACAGGGTCTTGGCCATCTTTCCACACGCTTCGGTTGAGATCGACAGGTCACTTACCTTAGCATGCCACGACAGTCTATCCCCGACAGGCATGCCCATGAGCACACACCCCGCACTGGCCACCGGCAACGCGGCCGTCATCACCGGCGGCGCCGACGGCATCGGCCTCGCCGCAGCCAAAACACTCCTCGAGCGCGGACTGCAGGTCTGCATCGCCGACATCGACGCCGAAAAACTGGACGCCGCGGCGGCGGAGCTCGACGGGGTCCTGGCGGTGACGACCGACGTGTCCGACCTCGCGTCGGTACAGGATCTGAAAGAGAGAGCCTACACCGCGTTCGGACAGGTCGACGTGCTGATGAACAACGCGGGCGCAGGCTTCGGCACCCGGTCCTGGGAAGATCAAGACAACTGGCGTAAAACCATCGAGCTCAACCTGTTCGGGGTCATCAACGGGGTGCAGACGTTCCTGCCGAGCATGCTGGAACAGGGAACGCCCGGGCTGGTCATCAACACCGGGTCGAAACAGGGCATCACCAATCCGCCGGGAGACCCGGCCTACAACACCAGCAAGGCGGCCGTGCGCGCTCTCACCGAGCACCTGCAACACGACCTGCGCAGCACAGAGGGCTGCAAGATAAGCGCCCACCTGCTGGTGCCCGGATTCACCTACACCGGCATCATACGCCAGTGGATCGAGGAGAAGCCCGACGGCGCCTGGTGGCCGGACCAGGTCGCGGCGTTCATGCTCGAGAGCCTGGAGCGCGGCGACTTCTACATCCTGTGCCCGGACAACGACGTCACGAGGGACATGGACAACCGCCGCATGGCGTGGACCATGGATGACCTGGTGGAAAACCGCCCCGCCCTGTCGCGCTGGCACCCGGACTACGCGTCGGCCTTTGAGGACTTCATGAACCGGTGAAAGCCGTCGTTATCGACCGCTACGGCGGCGCGTCCGAATTGCGCATCGCCGAGGTGCCCACGCCCACACCGGGCCGCGGCCAGGTGCTGGTGAAGGTCGCCTTCGCGGGCGTGAATCCCGCCGACTGGAAGGACCGCGAGGGCCTGGTGGCAGGTTTCTACGAGGCCAGCTTCCCGCACATTCTCGGCTTCGATGCCGCCGGCACCGTCGCGGCGCTCGGCGCGGGCGTGTCGGGATTCGCCGTGGGTGACCGCGTCTTCACCACGTCCGACCACGGCGAGGGCGTCGACGGGTCGTACGCCGAGTACCTGCTCGTAGCCGCGCCGCGCCTCGCTCACCTGCCCGACACCGTGGCACTGGATGCCGCCGCGGCGATGCCGGTGGCGGCGCTGACCGCCTGGCAGGCAGTACAATCCGAGACACGCGGCAATCTCCAGGCGGGCCAGTCGGTAGTGATCCATGGCGCTTCGGGCGGCGTCGGCAGTTTCGCCGTGCAGTTCGCCGCCCGCGCCGGTGCCCGTGTGGCGACGACCTGCAGCGCCGCCAACCTGGACTTCGTGCGCGGGCTGGGCGCCGACCTCGCGCTGGATTACGCGGCCGACGATATCCCCGCCGCGATGGCGGCCTGGTGTCCCAGGGGCGTGGACGTGGTGATCGACGCGGTGGGCGGCGATACCCTGCCCTGCCGACTCGACATCCTGCGGGCGGGCGGCCGGCTGGTCAGCATCGCAACCCTGGTGGCGGACGGCGACATCGCGGCGGAAACGGAGGCCGCACAGGCTCGCGGACTGCAGAAAATCTTTGCCATCATGGACAGCTCCCGCGCGGGGGAGGAACTGGAGGAGATCGGGGCGCTGGTGGCACAGGGCGCTGTCCGCGTGCCCCCGGTGGAGGTTTTCGACATGGGGGAGGTGGCGGCGGCCCACGAAAAAGTCCAGACCGGCCATGTCCGCGGCAAGCTGGTACTGCGTATCGACGGCGAGTAGGCCCGGCGGGCCGGGTTGGCTATAATTCAACCCCCTACAGGCAACAAAAAAGGTGAACCCCATGCACGACCTGGTCATTCGCGGCGGCCTGCTGTACGACGGCAGCGGCGCCGCCCCGGTCAAGGCGGATATCGCCATCGATGGCGAGCGCATCAGCCATGTCGGCGAGGTGCCCTCCCCGGGGCGCGAGGAGATCGATGCCAGCGGCAAGATCGTCACCCCCGGCTTCGTCGACATCCACACACACTTCGACGGACAGGTGACCTGGGATCCGTACCTCGCCCCCTCCTCCTGCCACGGTGTCACGACCATCGTCATGGGCAACTGCGGCGTCGGCTTCGCTCCCTGCAAGCCCGACCAGCAGGACTGGCTCATCGGCCTGATGGAGGGTGTGGAAGACATTCCCGGTACGGCCCTGCACGAGGGTATCCAGTGGGACTGGGAGACCTTTCCCGAATACCTGGACGCCCTGGACCGCCGTCAGCTCGCACTGGACGTGGCCGCACAGGTTCCCCACGGCGCGGTGCGCGCCTACATCATGGGGCAGCGCGGCGCAGACCACGAGACCGCCACCCCTGATGAAGTCAGCGCCATGGCCGACCTCGTGGTCGAGGGTATACGCGCCGGCGCGCTGGGCTTCAGCACATCGCGCACCGAGAAACACAAGGACTCCTCCGGCGTACTCACGCCGAGCATCACCGCCCACGAGGACGAGCTGGTGGGTATCGCCAGGGCCGTTGGAAAAACCGGTGGCGGGGTGTTGCAGGGCATTTCGGATTTCTACAACTTCGACAGTGAATTCGCGCTGTTCCGCAAGATGGCGGAGGCGTCCGGTCGCCCCATCTCCATCACCGTGGAACAACAGGACGCGCGGCCGGAGTGGTGGTTACAACTGCTGGATGGCATCAGCGCCGCACAGGCCGATGGGATACCCATGTACGGGCAGGTCCCGCCGCGTGCCACGGGTGTGCTGCTCGGCCTGACCGCAACCGCCAACCCCTTCATCATGAATCCCGTGTTCGGCGAAATCGCCGGCGCTCCGCTGGAGGAAAAGGTCGCCGCCCTGCGCTCCCCGGAATTTCGCGAGCGCCTGTTGTCCACCCCCAACCCCGTGACCGGTGTCGAACTCTTCGACGAGGTTCTGTACAGCTACGACAAGATGTTCAGCCTGGGCGAACCGGCGAACTACGAGCCGGACCCCGAGGACTCCATCGGCGCACGCGCTCGCCGCGAGGGCCGCACGCCCGAGGAAGTCACCCTTGACCTGCTGTTGGAGAACGATGGTCGCGCACTCATATACCAGCCCCTGTTCAACTACGAGACGGGCAACCTCGACCATGTGAAAACCATGCTGGACCACCCCTACACGGTGGCGGGCCTGGCGGATGCCGGGGCGCACTGCGGCATGCTGTGCGACGCCAGTTTCCCAACCACGCTGATCCAGCACTGGGGACGGGACCGTGAGCGCGGTGAGAAGCTGCCGCTGGAAACACTCATCGCCATGCAGACCAGCGGCACGGCGCAACAGGTCGGCCTCAACGACCGGGGCCTGCTGCGGGCGGGCTACAAGGCGGATGTCAACGTTATCGATTTCGACAACCTCACCCTGCACGCACCGGAGGTGGTGAACGACCTCCCCGCCGGCGGCAAGCGCCTGGTGCAGCGGGCCAGCGGCTACGTGGCGACCGTCATATCCGGCCGCGTTGCCTTCCGTGAAGGCATACCGACGGGGGAGCTCAACGGCAGGCTGGTGCGTGGGCCGCAGGCCGCGCCCTCGGCCGAGGCGGCCTGACGGACTTCATCCGGGGCGGTTCCAGCGGGTGACGGCGGGAATCGCGCCCGCCGGAAAATCCGACGGCGGCACAGAATGATAATTACAGCTCTCCACCCGGTTCCTCGCCGGCGCCACGTGCGGGTGCCGCGCGCCGTAACGCTCGGCCTTTCTCTCCTGCTCGCGGTGCTTCTCGGTGCCTGCGAAGAGGAGCCCGGGGCGGTCGAAATACTCGCAAGCGCCCGCGACAACCTCGCCGCCGGGCAGTACCCGAACGCCTACGTCGAAGTGAAGAACGCCCTGCAGCTGGACCCGGACCTGGCGGAAGGCCGCTGGCTGCTGGGCAGTATTCACCTCGCACTTGGCAACTACGTCGATGCGGAGAAGGAGTTGCGGCGCGCGGCGGAACTGGACTGGCCCGCAGAACAGGTAAGGCCGGCGCTGGCCCGGGCGCTGCTGGGACACGTGTCTTTCAGTGCGGTCCTGGAGATACCCGTGGATGGCCTGCCCCCGCGGCCGCTTGCACAAGTGCTGGCGGCGCAGGCGACGGCGGCCCTGGGCCTGGACCGGCCCGACCTGGCAGGCGAACTTGCAGCCGCCGCCCGTGCCGCGGACCCCGCCCTGACCGCCGTAAGCCTCGCGGAAGCACGCATACTCAGCGCCGGGGGAGACCGCTCAGCGGCACTGGCGACGCTGGATTCAGTGCTGGAACGCGATCCGGCGGACATCGAGGTTCTCAATCTCAAGGGACTGATGCTGCTCGAGGACGGCCGGGTGAAGGAGGCCCGGGCCGCCTTCGAGAAGGCGGTCTCCGCCTCGGGGGTCGACCTCGTCGCCCGCGTGCACCGGGCCCTGATCGACATCCAGCTCGGCGACACGGTTGCGGCGGAAGCGGACCTGGCGGAACTCGCGGAAGTGGCGCCCGCACACCCGTCGACCAAGTATATCGAGGGGCTGATCCTCTTCAGTAAACGCGACCTCGTCAATGCGATCAAGGCCCTGTCCCAGGCGCGGGTCATCGCCGAGCGGTATCCGCTGGTCGTCTACTACCTCGCCCTCGCGCACACACTCGAGGGCAACGCCGACGATGCCTACCGGTACGCGGCGATCTATTTCGACCTGCAACCCAACGACATACGCAGCCGCAAGATCCTGGCCAGTCTCGAGCTGGACCGGGGCAACGCCTACAAGGTGGAGGGCCTGCTGCAGCCGGTGCTCGACTTCGATCGTGGTGATGTAGAGGCCATGACCCTAATGGCCGAGGCACACCTGCGTTCCGGCGAGACCGAGCGGGGATTCAACCTGTACAGGCAGCTGGCCCACATGGGCGCCCTCGCGCCCGCGGGGGAAACCGCGCCAGGGGGGAGCATCTACCTCCGGCAGATTCCGGACGAGGACATCGCGCACATTCTGGATCGCCTGCACGCGGAGGACTTCGACGGCGCAATCGCGGCGGCGAACGACTACCTGCTTGAAAACGCCGCCGACACGGGCGCCTATCACCTGCTCGCCCGGGTCTACCTCACCGCTGACCGGGTCCCGGATGCGCGGGGAGTTCTCGCCAAGGTACTCGCACGCGATCCCCACGACCCCACCGCCAACATGATGCTGGGCGAACTCGCATTGTCCGCGGGGAAACACCCGGTGGCCCGGCGCCACGTGGAGGCGGTACTGGACGAACACCCCAAGCACCTGTCGGCACTTGTCGCTTTCATACAGCTGGAGGTGCTGGACGGTAAACTGGCCACCCTGCAGTACCGCATCGAGCACATGATCGAGATGCGGCCCGAGGCGATAGAGCCGCGCATCGGCCTGGCGATCTACCACCTGCGCAACGGGCGCGCGGCCGAGGTTGCCGGGGCACTGGCGCCGCTGTCTCCGCTACAACACCGTTCGCTGAGGGTGCGCGGCCTGCTCGCAGCCGCCGACCTGGTCATGGCAATGGAACCGGAAACAACCGCTGCCATGGAGAGACTGGTCCGTGCGACGCCCGGCTCCGAGCGCTATCTATACCTGCTGGCGAGTGCCGCCGTGGGCACCCCGCGGCAGGTCGCGGTAAAAGAGGAGCTGCTCGCCATCCACCGGGAGCGCCCGCACCATCCGCGCGTACTGATGGGCCTGGTAACACTCGCCCAGGCGGAGGGCGACAGGGAGCAGTTCCAGGCCTACCTCGAGCAGCTGCTCGCGCTGGCAATAAACCCCGATGCCCCTTCAATACTGCGGATGCGCGCCGTGGCAGCGGACTTCCGCGGCGATCACGCGGAGGCCGCCGCACTGGCGGAACAGGCGCTGTCGGCCCGCCCGGAGGACGCGGAACTGCCCCGCGAACTGGCCGCTTACCAGTTGCGGGCGGGCCAGTTCGACGCGGCAATCGGCACCCTCGCGCCCCGGGTGATGAAAAACCCGGGGGACACACAGGCCCACCTGCTACTGGCGGATGCCCTGTTCCGCTCCGGCGACACCGCCCGGGCAGTGAAGCAGTACGAACATGCGCTGGCGGCAGAGCCCGACAATCTCGTGGCGCTCAACAACCTCGCCTGGACTCTGCGCAACGAAGATACCGAACGGGCGCTTAAGTACATTCACCGCGCTCGCGAACTGCTACCCGGGCAGCCCGACATACTCGATACCATCGCGGTGATCGAATACCTAGCCGGCAACCACCACCGCGCCCTTTTCTCCATCGAGGCTGCGCTGCAAAAGCGCCCTGGCGACCCGTCGATGCGCTTTCACAGGGCACAGATCAATGCCGAGCTGGGACGCACCGAGGAGGCGATTGCCGACCTGCAGGAGCTGGTAGCCGCGGACCCCGCGAGCTTCCCGGAGTACCGGGAGGCGCGCGCGTTGCTGCAGGTCATCGGGGGCTGAGAGGCGCCCGCGTCAGAGGTCGCGCCGGCTGACGCCGGGAATCTCCAGCGCCAGGTCCGCGCCGTAGACTTTCGCCGGCGTCTGGAATCCCGCCTCCCAGTGACCGTCGAGAATCCGGCGCGCCACGATCAGCGCCGAGTGGAAGGTCAGCAGGTATGCCTCCGGGGTAATCATCTCCGCACTGGCGCTCTCTCCCGCGCGGTTGGTGGCGGTGGACAACAGCTGT
>Ga0126341_1000211_pt1 | contig 12579 bp, 11 predicted proteins | sample OrbTmetagenome_FD_97057 | JGI IMG/M metagenome (GOLD analysis project Ga0126341, IMG submission 97057) | Coral microbial communities from Florida Keys, Florida, USA - Orbicella T D metagenome | ecosystem: Host-associated > Invertebrates > Cnidaria > Coral | place: Florida Keys, Florida, USA... | reverse complement strand
GCTGCTGGGCCCGGACATGACCCGTTCAAGGCTTCGGCATGCCCTGGAAGTGATGGGTGGATTCTCCAAGAAGGAAACCAAGAAGGTGGAAAAGGAATACGCGGCTCTGGGTATTCATTAACCGCTTTGGTGAATTAATAAACGGCTTGAACAGGGATGTTCAGAAAACTGAAAAAAAGTGTGTTTCAGAGGTTGACGCCCATAGGGCGGATCCTTAATATACGCAGCCGTTGAGGGGCCATAGCTCAGCTGGGAGAGCGCAACACTGGCAGTGTTGAGGTCAGCGGTTCGATCCCGCTTAGCTCCACCAAATAAAAATCCCTCATGCGTGAGCATGGGGGATTTTTATTTGGAGAGCGGGGAGTCAGCACCGCTGACCGTAGGTCACGCGGTTCACAAGGGGCGCAGCGACGCAGAGCGCCCGCATGGGCGACCCCGAAGGGGTGAGGCGGCTTGCCGCCGAATAATCCCGCTTAGCTCCACCAAACAAAGAACCCGGCCACGGCCGGGTTCTTTCTTTTTAGAGCGGTTCGACCGATGCGTCGGACTGCCCGCCTAGTTCCACCAAGCAACACACTCCTCATACTTCGGTATGGGAGATGTATTCCGGAGGTGTATCAGTACCGCTGGCGGCGGGCCATGTAGTTCGCGGTGTGCTTTACTTTTCGACCGCAGCTGTCAGGCTATAGAAAATCGGAGGGCAGACAATGTTGGCGAACACCAAGATCCGGATACCCTGGTGGCTGACGCTCATTATCATCCTTGAAACGTTGCCGATGTTCCTTGGCCCCCTTGTGGCGATCAGAAACCCCGGCTTTATGGGAGGTCCTGAGGCAGAGAGCATCAACCAGGCCGCCTTTATCTATTCGGCACGAAACCTTGCCGTTGGTTTTGCCTTCATTATCGCCTTCGTCCTGCGAAGTGCACCAATGCTCTTTATCCTGATTTTCATTCGGCTGTTCACTGACCTGATTGATTTCCCGACGGTGCTCTATTTCGACATGGTGTCCAATGTTGTACGTGTCGGTTCGATTTTTGTCTTTTTGTATTACATCCCCGCGTTCATCGCCTTGCGCTATCTCTGGAAGCAGATGACAACAGGCGATGGGTAAAGAGCCACCCTCAGGCTCCAGTGCCAGGCAGGTATATCGCCCCCTGTAGCAGGGGAATTTTTTTGTATCTTGGAAGTTGACCGCGGACTGTAACAGAGGCCCTGCTCAACCCTCGAACGCCATCCCCAGTGCACCGGGCTGCGCCAGCAGAACCATTCCCACCGCCAGCACCGAGGCCAGGGCCAGGACGGCGAGGGCGGCGTGGACGCGGTGGTCTTCGAAGCTAAACCCCACGATCGCGGCGAGGAAGTTGCCCAGCTCCGCGAGCCGGGCCGGGTGTAAAGTGGGCATGCCCAGCAGGACGACGTTCGACAGGGCTCCAACCAGCGCCAGCAATCCGAATCCGACAAACGCCCGCCGCCTCACCGTGTAGTAATAATCCCGCCAGGAGGTGATCTCGGCGGGCTCGGCCGGCACGAGAATTACGGCCACGTAGTACATCGCGGCGGGGCTCGAGAGCGCCAGGATATACCCGAGATAGGACCATTCCACCGCGTGGTACGACCAGGCGGCCCAGAACGCATTCACCACCCAGAGCAGGAACGCGATGAGGAACAGGAGGTGCACCCAGTACACGCGACCCGGCCGGGTAGCGTAGGGCAATCCGGAGACAAGCCGCATCACCGTGAAGGAAAACACGAGGGAGAATGCGATGGCGATGTACTCAAACAGTTCCATGGTCGCTCCCTTCACAGGGTTCACCGGCTACACAAACTGACCCGCCGGCCGCGTTGGTGTGGGTGGGGGCGCTGCATCCACCGATACCAGTGTAGGCCATATCATGGCCGGGGCCCCGGTACCCGGGCTTTCCCCACCCCAGCCCGCTGATTGGCGGGTCGACCCGCCGCCCCCGCACGCCTGCTGATCCGGGTTGCGCACCACATCCCCGGTATGGTGAACGCCGATGTGCTCAGCTATAGTTTTCCCGAGACGCCAACAAGCGGGGATTGAAGAACGTGCTCAGGGCAATCAGTCAATTACGTAAGAGCGGCAGCGAGCTGGGCATCACCGGCCCCGTCGACGCGCTGCGGGTGGCCAGGAATTTTTTCCGCACGATCTGGGACCCGACCCGGAGCGATATACAGCACGGCATCAACAAGCTGGTGTTCGACAACCTGCGCAAGGCGACGCCCGAGCAGGTGGCGGAGCTTGAGGAGTCCGAGCCGGAGCTGGTGCGCATGTTCAATGAAAATTACGACCCGGCCCTGTCGATTGCAGACCTCTCGAAGCTGCCCGAGGATACGCTGGGCAGGGAGTACGCGCGGTTTGTCACAGAGAACCAGATACAGGCACTGGAGACGCTCCTCTCCCTGGACAGGCCGGTGAACACCCTCGAGTACATGTATCGCAGGGCGTACAAGCTGCACGACATCATGCACATTGTGCTCGGCGCGGACGCGTCGGTGCTCGGGGAGGTGAAGATCGTCTCCTTCACGCTCGGGCAGAAAGATGTCGGCGATGCCAAGGCGCCCGCCATGGCACTCGGTGTCCTGTTCATGAATATCGGCCTGCGGCGTCCACACGAGGTACACGAGGCGATACACCTGGCCGCGAAGTACCACGCCCTGGGCCAGCGCTGTCGCTGGCATGTGACGACCCCGATCGAGGAGATGATGGCCCGGCCGGTGGGCGAGGTCCGCGAACTGTTGCTCAGTGCCGGCTAATCCGGCGACTGCCCATCCCCGTCACGCGCCCGGCGTGCGGATCCTGAGGTCGCGCCAGCGAATCTCGTAGTCCGCGGGGTTGGCGTACTCCCCACCGTGCACCTGCAGGCAGATTTTGCCGGGTTTGTCGGTGGGCGGGTGCGAGTAGTCGGCGCGCAATTCGCCGTTGAGCCAGGTCTTCACGTCAGGTCCCCGCGCCAGCACGCGCAGGTCGTTCCAGGTCCCGCTCCTCGTCAGGCGCTCGCCCTGTGCGGCAAACGCCTTCCGCTCGCCGCCTGCAACGCCCGGGTAGATCCAGCCCGTCGGCAGGGACTCCCCGTACACGCCGCCGGCGGGCCACAGTTGCAGGCGCCAGGGATTGTCGGTGAGGCGCACCAGGATGTCCGCGAGGTAGCGCATAAAAAAGGTCATGTCCGCCGGGTCCTGCACGTCCATCTCCAGCTGGGGCCCGGCCACGATACCGTCACCCCTGATCTCGCTGCGGAACTGCACGCCCGAGTTGAGGCTGGCGGGCGCGATGCGAAAACTGAACTGCAGTTCGAAGTCGTGGTAATCGGCCGGAGAACAGAGAAACGCGTTGTCGGGGTTGTTCCCGATTGGCTTGCCGATGATCTGGTCACCTTCCAGGCGATAGGAGGCCGGGCTGGCGCCGGCGTCTATCCACTCGGAAAACGTCGACTCGGTCAGCAGGGGCTGCCATCCCTGTTCATCGCTCGCAGCGGCGGTCGTGTGAACAAGGAGAGTCGCGACAACCGCCGCTGTGAGTGTTGTCCTTGGCATAGTTCGCGAGCCTCGAAAGTTGCGGTAGATCATGTGTGCGCCGGTCGATTGAATCTGGTGTAGACTGTGCGCATCATCATTCCCAGAGTCAACCACCGCTTGCCCCCTGTTGCCGCCCGCCTTTCCTCGCGCCTGTTGATGCTCGGCTGTTGCCTGCTCGCAGTTACCGGCTGCTCCGATTCATCGGACACAACTGTGCGCCACGACCTGGTCGCGGCCGCCGGCGCCTGCGCGGACGCCGTCGATACGACGCTCATGCTCTGTAAGGCCGAATGCGACCGATTGCCCGACTCGGGGGCTGCAGCCGGGTGCTATTCCGGCTGCTCGGCGAGCCACGAGGAAACCGGCGCGCTGTGCGCCTCCCCGCCAGTCCATTTTGCCAGGGCGTGTGCCTCCGGGGACTGCGTGACGGAGATCAACGAGTGCCTGGTGGAGGCTGTCGGCCAATACGATGCCTGCGCAGCCAACTGCGCGGCGGGGAACGACTACTGCCGCAACCGCTGCCTGGAGAATCGCGCTGCCGCGCAGACGAGTTGTGGCTTCCTGCCCGCGGCCCTCGTGGTCGGCGGAGCGGCACTCCCCGTCTTTGAGCCGGGCAGGGCCGCATTTCTGCCGGGCCTGCTGGACGACGCAGAACTGGCGGTCGTCGAGGCCGCGGACCGGCGCGCCGCCGCACACAGGCAGCGCGAGGTGCGTCTCTGGGTGGGGTCGGGGAACGCACCTGTCGCGGTCACGCAGGTGGAGCACGCCTTCCGTTTCGGGGTCCCGCTGGACAGCCGCGAGTTCGAGGACGGCGACGGGCGCCTGGATTTCTACGGCGATATTGCCAGGCGCCACACCAGCCTGCTGGTCGCGGAGACGAGTCTCAAGTGGCGCAACACCGAGCGCGAGGCGGGCGCGCTGACGTTCGACCTCGCCGATTTTGAGCTGGAGTGGGCCGAGGCGCTGGGCTTTGACGTCAAGGCCCACGTACTGCTGTGGGGCAACCCGCCACCCCTGGCGTCGGGGAGCGGCACCCCGGACTGGTTGCGCGAGCGCTTTGCAGACGCGGACCTGGATGCCGGCGAACGGGAGGAGCTGCGCGGTCTGATCCGCGAGCGCATTGTTACGACCGTCGGTCGCTACAGTGGCCGAATCGACGTGTGGGAAGTGACGAATGAGATGCTCAACCCGATCACGAGCTGGTTCGTGGACCGGTTGGGCCCCACCGTCGTCGAGGATGCGTTCCGTTGGGCGCGGGAAGCGGACCCAGGCGCGGAACTGGTTTACAACGAATGGATCAGCGACATTTTCACCGGGCTCGGCGGTCCCGACGCGCTGGCCGTGCGCGACCGGGTACAGGAGCTTCGCGCGTTAGGCGTGCAGGTGGACGCCCTGGGACAGCAGGGTCACTTTGCCCCGGGGCTGGTCAACATCGGCGTCGACGTGGACCTCAGCGCGCGCACGCGGGTCGATGACTACGCCCTCGCGCTGGAGGCGCTCGCGGAGCCCGGCCTGCCGATCCACATCACGGAAGTCACCTTCGCAGCCCCCGACGAACCTGAACTGCGCGCGGCCCAGGCCGAGGCAATCCTGCGCATCTGGTGGGGCCACCCCCAGGTCGAGGAGATCATCTTCTGGAACTTCTGGAACCCGCTGGGACCGCGCAGCCACCTCGATCTCGGCATCTATGATGACGACGGCAACCTGAGCCGCCACGGGGAGGCGGTACTGTCACTGCTCAACGATCGCTGGCGCACGCAGGTCGAGGGCCAAACAGGCCCGGATGGGTCAATCGCCTTTACAGCCACCCTGGGAGAGCACATCGCCCGCTGGGACACACCGGACGGCCCGGTACACGTCCGCTTTGACGTCGCCGGGGGCGAGCGTACGCTGGACGTGGTGGCGGTGCCGGCTACCCCGGATCGCTGAGGTCTGCCACCCGGGTATCTTGCCTCCCGGGTACCAGGGACGACCCGCAACCGCCGTTCCCCGGACCCTGTCAGCGATACAACCAGGCCCCTTCAGGTGGGCCGGCGGCAAAGACTGAGGAGTCGTTTTGTCCTACTCCCGCCTGGGCCAGGCAGCCTGTAGCGGCCGAGCAGGGCACCAGGGAGGCGATACCCGCATAAGACACGCCCACGGGATCGGAGGTGTAGCCGTCGATAAAGCTCGCCGTGGCGGTTTGTGTGATCGAAAATCCGTCTGCGAGAAACGCGTTGAAGAACTCGATCGGCTGTGCCATCGCAAAGAGGCAAGGATAAATGCAGTACCCGGGCACATAGGCGTTGATGAGATCCGCCACCATGCTGCCCGAGGCCCAGTTCCAGCCGTCCACGTTATAGCCGTTGAGCTCACCCGAACAGGTGCCGCCGGGGCAGGCGGCGGCAATGTCGTTGTAAGTGAGTCCGGCGAACAGGATGGGATTGGCCCACTCGTTGCCATCGTCCGCCATGATCGGTGTGATGGGCAGGCCGATGAACTGGAATATCGGCATGATGTAAAACGTGGCGTCGGAGTCGATGATGGCGGCAATGGTCGGGTTTGACCCCGCACCGACATTGGTCAGGGCGCAGGTGGCCGTCGCCTCGCCATCGCAGAAGAAACCGTCCCCGGCGTTCCAGCGCACGAATTCCCAGCCGGTATTGGCTACCGCCGTGAAAGACTCCGAAAAATTGTCCCCGGTGATCTCGATGATGCAGTTGTCACCCTCCAGGCAGGTGCCGGACATCGTTGATTGCACCTCCCCGCCCTCCACGACGATGACCGCGAGCTTACAGCCTGTAAACAGGCCCAGGGCAGTCACGAACAGAAGTAACCTCGGTACATCGGTCCAGGTAGCCATGCGCTGATCCTCTTTGCCGGAGTCGGAAGGGCGGTGCGCCCTGCGCGGATGCCCTGCAAGGAGATACTAGCAGTCCTGCGAAAGAGTGTGGGACAGGTGTGCCCCGGAGCAGTGGGCCGCCGGCAGGGAAGCGCCCCTGGGGCCCTGGCCGGCTAGCGCTTGCCGGTGGAGGGAGGGGGTGTATCGGTGTCCTTGCGGCCCTTGCCCCGGTGATCGGTGGCCGGCCGCGACGAGCGGCGGTGCGCCACCGCGGCGGCCAGTGTGCGACGCAAGGCTTCTATGCCCGCGTGGTAGTCCTCGGACACCGCGTTACCCCGTTACGGATTTCCGTTGTTGTAGATGATGCGGTACACGTCGCATTCGGCGTCCGGGCAGTTCTGGTTCTGCATATTGATGTAGTAGTCGGTGTTGGTGGACAGGTTGCAGTAGGACGGATGTGACGGTCCCTGGTAGAACTGCACCACGGTGGAACTGGTGCCGTAGTCCTCGCACTTCGGGTCTGACAGGGCGTCGCCGCCGGGGCACTCGGAGATCCAGACGCGACGTTGCACGCCGGAGTTGCCCGTGGTGGACGCCACCGAGATCTGGCCCGCGTAGCTGGCGCCCGAGGTGGTGGTGAAGGGCGTGGCCTTGATTTCGGTCTGGTTGAGGTCGATACGGACCTGGCCGCCCGGGTTGCCCCAGTTTACGGGGTCGGTGATATTGACTCCCGCGGGCACGGAGCCGCAGGGGCCGCTGGCGGGTATATCCGGATCCAGTGGCGCGGGATCGTCCTCGTCGGGCACGCCGTCGTTGTCGTCATCGGGGTCAGTGACGTCCGGGTCGCCGTCGCCATCGCTGTCTATCGCGTCGAAGACAGGCGAGATGTAGAAGGTGAGGTCTGTCTGGACGGCCGCCTCAGCTTCCGGGATGCCCGCCAGCGCGGTGTTGGAAACGGCGCACACCGGATGGGTGGATCCGCCGCAGAAATAGCCGCCGCTGTCTTCCCAGTGGGAGAAGGTGTAACCGGCTGCCGGCACGGCGGTAAAGGTGTCGGAAAAGTCCAGTGCGGTGATGGTGATTTCACAGGTGGTTCCCGCCGGGCAGTCGTTCGTGCCCGACGCGGAGGCAACCGAGCCGCCGCTATCGACTTCAACAGTGAGTTTACAGGCGCTGAGCACACCGGCCACGGCCAGTGCCAACGCGGATTTGGCAAGGTGATAAGTCATCTCGGGCGCTCCCTCAATATCGGTACACCGTATCTATCCAGTTTCATTGAGGGCATGGCTCTGGACGACAGCTGTATGATAAGCGGCGCCAATCCCGGCCAGAAGCGGCCTGAACGTGAAAATTACCGTTCCGCGCGGGGAACTTCAGCGCAGTTCAGGGGGGCGAACCGGGTCCCGGCGGCGCAATCTGCGGAACCCGCGGCGGCGCAGCGCGGCAGCGGCCTTGAAACGGTTGCCGTACTTGGCTTTCAGGATGGTGTGCCCGCGGCTGTCGTAGATCCCGACTTTGCCGCCCGGCTCGATCTTGGCCCACTGCTGCCACTGGTGCCCGGGGCCCAGGATCCACCAGCTTTCGGAAAATGACAGTATCACCGGGAGAGGCCTCCCGCGGCTGAGCCGATCTTTCCACCTCGCCGAGTCCACCGTCCCGCCCGGGCGAGAGAGCCCACGGGGATCACGATTGCCCGCCTGACCGGCGTGTTCATCCTCAACCCCCGGGATGTGCATCGTGGTCGGATCGTGAAATCCGGTGAAGTAATGAGTCAGTGGAGTACTACCGGACCGCGAAATTTTGCGAGCGACCATTATGACCAAAGCCGCTTTGACTGCAAGTGAATTCGCGGGCGATTACCCCGGGGGGTCAGCGCCTTCGGGCGGTTGCAGCAGGAAGGTGATAGCGTCTGCGAGAGCGGCGTGCTCGAGTTGTCGCGACCGGGCGGAGCGCCCGTCGGGGTTGATCTCGTCGGCGAGCCCACGCAGCGTGGCGAACACGAGATGTCGCGCGACCTCCCCCTGCCGCGGGGCAGTGATGTCGCCTGCGAACAGGTCGTCCCAGAGCTCGCTGATGCGGGCCGACCAGGCCTCGACCTGGCGCTGCCCGTCGATGCTGCTGGCGCTGTCCTTCCCGGCGTTGCGCAGGATGGCGACGCTGACGCGGTAGGACGGGAGGCTCACCAGCGACCACACGACCTCGATCAGCTGCGCCACCCGGTCGCGCAGGTTGTCGCCCTGCAGTCGCGTGTCCGCGAGGGTGGCCGAAAAGTCGCTGAAAATGTGGTCGAGGACTGCCTGCAGCAAGCCGTCCTTGTCCCCGAAGTGGTACTGCAGCACGCCCCAGCTGACACCGGCGGTCTCGGCGATGCGATTGGTGTGGGCGGCGTTGAAGCCTTCCAGGTAGATGCACTCGATCGCCGCCTCGATCACGCGCAGGCGGGTCTGCTCGCGCTTGCTCGGCCGCTTGCTCGAGTTAGCGGCCCCGGGCACGGGCCGGCTGCGGGTGACTTAACATAGCCCAGACTATAAAATAATCGGACGCGAATGAAAAGTGAGGGAGAGGGGGCCTGTGGGAACCCAAGCACCGGAGCAGATGGGCCGCCTTGAGCTGGCGCGCCTGGGCCGCGAGTACATGGTGGCGGCGCAGTTCAACAGCCGCACGGGTTACGCGGCGCTGAGGATCAACCACGGCGACGAGGCCTACCTGCAGACCGCGATCGACAACTGGATGGGTGCCAGCCCGGTCTACACGCGCCGCATGCAGCGGGCGATGGGCTTCGCCGGCGGCTCGGACGTCGCGACCATCTTCAAGGGCCTGCAACTGGAGTGCGGCTTCGCCCACCAGTATTTCGATGTCCACTTCGAGGTCGAGTCCCCGGAGGAGGGGCGGTTCTGGCTGGCGCGGTGCGGGCCACTGCTTGAAACCGAGCCGCGGGGTGAGGAAGCAGTGCGCACCATGTGTCACGACATCGAGGATCCCACCTTTGACGCCACCGCGATGGCGACCAATCCCCGGGCGCGGATGCGCCCCGTGCACCGACCACCCCGCAACCCCGCCGACCGGGAGCCTCACTGTGAGTGGCGCGTGTTCATCGACCGCGCGGCGCAACCCCTGGTCGAGCCCGAACTGGCAGGCCGTGTGGCGGAAACATTGCTGGCGCAGGTCGCAATCCCGCGGCCCGCCGGACTGCCCGCGGGCGGCATGGAGGACTACAGCGGGCCCCTGCTCGAACAGCTGGCACTGGAGCGCCTGTCGCAATCAGCCCTCGCGGTCGTGACCGCGGAGCTGGCGGTCCAGCAGCATTTGTTGATCAACACGCTGCTCCTCGTGATCGCCGGGCATTACGGCGATGAGGCCGCGCGCGCCGTCGCCGAATTCCAGCTCACCGGCAGCGGGCGTGTGGTCAGCGAGCGACTGCGCCGCAGCCACGCCGCCGACCTGTCGGGGATCGATGCGGTCGTGAAGGTGCTCTCCCTGCACCCGGCCTTCCAGCCGGCGGCGTACATCGAACTGGAGGTGGAGCGGCTGGATGCCGGTCGCGCACGCCTGGCCCTCGGGGACTGCCCCGCGGCCAGGGACAGCTTTGCGCACAGCTGGTACGCGCTGTTGCGGGATGGCGGCGACGCAGCGCTGGCGTCGCTGGTGCAGGGGGCGGACCCTTCGGCGCGCGTCGCGCGCGCGGCGCCGGGGGAGATGGCCTGGGAGATCACGCTGGGTGCGGAACCCGCCGCGGAGGATCCCCTCGCGGTGCAGGTTGCGAAGGGGACTGTCCTCTACCGGACGCGGCTGGAGGACAGTATTCCCCTCCTGGAAATCGCCTAGCGCCGCACCTTGTAGCCCGAGGTCTTCAGGTCCCAGGTGCCCTCGGGCACGCCCGCCTCGCGCAACTTGTACTTCTGCACCTTGTTGGTCGGTGTGTAGGGCAGGTCCTGCACAAACTCCATGTAGCGCGGCACGAAGTAATAGGGCGCGTTGTCGTTGATGAAGGCGGCGAGCTCCTCGCAGGTGAGTTGCTCCCCCTCTTTCAACACCACGTTGAGCTTCAGTTCGTCCTCCGCCTCCAGGGCGGGGCTCGGGATGCCGAAGGCGGCCGCCTGGGCCACGGCGGGGTGGCGCAATACCACGCCCTCGACCTCCATCGTGGAGATGTTGCGCCCCGCGAAACGCACCGCGTCCTTCTTTCGGTCCACGAAGTGGAAGACGCCGCTGTCGGGGTCCTTGCGCGCCATGTCCCCGGTCAGGAACCAGTCGCCGCGGAAAGCGGCCGCCGTGGCTTCGGGGTTGTCAAAGTACCCATTGAACAGAATGTGCGGCTCCAGCGGGCGGACACAGATCTCACCGGGTTCCCCGTCCGGCACCTCGTTGCCGTCCTCGTCGAACAGGCGCACGTCCACGTCCGGTGGCGGGAAGCCCAGGGCGTAGATCGGTGCCTCGACGTCCGAATGCTCGTGGTTCAGCGTCAGCAGGCATTCGCTCATGCCCAGCCCCGAGCGCACAAGGTGTACGCCGAAGCGCTTCTCGAAGGCGTCCCACATGTTGGGAGGCATCGGCACGATCAGCGCTTCCCGCAGCGGGTTGTCGGCGTCGTCCTCGCGTTCCGGCGCACCCATCAGGAAGACCCCCATGGAACCCACCGCGAAGGTCTGGGTGGCATTGAACTGCTTGATGCGATCCATGAAGCTCGTCACGGAGAACTTCTTCTCTATGACGAGGCCGATGCCGAGATAGAGGGCGCGAACCACGCAGGTGATCCACGCGCCGGCGTTATACAGTGGCATGGCGCAGTACACGATGTCGCCCGGCCGGGTCTGGTACTGCAGTGCCGTGCCGTTGAGCGTGGAGCGCAGCCAGTTGTTGTGCGCAACCATCACGCCCTTGGATTTACCGGTGGTGCCGGACGTCCAGAGTATGGCGCAGGTGTCGCCGTAGCCCAGGGCGCCGTAGTCCGCCTCGTAGGGCTGCTGGTCCGCCAGCGCCGCGTAACTCATAGTGTCCGCCTTCTGCGCCGCATCCCGCTCGATGACCACCAGGGTTTCCTGGCCTGGTATGTCCCCGCTCGCTGTCACATGGGGGAGGTGTTCCGCGTCGGTGACCAGCACCCGGGCACGGCTGCGCACGAGGGAGTCGCGCAGCCATTCACCGCGGTAGTCCGTGCAGATCGGCACCCAGATCGCGCCCAGCTTGTTCAGCGCCAGGCACATCAGGACCAGTTCCGGCAGGTTGGCCATGAAAAAGGAGACGCGGTCATCCCGACCGATGCCCAGTTCGGCGAAGCCAGCCGCGAGGCGATTACTGATGTCATTGGCCTCGGCGTAGGTGATGCGCTGGTCGTCGGTGATCAAAAATTCCGTTTCGCCGTTGTCCCGCGCCTGCAATTCGAGAATCCGGCCGAGGTGGCGGTTCGCGTTATCAGAGAGGTCGACTTCGTTCATGTTCTGGCCTGTTGTCCCGTGTTAGCCCGGTGCCGGGGCCGCGTCAGCGCGGCAGGAATTGGTTGGCGAAAGTTTCCAGGCGCCGCTTCTTGTCGTCTATGCCCGACAGTGCGGTGCGGCCGTCCTCAGCCAGGAAGTTACAGCCGTTGACCATGGTCACTCCCGCCTCGGCCAGGCGTTCGTGGGTGCCGTCTCCCGGTGCCTGCACTCCCGTCCAGATATCGAAGGGACGCATTGCGTCGCCCTGTTCCTCGCGCACGGCGCGCAGTGCGTCCAGCAGCGGGTAGATGTCATCCTCGGTATGCGAGGTCGCCATCCAGCCGTCGTGGCGGCTCGCCCGGCGCAGCGCCGCCGGCGCGTAGCCGCCCACCAGGATGGGCACAGGGCGCCGCGTCCCCGGGGACATCTGTACGGCGGGCACCTCGTAAAACTCCCCGCTGTAGGCGGTCATCTCGCCCGACATGAGGCGCGGTAGCAGTTCCAGCATCTCGTCAGTGCGCCGTCCGCGGGTGTGGAAATCCTGTCCCACCATCTCGAACTCCGCTTTCTGCCACCCCACGCCGATACCGAGTGTCACCCGGTCGCCGGACATGAAAGCCGCCGTGGAGACCGCCTTGGCTGCGTTCAGCGGGTCGCGCAGGGGCAATATATAGATTGTGGAGAGAAATTGTAATGTCGTGGTCGCCTGGGCGAGGGCGGCGGTGACCATGGTCAACGGCTGTAACTTCCTGGCTGAGGACGGCCGCACCGCACTGTCGGGCATAGACGACAAGAAGCGGCGCCTG
>Ga0126341_1000210_pt1 | contig 12597 bp, 11 predicted proteins | sample OrbTmetagenome_FD_97057 | JGI IMG/M metagenome (GOLD analysis project Ga0126341, IMG submission 97057) | Coral microbial communities from Florida Keys, Florida, USA - Orbicella T D metagenome | ecosystem: Host-associated > Invertebrates > Cnidaria > Coral | place: Florida Keys, Florida, USA... | reverse complement strand
TCCAGGAGGCCCCGGCGGGCAGCGAGGTCAAGTACCGCTACCGGTCCGACGGCCAGGGCGACGCCAACGCCGAACTGATCAGCGTCGGCGCCTGAACCCTCGCGCGGCCGGGGTGACCCGGCCGCCGTTCATTACCCTCCGGCGGGACAAACGCTGACAGCCTATCCTCGACCCGTAACCCGCCCGCGGCTGCATCTCAGTCGCTGAAATCGGCCGCCGTGGCCTTCATCATTTCTTCCAGGAACCACTCCGGGAACTGCCCGACGAATTTCTGCATGTCCCAGTAATCGCTCCAGCGGTAGACGAGGCCGTCTTTCATTTCATGCAGGGTGGCGAAGGTATGCGACACGATCTCACCGCGCTTGAAGGTCCAGGTCTCGGTGTGGTCCAGGAATACCACGTCGCCGTCGGCGGCGATGTGGTGGGTCACCTGTTCCTGCTTCTCGAGGTGATTAAAGGCGATCTGCAGGCGCCTGACGCAGTTCTCGGGGCCGTCGGCGCCCGGGTCGTCGCTGGGGACGTCCTCGTAGTGAATGTCGGGGTGCATGCAGCCCTTCATTGTCTCCCAGTCCATCTCCGATAGCGCCCGCCACATTTTTTCCACGGTGGCCTTGTTGTCCGCCTCTGACATTCGGTATGACCTCGCTCAGCCTTGTCGGGGGCATCATGATACTCGAAGCGGCCGCGGCGGGCAGTCCCGTCAGCTTCCACCGCGGGCGCACATATGTGATAGTGGCGCCCGGGTCATGTTCCCGGCTGGAGGCTATGGAGAGGGACGACAAGCGGCTCTTGCCCGGCCTGCTCGCAGCGCTGGGTTGTCTCGCGGCGAGTGCGCTGGTGCTTGCCGGGCTGTTCGTGGCGCTCGCCGGAAATCCCCCCGAGGGCCTGCGCAAGGACATCCCGGGGCGACAATTGACCGCGCTCAGCGGTCGCTCCGTGGTGCGCGACGGGGGGCTCGCCATCACGGCTTTCCCGCGAGAGGCGGGCAAGTACCACGGTATCGCGGTGTGGCGCGGCGCCCTGGCGGCCTCGGACTACGCGCTGCTGCGCTACGACGTGCGCACCGAACACCCCGGCCCGGCCCTCAACCTCGCCTGGCGCACCGCCGCCGAACCCGCCCGGGTCCACACCTATCTTCTCGGTGACAACCATATCGGCCCGTCCGCTGTCCTGTTGGGCGACGTCCCGGGCTGGGAGGGCATGGTCATCGAGGTGGGCATCTACGCGCTGGGGCACCGCGAAGACAGCGAGATGTTCATCGGCGGGCTGGTATTTGAACAGCACGCGGGCTGGCGCGGTCTGCTCGACAGCTACCTGACCGCGTGGACCGGCTTTCGTGGCTGGTCGCAGGTCAGCATCAACGCCCTGCGCGCCACCCCCGGCGGCGAGGGCGACTCGCCGCTGCCGGTTTTCGCCGCCTGGGGTGGACTCGCCCTGCTCCTGCTGTTGTTGCTCGGCCGTTTCCGGCCCCTGGCCACGCCCCTGGCCTGCGGCGTGGTGTTGTTGCTGCCGTGGATAGTCCTCGACCTGTTATGGCAGAGGGAGCTCGGTGCGCAGCTCGAACAGACCCGCGAGCAATTTGGCGGCAAGACCATGCACCAGAAGCACATGGTCGATATGGACAGCCACATCTACCGCTACATCCGGCACCTGAAAAACAACGTGCTGCCGGAGGAGCCCACGCGGATCATCATTTCCTACAACGTGTGGGGACACAATTTCGAGCGCCTGAAAGCGCAGTACTACCTGCTGCCGCACAATGTCTACAATTTTTCCAGCGGTCCCATGCGACGCGCCATGCACAAGGGCGATTACTTCATCGTACTCGGCAAGGCGCGCAATCCGCGCTTCGATCCGGTGGCCAGCCGCCTCAACTGGCGCGATGGCAGGAGCGTGCCGGTGGAACTGGTGAACGATGACCCGGGTGGTCGCGTGTACCTTGTCACGCAGGATCCTCCCGGGGGGCGCAGCGGATGAACGGCGCGGAGGAGCTGTCGCTGGCCGGCCTGTTGCTCGCACTCGCGCTGCCCTGGGCCTGCGGCTTTCTCTGGGTGCGCCGCCTGCTCCTCCCCACGGGCCGCTACCACCTCGCGCTCGGCCTCGGCCTCGGCTATGTCTCGGGAATTTTTGCCACCACCGTCTTGCTGCGCCTGTGGGACGCGGTGGGCATACCCCTCAGCTTCCCTGCTCTCGCGGCGCTGCTCGCGGTGTTGGCGTTGGTCGCTGTCCTGCCGCGGCGCGGCGGCGCTTCCCTCCCTGGCCCGCCGGTGCAACAACCCGCCGCGCGCTGGGAGCGCCTTGTGGTTGCGCTCCTGCTGGGACTGGTCCTCTGGCGCTACCTCACGATGCTCGAGGAGCTGCTATTGAGGCCGCTGTACGCCTGGGACGCCTGGATGAACTGGACCCCGAAAGCCATCGTCTGGTTCCACCTGGGCAATCTCGCGGAGTTTGTCAGCCCGGACCGCTGGATGAACCAGGCGGCCGGTGATCTCTACACCCTCGGCAACCGCAGGGCCTGGGACTACCCGATCACCGTGCCCCTCATCCAGTTGTGGAGCATGTTGGGAGCCGGCACCTGGGACCACGGTGCCGTGTACCTGCCCTGGCTGCTGGCGCCGCTCTGCATGGGTCTCGGCATTTACGGGCACCTGCGCCTCGCCGGCGTAGCGCTGGTGCCGGCGACCGTGGCGAGCTACCTCGTCCTGAGTATGCCCTACGTGAATGTGCACAGCGTGCTCGCGGGGTACGCCGACATCTGGCTCGCCGCCGCGTTCGTGTTCGGCGTGGGCGCCCTCTACGAGTGGCAGACCACCCGCGACTGGCGCTGGGGCTGCGTATGGCTGGCGATGGCGGCGTTGTGTGCCCAGTTGAAGGTGCCCGGGCTGTTCCTGGGGGCGATCCTGGCCGCCGCGGGCCTGCGCGGCTGGTTGAACCTGCGGCCCGCCGCGGAGGCAGCGCTTGTTCTCGGGGGGCTCGGTGTGCTGGTCCTCGCGATGGCCCTGGAGTTGTCCGCGGACGTGCCCTACCTGGGCCGGGTCGCACTGGGCCTGGATGAACTGGAGGTGGGCAGGGTGGGGCGCTTCCCGCTCGAAATCCATCCCGTCGGCCCGGCGTTCGCCGAGACCTTCCTGGTGATGGTGAACTGGCACCTGCTGGGCTACCTGCTCCCGCCGTTCATTCTCCTTTGCCTGTGGCGAGGTGCCCTGTGGCGCGCCCCGGGGGCGGACGTGCTCGCGGTGCTCGCGGGCGTTGCCTTTGTCTGCGGCGTGTTCTTTTTCACCGGACACTACAAGCAGGCGTTGAACTTCGTGACACTGAACCGGGCCCTGCTGTACCTGGTGCCGGCAGTGGTGCTGTGTTGTTTCCTGCGCCTGCCGGGGCGCGTCCACGCGCCCGTTAGCGCGCCCCCCTGACCAGGCCCGCGGCCGCTGCCAGGGCGCCGAGGCGTTCGCGCAGTGTGCCCCGGGCCGTCACGCTCGCCAGGCAGTAGCGCGCCCGGATGTGGAGGTTGCGGCGGGGTCGCAGCCCGAAGCTCCGCCCCAGGACCTCCTCGCGCAGCTCCCGCGCGGTCGGCCGCATGGTGAGGCCGAAGTGGTCACTGGACAGCGTCAACAGGGTTTTGCGCAGCTTGTTGCGCAGGTAGAGCCGGCCCAGCTTGCGCACCTGTGCGTACTTGTTGCCGCCGTGGATGCGGTACACCCAGCCGCGCTCCTGCTCATAGTACTTTCTGGCACCGAGTAGCGAGGAGACCCGGACGAGCACCCCGTCCGCGGAGAAGCCGAATTTTTTCGCATCGCTCTCCGACAGCCCGAGGATTTTGACACGCAGGGGATCGATTTCTTGCGTCTTGTCGACCTCCCCGGGCAGGCTGATGATCTTTTTTGCCAGCTCGCCACGTATCGCGTTACCGGAGGTCGGCACACCGACGAATTCATAAAAAAGGGCAGTGGCCCAACGCGTGGTACCCACATCTCCCGGTGGAAGCTCCATGCGATCCAGCACATCGCGGTTGGTGCGCACACTGTCCGCGTCCGGGCCCGACACTTCCGGGCCGGTGAACACGACGGAGATCTCCGGGCGCGCCGCGAAGATGTCGCGCACCCTGTCGAGGTAGCCGGGCAGGTAGTAGTCATCGCTGTCCAGCAGGGCCAGGATGTCCCCCCGCGCCGCCTCTATCCCCGTGCGCACGGCTTTCATCTGGCCCTGGTTTTCCTGGCGAATGACTCTCACGCCGGGGCTGCCTTCATAGGACCGGAGGATATCCCGGGAGTCGTCCGTGGAGCCGTCGTCGACGACCACCAGTTCATCCCCTTCTCGCAGCTGCGAGAGGGCGTTGTCCAGTGCCTCGACGAGGAACTGTGCGTAGTTGTAGTTGTTGACTACGACAGAGATGGTGGGCGGTGACGTCGTGTCAGCCATGGGTCACGCCGGCCAGCCCCAGTCTTCCCCCAGGAAGTCGAAGAGGCGGCGGTTGTAGGGCCGGAAGAGTTCCGTGAGGTACTCCCGGCTGCGCTCGTCCATCGGCTCCGTATAGTGGCCGGTGTTGCGCTTGTTCGAGGTCTCGAAATCGAACTCGGGTACCCCCAGGAAGTCACAGACCTGGTTGCACACAGCGCCGGTATCGGAGACCAGGTCCTCGTAGTTGAGTATCAGCAGCTGTTCCCTCGGGAAATGCTGCAGCCAGAACTCGATCTGGTCGATGTACATGCCGCGGTGTTTGTAGGACCACCGCATGTACTCCCTGCCGACCTTGCTGGGATCCATCGCATTGAGTGTCATATCCTGCCCGATACGCTGGTCTTCCGCATGCAGGGCCTCCCAGAAAGGGAGGGTCTCGCCGATGAAGCTGCGCTGCATGTGGTGGTAGTGGGAGTACGCCCGGTCCACCGGGTTGCGCAGGGAGACGATCAGCTTCGCTTGCGGAATGATTTGCGCGGCGTTGATGGCGTAGAAGTGGCTCATCATTGTCGGTGTCGCCTCGCCGCTCACCGCGGTGTAGCCCAGCGCCGCGCTGCGTTCTTCCATGAGCTTTATGGTCGGGAAATGGCTGCGGTACCAGTTCACGCCCAGCCGGAAATAGCGCGGGTTGTTCAGGAAGTGCACTTCCTTGTCGCTGGGACCGAAGATGCCGGGGTGCTGCATGAGGTAGTGGAACAGCGACGTGGTACCGCACTTCATGCTGCCGATGATCAGGAAGTCCGGCAGCACGTGTTCCGCCCCGCGCAGCGCGGGCAGTATGCGCGCGTAGGCCGTGGTGTGGCGCCTGACGCGGTACCTGAGGTTTCTCCAGCGCCGGCGCAGCAGGCCGGGTGAAGCACCTTCCATCACCCGCTCCTCGCCAGGCTGTGCAGTACAGTGGTCGATACACCGATTTCCCGCCGGGCCAGGACCATGAGCCAGCCCTGGCCGAGCAGGGTACTGATAACGGTGGCGACGGCGGCGCCGAGGGCACCGTGGCTGGGCACCAACAGAAAGAGGGCGGTAACGTGGGTTGTCGCAGCGAAAACCATGATTCTCGGGATCAACTTCTGGCGACCCGTCATGACCATCAGGTCGTGGGCCGGGCCGGTGAAGACGGCGATGATACCACCGGCCACGAGAATAACCAGCACGTCGCGTGCCGCGGCGAAATCGGGGCCGAACATGCCCAGCAGCTGTACCGCGAAAAGCACGAGCCCCAGCCCCAGGGCCAGCGTCGGCCACAGTGATCCGTGCGCGCTCTGGGTGGCCAGCAGTTGCAGGTCCTCGCGCCGTCCCGTGGCGTGGGCCGCGGCCATCGACTGCTGGTTGACCATGCTCACCACGGTCTTGGGGATGCGCGCCAGCTGCGCCAGGCGCTCGGCCGCGAAGTAGGCCCCCGCGGCGGCCGGCCCCGCCAGGAACCCCACCAGGAGGACATTGGAGTAGGTGATGACCAGTCCGGCGCAGCGTGTGACGAACAGTGGCAGGGCGGTGGGCAGCAGTCTCGCCCCGCGATACTCCCCTGGTGTCGGCGGTGCGGCGGGGTCGACCGGAATCGCGGCCTGGCGGCGGTAGTAGATGAACGCCTGTGGCAGGAAGACCGCGACGAGGCTGCAACCCACGAGGGCCAGTGTCGCCGGCCCCGAGAGGTCGCCGCCCAGGAGCCACCAGCAGGTGATTGCCAGGGTAGCGGTGCACAGCGGTCGCAGAACCTGCATCGGCAGCAGGGCCAGGCCCAGCCACTGGCGCCCCCGGGCGAGGTCGCGGAAGAGCGTGGCAAAGGTGGAGGCCGGGGCGAACAGGAGGGCGACTACCGCGACATCCCGGTACGCCGATGTCCCGCCGGGATCGCGCCAGAACAGGGCGAGCAGGATGCCGGCAGTCAACGGCACCGCGCCGGAAAACAACAGGATGCGCTGCGCGCGGTGGCCGATTTCGCGAGCGCCGCGCTGGTCGTGCTGGGCCTCCAGCGAGGCGACGAAACGCGAGGCCGCGAGCGGCACCCCGACGCAGGCGACGATACCGACCAGGAACATGAGTGACTGCCCCCAGGCGTACTTGCCGTACTCGGCCGTATCCCCGATCAGTCGCGCCAGCAGCACCTGCAGTCCGAACACGATGAAAAGGCCGGAAAACTTGACCAGTGCGGCGAAAGCCCCGCGCCTGAGGAAGCCGCGCCGGGAATAGCGCAGTCCTCGCGGTGGTGCGGGCGCCTCGCTCACGCCGCCTCGCCCCCGGCACTGTCCAGGCCGATCACCGTGGCCACCAGGAGCACCCAGAGCAACGCGTTGGCGGCGAACAGGGAGCTCTCGCCGATATTGGCCAGCAGCACGGCACCCAACACGGCGCCGCGCCCGAGGGTGTCGACGTCCAGGCTGCCCGCCGCGATCCGGGGCAGCACCCGCAGGAACAGGATGAACAAAGTCGCGAGCAACAACCCGAGGCCGAGCAGCCCGAGGTGCAGGGCGAGGTCGACGTAGCCGTTATGAGCGTGGGTGGGATGCCAGGGCTCCCGCTCCCAGACGTAAGCCGAGGGGCCGTCCATGCCCAGCCAGAAGGCTCCCAGTCCGTAGCCCAGCACCGGGCGCTCGGCGATTTTCACCGCCAGGTGACCCCACAACTCCAGGCGGCCCTCGCCGGTGTTCAGGTCCACGCTGTCGGGAGCGGAAGCGAGGATGCTCGCGAGCAGGTCGCAATGGTGGCTGCCGTCGTCCGCTTTCCTGGCGACGCAGTCGGACACCTCGGCGACGATGATGGGGGGCAGCAGCTTGAACTGGCGCTGCAGGGTAAAGCTGCCGAGGGCGAGCGCGACGGAGACCAGGGCCGTGATCGCCAGTCGACGTCGGCCGGTGGCGAGGAGGTAGACGCCCAGGGCGAGGAACAGCAACATCCAGCTGAGCAGGGACGCCTTGGAGCAGGCCATGGCGAGCAGGGCGAGGGAGATCCAGAACCCGGCCAGGCACCACCCCCGGCGCGCGCCCGGTTGCAGCGCCAGCGCGAAGAACACCGCGCCCGACACGCACAACATTTTGCCGAGTATGTTCTTGTGGCCGAAGGCGCCGCGCCAGATGCCCTCGTGCAGGCCCTGCATGATACCCATATCGGGCAGCAGTACGGCAGCCGCAAGGCTTGCCGTCATCGCCAGCGCGAACACCGCGGCCAGCAGTTGCAGCTGGCGGCGCCAGGTGAACCGCAGCGCGAGGCAGGCGCCGAACAGGGCGCAGGCGGTGACGCCCACGGTCTTTTCCAGCGAGGTGCCGGGTACCTGCGACCACAGCGACGAAATCGCGGCAAGTGCGAGCAGCAGCAGGACAAATTTTTCCCGCAGCATGGCCTGGAGTACAACGCGCCAGTTCGACAACACCAGCAGCCCCGTGGCGCCGTAGACGGCGAAGTAAATGACCAGTCGAGCCGTGCGCGCCCCTTCCATTCCCGGGGGCAGCAGGTGATACATCATGGTGCGGCTGTACACCAGCAGTGCGAGCAGGGCGACCGCCCCGGCGACGAGGTCGGGGGTCTCCCACCGGCTCGCGGGCTGCAGTGGCTGCGGCTCAGCCATCGTTGGCCGGGCCTGTGGCACGGTGCGTCTTCCAAGCGCGCAGGGTGGGCGGCAACAGTGACCAGGGTTCCACCAGGTAACGGTGCCAGAGGCGCGCAGGATCGCTGGCCAGTCGATAGAGCCAGGCCAGCCCCGCGCGGCTCATCCAGCCGGGCGGTCGGGCCTGGGCGCCGGCGAAGTAGTCCAGCGTGGCCCCCGCCTGGGTGGCCCAGCCCACGTCGAGCCGGTCCAGGTTGGCGAGCAGCCACGCCTCCTGTTTGGGCATTCCCATACCCACCAGGAGCACGTCGGGGCGTTCGGCATTGATGGCGGCCACCACGGGAGCGTCTTCCTCGAAGTAGCCGTGGTGCAGGGTGATGCGCAGGTCGGGGTACTCGCGCTCGATACGCCGGCGCGCGGTCGCGACGACCTCGGGGGCCGAGCCGAGGTAGAACAGCGACCAGCCGCGCGCGGTGGCGGCGCGCAGCAGGTCGGGGAAGCGATCCATGAGGGAAAAGCGGTCCGCGCCGCTGGTGCGCTCGCCGAATCCGGCGAGTATCAGACGCACGGGAACCCCGTCGATGTAGCAGTCGTCGCAGCGGCGGTAGAACGCCGCGACCGCGTCGTCGCTGTGCAGCAGGTGCAGGCTGTGGAGGTTGTGGTGTCCCGACAGGTGGCGCCGTTTCCCCGCTCCCAGCGCGTCGGCGATCGCCGCCAGCCACGCCTCGAAGGTGCGTGGACTGATGGCGGTGCCGAAGTAGCGCTCCCGCGCGGTGGCATTCACCGTAGCCAGGCCTCCAGGTTCCTGCCGGTCAGGTCCTGCAGGCGGGTGATGTCCTCGCGAAAGAACTCCCGCAGTTCGGCGCGCACCCCCTCGTCCATGGGAGGGAAGTCCTTCAGGTTGAAGTTCTCCAGCCGGTTCTTGGCCGCCAGACCCAGGCGGTGGGGTATCACCATGCGCAGCAACTGTTTCAGCCGGTAGCTGCGGATCATGCGCTGCAGCAGGGGTGAGCGCGCATCACCCGAGCGGTTGTAGCGGCGCTCAAAGGGCGGTTCCACCTCGGGGTCGATACCCAGGAATTCGCAGGTACGCCGCCAGAATGCCAGGGGATCGGCGCGCATGTCGTCGTAGAACAGCAGCAGCAACTGCGCCGCCGGGAAGGCGCGCTGGTAAGCGGCGAGGTCGTCGCTGTACAGGCCCATCCTGCGGTAGCGCATCAGGTGTTCCACCTCGCCCCGTTCCTGCTCAAGGGCCAGTGCCTCGGCGAAACTCCCGCAGGGTTCGACCCGGTCGGTCCGGGCATGGCACCAGGCGGAATAGGCGCGCTCGACGGGGTTGCGGAAGATCGCGATGATGCGCGCCTGCGGGCTGAACTCACGCAATTTGTCCGCCATGCCGGGTGTCGGGAGATACCAGGTGCTGGCCTCGCCGATCACGTGCTCGCCCGGCGCGGCGTTTTCGAACAGGGCCAGGTAGCGGGTGTAATCGTCGACCACGTACTGTTGCGCAGGCGCGGGGCGGCCGTAGCCGTCGCGGAACCAGTAGCCGCGCTCGCCGAACGCGAGGAAGCCCGGTTCCTTGGGGAACGACATGCACACCTCCGGGTGCTGCCCCAGCCAGCCGGCCAGGGCGCTGGTTCCCGATTTTTGCGCCCCGACTATAAACAGGTTGGGCCTGGTCTCAGTAGGCATTCGCGCCCGTCCAGCCGCCCACCAGAGTCAGTGCAATAATCTTGATATCCAGCCAGAGCGACCAGTGCTCGATGTAGTAGAGGTCGTACTCGACACGGCGCTGCATCTTGTCCAGCGTCTCGGTTTCCCCGCGCAACCCGTGTATCTGTGCCCAGCCGGTGATGCCCGGCTTCACCCGGTGGCGCTGCATGTACGCGTCGATGCGGCGGACGTAGTTCTTGTTCAGGGCCAGCGGGTGGGGCCGCGGCCCGACCACCGACATGTCGCCCTTGAGCACGTTGATGAACTGCGGCAGTTCGTCGAGGCTGGTGCGGCGCAGGAAGCCGCCGATACCGGTGACGCGGGGGTCGTCACGGCGCGCCTGGCCGCCGCCGTCCTCCCCGGGCCCGGGCTCGCGCATGGTGCGGAACTTGAGCACCTGGATCACCTTGCCGTCCCAGCCGTGACGCTCCTGGCGGAAAAACACCGGCCCGGTTGAGTCGCGCTTGATCAGCACGGCGATGACCACGAAGGCCGGTGCGAGGATGAGCAGGGCGGCGCTCGCGATCAGCTTGTCCAGGGCAGTCTTGATCAGGGAGCTGGGGCCCTGCAGCGGAGAGGCGTTGAGGTCGATGACCATCATGCCGGCCACCTGTGACGGCATGTGGTTGAGCAGGGCAAGCATGGACAGGTCGGGTACGTAGCGCACCGTCAGGCAGGTACTCTGCAGCATGTCGATAACGACCTTGTGCTGGTCCAGCGCATTGTTTTCCATGGCGATCCAGACCTCGTCCAGGTCTGCCTCGGGGTCCGAGACCATGGCCTCCATGGCCTCGAGTGTCATCCCGGGCATGTCGCCCGCCAACGGCGCATCGGCGCCCGCGTCGAGGTCGGGGGACACGAGGCCGACAATCTCCCAGTTGGCGTCCTGGGCGCCCCGGGCTTTTTCCGCCACGGACCGCGCGAAGCGCCCCTCACCCACGATCAGGATGCGCAGGGTGGGGCGCTGTCGGGGCGACAGGCGCGACCACAGCAGCGCGCCCAGCCAGCGGTAGGCGAACAATGCACACAGTGCGTAGATGAACCAGTAGCCCATCCACAGTCGCGAAAAGTCCGCCGAGGTTTTCGTCAGCGTGCCGACGATCATGAGCAGCACGGTGACGGTGAACAGGCCGGGCAGGGCGTTGCCGGTGTCGCGCCAGTGAATATCGCCGCGCCAGGAGCGGTAGGCGCCGGTAACCGGGAACAGGACCAGTACCAGGCCGATGCCCAGGACCAGCACCGAGAGGTAGTCCAGCGGCATGTTCCAGCGGTCCCAGCGCGTGTAGTACGCCAGCCAGCCCGCGATGCCCACGACGAGTCCGTCGAGCATCGGGACCAGGGTCACCGCCAGGGGCTGGCGCGGCCGGTTTGTCGCCATCGTCAGTTGCCCCCCGCGGGCGCAGACAATCGCCGCAGCCGCCTGGCTATCCACCCCTGGGCCGCGGGCAGGGGCTTGCGTGCCGCCGAGGGCGGCAGGCGCAGCGTAGAGCGCGACACGCTCGCGCGCGAAGGGGTTTGCGCGAGAGCCCGGTTGTAGTCGGCGAAAACGTCGCGGAGCAACCCGGCGAGTTCCGGCCAGCCGACGAGGTCCGCCAGCTGCAGCAGGTCCGACTGGACCGCCGGGGGGGCGTAGCGCCCGGTCTTCGCGGGCCCGTTCAGCCACATGCCGTCGTCCATGAACTCCTCGTAGGTGTTCGCCAGGCGGATGACGAGCAACTCCCGCCGCTGCTCGTCCAGGACGTCAAACGCCTCCCTGTAACGGCGAATGGTATCCGGTCGCCAGCGCAGGTCGTCGTACCCGGCCACCAGTGACTCCGCCTCTGCGCCGAGCAGCCCGCTAAGGTGCTCTCGCCGACGCCGCGTCTGGCGTCGGCCCATGTGAAAGCCGATGTCGCCGACCATGTAGGCCGCGTGCAACAGGCCTGCCACGAGCAGCTCGGCCCGGCAGCGCCGCGACGCCAGGATGCTGGCCGTGCCCACCAGGTGCGCGATGAACGGCTTGCCCGATACGCGGTACTGGCCGGAAAACATGGGCACCGCGATGTCGTAGGCCGCCATCACCCGGTCGATATCGGCGTCGCTGTACTCCAGCGAGCGCAATTGCCGGTGCAGTTGCAAGTTGGTCTGGGCGAAACTGAACATGGGGTGTCAGGAGGCGGCCCTGGAAGGCAGCACGCCGAGCCTGCGGAGCCACGCGCCCGCGGTGCGCCTGAGCACGATGGGCAGGGTCTCGACGAGCCACGGTTTCTGCGAGGTTTCGAACAGCTGGCGGTGGCCCTCGGTCCAGCGGGAGAGTTTTTCCAGCGACGCATCGTCGGGCGCCAGCCCCCACTTGGCGCGCGTGTGCTCGATGGATTGCTCCGTCCACTCGGGGCTCCAGCGCAGCTCGAAAAACTCCCGGTCGTAGTCCTTGAAGGGCCGCGCGTTGTCGTAACGCACTATCGAGGTCGGCTCGAAATAGACTTCCCCGCCGGCGAGGCGAATCTCCCGCGCCAGGTCCAGGTGTTCCTGTGCCGAGAGGAACCCCTCGTCGAGGAACTGGCGTTCCCCGAAGGCATCGGTACGCACCAGGACGCAGTGAAACTCGAACGCGCCCACGGGCTCGCGGACGAGCCTGCCGCGCACGCTCAACAGGGGCTGTTTCATGTAGCGGTGTTGCTGCTGCACCCGGTTGTAGTCGCCGCAGCGGTCTTCTGCAAGATCACCGCCCGCCATGTGCACCACCTGCAGGGCGGCGATGCCCTCGAGCACCACGGGCCCCACTGCCCAGGCCCCCGTCTCCCGCGCGCAGCGGACCAGCGCCTCCAGCCAGCCGGGCTGCACGAAGAGATCGTTGTCCACAAACGCCACGAAGGGCGTGTTTGCGTGCGCCAGGGCCAGGTTGC
>Ga0126341_1000209_pt1 | contig 12623 bp, 8 predicted proteins | sample OrbTmetagenome_FD_97057 | JGI IMG/M metagenome (GOLD analysis project Ga0126341, IMG submission 97057) | Coral microbial communities from Florida Keys, Florida, USA - Orbicella T D metagenome | ecosystem: Host-associated > Invertebrates > Cnidaria > Coral | place: Florida Keys, Florida, USA... | reverse complement strand
GCGACAACGTGCAGATGGTGGCGACGCTGATAGCGCCGATTGCGATGGAAGAGGGCCTGCGCTTCGCGATTCGCGAGGGTGGCCGGACCGTTGGTGCCGGCGTGGTGGCCAAGATTATCGAGTGATCCGATAGTGTCTTCCCCGCGAGCGCGGGGGCGACGAGGTAGCGACAAGCCGAACCGCTTCAGGGCGGTTCGGCTTCGTCGTCTAAGTGGAATGTTTAGGTGAGAGTTCCAGGCCGGTAGCTCAATTGGCAGAGCAGCGGTCTCCAAAACCGCAGGTTGGGGGTTCGATTCCCTCCTGGCCTGCCAGCTAAATGGCAGAACGGGGACAGGGTTTGATTCTGTCCCGGTACGGACAGACAGGTTGAACGAATGAATGTGGAAGCGGCCGGGAGCCGGCTCGACACGGTGAAGTGGATCGTCGTTTTCGCCCTGGTGGCGGCGGCGGTCATTGGCAACACCTACTTCTCCGAGGAGTCCCTGCTCTACCGTGTGCTGGGCATCGTCGCTATCGGGCTGGTTGCGGGCGGCATCGCGTTGCAGACCGCCCGGGGTGCCGCCTTCTGGGCGCTGGTCAAGGGCTCGCGCACCGAGATTCGCAAGGTGGTCTGGCCAACGCGCCAGGAGACCGTGCAGACCACGATGATCGTGGTGGTGTTTGTACTGTTGGTGGCGCTGCTGCTGTGGGGCCTGGACGGCTTTCTCGGCTGGGTCGTCTCCAAATTTATCGCTTAACCGGATCGGAAGGATTAGTTGATGTCAAAGCGCTGGTACGTGGTTCACGCCTACTCGGGGTATGAGAAAAAAGTTGCCTCTACCCTGAAGGAGCGTATCGAACTGCACGGCATGCAGGATCGCTTTGGCGACGTCCTCGTACCCACCGAGGAAGTGGTCGAGATGCGCGGCGGCCAGAAGCGCCGCAGTGAGCGCAAGTTCTTCCCCGGCTATGTACTGGTGCAGATGGAGCTCGACGACGAGACCTGGCACCTGGTGAAGGAGACGCCCCGGGTGCTCGGGTTCATCGGCGGCAAGGCGGAAGCGCCGGCGCCGATCACCGAGAAGGAAGCCGAGGCGATCATGCAGCGGGTCGAGGACGGCGTCGAGGCGCCGCGGCCGAAGACGCTGTTCGAGCCCGGCGAGATGGTGCGCGTGGTGGACGGTCCTTTCAACGACTTCAACGGGGTCGTGGAGGAAGTCAACTACGAGAAGAACCGCCTCAACGTGGCGGTACTGATTTTCGGGCGGTCCACCCCGGTGGAGCTCGAGTTCGGACAGGTCGAGAAGGCCTGATCGAGGAAGGCTGCGGCTTGAACCAGCCGTCACCCCCGCGAAGGCGGGGGTCCAGTGAACATCGGGAAGATCTCTGGATTCCCGCTTTCGCGGGAATGACGGGTACAGCGATAGATTCGCAGTAGGTTTTAGAAAGGGTGACTCTGGTCACTCCAAATGGGGAGCGCTAGTAAGCCACGGCCGAACGCGCGTTAGAACCCGGGAGATAAGTTATGGCTAAGAAAGTCGAGGCTTATATCAAGCTTCAGGTGCCCGCCGGCCAGGCAAACCCGAGCCCGCCTGTGGGCCCGGCGCTGGGCCAGCACGGCGTCAATATCATGGAATTCTGCAAGGCGTTCAACGCCGAGACCCAGGGCACCGAGCCCGGGCTGCCGATTCCCGTCATTATCACGGTCTACAACGATCGTTCCTTCACCTTCGTCAAGAAGACGCCGCCGGCCTCTGTCCTGCTGCGCAAGGCGGCGAAGATCAAGAAGGGTTCCGGCACCCCCAACACCGCCAAGGTGGGCAAGGTGAACCGGGCCCAGCTGGAGGACATCGCCACCCAGAAATGGCCCGACCTGACCGCCGCCGACATGGACGCCGCCGTGCGCACCATCGCCGGCAGCGCCCGCTCCGCGGGGATCGACGTAGAGGGGGTGAACTGACATGGCCAAGCAGTCCAAGCGCGTGCGCGCGTTCAAGGAAAAAGTGGACCCGGAAAAGGCCTATCCGCTGGATGAGGCCATCGGCCTGTTGAAGGAGTTCGCCACCGTCAAGTTCAACGAGACCGTGGAAGTCGCCATCAACCTGGGCATCGACGCCAAGAAGTCCGACCAGGGCGTGCGCGGTGCCACCACGCTACCCCACGGCACGGGTTCCGATGTGCGCGTGGCGGTATTCACGCAGGGCGATGCCGCCGACCAGGCCAAAGCCGCCGGTGCGGAGCTCGTGGGCATGGAAGATCTCGCCGAGCAGATCAAGGGCGGCATGATGGACTTCGACGTCGTCATCGCCTCCCCCGACGCCATGCGCGTGGTCGGTCAGCTGGGCCAGGTACTGGGCCCGCGCGGCCTGATGCCGAACCCCAAGACCGGTACCGTTACGCCGGACGTGGAGACGGCGGTGAAAAATGCCAAGGCCGGCCAGGTGCGCTACCGCACCGACAAGAACGGCATCGTGCATGGCGGCATCGGCAAGATCGATTTCGATCCGGCGGCGATCCGCGGCAATCTCGAGGCCGTGCTGGCGGATGTGCAGAAAGCCAAGCCCGCCGCCGCGAAGGGCATTTACATGAAGAAAATCAGCCTGAGCACCACGATGGGCCCGGGCGTCACCATCGACCAGGCGTCGTTGGAGAGCTAGCAAGTTTCAGGATTGATCGGGCCGTCCTCACGAGGGACGGCTCCTCAAGGCTCTCCAGGGAAGGGGAGTACTGTTGGCCGGTTGGGACCTACAGGTCCGACCCGGCCCACTTTGAGGTCTTTGGATAAGCGGGGCAACAGCCCGTCCAGCTGAGAACTGAAGGCCATCAAAGACCGTAGGTGCTGCGATTTATTGAGATTCCCTGTAAGGGGTCTGAGAAAGAGCAGCTTAATCGGGGTAGGGCCCTCCGGGGCAACACCGCGGCCTACGCAGATGGTGAGAATGTTCACCACAGGCGGCGCGGCCATAGTATTGGCGGCGCTTAATACAGCAACCCAGGAGAAATTCCAGTGGCTATAGGACTCGAAGACAAGAAAGCGATCGTTGCTGAAGTTAACGAGACTGCCACCAGTGCGCTGTCCCTGGTCATCGCCGACTCACGCGGCGTGCCCGTGGATGGAATGACAGCCCTGCGTAAAGAGGCTCGCGAGAGCAATGTGACCCTCCGCGTTGTGCGGAACACACTTGCCCGGCGTGCCCTGGAAGGTACCGAATACGAGTGCGTCAGAGACGCCCTCGCCGGTCCCTCCCTGTTCGGGTTTTCCATGGAAGACCCCGGCGCAGCGGCTCGACTCTTCAAGGACTTCGCGAAAGAAAACGAAGAATTTGAAGTGAAGGCACTGGCGGTTGGCGGCCAGATGCTGGGTGCAGATCAGTTGGATGTGTTGGCCAAGCTGCCCACGCGCGATCAGGCGCTCTCGATGTTGATGAGTGTTATGAAAGCGCCGGCGACGAAGCTGGTACAGACGATGAACGAAGTACCCGGAAAACTGGTTCGCACACTCGCTGCAGTACGCGATCAGAAGCAGGAAGCGGCTTAACGCACCTGCGCAACGGATTTAAACAGCTGAATAGGAGATCGGAGTTATGTCTCTGTCCAAAGACGACATTTTGAATGCAATCGCTGACATGAGCGTGATGGAAATCGTTGAGCTTATCGACGCGATGGAAGAGAAATTTGGTGTTACCGCGGCGGCTGCAGTAGCGGCCGCTCCCGCTGCCGCCGCAGGCGACGCGGGCGGTGCCGCAGAAGAGAAGACCGAGTTCGACGTGGTCCTGACCGCCGCCGGCGAGAAGAAGGTCAACGTGATCAAGGTTGTTCGCGCGGTAACCGGCCTGGGCCTCAAGGAAGCCAAGGGCCTGGTCGACGGCGCGCCTTCCCCGATCAAGGAAGGTGCTTCCAAGGAAGAAGCCGAAGACATCAAGAAGCAGCTGGAAGAAGCTGGCGGCTCTGCCGAACTCAAGTAAGACGGCAGTGTCCGGGCTTCGGCCTGAACGGACAAGGCTGGTGGGCGCTGAGCCCGCCGGCCTTTTCCCGCTTCATGCACAGAGAATTTTCGGACGGGTCGCAGCACGCGAACCCGTCCGTTTCCAGCCCCTTGAGGGGGCTGCCCGCTGCCTTGCAGGCGGCGTTGGCTAATAGAGCTGGGGAGTTCTGATGGCATACTCGTATACAGAGAAAAAACGTATTCGCAAGGATTTCGGCACGTTGCCGAAGGTGATGGATGTGCCTTACCTACTTGCGATACAGATGGATTCATACCGCAAATTCACCCAGCAGGGCATCGCGCCGGAAGATCGTGGCGATTACGGCCTGCACGCCGCGTTCAAGAGCGTGTTCCCGATCGTCAGCTACAGCGGGAATGCGGCCCTGGAGTATGTCGACTACCGCCTCGGCAAGCCCATTTTTGACGTCAGCGAGTGCCAGCTCCGCGGCGTCACCTATTCCTGCTCACTGCGGGTCAAGGTGCGGCTGATCATCTACGACAAGGAGTCGGCCAACAAGACCATCAAGGACATCAAGGAGCAGGAAGTCTACATGGGGGAAATTCCCCTGATGACCGACAACGGCACCTTTGTCATCAACGGTACCGAGCGCGTCATCGTGTCCCAGCTGCACCGGTCCCCGGGTGTGTTCTTCGACCACGACAAGGGCAAGACGCACTCCTCGGGCAAGCTGCTGTACTCCGCGCGCGTCATCCCCTACCGCGGCTCGTGGCTGGACTTCGAGTTCGACCCCAAGGACCTCGTGTTCGTGCGTATCGACCGTCGCCGCAAGTTGCCGGCGACCATCCTGCTGCGCGCCCTCGGCTACGAAGCCGAGGAAATCCTCGAGATGTTCTACGACGTCAACACCTTCCAGGCCACCAAGGACGGCGGCTACGCCATGACGCTGATCCCCGAGCGCCTGCGTGGCGACGTCGCGGCCTTCGACATCAAGGCCGGTCGCAAGGTGGTGGTTGAGCAAGGTCGTCGCATCACGGCGCGCCACATTCGCGAGCTCGAGAAAGCCAAGATCACCGAGCTGGAGATCCCGGCCGAGTACCTGCATGGCCGCGCGCTGGCGAAGAACGTGGTCGACTCCAAGACCGGCGAGGTGCTGGTCGAATGCAACGCCGAGCTGAACGAGGAGGTCCTGGCAAAGCTGGCTGAAGCCAAGGTCAAGAAAATCGAGACGCTCTACACCAACGAGCTGGACTGCGGTCCGTTTATCTCCGACACGCTGCGCCAGGATTCCACGCGCAACGAGCTGGAGGCGCTGGTCGAGATCTACCGCATGATGCGCCCGGGTGAGCCGCCGACCAAGGAGTCTGCGGAAAACCTGTTCCAGAACCTGTTCTTCTCCGCCGACCGCTACGACCTTTCCGCGGTGGGCCGCATGAAGTTCAACCGCCGACTCGGCCGGGAGTCCGCCGAGGGCGGCGGTGTGCTGGACCGCGACGATATTGTCGACGTGCTCAAGACCCTGGTGGATATCCGCAACGGCAAAGGCATGGTCGACGACATCGACCACCTCGGCAACCGCCGCGTCCGAAGCGTGGGCGAGATGGCCGAGAACCAGTTCCGCGTGGGGCTGGTGCGCGTCGAGCGCGCCGTCAAGGAACGCCTGTCCATGGCGGAGAGCGAGGGCCTGATGCCCCAGGACCTGATCAATGCCAAGCCCGTCTCCGCGGCGGTCAAGGAGTTTTTCGGTTCCAGCCAGCTGTCCCAGTTCATGGACCAGAACAACCCCCTTTCGGAGGTCACCCACAAGCGCCGCGTGTCCGCACTCGGCCCGGGCGGCCTGACCCGGGAGCGCGCCGGTTTCGAGGTGCGGGACGTGCACCCGACACACTACGGCCGGGTCTGCCCGATCGAGACCCCGGAGGGGCCCAACATCGGCCTGATTAACTCCCTGGCCACCTATGCGCGCACCAACGAGTACGGATTCCTCGAGAGCCCGTACCGCAAGGTCGTCAACGGTAAGGTGACGGATGACATCGAGTTCCTGTCCGCGATCAACGAGGCCGAGCACGTCATTGCACAGGCCTCCTCCCCCCTGGACAAGAACAACAAGTTCACCGAGGAGCTGATCAACGTTCGTTACCTGAACGAGTTCACCGTGAAGTCGCCGACTGATGTCGACTACATGGACGTGTCACCCAAGCAGGTGGTCTCGGTCGCCGCGGCACTGATTCCCTTCCTGGAGCACGACGACGCAAACCGTGCGCTCATGGGATCCAACATGCAGCGCCAGGCCGTTCCCACGCTGGTGTCCGAGAAGCCGCTGGTGGGTACCGGCATGGAGCGCTATGTGGCCGCCGACTCCGGTGTCTGCGTGGTCGCAGAGCGCGCCGGCGTGGTCGACTCCGCGGACGCCAGCCGCATCGTGGTGCGCGTCAACGACAAGGACGTGGGCGTGGACGAGGCGCCGGTCGACATCTACAACCTGACCAAGTACACGCGCTCCAACCAGAACACGTGTATCAACCAGCGCCCCATCGTCAAGGAGGGAGATGTCATCGCCCGCGGCGACATCCTCGCCGACGGCCCCTCGATTGACATGGGTGAGCTGGCCCTGGGCCAGAACATGCGCATCGCGTTCATGCCCTGGAACGGCTACAACTTCGAGGATTCCATCCTCGTTTCCGAGCGCGTGGTGAAGGAGGACCGTTTCACCACCATCCACATCCAGGAGCTGACCTGTATCGCCCGCGACACCAAGCTGGGGTCCGAGGAGATCACCGCCGACATTCCCAACGTCGGCGAGAGCGCCCTGGCCAAGCTGGACGAGTCCGGCATCGTGTACATCGGTGCCGAGGTCGAGGCCGGCGACATCCTCGTGGGCAAGGTCACGCCGAAGGGCGAGACCCAGCTCACCCCGGAAGAGAAGCTGTTGCGCGCGATCTTCGGCGAGAAGGCGTCCGACGTGAAGGACACCTCCCTGCGGGTGCCGACCAGCACCAAGGGCACGGTCATCGACGTGCAGGTATTCACCCGCGACGGCCTGGAGAAAGATGCGCGGGCGCAGCAGATCGAGAAGCACCAGCTCGACGAGTACCGCAAGGACCTCAAGGAGGAGTACCGCATCTTCGAGGAGGCGACCTTCTCCCGCCTGCAGGGCCTGCTCAAGGGCAAGTCCACCGTCTCTGGCGGCGGCCTGGCCAAGGGCACTACCCTGACCGCCGCCGTGCTCAACGACCTGGAGCGCGAGCAGTACTTCAAGCTGAAGCTGTCCGAGGCACCTCTCAACGAGGCCATCGCGTCCGCCCAGCGCCAGCTGGAGGAGCAGAACCAGCTGCTGGAGGAGCGCTTCGAGGACAAGAAGGGCAAGCTGCAGAGCGGCGACGACCTCGCCCCGGGCGTGCTCAAGATCGTGAAGGTCTACCTCGCGATCAAGCGCCGCATCCAGCCTGGCGACAAGATGGCGGGGCGCCACGGCAACAAGGGTGTGATCTCCGTGATCATGCCGGTGGAGGACATGCCCTACGACGAGAAGGGCGAGCCCGTCGATATTGTGCTCAACCCGCTGGGCGTACCCTCGCGGATGAACGTGGGGCAGATCCTGGAAACCCACCTGGGCATGGCTGCGAAGGGTCTCGGCGACACAATCAACGCCATGGTCCAGGAGCAGAGGAAGGCCGCCGAAGTGCGCAAGTTCCTGGAGGCCATCTACAACAACGGCGCCGGTCGCACCGAGGATCTCAAGTCCCTGTCGGACGAGGAGCTGATGGAGCTGGCCGGTAACCTGTCGGAAGGTGTGCCCATGGCCACGCCGGTATTCGACGGCGCGGCGGAGGAGTCCATCAAGGAACTGCTCAAGCTGGCGGACCTGCCGGACAGCGGCCAGTTCACCCTTTACGACGGGCGCAGCGGCGAGGCATTCGATCGCCCGGTAACCGTGGGTTACATGTACATGCTGAAACTGAACCACCTGGTGGACGACAAAATGCACGCGCGTTCCACCGGTTCGTACAGCCTGGTAACCCAGCAGCCGCTGGGTGGTAAGGCGCAGTTCGGCGGGCAGCGCTTCGGTGAGATGGAGGTCTGGGCGCTTGAGGCGTACGGCGCCGCCTACACCCTGCAGGAGATGCTGACGGTGAAGTCGGACGACGTCGCGGGTCGCACCAAGATGTACAAGAACATCGTCGATGGAGACCATCGGATGGAACCGGGCATGCCCGAGTCCTTCAACGTGTTGGTCAAGGAAATCCGTTCCCTGGGTATCGATATCGAGCTCGAGAACGACTGACACGTACGTGAACGTTAGAACAAAGGACACGGTGGCATGCGGGACGCCCGCAAAGCCCGGTAAAAAATACCTCGTGGAGGAAAGACCTTGAAAGACTTACTCAATCTGTTGAAGTCCCAGGGAGAAAACGACGAATTCGACGCGATTCGGATTGGTCTGGCATCACCGGAGCTGATCCGCTCCTGGTCGTTCGGTGAAGTGAAGAAGCCGGAGACCATCAACTACCGCACCTTCAAGCCGGAGCGCGACGGCCTGTTCTGCGCCAAGATTTTCGGCCCGGTGAAGGACTACGAGTGCCTGTGCGGGAAGTACAAGCGCCTCAAGCATCGCGGTGTGATCTGCGAGAAGTGCGGGGTGGAAGTCGCCCTGGCCAAGGTGCGCCGGGAGCGCATGGGCCACATCGAGCTGGCGAGCCCCGTCGCGCACATCTGGTTCCTCAAGTCGCTGCCCTCGCGCATCGGCCTGCTGCTGGACATGACCCTGCGCGATATCGAGCGGGTCCTGTACTTCGAATCCTACGTGGTTACGGACCCCGGCATGACGACCCTGGAGCAGGGCCAGCTGCTGACGGACGAACAGTACTACGAGTCCATGGAGGAGTTCGGCGACGAGTTCTCCGCGAAGATGGGTGCCGAGGCCATCCAGGACCTGATGATGCAACTGGACCTGGAGCAGGAGATCGCGGAGCTGCGCGAGGAGATTCCCGCGACCAATTCCGAGACCAAGATCAAGAAGCTCTCCAAGCGCCTGAAGCTGATGGAGGCCTTCGCCAACTCCGGCAACAAGCCCCAGTGGATGATCCTGAACGTGCTGCCGGTGCTGCCGCCGGATCTGCGCCCTCTGGTGCCGCTGGACGGCGGCCGCTTTGCGACCTCCGACCTGAACGACCTCTACCGCCGGGTGATCAACCGCAATAACCGCCTCAAGCGGCTACTGGACCTCAACGCACCGGACATCATCGTACGCAACGAGAAGCGCATGCTGCAGGAGTCCGTGGACGCGCTGCTGGACAACGGCCGTCGCGGCCGAGCCATCACCGGGTCCAACAAGCGCCCGCTGAAGTCGCTGGCGGACATGATCAAGGGCAAGCAGGGCCGTTTCCGCCAGAACCTGCTCGGCAAGCGGGTGGATTACTCCGGCCGTTCCGTGATCGTGGTCGGCCCGACCCTCAAGCTGCACCAGTGCGGCCTGCCCAAGAAAATGGCCCTGGAGCTGTTCAAGCCGTTCATCTTCGGCAAGCTGGAAACCCGCGGCCTGGCGACCACCATCAAGGCGGCGAAAAAAATGGTCGAGCGCGAACCGCCGGAGGTATGGGATATCCTCGCCGAGGTCATCCGCGAGCACCCGGTGCTGCTGAACCGTGCCCCCACCCTGCACCGCCTGGGCATCCAGGCCTTTGAGCCGGTGCTCATTGAGGGCAAGGCGATCCAGCTGCACCCGCTGGTCTGCGCGGCCTACAACGCTGACTTCGACGGCGACCAGATGGCGGTACACGTGCCCCTGACCCTGGAGGCCCAGCTGGAAGCCCGGGCGCTGATGATGTCCACCAACAACATCCTCTCCCCCGCGAGCGGCGAGCCGATCATCGTGCCTTCCCAGGACGTGGTGCTCGGCCTGTACTACATGACGCGCGAGCGTGTGAATGCCACGGGCGAGGGCATGCTGTTCGCCAACGTCTCCGAGGTACACCGCGCCTACGTCGCCGGTCACGTGCACCTGCAGGCGCGCGTGAAGGTGCGTATCCACGAGAAGGTGAACACCGACGAGGGCGAGACCATCGAGCGCACTTTCGTCGCGGACACCACCGTGGGCCGCGCCCTGCTGTGGGAGATTGTCCCCGACGGCATCGGCTTCGATATGGTGAACCTGGACATGGCGAAGAAGGCCATCTCACGCATCATCAACCAGTGCTACCGCGTGGTCGGCCTGAAGGCGACGGTGATCTTTGCCGACCGCCTGATGTACACCGGCTATGAGTACTCCACACGCTCCGGGTCTTCCATCGGCGTCAACGACTTCGTCATCCCGGACGAGAAGGCGAAGCTGATCGATGTCGCCGAGGCAGAGGTGAAGGAGATCGAGAACCAGTACGCCGCGGGTCTTGTCACCCAGGGTGAAAAGTACAACAAAGTCATCGATATCTGGTCCCGGGCCAACGACCTGGTGTCCAAGTCCATGATGGAAGGCCTGTCCACGGAAACGGTGGTAAACCGCGAGGGCAAGGACGAGCAACAGGCGTCCTTCAACTCGGTGTACATCTACGCCGACTCCGGCGCGCGGGGCTCACCCGCCCAGATCCGCCAGCTCGCGGGCATGCGGGGCCTGATGGCCAAGCCGGACGGCTCCATTATCGAGACGCCCATCACCGCGAACTTCCGCGAGGGCCTGAACGTACTGCAGTACTTCATCTCCACCCACGGCGCGCGCAAGGGTCTGGCAGACACCGCCCTGAAGACCGCGAACTCCGGTTACCTGACCCGCCGGCTGGTGGACGTGGCCCAGGACCTCGTGGTCACCGAGGAGGACTGCGGCACCGAGGCCGGCCTGTTGATGACCCCGGTCATCGACGGCGGCGACATCATCGAGTCCCTGGGCGACCGGGTACTCGGCCGCCTGGTGGCCCGCGATGTAATGAAGCCCGGCAGTGACAGCGAGGTCGCCATCACGGCCAACACGATGCTCGACGAGCTGTGGATCAAGCGGCTCGAGGAAATGGGTATCGACGAAATCGAAGTCCGCTCGCCCATCACCTGCGAGACGCGCCACGGCATCTGCAGCGCATGCTACGGGCGCGACCTGGCCCGCGGCCACCTCATCAACATGGGTGAGGCCGTCGGTGTCGTGGCGGCCCAGTCCATCGGCGAGCCCGGTACGCAGCTGACCATGCGTACCTTCCACATCGGTGGTGCGGCGAGCCGGGCGACCGCCCAGGACAACATCGAGGTGATGAACGAGGGCACCGTGCGCCTGCACAACCTCAAGACCGTGGAGCGCTCCGACGGCAACCTGGTGGCCATCAGCCGCTCCGGTGAACTGTCGGTGCTCGATACCATGGGTCGCGAGCGCGAGCGCTACAAGCTGCCCTACGGTGCGGTTATACGGGTCAAGGACAACGCACCCGTGGCGCAGGGCGCCGTCGTGGCGAGCTGGGACCCCCACACCCACCCGATCATTACCGAGGTGGCCGGTACCGTGAAGTTCAGCGGTATGGAAGAGGGGATTACCATCAAGCGCCAGACCGACGAGCTGACCGGCCTGTCCAACATCGAGGTGGTGGACCCGACGGAGCGCCCGGCTGCGGGCAAGGACATCCGCCCGGCCATCAGCCTGGTGGACGCCAAGGGCAAGGAGCTGTGCCTGGCGGGTACCAACGTCCCGGCCCACTACTTCCTGCCGCCGCTTGCACTGGTCTCCCTGGAGGACGGCGCCAAGTTGGACGCGGGCGACGTCATCGCACGTATCCCCCAGGAGGGTTCCAAGACCAAGGACATTACCGGTGGTCTGCCCCGCGTCGCCGACCTGTTCGAAGCGCGCAAGCCCAAGGAACCCGCCATCCTGGCGGAGATCACGGGTACGGTCAGCTTCGGCAAGGAGACCAAGGGCAAGCGCCGCCTGATCATCACGCCGACCGACGGGACTACTCTGCCCGACGGCTCCGATCACTACGAGGCGCTGATTCCCAAGTGGCGCCAACTGTCGGTGTTCGAGGGCGAGCACGTGGAGAAGGGCGAAGTCGTCTCCGAGGGCCCGCCGAGTCCCCACGATATCCTGCGTCTCAAGGGCATCGAGGAACTGGCCAAGTACATCGTCAACGAGATCCAGGAGGTGTACCGCCTGCAGGGTGTGAAGATCAACGACAAGCACATCGAGGTAATCGTCCGCCAGATGCTGCGCAAGGTGGTCATCACATCCTCCGGCGACTCCACCCTGATAAAAGGCGAGCAGGTGGAGTTCACCACCTTCCTCGAGGAGAACGAGCGCCTGGAGGGCGAGGGCCTGGTGGCCGCTACCGCGGACCGCGAGCTGCTCGGTATCACCAAGGCGTCCCTGGCGACGGAGAGCTTCATCTCCGCGGCCTCCTTCCAGGAGACCACCCGCGTCCTCACCGAGGCGGCGGTCACCGGCAAGCGCGATTACCTGCGCGGCCTGAAGGAGAACGTGGTGGTGGGTCGCCTGATCCCGGCGGGTACGGGCCTGGCGTACCACTCCGAGCGCAAGCGCGTACGCGACAGCGACTCCGAGCTGATGGTCTCCGCCCAGGAGATCGAGGCCGCACTCACCGAGGCGCTGCAGGCGGACAGCTAGCGCCGCGCATCGAGAAAGGGGCCAGGCCTTGGGTCTGGCCCCTTTTTTTTGGATGCAGATCAATTGCACAATCCGGTTTCTTGCCTACCTTGTCGGTAGGCCCCCGATTT
>Ga0126341_1000207_pt1 | contig 12638 bp, 5 predicted proteins | sample OrbTmetagenome_FD_97057 | JGI IMG/M metagenome (GOLD analysis project Ga0126341, IMG submission 97057) | Coral microbial communities from Florida Keys, Florida, USA - Orbicella T D metagenome | ecosystem: Host-associated > Invertebrates > Cnidaria > Coral | place: Florida Keys, Florida, USA... | reverse complement strand
GAAACAACGGCGTTTTGTCTGCATGTGCTTGTAGATAATACCCAGAATGACTTCGACCCGGATATCAGGATTAACGCGCAAAGCGACGGGGCCGATTATGACCTGAGACAAATGCACTATGATGGCCATCCAGACGTTTATACGTTTCGGTACACCGGGATGCGCAATAACGACAGGGTCAAAATCAAGCTTCGGAGCAATAAAAAAAGACTTGGTGGCGGTATTGGCGGCCTGCTTATCTCGACGGTCGATCAATGCTGCACAGCGCATTGCGGACCGGAGAATGAGTGTGGTGGTAATGATGGTTGTGGATCTCCCTGTCCGTGCGATCCCAATGAAGTGCAGTTTAAGAATCTTGAGCCGAATAGTTCCCTCACCGGGCAGGCCTACTACTTGCGGGGAATTTACACGCGGCAGGTCTTGACCTATGATGCATATTCAGAAGGGCTGTATATGGAGCCGAGACGCGAGTCATCGGAACAGCACTGGACGTTTATTGGTAGTTGTGGAAACGCCGGTGATTGTCGCGGATACTTTGTGAATCTGGCCACGCAGCAATGTCTGCGCAAGAGTGAGGACGGGCGACCCTCAGCCGTGCTGGGCGACTGCGATGGAGACAAGCATTTGTGGGTGGTGTCGGAGAGGGGGCCGGATATCGTGCTCAACGGCGAGGATTTCAAGTACTCCGAGGGTGTGAGCAAATATGCCATCAGGCACCAGGCGTCTGAAAACAATTACCTGGTGGCACGATGCACCCGTTCCGAGGCCGAGAATGTCTGGGAGGCCGCAAGCATGAGAGACGCGAATGAGCCCATGGATACGGAAATGGTCGAGGCAAAAATGCCCTCCCACCAGAGGGCTTGCGGGGCGTTGAGAGTCGAAGACCGAGGTAAGCCCAATAAACCGTGGGACTACTGGATATTCGAAGCGGTCCAGGAATAGGGGTTGTATTCTACGTATCAGGTATTTGAGGGATGTCATTGCTCTCGATTGCCTTGTGATCTGGTGAAATTAGATCGGAGTTGAGTTGTAATTGAATTTCCGAGCAATGTTGAGGAGAGAGCCGATGAAGCCGTTAAAATCGCCAATTTTGAATATTCTGGCAGGTCTGGCACTGGCGGTTATCGCGGGTGGCTGTACGAGTATCGAATCGGCGGATGTATACAATGATCAGTTGCAAGACAAGATTCTGACGGAGAACTACGTCGAGCCCGGTGACCACGTTATCGTTTCCACAAACGAAGGAAAGTATGAATTCAAGGTAGAGGAAGTCACCGGTCAGAGTATTTCCGGAACGGACGAGGATGACGATCCCGTCTCTGTGGAAATATCCGATATCGTTGCATTGGACAAGAAAGAGTTTGACGCCACGAAGACCGCCGGAGCCGTGGCCGGAGGTGTGGGGTGGGCTACGCTGGCCTGGATTGCGCTAATAGCCCTTGCAGTCGGCTGGTTATAGCTTTCCAAATCCCGCGGAGCTCATATGGCCCATCCACCTTAGGATCGTCTCTAATCGTCGTATCTGGCTGGCCGTCCCTTGCGCCATCGTGCGCATAAAAAAATGTTCCTTGTGTAAGGTAGAATTGAGAATCGTCACTTCTCTCAGCGGCTACTGGCCTGCCGGTAGCGCTCGTAGAATACGAACATTCTTTTGCGAGGTGGGGCCGGTGCAGGGATACCTGTTGATAAAAAATTTCCGTACTTTTTTTCTGGCCCTTCTGGTCGCGGCCTGTTCGGACGGTCCCGATACCCCCTCTGCCGATACCATCGGGGGAGAGGTTCTCGCCGGACCCCGGGGACTGGCGCAGTGTCCAGATTTGAATCCGCTCGATCCGGCGCCGTTAACCGGTCCTGCCGAATCCCTGTGCCAGGATGCCGTTGCCAGTGCCGGGCGCACCTTTCTGAGCGCGGTTTATCGGGCGCAGACCACCTGCCTGGCGCGAATTCAACGCGGCGAGATTTTGCCAGAAAGCAACAACCTCATCCTGGAGCCCTCCATAGCTACCTGCGTGGGGATGCGTGAGCTGTCCACGGGGCTGCGGCGCCCGCCACTGGATGCGGCGACCGCGGCGTCGGTGGATGCGGCAGAAGCTGCCCTGGCCGAATCGCTGCAAACGGCCTGCACCGATGAAGCCATCGCGATGCTCGACCTGTGCGGGAGCGCGGTAGACGCTGCGACGCAATGCCTGGCGGGGATTCACTGGGAGTACGTGCAGCATCTACTCGAGCAGACTCACGGACAGATCACTGCAGACCTGGGAGCGCAAGCGCTTGCCTGTCAGGACGCCATCAGCTCCGCCGTGGATGTTGCCGTCACTGAGCTGCAGACGACCACAGCGGGTTGCTTACACGACACCCCCACGGGACGGGGCAGGTGTCTGGGCAGTTTCTCCGATGGCAGACTTCAGGCGGCGGAGATTCCCGAGGTTGCCGCGGCGTGGGAGCAAACCCTGGCCGGTATGCGCGAGGCCGTCGAACCGGTGTGCCCGGTCGCCGTGTTGGCAGAACTGGACCCCTGTGCATATCAGCCTGAAGGGCTGGGCCAATGCCTCGCCTGTGTGGTCGGCCGTGAGGCGCTGATTCTGACTGGAGATCAATTTGGCGGTGAGCCACGGGACCCCGCTGTTGAGTTTATCGACTGGGGGGTGTTGTCCAACCCGATCCACGCCCTGCCCGACGGCCGCTTTAAAGACCAGGCTATGGGGTACCGGGACGGATGGTTTTACCTGCTGGTGGGGCCGGTATACGAAGATCGCGTGGAGAATCTCCACTACAGGAGCAGAGACTTAAAAAGCTGGGAGCCTTATGTGGACACCATGGGTCCCGACGGCCGCTTTCCTGCCTCCATCAACCTGACCCGTCCCGCCGATGCCGACGGCAGGTGGCACGCGGTCTTCCAGACTGGCGGCCCGAGCCACCCTGACTTTTCACGCATCTATCGCAGCACCTCCGAGGATCTCGTGAACTGGGAGCCGGGCGTCGAGGTGGGGCCGGGGCTGTTGCCCGGTGAGTCGACCATAGACGGCGCGATTTTCCGCAAGGCGGGGTATTACCACGTGATGTTTAAATGGCGCGAACCCCAGTTGCCCATGGTGACACGATCACTGACCACCGAACTGGACCAGAACTGGCTGCCGGCTGAACAGATGGTGCTGCAATCGCCGGACATCGTGTTTGGGGTGGGTCCGGGTTGGGCGGAAAACTTCCAGATACTGGACATCGACGGTCAGATACGCCTTGTGGCCACCGCGCGCGACCCGGAAGGTTACCGCTGTCCCAACCAGTACACCTGTACCCATGAGCCTTTTATCTACCAAATGAAGGAGGGCGACGGCACCGAGTTCAGCGACTGGTTGTCCTGGGATCATAAGCGCCATCTTCGGGTGCCGTATGAAGCCTGGAACCCCGAGATGCATGCCAACACCGGTTTCATCAACGACTGGCGTGAGTACGACGGCTTCTTCTACCTCACCTACGCGGGCTCACTGGACTCCGAAAGTTTTGCCGGACGGGGACAGGGCAGGATCGGCATTGCGCGCTCCAGGGACCTTATTCACTGGCGAGTCGCAGGAGACTTGCGGGACTGAGGTGTAGCGTGGTCAGTCCGTTACCGTAGCGCCGCTGCGGATGAATAGCGGCAAGACATCGAGTGGCGCGTCGACGGTAATTTCCGCCGGCCCGGTCCAGGACCTTGATTGATTCCAGTAGTCGTTCCACGTGCCCTCCGGGATCAAGACGCGCTTCTCGCGGGCCCCGCTGCGCCACACCGGTGCAACCAGCAAATCCGGCCCGTACATGAACTGCTCCCAGCTATCGGCAAAGCGCGAGTCGTCCGGAAAATCGAACACCATTGCACGCGCTATAGGCATGCCCTCGCTGCTTGCGCGGTCCGCCTGCCTGGCAGTGTAGGGCAACAGGTCGTGGTGCAGTTTCACATAGCGGGTGTAGATGTCGATCAGCTCGGTATCAAAGCGGGGTTCCGTGGGCATGTCCCAGGGCTGGTGAGAGCCGATGCCCCCGATTTCCATGATGGGGGTCAGCGCGCTGAACTGCAGCCAGCGCGCGAAAACCTCGCGGTCATTGAAAGGGTAGTAACCGCCCGTATCTGAACCCCACGTGGGAAAGCCAATGAAGCCTGAACGCTGCATGCGGACGATGGCGCTGCGCAGACCCAGTTCCGTTCCCCGGTCATCGCCGCCCCAGCTCACGGCCCACTGCTGGCTCCCGCTGTAGCCCGCCCTGGCCATGACTACCGCGTCGTCGCCGCGTACAGCCTGCAGTGCATCGTGGTGAACCCTGGCCTGCAGTATCGGGAAGGCGTTGTGCACCTCGCGCCCCGAGCGTCCATCGTGGTAAATGTCCGTCGGGGCGCTGGGCACGAACTCCTCCCCACGGTCCAGTTTGATGGCGCTGACGTCCCAGGTTTCCAGGAACGCGGCCAGCTTGTCACGCCACCAGTCGGCGGCCTCAGGGTTGGTGAGATCGATGACGCGGTCGCTGCCCGAGGCGAGGTAGCCGAGGCCCGCAGCCTCCGCACCGTGACTGCCCGGCCCATTGTCGCGTGCCCAGGCTGCGCTCCACACAGCCAGGCGGTAGCCGCGGGTGCGCAGTGATGCCAGGGTGGACTCGATAGCGGGGAGGCGCTCCCGGTCCCAGGCAAAAATGTGAAAGCCCTCGGAATCGGGATCGTCGGCGCCGACCAGGTAGGGTCGATCGAAGAGGTAGACGCCCGGCGGAATGTCGAAGCGCTCGTACATCTTCACGTCCTCGGCGATCTCGGCATTGATCGTGGCGCCATCCAACTCGTCGGTCACACCCGTCGTCAGTTCGTCGCGCCAGCGCCAGTGCAGGAAGGCCCAGTCGGGGGCGCGGATGGGGAAACCGGCCTTCTCATGGTAGCGGCGCAGGATGTCGGCGTGCCCCGGGCCGAGGAGCACGTTGAACACCAGGCCGTCTTCGCCGGTCTCCATGTTCAGGGTGAGCTGGTCTTCGCTGCTCGCGCCGATGTCGTAGGTGCCGGGAAAGGTCCCTTCAACCCAGATACCGTATCCACGCGAGGAGTGGTAAAGGGGGGCGTAGAGCGACATGGTCGGTCGCACGAACATCTCTACCAACTCGCCGCGTCGGTCGAGAGTCGCGTCGGCATCCGGATTAAACTCCTCCAGCGGCGGTCCAAATCGTCCGGGCAGCGGGATGGAAGGCGAGTCGACGAGGCGCTCGGTCAGACCGTAGATGACCTCGCCCTCCTCAAGGGCCAGCGGCACGGCTATCGCTGTGACCCCGGCGCGGGCTATGGCGATGTTGAATGTCGCGCCCTTCGCGGGCTCGATGCGCACCTCCGCCTCGTCTCCCGTGCTCGTCTCCACCCGGTAGACGGTTGCGCCTGCGGACCGCCGCTGGGACAGGAGGCGGGTCAGTTCGGACGGTGCAGCCGCCCCGGGGTTGAGCACGATGGGCCCCGATTGCTGCAGCAGTAAATCACCGTTGACCTCGATCTGCATTCTGAAGGGCTCGGCCTGAACAGAGAGGGTGCCCAGCCACTCCCCGTCCGGCATGACATCGTCAGATGCGTCTGAACAGGCGGTGAGCAGGGCGGCCAGCGCCAGTGCCTGCAACCACCGGGTGGGTCGTCGGGTCATGTACACTCCCGCAGGGTCGTGAGTCCGAGGTGCACAGTATAGGGAAGAGCGGCGGCGGGACATAATCGCGCCGTGTCGCACCAGTGCCGCACCCCCGATACCGTGGTGGTCGCCCGGAGGCGGCTGAAGGCGTGCAGAGCCTGGGCACCTGCGACCGGATCGACCCCCGCCGATGTATATATGCATTACAATGCTCGGCCCGGCCGGTAACAGGCGCGCAGTCTGCGCCGCCGCAGCCGCGGTGGCGATGACGTTAGTGACCCGTACATTCTTGTTTCTGTGCCTGCTGCTCCCGGGTTTGCTTCCCGGCGTGGCGATAGCGGCCAACCTGGCCTACGACCTCTCCGGGCTCACCGGCGAATTGAAGCGCAATGTCCGGGCCTGGCTGGGCGACCTGCCGGACACCCCCCGCGAGCGCGAGGCTTTTGTCTCGCTGGCCCAGTCCCGTACCAGCCAGGCGCTCGAAGCGCTGGGTTACTGCCAGCCGGACATCGAGATCGCGGTGGAGCGTGTCGATCCGACCTGGTCGATGGCAATCCACGTAGATCCCGGGCCGCCGACGCTGTTCGCCGACGTCGAGATTGTCATCGAGGGGGAGGCGGCGCGGGACGAGGAATTTGCGCGTCTGCAGCGGGATCCGGGGTTCGCCACCGGGGATGTCCTGCACCACGGCCGCTTCGACGATTTTCGCCGGCGTCTCCTGACCCTGGCCCAGCGGCGCGGCTATTTTGACGCGGAGCTGGTCGAGAGCCGGGTGGAGGTCGACGCCGCCGCCTCTGTCGCCAGCGTGCGCGTCCTGCTGGACAGCGGGCCGCGGCTGCGCTTCGGCGAGCTGCGCTATGACAGCACGCTCGTCGATGGCGACACTCTGGACGCGTTGCGCACCTTCGAGCGCGGAGAGCCATACCTGCAGAGTGCACTGCGCGAGTTCCAGGCGCGTGTGCAGAGCACCGGATTTTTTTCCGCGGTTCTCGTCAACCCGGCCCAGGCGGAGGCGCGTGACGGGCAGGTACCCATTGACGTCACCCTGCAGCCGGCTCGGCGGCACGGTATCGATGTGGGTGTCGGTTACTCCACCGATACCGAGGAGCGTATTTCGCTGACCTGGCGCACCCCCCGCATCAATCGATTCGGCCACAGCCAGCATACCCGGCTCGTCTACTCCCGGATCAACCCGAGCGGGCGCATCAATTACAACATTCCCCTGACCCACCCCATCAACGACATCCTGCAACTGTGGGCGAGGACAGAGGAGAACGAGTTCGGCGACCTGGACAGCCAACAGGACGAATTTGGCCTGCGCCGCGAGATGCGTCGCGGCAGCTGGATCTTCGGCTATTCACTGCGCCAGCTGACAGAGTCCTGGGAAGTGTTGAGCGAGAGCCGCACCAACGACTATTTACTACCCGGCGCCTCCCTGTCCAGCCGCCTCCACCAGGGGTCCCTGACCGATCCGGAGGCGGGGTTCAACCAGCTGTACACCATAGAGGCGAGCCGCGGCGACCTCGGTTCGGACGTGGACCTGGTGCGCACGACCGCCATGCTGCGCTATATCTACACGCCGCTGGAGCGGCACCGGCTGGTCGGTCGCACGGAGCTGGGTTTTGCGGACATCGACGACGAAGATCGGGCGCAGCTCGCCCCCTCGCTGAACTTCTTCGCCGGTGGCAGCCAGAGCATACGGGGCTTCGGTTACCAGTCCATCGGCAATGAGGTGCGCGTGACCCGGGCCAACGGTCAAGAGAAGAAGCTGGTGGTCGGTGGCGACCGGCTGATCGTACTCAGCGCCGAGTACCAGTACTACTTCACCGACCAATGGCGGGGCGCACTGTTCATCGACGGCGGCGACGCCTTCGATTCCGGCGAGTTCGACTGGCACTACGGCGCGGGGTTCGGTATCCATTACCTGTCGCCAGTCGGTGCCATACGCCTGGAATTCGGCAACAGCATCAGCGAGGACAACCCCGACTGGCAGTTGCACCTTAACGTCGGGGCGGAATTCTGATGACGCGGCGCTCGTACTGGCTCGCTCCCTTGCTCCTGTGCGTGTTTTTCCTCGCGCTGTTCGCGCTGCCTTTTTCAGGCCCCGGTACACGAGTGGTCCTGGCGGTCGCGACGGCTGTCACCCCGCTTGAGATTCACTACCGCGAGGGCTCCTTCCTTCGGGGCCTGGCACTGTCGTCCGTCACGGTGCCGGGGGAGGTGTCGCACCTCGCCATGACGGACCTGTTCCTCTCGGTTGACACGGCCTGCTTCTGGGACAGCGAGATCTGCTTTCGCGAGTTGCGCGTCGGGGCGCTGGACATCCGGCTGGACGGCGCCGGTAGTGACGGACAGGCACAGGCGCGCGAGCCAGATGGGGATGTAGATCTATTGCGCATGCCCGTCGCGCTGCGAGCACCCCGGGCGCAACTTGGTGCGCTGCGGGTACGTTGGCCTGGCGGACTCTGGACCCAGGGCGCCGCTACGCTGAATTTACGTGCGCAGGGCTCACGTGTGCACGTGGCGTCGGCCAGAATCGATGCGGCGGAACTGCGCATCGACACGGACGCGGAAGATCGCGCCCCCGGGCGCATCTCGCTGCCCGACATTGTCCTGCCCCTGCGCCTGCGGGTGGACGCCCTGGCACTCGCGCCCGCGAGCCTGGTACTGAATGGAGAGGCCCATGAATTGCAGGCACTGCGACTGTCCGGGAGGTGGTCCCGGCAGCAGTTGCAGCTGTCCGGGCTGGAAGTGGACGCCGGTGAGCGGGGCGCGCTGGTGGTGCGAGAGGGAGAGATCGAGTTCGAGGAGGACTGGTCGCTGCGCGCCCTGCTCGAACTGAAACTGCGCGAGGGGCTGCCCTGGGAAGTGGTAAAGAACCGAGCTGCCCGGCTGCGTGTCGGGGGAGATGCGGGCGACCTCGATATAGAGGTGAGCAGCGACGGCGCGCCTGCGCTGGCCGGAACGGGCAAGGTCGATCTCCTGGCGCCCGGGATGCCCTTCGCCGCGGATCTCGAGCTATCGGCGCTGTCGGGTATGCCGCTGCCGGTGGGTTGGCCGGAACCCCTGTCGGTGACGGCGCTGCATTCGCCCCTGCGCATGGCGGCGCGCGGTACCACCGCTCGCCAGACAGTGGCATTGTCCGGCAGCGGGGATACGCGCGCCTACCCCGGCGTGAAATTCACGGCGCAGTTGCAGCGGGAGGCAACTGCCTTGCGATTGCAGCGTGTGGAGCTGCGCGACGCCGGCGGCAATCACCTCAGCGCCTCGGGAGAATTCGCCCTGGCACCCGACGTGCGCTGGTCACTGCGCTGCGACAGCGGCGGGCTGGATGTCTCGCCGCTACACCCGCAGCTGCAGGGCAGCCTCTCGGGCGGGTTTGCCACGCGGGGGAGTCTGGCCGACGACGCCTGGGAGGCCGCCTTCGAGGGTGTGAGCCTGCAAGGCGAGATCAACGATTTGCCCGCGCAGGTTTCCGGCAGCGCCACCCTGCGGGACGGGGCCCTGCTGCCCGGCAGCGACCTGCGCGCCAAGATCAACGAGGCGATCCTGCGGCTGTCCGCCGACGGGGACGGCGAGGGCCACCTGCAACTGAAGGTCGATGACCTCGGGCGCTGGCGGACGGGCGGAGCCGGACAACTTGGCGCGCACGCACGCATCGCTCCCGACGGCAGCAGTATCACGGTCCAAGGGGAGCTGTCAGGCGGGCGCTGGGTCGGCGTATCCGCGGCGAGTGCTGACTTCGAGGGACGCTACGAGCGCCGCGACGACGGCGTGTTCCATGCGCGCCTCGAGCTCACAGACGCGGAACTGGGATCGATGGCGCTGACGAGCGTCCGCCTCGACGCCAGTGGATCCGGTAAAGAACGACACCTGCAGATACGGAGCGAGGGAGACGTCGACGGCGAAATGACCTTGACGGGCTCCGGCACACGCGAGGCCTGGGAGGGTGAGCTGGTCACCTCGGAGATGCTGGCTCTGCTTCCGGGCGGTGCGCGCATGAAGGGCGCACTGAGAGGCGAGGTGGGCGGCAGCTGGAGTAGTGACGAGGAGCCGCGGGGGAGAGTGGCGCTGCGCACGGACGCGCTGACGCTCGAACATGAGACCTCCGGGGGCAAACGCATCGCCAACACCTGGAGCCGGGCAGGGCTGGAGATCGTTCGCGGTGCCGGCGACTTCTCCCTGCAAGCGGCGCTGTACCGGCAGGCCGCGCCGCAGATTCAGCTCGCCCTCGCTCTGGCCGGCGACGGGACGGATGCGATAGACGGCCGGCTCCTCATCGATGCACTCGACCTGGCTCCCCTCGCGCCGCTGCTGCCATCCCCCGGTGAGATGGCGGGTACGCTCCACGGCGACCTGGCGCTGACCGGTTCAATGACGGAGCCGCTCGCCGACGGCGCGCTGCGCCTGCAGGGCGGCGCGCTGTTGTTGAGCGCCAACCCGACACCGCTGGAAGACCTGGACCTGACGCTCATGGCCCGCGGCAGGAGCGCCTCTATCAGCGGCAGCGGGGTTCTCGGTGGCGGCGTCCTCAACCTGCGCGGTGCCTTGTCGACGACGCCTCTGCGGCTCGAACTCGAGGTGCAGGGCCGTGAGCACACCATCTTCTACCCGCCCTCGCTGGAACTGGTGGCCTCCGAGGCGATGACGTTCACGCTCTCCGGCGACCGGCTGGATATTCGCGGCGACGCGATCGTGCACGGTGGCGAGCTGCGCTTCGAGGAACTACCCGAGGGCAGCGTCGACCTCTCGCCCGATGTAGTGCGTATCGACACGGCCGCGGAAACCCTTGAACAGCGCGTTCCCTTCGCGGTGACCATGGACCTGGGGATACAGATCGAGGACGGCTTTGCCCTCAGCGGGACGCTGGTAGACTCGACACTGTCCGGCGACCTGCGTCTGCGACGCAACCCGCGCAAGCCCCTGCAACTGTTCGGCAGCCTGCACACGGCGGGAGGTACCGTGCGTGCCTTCGACCGGGTGCTCGCCATCAAGCGCGGGGTGGTCAGCTTCAACGGCAATCCGAACAATCCGCTGGTGGACCTCAGCGCGGAACGCACGATCACCGCCAGTAACGTCGTCGCGGGTGTGCGCCTGCACGGTGCCCTGGAAGACGACCTCGCCCTGGACATTTACTCGGACCCCGCCATGTCCCAGGGGGATGCGATGTCGTACCTGATATGGGGGCGCAGCACTCAGTCGGGCAACACGGGCGACGGGGCCGTGGTCGCGCTGTCCCTGGCGAGCAGTGTGGCCAATCGCTCCAGCCTGGTGGAGAGTATCAACCAGGTGCCGGGACTGAGCGAGGTCAGTTTCGGGGCCGAGGGCAGCGAAGAGGACGCCGCGGCCACCGTCAGCGGGTTCATCGGAGAGCGCATCTATCTCTCCTACGGCTTCGGCATCTACGAGCCGATCAACGTGCTTACGGCGCGCCTGTTTCTACAGGCACGGCTCTGGCTGGAGGTTGTGAGCCGGCTGGAGAACTCGCTCGATCTCTATTACTCCTTCGATATCGAATAGCCGGTATGTGCCGCATCTCCGCGTAACTCGATACCCCATCATATCCAATAAATACAATTGGTTATCTCTTGTAATTGATGCGGAACCTCGGATAGGAAATACGCCACGGCGGGGGTGTTGCGAGCCGGACGGGCGGTAGAGACACGCCGACGGCTAGACATCACCCGGGTGCTCGCGTGCGATGCCGCGGGGAAAAACCTCCGCGCGCGCGAGCGAATCTTCCTGCGCATGGCCTATACTTGCTGCATCTCCCATCGGGAAGGCGGGATGGCTGCTTTACATAAAAGTACCAAGCGGTCTGGTCGCGCATTGGCAGGGAAAGCCATGCGCGCGGTTCTGTCCTGCCTGTTCGCACTGATTTCGCTTACCGCCACCGCCTCCCCGGACGATCCCTATTTCGAAAGTCGCGGCACCTGGGGGCAGTCGTTCCTCGACCAGTGGGGCCTCGCGGCCATCGGCTTTCTGGACCAGGGCGACAAGCAATCCGCCTGGCGTATTGAAACAGGGGAGTCGCGGCCCGTGATCGTCGCGGTGCTTGATACCGGCCTCGACTACTTCCACCCCGACATTTCCCCCGACAATATCTGGCGCAATCACGCGGAGACGCCAAACGGCATCGACGACGACGGCAACGGTTACGTCGATGACCTGATCGGCTGGAACTTCGTCGAGAACGACAACAAGCCGTGGGACCTGTCCGGGCACGGCACCCACATCGCGGGCATTATCGGGGCCGCGTCGAACAACGGCCACGGCATGGCCGGCATCAACTGGGGCGTGCAGATCATGCCCCTGAAGATTATGAACTTCACCGGACGCGGTCGCACCGTACCAATGGCCGAGGCGATCTACTACGCCGTCGACAAGGGCGCCAGTGTCATCAACCTGAGCCTCGGCGCGGAGGATGAATCACGCATACAGCGCGAGGCGGTCGACTACGCGAAAAGCAAGGGGGTGCTGGTCGTCGCGGCGGCGGGCAATTCCGGACTGGACACGGCCATCATCACACCCGCCAGTCTCGACAATGTCATCACGGTCGTCGCCACGGGACCCGACGGTAAGCGCGCGCCGTTTTCAAACTTCGGCGATGCGGTAGATATCGCCGCCCCGGGTGTGGACATTCTCTCACTGCGGGCGCGGCACACGGACTTTGCGCTGGTCGCGGGACAGGAGGGCCACAGGGCGGGCGATGCCAACCTGGGCCCGGAGAACCAGTTCTACCGCGCATCCGGCACGTCCTTCTCTGCGCCCTTCGTGGCCGGGGTGGCGTCGCTGATTTACGCCAAAAATCCGGGCATACAGCCGGACCAGGTCAAGCGCATCCTGCTGCACTCGGCGGCGGACATCGACTTTCCCGGCATCGACCGCAATACGGGCTTCGGCCTGCTCGACGCCCGGGCGGCGCTGAGCGCCAGCCCCGAATTTTTCCTGGAGGCCGCCATCAGCGGCGTGCAGGTGGTGCAGGACGGCAACAAGATCCTGGTGCAGGTGCTGGGT